>ERZ773269.1160-NODE-1160-length-26653-cov-33.668847_pt1 | contig 26653 bp, 32 predicted proteins | sample MGYA00511958_ERZ773269 | MGnify/ENA primary metagenome ERZ773269 (study PRJEB29015, sample SAMEA2737761) | human gut metagenome | biome: human gut; feature: human-associated habitat; material: faeces | place: China | collected 2012 ... | reverse complement strand
ATTACTGCAACATCTACTGATGGTAGTAATGTATCAGCTCAATGTAAAATCAAGGTTGTACAAAGAGTTACTAAAATTAAACTAAATAAGAGTATTATTAACTTGTCTAAAAAAGGCAAAACTGCAAAACTAAAAGCTACAGTATTACCTAATAACGCTTATAACAAGTCAGTTACTTGGAAATCAAACAACACTAAAGTAGTTACTGTAGATAAGAACGGCAAAATCAAGGCAACAACAAATAAGGGTACAACTTATGTAAATGCTATTGCAAAAGACGGTAGCAAAATCAGAACAAGGATACTTGTTGTTGTAGGTGAAAAGGTAAAGAAAATTACTTTGAATAGAACTTCAGTTACTCTTAATAGAGGTGTAAAAAATAGAGGTTTTCAGCTTAAGAAGTCTATTAAAAATAAAAATGCAACATATAAGGCTGTAAATTGGTACACATCAAATAAGAATATTGCTACTGTAGATAGTAATGGTAAAGTTACGCTAAAGCACAGAGGTAAGGTTACAATTATTGTTAAAGCTAAAGATGGCAGTAACAAGTATGCAAAATGTAGGATTACGGTGAAACAACTTGTAACTAAATTATCTTACAATGGTAAGAAACAAGCTAAAAAAGTAGTTAAGGGTAAGACTATTAAATTCGGTGTTTCTGTTGCTCCTAGTAACGCTAACAATAAAGGTTTAACTTATTTCTCTAGCAATAAAAAAGTTGCTACAGTTAATTCTAAAGGCGTTATTAAAGGAATTAAGGCAGGTACAGTAACTATTACTGCAAAAGCAAAAGACAAGAGTAAGAAAAAAGTATCTATTAAGGTGAAAGTTGAAAATCCTCCTATTAGTGATAATACAATTATTAAGAATGCAAAAACTTTTAAAAATCCTAAGATTGTTAAAAGAATTTGTGATAAGTTCAATAATTACTTCAAGTCTTGTGGAGCTAAAATTGAGCCTAGACTTAAGGGAACTCATCAATGGTATGTAGCTGATACTTCTGTTGCTTTTAATTCCTATTATGGTACATCTATAAATGAGGCTTTTGTAGGAACTTTAGGTTATTGGATAGGAGAATTGTCAGGTGATGTTTTAAAAAGAGATTTAAGTAGTGATGTAGTCAAAGATGGTCAATGGAATGGAATAAGGGACTGGGATAATTATTTGAAATTTTATAATTCTCTTCATTATAAAGATAAACAAGGACGAGAAAGATATGTAAAAAAACTTGTTCTTGATAAGAAATATAATGGTCTTGACTGGTATGTTAATAAATATTGTTCTACACAACTTTTAGTATATGTTGATTATGAGAAAATGAAGTTTCGTGGTAAAGATTATAAAGACGATGATGGAAATCAAGAATATACTATTAAATTTTATTATCTTTGCCAAGGGGTTGTAGATGATTTTGGTTGGAATGATTTATATGATTAAAAATTAATAATTCGTGTCTTACACCGATTACTTATAGTAATCGGTGTTTTTTTTCTTTTGTGAAAAATGCCGAAATTTTTATTTTTAAAAAAATAATTGTGAAAATTTGGTTGCCGTTTTGGGATTTTCACGGAATATAAGTAGAGGGATATTTTGGAGGTGTTATGTATGATATATAGTGGCAGAGAGCCACCGTTTAGTTTTCTAAACCAAAAATACTATTAAGGAGGTTAGTAATTAATGATTAAAAAGAGGTTAATTCAAATAGTATCAATACTTTTAGTATCACTGATTACTATAACTATTATGCCGATTACATCAAGTGCAACGACATATCATATTAAGTTTAATCCTACCTATGATTCTAATGGTAATCAAATTCGTTCAAGTAAACAAATTGGTAAGTTGCACGGTAATATGGCTGAAGATATGTTTGAGATTGGTGGGCGTAGAGCTTATTGTATCGAATTAAATACTGGGTGTGATACATCTAGTAATTATGTTCAATATAAAGGTAAATCTGCTAGTAAGATTTGGGCTGTTATGGGGTATGACAAACAGTATCTAATTAAACTTATTATGTGCTGTGGTCTTGAAGGCTTAGACGAACATAAAGCTACTTCAAAAACTATTAACGGTCATAAACTTGATTTCTATACTATTAACGGCATTAGAGCTACAGAACACGAGATTTATATAGCTACACAGTTGTTGATATGGGAAGTTACCGAAGGTTATCGTTCTACAGGTAGAAATGCTAGGTTTAAACTTAAAAACAATAAATATAATTTATCTAAAGCATATAGTTCAACGATACAAAAAGTTTATAATAGTATTATGAAAGAAGCAATTAATTTAAATCAGATACCTTCTTTTACTTCTAGTGCAGGTAGAGATATAAAAACTTACAATTTTAAAGTAAATCACACAACCAGTGGGTATAGAATAGTAAGTAGTGATAGGGTGTTAACTGATAATAACAAGGTATTAGAGAATTATTCTAGTCTTGCAAGTAACAAATCTGTTAAATTTACTTATGGCAAGGATGTTAGATATTTAAATGTTACTGCTAAAATAAGTAATAATACTTTAACATTACATCCACAAAGTGTGACTTCTAGAGCTTTATATAATACTGGTAACGTAATTGCTAAAGAACAAAATGTTCCTAGCATTGCAAAAAGGGCTGATTTAATTACTTATGGTGAGGCTAGTGGTCAGAAAGACATACAAGATCTTGTTGGTGGTTGTACTAATGTCGACCCAGTTTATGCTTATTATAAAGTCGGTGTAGATTTTGATTCTTCTGATTTATCTAAACGAAACTTTAGAGTTAAAAAGGATATGAGAATATCAGGTGATTCAAGTTTTAGTGCTGACTCTTTAGAAAATGGTTACTACTATTATGTGTCTTTACCTGATGTAGATGCTGAATACGAAAAGGGTAAAACAACTTCATATAAGTATTATGATAGTGATAAGGGAAGTATTGAAACGGGTACTACTTACTCTCAACTTGCTAATAAAGAATTAGGTCTGAATACTTCAAGTCGTGTTTATAACAGTACACTTAAAGAATATTATATGATAGTTGGACCGACAAGTGCTGAAGGATTAACTGGTACTATTAGAACATATATGAAAAGATACATAAATTCGTCTATCGCTACTTCAGGAACAAGCAAACAAGTACCATATGGTAACTACTATATCTATGAATTAGGTAAAAAAGGAAAGGATTTTAAAGCATCTTCTACAGTTAATGGTGATGATAGTTATATTGATTTAAACCCATCTCATTATGAAATGCCTGAAGGTGTTACTTGTTCTTATTTTACTTATGATGAACATCTTAAAGCTAATGGTAACAAAACATATCGTGCCAAAAGAGATGGTATTGATACTTCAACTACAAATGGACAGAAAGAGTATTATAAGAGATTAAAAAGATATTGTTGTAGTTATGGTTCAGCAACTGAGGGTATATCTACTATAGTTAATTATTCTAAAATTAAGGTTAGAGTTACTAAGTCGTCTGATGATGGTAAAATAGATAATGTATTCTTTAAAGTACAATGGGTAAAACCTAATGGTAGTAAAGAAACTCTTACTTGGGGTGGTACCAATAGTGAAGGATATATTGAGAATTGGGTTCAGGCAGGTACTTATACTGTATCTGAATATGGTTACGGACCTGATGGAGGTTTTCCGTCTTATTTAGAATTGCCTGACCCAATAACATTTAAAGTTGATAGTGCTATAGTTGATGAATATGACGAAGTTGGTTATTATGAAGTGCATTTCAACAATGTATCCAAAGTAAATATTAGGGTTCATAAACACGATGAAGATAATCCTAATAAATACATTGATGGTGCTAGATATGGTATTTATAGTGATACTGATAAATTGTTAGAAGAACTCGTAACTTCTACAGTAACAAAAGGCAATAAAACATATAAAGGCTTTGCTGAATCCAAAGATGTTTATCCTTTTGGTGATTACTATATCCAAGAAATTGATGCTCCAGAAGGGTATTTAAAAGATACTACTAAACATTATTTTACTATTGATGCTGAAAGTCTTGATAGAAATACAGAAGTATTTCCGTCTTATAGTTATAATTTTATTACTGTAGGTGTTTCTGAAACTCCTACTAGGTATTCTTTTAACAAAGTTGATGAAGATGGTAATCCTCTTAAGGGTGCAGTTCTTCAAGTAATAAGTAATACTGGATTTGTAGTCGCTGAATGGACTACTGATGGTAATGATTATTCTATAGATGGTAAATTAAGAATTGGTAGGACTTATACATTACACGAAAAATCAGCTCCTAGTAAGGACTTTGAACTAGCTAAAGATATTACATTTACTGTTGAAAATACTTCTGATAGACAAACAATCACTATGACAGATAAATATAAGCGTGGTAGTGTTACTTTACATAAGACTGATAGTGATGGTAAACCTTTAGCAGGTGCAGAGTTTGAATTGTATAAATCTGATGGTACTAAGGTTACTATCAACAGTTCTAGTGATGGTATATATGAAGTTGCTAATAGTGATACAAATACTTGTGTAGTTGATAGCAACGGTACTCTTAAAGTTGATAAACTACGATTAGGAAATTACTACTTCATCGAAACTAAATCCCCTGATGGATATATGACTAATGGTAAAAAGATTAGCTTTAGTATTACTGGGGAAAGTGAAATAACATTGAATGTTGATTTAACAGTCCCAAATAACAAATCTTTTTACCCTGATACTGGTGGCAATGGCTATGTAATTCCAACTACTATAGCTATTTCTATTATTATATTATCAGCTATTGGTTTAATAGCTCTTAAGAAAAAAACAAAGAAAAAGGAGAAATAAAAATGAAAAAAGTAAGAAACATTTTAGCAATGCTTATGATTGTAGCTTTAAGCATTGTATCAATCCCATTTAGTGCAAGTGCAACATCATCACTTAAAAATGATGACAATGTAAAAATTAGTGTTAGTTGTGACAAGAATGGGTATACATTTGAAATGTATCAGGTAGCTACTCTTGACTCAACTACATCTAATCCTTATGAAACAAAGTACAATTCTAATGTACCTGAAATTGCCGATACTATTAAAGATGGCAATACTAAAGACGCATTAAGTCAGCTTGACAGTATTGACACTTTACCTTCAGGTGCTAAGTCTTTCGGTACTTTTGATACTGATAAAGCAACAGAAAAGACTTTCACTGACTTACCTCAGGGTATTTATTACATCAGAGCAACTGAATATCCTGCTGATGTAACTAAAGTAGAAAATAGTATTCTAGCTTTACCTTACTATACTTCAGATAAAGGTTGGGTTTATTCTTATGACACTATTGAATTAGCTAAAAAAGTTGTTGAAACTCCACCTTCAACTCGAAAAGAAATTACTAACTCTACTAAAGACAATGTAAACTATACTGATGTTTCTTTTAATGATAAGATTGATTTTAGACTTTATAATACTGTTACCGGTAGTAAACAAATTAAACTAACTACATATACAGTTTATGATGAAATGAGCAAAGGTCTTAGTCTTGATAGCAAGTCATTTAGTGTTTATCTAGCTGATAAAGATATGAATAAGATTGCTGATATTCAGAAAGGTGATTACACACTTAATATCACTAAAGCAAAAGCCGGAGAACAAACTGACTTCAATGTAGCATTAAGTAAAGATTATTTAGCAAAAAATGATTTTTACGAAAACAATGTAGCGTATCTAATTGTAGATTATTCTGCTAATCTGAATAAATATGCTATCATAGGTAAAGAAGGTAATCCTAATACTGATGCGAAGTTGGAATACGGTAACCGTTCTAAGACAGCTTTTGTAAAGGGTAATACAGTATATGTATATACTTATGTAATTGGTGTTACAAAGTATGACGAAAAAGGTAATAAGTTAGCTAACGCAGAGTTTGCACTATATAAGACAAAAGAAAACGCAACTGCACAAGCTAATGAAATTGCCACAGGTACATCTGACTCAGACGGTAAAGTAGTATTTATAGCTAATAAATCAAATAATGAAATTAGATTACAATCAGGCAAATACTATGTTGTAGAAACAAAAGCTCCTGAAGGTTATAACCTGTATGGTAAAGTAATTGAAATTAATGCAGAGGCTACATACAACGATACTATCGTTAATGGAACATATGTAAATCAATGTCCTGACAATGGTATTGCAACAGTAGATGTTACTGATAGCAAGGTTACACTTCCACAGACTGGTGGTCATGTAATCTATTTCACTTTTGCAGGTATTGCTTTAATTGCTTTAGGTGGTATTTCTCTAACACTACTTAAAAAGAAGAGAAACTAAACCAAATTAATATATTTAATTAAAAGATGGAGCATTAATTTGCTCCATCACTTCTTTTAGGTGAAAATATGAAAAAAGTTATCAATATTATATTAGTAGTTATTGTAGCTTGTGGCTTGGGTATATTATTATATCCGGTTATAAGTAATGCTATTAATAATTATTACAATTCAAGCAATATCAAGCAATATGATAATGAAGTTAAAACTTTGTCTGATAATGATGTAGATAGAATTTTAGCTAAAGCTGAAGAATACAACAAAGCCGTAGCTACCTACTCGTATGACAATGGTATTGCAAATTATGGTGATACTTATAAAGAGATAATTAACTCATATGATGATATTTTAAATTTTGGAAATAGTTTAATTGGTTATATTGAAATACCGTCAATTAATGTTTATTTACCTATATACCATGGTGATTTAGATAATGTACTAGACAAGGGTTCAGCTCATATGAAAGGAACATCTTTCCCTATTGGTGGGACAGGTACACATGCAGTTATTTCAGCTCATAGTGGATACCCAAGACAAAAGTTTTTTGATGATATTGATAAACTTGAAAAAGGTGATACTTTTAGCATTACTGTTCTTAATAAAAAACTTGAATATAAAGTAACTGAAATTAATATTGTAAAACCTACTGACACTTCACATACTAGAGTTCAAAAAAGAAAAGACCTAGTAACATTAGTTACTTGCTATCCTTATAGCGTAAACTCTCACAGATTGCTTGTGACTGGCGAAAGACAAGCAAATAATAAAGTTGCAAAGCAACCACAAAAAGTCGCTTATAATCAAAAAATCGACAAGTTAGAAATATCTATTATTCCAATAATATTGACTCTATCTTATATTTATATTTTTATCCTAAAATGGCGTAAAAAGAAAGGTAATCCTTACTAAGAATTACCTTTCTTTATTTCTATTTTTATTAAATTGTTTTGCATTTCTGTTTTGGGATATAATTTTTGCATTATTAATAAGTTGACTTTTCGATAAAGGTGTTCTAACCCTGTTCACATCATTCCAAGAAAGTGTTTCGTTATTCCACTGTTTATTAGGAATAGGTTTTTGAGTAAATGGTTTTATAAAATTATTTAGATATTGATATACAATTTTGAATTCCGGCTTTCCTTCAATACCTTTTAATTTATTATATGCGTGTTCCATTTCACTAGTTTTATTAAAAAAAGCATCAAATGATTTAATAGTCCTATCAGCTTTTCTGCAAATATCTAAAAGTTCTTTTGAATTTATTTCAACGGCTTGTGATAGCAAGAATACATCTATAATATCTTTTGCTCTATTTTTATATATAGAATCACTTGATAATACACAGATTTTATCAGCTAAAATTTCACTAGGTAGTACTCCTTTAATTTTAGTTTCCTCATAGTAATAAGTTTTGCTTTCTATCAAAGGTTTAATATCTATATCCATTGTAATTATTTTTCTACCTGTATTTTTATCAAGTATATTGACACCTGCAGAGCGTTTCTCACCATAATTTCTTGACGCAACAGCCTTATACGATTTTTGTAATTTACCAAAGCCTTTATTTAGTGAGTTAACTAAGTATTCCATGGTAGGAGGTTCACCTATCCAATTAGCATCAACATCTTTTGTTGCTCGATTAACTTTTATCCCTTTTTCGTTTAAAATTAATCTTGTGATTAAGCCACCTTTAAACACAATAGGAATATTAGAATTACTTATCTCACCAAGAATTTCATACATAAATTTCTCTTGTTCTGTCATACTAATCCTCACTATAATAATCTATTGCATATTTCTTTATTTTATTGAAAGTCATCAAATTTTCAGGCTTAATTTTAAGTGTATCAAATGATTCATTGTTATCAAAATAAATATTGCTTAAAGCTTCAAGAAAAGCCAATTCATCTATTTGGTCATAGTTAGAAAGCATATCATTTATAGTTTGATTAATTGTAGTACATAGAACACCATTAGAATTGAAATACTCTATATTATTAAATGTTTCTACTATATTGTATTCTATATTATCAAATTCTCCTTTGCTTTTTGCATATACTTGAATTTTTGATTCATCCATATAACCATTAAATAGCTCAAGATATTCTAATGCCGAAACATCACATAATATAAGATTTTGTCCTTGTACTATACTTTGTAACCATTCAACATTAGAAATATATTTTGTGTTTGTAACAGACATCATAAATATCACCACATTTCATCAATTTTAATATTTTTTTCTTTGCTTATATTATATGTTGTAAAAATTAAAAATGCAAGATTATTAGTAAAAGTAATTAAATAACCGTCCTATTAAAGACGGTTATTTTTCAAATATATTCTCTTTCCTTTATTTAATTTGGCAAAACATATTTTTTGATTTTGAAAAAAGGATTTTACTCACCTTTTATCTATATATCAAATCACGATATATTAGTTCTTCAGCTCTGTAATGCAAGTTGTTAATTAATCGTTCTTTTTCTTCTTCATCACCATTCATTTCTGCAAGAAGAATATCATCATCGTCATCAATCCACTTTTTTGTCTGTTTTTCAACAAGACTATCAATGTATTTGGCTCTTTGTCTAATGTAATTATACACCTTTCTTTCGTCCATGAGTTCTTTAAGTAAAGTTTGGTGATTCATCAGATAATAACAACACATAGCCTCTGTGTCAGTAAGAAATCTATCTGAATAATCTTCTAATGCTTTATTGTAATAATAAAGTGCATATTCTTTTCGTGGCTTTTTAACCCATATTACATACTGGGGAATATCTCCGGTAAAAATAGTCTTATCATAGCTAACTAATTCTTGCAACTCCTTAATGTTCATAAATAATTCTCCTTAAAAATAATTAGTTCTTACAATAATTTCAATTGATTTTGTAAATTCGTTTCCGGTTAAATTTTCTGCAACATCTTTGTTAGGCTTAACATTCATAAAGCTAGGTTCTTTATTTTTATTCTTCATTGTGCAAGGATAAATATTGAAGGAACGATGTTTTTCAACCAACATAAAAATAATAAATTTTTCAACTAAGCCAAATGTTCCAAAGGTAACAAGTTTTTTGTTGCCTCTTTGAATTGTATCTATGTAACTATATGTTGATAAATCAATATCTTTATCAATAATATAGTCAACAACTTCAGAAGGAATATCAAAGATATACGCAGGTGAAGATAAACAAAGGTCGGCAGATAAATTTTCTACAAGTGAAATCATTTTTTGTCTTCTAATTTCTCTTGTAATTTTACCGAGTGGTTTTTCTTGTCCTAATTCATCGAGTGTTTTAAGAATATCATAATAAGCATTTAACGATACGTTACAATCATGATAATTCACATCTTTACAATTTGATTCATCACGGTAAGCCTCGAGTTCTTGTATATTTTCTTCAATACTGTTTTTAATTTTTTCAATATTTTGCATAACCAAACCTACCTTAATACATTCTATGAATTTCAATTTTCTTCTGTAGTTCTTTACCGGTTAGTTCCTCCTTCTTAATTCTTTTTAGGATGAAAAATCGAAAAGACCAGAGTATGAGTGTGAACCAAATAGCATTGATAATAAGCCTATAAATCCTAAACATACAAGTATTAGAATTTCTATCTTAATGAAGTTAATCCTTTCATCTCTTGTTTTTGCTGAACTGAACATTATGTAGTTGAAATACAAAACATTAACCACAAATAAGATTGAAAACGGTTTCATTATGTTTATGTTATTATGAATATTAGATATGGTGTAAATACAAACACATAAATCAATCACACAAGCGGCTGCACCTACAACAACATCTATTACTTTCTTTTTACTTATTTTTTTATCTTTCTTTTTATCGTTCATAGTAATTTTCCTTTCCTGCCTTGTAGGAAGTGAAATATCACTTCCTACAATAATTCACTTTACTTAGAATTTAGAACTAAATATATATTCATCTTTTTGTGTAGTTGTAAAAGTTGCCCAGTTAAAATATTTAATATGTTTAATTGTTAAATGATTAACCCTACTACTTGAACTTGAGGCAGAAATTGAATATACATTATCATCCTTGGCAGATACTGTTTTACAGTTATCAGTATTTTTTATGGTGTATGTATATGATACTTTAGTTTTATTGTCTTGTATAGTTGTTACTTCTTGATAATCATCAATATTAAATTCTTCTTTACTAGTCGTACCTTTATACATTAATAAATTCGTATTACTTGTAATATAAGCTAACATAAATACATTAAAACCTATAATTCCTACAAAAAGAGAGGCTAAAAACATAGCAAATATACCAGTAGGCATACCACCGTATATTTGATAATGTTTGCCCACAAAATAAAAAACTATAAAACTTATTATAGTAAATCCTAAAAAAATAAAAATCATATTTAACTCTCCTTATCTTAAATCTATATTTTCATTCTGTAACTGTTGGTAACAGAATAAAGTTGCTCGACAGTCAGACAAGCTATTATGTGCTTTATCATTGTTCCAGTCATATCCGTAGTAAAATGCACAAGTAGTTAGATTATGAAATTTGTAACAATTATCATTATCGTTCCATTCACCATACACTTCGGCGAAATCTTGCATAACATCAACGATTTTTGCATTAGTATTTTCTATGCCAATAGCTGAGAGAAAGCTTAGGTCAAACTGCGTGTTGTAACCAACGATTATGTCAGTTGAATTAAGTATATTAATCAATTTTTGCTTATACTCGATTATGTTAGGCTTGTCTGTTAGCATATCAGGTGTAATACCATTCACATCCATTGCGTTGTCCCATCTTTTTGTAAATATAGGATTAATATACTCATCAAATAGAGTATTACCTTCATTATCAATTATTGATACTTGTAATAATTCATCTTTTGATGAATCCAAACCAGTAGTTTCAGTATCTAAGACAATAAAATCATACAATTTTTCTGTCTTTTTTGTAGTTGTGAATGTTGCATTTATAATATCAAAAGTAGCCTTTTGATAAATCTCTTTTTTGAGTTTTTCTAACTCCTTATCAGCTTTCAGTTTAGCTTTAGTTTTACGCTTTTCTCGTTCTTTTAAACGATGCTTTTCAAGTTCTTCATCGGTCATTGGTCTGACTTCATTATTCCATAAATACAACGCAGATACCCGACAAAAGTTATTGCTCCAAAGCACTTTACCACAGTTATCATCTTTCTTAATATAGTGCTTTTTTGCCCACTGCTTTTCAGTTAACAATTCCTTGTTAGGAGGAACAGTAATGTTTGTCCTTACTTTGTTTTTATAATTATCCCAAATACTCATAGTTTTCTCCTTTCAACTTATGCCCCAGTGGGGCATAAGTTTTTTAATTGTCTTCTTTGTGTAACATCTTTAACTGTTCAAGATATTGTATCTTTTCTTCATTTGACAATAATCTAAAATGTAAGATTAAATTTTGTTCTACCATTGTTAGATTATAAAAAGCGTTATCACTTTTTAAATAAAGTTCTTTTAGAGAACAACAGTTATTATCATATGGAAGAATATCGTTGTATGACACATCAAAGAGTTTAATTAATTTGTACAAGGTATTTATGTTCGGTTCTGTTTTACCGGTTTCATAATAAGTGTAAGTTGTACGATTAATATTAAGTGCATCAGCAACTTGTTGTTGAGTAAGTTGATTAATCTTGCGATAATTTCTTAATAGTTGTCCAAAATTTTTATTTACCATTTTGATATTTTCCTTTCTTAACCCAATATAGCGTAATAACAATACACTCCAACAGTACATAATAATGCTAATGCACATATAATTCTGATTGCATAACTTAGTATAGTTATGATGGTATCTATAATATCAAATAACATATGTGTTACTCCTTTTTACCTTTTTTCTTATGTATTAATCTTACGATTATAGCAATCACTATTGCAAAGACACATAGATAAACAATAGCAATAACTATTTTAAAGATATTAGAATTGTTATCTTTATTAATTTCATCAGGTGTACTATTAATAGTAACTGTCTTTGATTTTGATACAACAGTATTGCTTGTAACTGACTCTGTTACTGGTTCAGTAGTAACCTCTGTGGTTGTAGTTGCCGTAGCTTGTTTAGTTCTTTTCTTTTCGTAAAATGCTCCATCATAGCTTTTTATGATTTTACCGTTGTTATCTTGACACACAAATTTCTTATTACTTGTGTTATAAGTCCAGTAATACCTATCAGAAGGATTATCTTTGTTATATTCATAGACTTTACCGTCATTATCTTCTGTAATTTCAGTATCACCCAATGTGTTAGATAGATATTTGCTAAATTCATTTTTGACATCATTAACATCTACATCTTCATTGATTGGTTTGTAGTTATGAACATACTTTTTGAGTTCACCTTTACTAATCGCAAGTTTTAATGCAGTAGTAAAATCTTTTTCTCCATGATAGTTGCGTTCTGCATACATTTCCCACACTTCATTGAAGATTTCATCTTCTGTCATGTATGTAACTTTGTCATATGCAAATGCAGTTACTATTGTTGTCATCATCACTAAAGCTATTAGCATTAGTGATGATATTTTTTTGATAAACCTATTCATGTCAAAACTCCTTATAATAGCGTTCAAGTGCTACTTCAATAATTCTTTGAATTTCATCATCGTTACGATTTTTTAGATACTTATCATAAACAAACATTGGTATAGATATTTTTTTAACATCTAATTTATTTTTCTGTGGCTTGTTAATAAGTTCTTCTTCATCGAGCTGATTTAGTTCAGCAAGTTCTCTGATATGTTTTGCTTGAGGTACTGATATTTTAGCTTTCATATTGCCTTTTTCATCAGAATAAAAATTAGTAATCTTATCTTGGTCAGACTCTGACAGATAAGACAATTCAACACCTGAACGAATAGAGAGTTGCTTATCATCAATCCAATTTTTCAATTGTTTGTTGAGCTTATCAATTCTTACAAGTCTTGCAACTGTGTTCCTTGATAGTCCATAGTCTGCACCAACTTTTTCTCTTGAGTTAGTAGGTTTACCATTTTCCATATCTTTTAAGTTATTCTCAATATCTGTTCTTTTTCCTTGTGAAAACAACTTAAAGTATGATGATGATACTACTTGTGCTTGTTCTGATATTTTTAGTTCAGTAAAGCCTCTTTGGAGAAGATTACTGACATTAACATATTCTTCAGCCGTTTCTTCATCCATGTGTTCCTTAATAATAGCCGGTATAGTATTTAACCCTGCCAACTGGCTACATTGCCATCTATTATGACCAATCAATATCTCATAATTACCATCAGATAGTGGTCTGCATACGATAGGTTGCATAACACCATTTTCTTTTATGCTTTGTACCATATCTTCCTTACGGTCATCACTATAAAGTGTAAATTTGTGGTTATGATAAGGGACAAGCATATCACAAGGTATTTGTTTAATTTGGTTTTCTTGAGTTATCATTGACTCCAAATTAAAACCGGTCATTATGTTTTACTCCTTTCTATAACTTCAAGTGCAAGTTCTTTGTACTCGTTACCGGTTCGGCAATTCATTAAGCAAAGACTTTTCTGTTCATTTACACTTTCAGTAGCCTTGGTTGCTCTATGAATTAGAGTGTTAAACACTTTATCACCATATTGCTTTTTCAAAGACTGTAACACTCTCTTACTAGCATTAGTGACTTCTTCATACTTAGTAGGTAGAACTCCTAAAATATCAAGTGACGGATTGATTTGAGCTTTAATCTGACTTATAACATCATCAAGAGCTGATAAGCCATCCAATGCAAAATCTTGTGTTTCAACCGGTATAATAACCTTGTCGCTTGTAGTTAAAGCGTTCATCAATAAAACACCTAGCTGAGGGTTACAATCAATAATGACATAATCATAAGAATGAATAGTATCATTATTAAGAAGTCTTTTAAGCATTGTTTCTCTTGACAAGGCACTTGCCAAATATAAATCAGCACTAGACAAATTGATGTCTGATGGTATGTAGTCAATCTTGTTAATATCACTATGTCTGATACAATCATCAATATTGACTTTGCAACCAGTTGCTTGACCAAACAACAAATCACTAACTGTTAAGTCATTGCCTTCATATCCTGCATATTTACTTAAGTTTCCCTGAGGGTCAAAGTCAATAACTAATACTTTGTAGTTATTCATAGATAAAGCCGTTGCAAGATTTAAAGCCGTTGTAGTCTTTCCAACTCCACCTTTTTGGTTTGCTATTGATATAATCATATTACTTTCCTCCATCTTAAAATGGTGCGTCTTCAACATTCACCATATCGTCATTAATTTTTTTCCAATCATCTTGTGTTCGATGTTCTTCATCAAAGATACGGTCATCATCAGATACCTTTCGAGTTGTTTCACAATAGTGAACTTCATTAGCTATTACCTCCATAGCGTGTCTTGTATAGTTGTTACTATCAATGTAGCTAGTCTGTTTCAAACGACCAACAACACCAATCTTGTCACCTTTGTGCATATACTTGCATAAGTTTTCTGCATTGGCTTTCCATACTTGTACCGGAATAAAATCAATATCTTCTTTACGAATGCCTTTCACTGCAAGATAAACATTGCAAACTGATATTCCGTTTTTTGTTTTTTTTAGTTCAGGTTCAGCTGTTAAGCGACCAATTAAATTAACTGTATTCATTATTTATCTCCTTTATCATTAGTTTTAGAAGCTTGTAATAGTGCCATAATACCAACACCACATACAAGACCTAAAAAAAGTCCAATTACAAACAAAATCATTAATAATATCTCCTTTTCAACTTATGCCCCAGTGGAGCATAAGTTATTTTCTTTAAAAGATTTGTTTTGTTTAATCACATTATACATAACAATAATAACATTGTCAAGTATAATTCGCTTTTTTATTTTTACTTTTTTTAAAATATCATAGTTGACAATCTCCTTAATCTCAATTACAATGATATACATAACAATGATAACATTGTAAGAGGTGATTGCTATTAATAAAAAAGAAAGAACATTTACTTGTCAATTGTGTGGTAACGATTTTATTACAACTGCAACAAGAGCAAAGTATTGTCCAACTTGTAGAAAAATTATGCAAAATGTTCGAAGTCGAGATTATCGAAACAAAAAAGAACATGGTGAGCATATTCGCAAAATAGGGGAAAAAGATATATGTATTGAATGTGGTAAACCTTATGTTGTAAGGTCAGGCTTTCAAAAGGTTTGTGATGAATGTCGAAAAAAATATACAAATCAGAAGAAAGTAAAAGCCAATAACGATTACAGAAATAAAACTTATGATAGTTGCTTATTTTATGTCCCAAAAGGTGAAAAAGAAAAACTGCAAGAATATGCCAAAGCTCACGAATTGAGTCTTAATGAATTAGTGAATACGGCTATTAAGGAATATATTAAGAACAATAAATAATTTTTATTATCGTTCTTGAGAATTTCTTTGTTTATCAATGTTTTTAACATAGTCATTGATAGTTTGTCTTGCTTTTTCTAATTCTTCAAGTTCCTGAACAATAGATTTATATTCTTCGTTTAAAGCCTTAACTTCTGTTAATAATTTTGATTTTTCTTTTTCCAAATTTTCAAGATTAGGTATTTTCTTATCAGGGTATAAATCAACTAATTTTTTGACTGCGTCATTGTACTTATTAAGTGCAACGGCGTGGTCTTTTTTATATTTGATTTTATTAATTGCTTTTGTATATTCATAGTGAATGCCTTTGTATTTTTTATAAGTTCTTAATATCTTAATTACATCAGATAAGTCATCAATTTTGTTTTGCATTTTATTTAGATTTTGTACGATAATCATTCTATCGTTATACTTGCTAGTTTGAGTATTTTCTATATCCTTTTCAGAACTGAAATTATGAGTTGTTAAGAAATTTATCATTTTGGAAACTTCTTTCATGTTCTTGACTTCTGCCCAACGCAATAATCCTTTATTTGTTTGGAATACATCTTTATTAGTATTAATTAAATTGGTTTTTACTGTTCTATCTAAAATACCATTTTTAAGTAGATTGTACTGTTCAATTCTTCTCCTAATCTGTGGTTCATCATAATACCAACCAAGGGTTCGACCTCTAGCAAAACGCTCTTGACCTTTCATTCTAAATTTGATTTTTATAACATTTTGTGGAGTGTACTTGCATTCTATATCTTTGCTTTCAAGTTTTTTTAGAAAATCATCAAAATTAGATGATTCCATTATTGCATTATCTATTGCAAATCTTAATTTTGATTTCCAAGATTTTCCCTTATAATCTTGTTGCCATTCGTAATAACATTTACCGGACTTTTCTTGTGGATTAATAATTACATTTAAGTTATGTTCTTTGCAGATTTCATCATTCAATTTTCTTAAATTTTTCCAAGCACATTTATTTCGATTATCTTGATATTCAAAGCTACGAAAATTATCAAAACTAATGTTGTTGAAGATAATATGATTATGAATATTATTAGTATTAATGTGTGTAGCAACAACATATTGATAATTTCCTTTTAAGAATTTATCTGCTAATTCAATTCCACATTGTAGTGCAAGTTCAGGACTTACTTCTTTACCCTGAAATGATTGATGAATGTGTTGAGCCAACACATAGCCTTTACCAGTTCCGGCATTTCTAACTTTTTGAAAATCGTTATCTATGTTCTTTATATCACAAGCATAAGAGTAAGTTAATAATCCATTATCAGTTTTGTCTGGATTGATTATGTATTCTACTGCCCTAGAGCTTGTAGAGTAGATTGGATGGATACCACTGATTGCCAAATGTCATTCATCACCTTTCTTAAATAATGAACATCTTCTATATACATATTGTTTGTTGAATTTACTCTTGTCGCTATTTGGTTGATATTAACACCAATTTTTCCTAGTGATTTTATTAATTCCTTGATTTCTTTATTTTCGTAATTTACGATAATTCCTGTTAAAGCCATATGTCTGATATAAGCACTTGTTGAATTAGTATTTGTTTGTAAAGCTCTTCTTTCTATAATTTGTTTTTCTTCACTTGTTACTCTAAATGTCATTATTATTGATTTATCTTTTTTTACATTATCCATATTCTCATCCTTTAAATGTTTATAAAATTTTATTTTAAAAGTTCGGGGTTTTAGGGGTGTCCCTTAACAAGCAATAGAAAATCAAAAAATTGATTTTCGTGGCATTTGTATTACAAATGCCAGTGCTTGCTATGTGCTAACGCACAAATAAATGTGCCTCTATTCAGCTTTGCAAAACTCCCTCTACTTATATTCCGTAAAAAAGGCAAAATGGCAACCACTTTTCAACAAAAAATTTTTAAAAAATTAAAAATAAAAAAATTAATAAAATAATCTTGCAATAATAAACATTTTTTGCTAATATAGTATTAATCAATTATGTTGTTCGCTCAGAGTGGAGGTACTCTGAGATGAACGCACAACATTATATAGACGATAAGCTGAACAATGATACTATCATTCTCCGTAAGCATCTCAAAAAAGTTAATAGGCAAGAAAAATATTATTTTTACGAAAAAGACTATGGACGAATTGTATATTTAGCTGACATTCCTGCTGACAAAACAATTGACAAAAATTCGTTTATCGTTGATACAATTATTAAAAATAATCTTCATAAAGCATTAATGAAAGCACTTGCTACTCTTAACGAAAATGAGATGATAATCATTGATGAATGCTTCTTTTCAGAAAAAAGACCGTCTTACGAAAAACTCGCAAAACGGCATAATATATCAAGACAAGCATATCAAAAGAGATTACGAAGAATTTTGAAGAAATTGAGGTTACTTATCGACTTATATAACGAAAATTTTTAATTTTTTGAAATTTTTTAAAAAAATTATCGAAAAAAGGGTTGCCAAAATGCAAAAAATACGGAATATATATGAGGGATAATTATAATATTCCGAAAAAAGTGCTAAAAAACTTGCTTTTGTTTGTATAAGTGCTAAAATTAATGTTACCTTTTATGCTTGTTTACTCATGGAAAGGAGATAAAGAGCAAACAAGATGACAAACAATATTGAATATCTTAATAAAGTAACTGCACTTTATACACGACTTTCGTCTGATGATGAGCAACAAGGTGATAGTAATAGTATTGCTCATCAGAAAGAAATTCTGCAAGATTTTGCACAAAGCAAAGGATTTAGCAATATTCAGTTCTATGTTGACGATGGTTATTCAGGTACTACATTTAATCGTCCTGGTTTTAATAAATTACTTGAAGATGTTGATAATGAATTGATTTCAACAATTATAGTCAAAGATTTATCTCGTTTAGGTAGAAATTATCTCCAAGTAGGTTATTATACAGATGTAATATTTCCTGATTCTAATGTTAGATTTATTTCTGTTACTGATGGATACGATTCAATTAAAGGGTATGACGAATTTATGCCTTTTAAGAACCTTATGAATGATTGGTATGCAAGAGATATATCTAAAAAACAAAGAGCTGTAATTAAGTCTAAAGGCAATGCAGGTAAGCGACTTATAACACGCCCCATTTACGGCTACAAGCACAATGAAGATAAGACAAATTGGATAATTGATGAAGAAGTTTCACCGGTGGTAAAAAAGATATATCAGCTATATCTCGATGGTTATGGAATTCAGATGATTGCAAATTATCTTTTTGCTAAAAAAATAGAAAATCCATACACATACAAAGGTTATCATCAAAGCGAGGAAACAAAGCAAAATCCTTATCTATGGTCTTGTCAAACGATTATTGGAATACTGACTAAACAAGAGTATTGTGGTGACACAATTAACTTCAAAACTACTGCAAGAAAGAGTACATATGGTACTAAGAAGATTATCAATACTCCTGACAAACTAAAAGTATTTTATAATACACATCCTGCTATTATTAGTCATGAAGAATTTGAGGCAGTGCAAGAACTACGAAAAAAGAATAAAAGAGTGAGAACTCGAAACCAAGAAAAACAAATATTTGAAGATTTGGTTTATTGCTACGATTGCAAATCTAAAATGTATATTCAAAAATCAACAAGCAAGACAAAACAAGTTAATTATATTTGTTCTCTGTTCCGTAAAAATCAAACTTGCCCATGTTCACATTATGTTCCTTATCACTTATTGTATGATAATGCTTTATCAATAATTAATAAGATTTTGAATAATGATGATTTTATCAAAACTGCTAAAAATACGATTAAAGTTAAAAATACAAAACAAAAAAATAAGATAAATAAAAATCTCTCTAATTCTAAAAAGCGAATTAAAGAGATAGATAAATATCTTGTTAATTTGTATGAGGATAAAGTCAAAGGTAATATATCACTTGATATATTTAACACTTTATCAAATGAATATAATGATGAGAAAAAACAACTTAATGATTTCATACTTAATCACAATGATGAAATTGCTGAAATTTCAAAAGATAATAAAGGAATTAAGCAATTCACAAGTATAGTCAATAAGTATAAAGGAGCAAATCTTGAAAAATTAACTTATGAAGTTGCTCATGAATTTATTGAAAAAATTGAAGTTCACGCAAGTGTTAAAGTTGATGGTAAAAGGACACAACAACTAGATATTTATTTTAACGGGATTGGACTCGTAACGGATTAGTATATTTACAAAAAACTACCTTAAATCATTTTCCCATAGTAGAATTTTTGTACAGTATATATTATTTTATTAAGGTAGGTGATATTATAGATACAATCAATATGATTAACTATTCCATTATGCTTGTATTCTTTGTTTGTTATGCTTATCAATTTTTGTTTATTCCTATTTCTTTCTAGTTTCAAACAATCAGTAACACAAATACTATGATGGTCTAAAGGCTATTTACAAATCCTAGGTAAGTATGGCAAAAGACTTTTTAAGTACTCATTAAAAGGTAAATTCTCAGCCATTGATATGTTGATGAATATTACACCGGCTAATGTTCTTTTATAGGTTAGCATAATAGTTAATATATTTGCTATAGTAGTTAGTATAATTAAAAGTGATAGCGTATCAACAATCTTATTATCACTTGGACAAAGTGCATTGAATTTGTATTTAACAATGTTCTTTATTGATGCTATCACAACAATAACAGAATGGAAGAAAATTTGTTGTAGTAACATAAAGAAAGTTCTGTACGCATTTACATTTCCGATATTTATGATTACATATATTCCGATTTCTGTAATTGCTCCATTTACTAAATCAGAATGGAAGCCTATTAACCATAATAAGTCACTTATACTTAATGACCTAAAGAGTTTCAGAAAGGATGTTGAGTTAAATTGAAAACTGACGATCATCTATTATTGGGTAAATACCTACTTAATATGAAGAAGATTAAGTTATCACCTTTAAAAGAAAAGTGGTTTCTTATTGGATGTGTTGAACCAGACTATAATCCATTTACATATATCAGAGGTTCAATAAAGCACAAATTACTTCATGGTCACAATGCTCCAAATTGCAAGAAACACATTGACAGAATTGTTGAAAAACTTTCTTGCACTACAATATCAACACCATATCAATGGTTCTTATTAGGTACAGCAGTACATTATATTGCAGATTGTTTTACATTTGCACATAATGCATTCTTTACCGGTGGTATGGCACAACATATGAAATATGAAATGCTTTTGCAACCTATATTTCATAACTTTGTTAATGGATTAAAAGAACCACAAAATAAATACAAAACTTATTGCTTTAATCTATCTTTCTATCACAAAATGTATCAGAATGAAAATCGTTCATTCTTGACAGACTGTAAGTATATTGTTTCTTCCACAGAAAAGTTACTAGATAGTCTAGAACTTGTAAAAGATGAAGCACCACTTCTTTCAACACAAATTAACTTAGCAAAATAATAATTGAAATAAGGTGAAATAATGTTAGATACAATACAAAATATAGACTTTGCAATATTACATTGGATACATAACAATTTACAATGTAACTTCTTAGATTTTATTATGCCTAAGATAACTGCACTGGGTAGTAGTGGTGCAATATGGATAATAGTTGCAATTGCATTTTTAATATCTAAGAAATATCGCAAATATGGAATTATCCTTTCTATAGGATTAATAATGAGTTTATTAATCGGCAATTTACTGTTAAAACCACTGGTAGCAAGACCCAGACCTTGTTGGATTGAAAGTAATTTTCCTTTATTAGTCAGCAATCCTACAGATTATTCTTTTCCATCAGGTCACACTTTAGCATCAACTATTAGTGCAGTAATAATCACATATGCTGATAAGAAATTCGGAATTATAGCAATCATTCTAGCAACTCTAATTACTTTTTCAAGACTATACTTATTTGTTCATTTTCCAAGTGATGTTTTTGCTGCAATAATTTTAGGTGTTATCATAGGTTTATTTGCTATATTTGTATTTAACTTTGTAACACATATTATAAAAAGAAAACTAAATAAATAAAATTAAGTTCATAGATTTGTATGAACTTTTTGTTTAATATGTAAAAATAATTTGGTATATTGTTATATATAATGCTAATATTTTTTCTATTTTCAGTTTAGTATAATATATTTGTATTATTATAAAAACAAGGATATGAATATATATGGTAGTAAAAGAAAAAATCGAATTGTTAAACAACTATGATGAATTAAACGAATTTACTGATAAACAGAAATTACTATTAAGAAAATTATCATATGACTCAAATTCTTTTGTAAAAGGCTTAGTAGCTTCCTTAATGGTAAAATCTATAGATGAATTTGGATTTGAAATTTTAAGCAGACTATCTAAGGATAAAAATGACTATGTCAGAACAGAAGTATATGATTCATTGTCTGTCTTTAGTGATATAAAATCAGTTTCTTTACTTCAAAATGCAATTAGAACAGAAACAAACAATTTAGCGAAAAGTTATGCAATTATGTCATTAGGTGATGTTGTTTATAGTTTAGGAATTTCTAATGACTTTAAAGAATATGTATATAAAATTAAAAGTTGTAATAAGTCAAAAGATTGTATTTTAAGTTGTCTATATTGCTTGTATTTGTTTGGTGAAAATGTTATTGATGAGATTTTCCTATTATTAAATGACAATGATTATCATATTCGATTATCTGCCATATCTATTTTAGAAGAAATCGTTAACAATGATAATTTAGATATTATAATAAGTAAATTGAGTGATAGATTAAAAATTGAAGATTGTAGTTCAGTTATTGATAAGATTAAAAATTTTAATTAAATGAAATAAATAATCAAAAAATGAAATTTAATATTACTTGCAAATTTGGAGTATATTCAAACCCAATAAAAATAACTTTTAACAACAAATCAAAAATATTAACTTATAAGAATTCTAAAATAACTTTCAATTTTGATATCGATACAGAATATGAACTAGCAATGCTAATTCTATATACTACTAGAATTATTAAAGTAACTGCAAAATTCAGAAAGTTTATGTTTATACTATTTGGTTCAATTATTATCGGTAGCATTTTTCTAATTGTTATGCACTTTATTCCAGGTCTAAATATTGTTGCAATGGGTATTGATGGAATTCTTGCAAATCCTGTAGTAAGTATCATTTCTTCAATTGTCTTTATTATTGCAGCAATATTCCTAGTAGCTGACTTTGATGGTATTGAAGAATGTATTGAAAGAAAGATGGATAAAAGTTATGAATGGATGGCTGCTTTTGGTTTGGCTTATACAATCATTTATCTATACTTTAAAATTTTAAATCTTCTTGTTCAAATCTTTGTAAGAAATAGCGACTAATAAAATTCATATATAAATTTTAAGGCTTTGACAATTTGTCAAAGCCTTAATTTATGTTTTGTAACCAATGTATTGTTATGCATTGGTCTTTTTTATTCTCTTAATTTTGCCATTAACACTAGGTCACTGTTATCCAGTACACCATCATTATTTATATCACAAGCTATCATTGCTTCATCAGTTAAACCTTCTAATCCAAGTAGAAAGTTCATATATGTATCAGTATCTTTACTGTTCACTGTACCTGTACAATTAACGTCACCTTTAATTATGAAAGTTCTCTCTACAACTTCATTATTTCCTGTAAATCTAACAATCATTCCTGTACCGATTTTACCACTTGAAACTACACTGCCATTCTTAATGAAAGCAATATCATAACCATCATAACTAACATTTTTCTTAAATGTTGCAATAGTTGTATTGGGGCTTACACCGGTAATGTATTTATCACCTATAGTATATGCATTAGTATAAATACCATATGTTTTAGTATTATTATTTTCAATTGTCCTAGTAGTATTTGCTTTTTTACTTTTTAATTCATCGGTTTTTACAATATAAATATTGCTTCCTTTGGTTACGATAATTCTATCCTTATAACCATACAAATATTCAATATTAAAATTAAAAGAATATTCTTTATTAGTTGAACTACTAAAATCAGAATATACTATTTTATTACCACTTGCTTTTGCAATTCCATTTGACAATAAAGCAGTCCTGTTATCTTTGTAACTACCATATTCATTGGTATTAAATAATGAATACACTTTTCCGTTACCACAATAATATTCATCATTAACCATTGACATAGGGAATATGTTGTAATCATTTGATGTTGAATAAATAGTATTACCTTTAATATAACACAGTCCATAAGAGGTTAATACAAATTGATAAGTACCGTTTGTAGTATCAATTTGATTAATGTTACTATTAAATTTATATGTATTTACCGGATTACCTTTAGAATTAAATTTATGTAACAAAGACCTATTATTAAAATCCACAAAATAATAGTTATTACTTTTATCTACAGAACAAAGTGTCCACCTGGTTTTCGTCCCATCATTCATAATTATAGTTTCATACTTACCACTATTATAATTAAACCTTACAACACCTAATTTACCGTTTATACTATCGGAAAAGAAATGAAAATAACTACCGGCATAATTACACTTAGTAATTTCAGCATTCGTTTTAATTGTGCTATAGCCATAACCTATTTTATTAACAACAGCAGTTCTATCCTTTACACTAACGATATAGTCATTCTTACTGTCAGCAAAGTAATATAACTTACTGTTATTTAGGAATTTATAACTTGTCCTTGTAACACAATTAGCACTAAAGCAACTTGTTAGTATTAATAATAAAGTAATTAGAATTAATAATATGCGTTTCATACAAAACACCAACATATCTACAAAATATTATATTTAGATTATACAATAACATTTTGATATATTGTTGTTTTGGTAATTAACTTTCACATATTTTTTATTTATGTAAAAGAACTATGAAAAATTTATAAAAATATTCTAATTGTATAAGTATTTGCAATAACTTATAATTGCAATAATAAGTAGAAAAGAGGAATGGTTATGCCTGCAACAAGTATTTTAATTAAGCTTGCATCATCAGCTTGTAATATCAATTGTAGTTATTGCTTTTACAAAAAGTTATCTGCTAAAAAGGCTTTCAGTTTCAACAATATATACCTTGTCTTGATGATAGTGATACAAAGTCAGAATGGTCTTTAGATGCTAATACATATGGAGAATTTCTCTGTGAGCTATTTGATATTTGGTATAATGATTATGTACATAGTAGTAATATTGATATAAGAATATTCTCTAATTGGGTACAAATGGCAGCCGGATATATGCCTGAATCCTGTGGTATGTCAGGTAAATGTAATTGTTACTTTGTTGTTGAGGGTAACGGCAATGTTTATCCTTGTGACTTTTACTGTACAGATGAGTGGAAACTTGGAACAATTGATGATGATTTCAATAATTTAATTAAGTCAGATAAAGCAAAGAACTTTGTAAGTTGTTCTTTACCCATAAATGATAAATGTTAAAAATGCAAATATTTGTATTTATGTCGTGGTGGTTGCAGAAGATGGAGAGAGCCATTTATAAATGGTGAACCGTCATTAAACTGTTTATGTGGTGCATATGAAAAGTTCTTTGAACACTGCATTGATAGAATATATTTATTAGCTAATATCAAAAAAATAAAGAATGTTATATTAAGTTGGTTCATAATGAGCCAACTTTTTTATTTATAAATATAGTATATACAAAAAATTATGATAAGTTTCATATAGAAAAATTTATAATATTATTCCTATTGAATTTATAGGTAATAACGAATATGATTTAACCAACACAAGGATGTGGCTCAGATACTTCAAGCAAACCACTTCCGGTACTAAAGTAATTAGAATTGGTATAACAGGACAAGATGCTGAAAGTTCTTTACTCGATAATGCACAGTATTTTTATAAACTTGGTTATCTACAAGATGGACTTAAGAAAGAAGGATATACTGTTGAGCTTAAGGGTTTTGCTCAAGCAGGACCTGCAGTAAATGAAGCTTTTGCAGCAAATGAAATTGATGTTGCAGTATATGCAGAATTTCCACTAATTACTGCTGTAAGTAATGGATTTGACTTAAAATGTTTTGCACTATCAACATCACAATTAAACTTTGGTCTTTTAGCTAGAAAGGTCAGTGGAATAAAGAGTATCTCTGACCTTGAGGGCAAAAATGTTGTAGTAACACTAGGAACAATATCATAAAAATACTTCTTAGATGTTACAAAGAAAAATAATGTTGATATAAGTAAAATCAACCAGTTAAATTCAATTTTAGATGCTCAAACGTTACTGGCTTCAGGAGATGCTGATGCAGTTGTTTCAACTATATCAAATTTAGCAGTTTTTGAGAATGCCGGTCTTGGAAATATAATTATTGATTCGTCAAATGACAGTAGTCTATCATCAGTGGCTAAAAGAGAACCCAAAAGCTGCAATTGCTATTTCAAAGGCATTAATTTGTTCTCAAGAAGAGGCTGAGAAAAGCCCTACAGATGTATATAAAAACTAGCTACTAAGGATAGTCCTGAAAGTATTTTTAAGGAAGTTTATAGTTATGATGAAACATTTAGTTTCTTTAAACCTGACATTACAGATGATTACATTAATCGTGCAAAATCAATTAAAAGTTTATGGAATACAATTAACTAATTAAAAGTACGGAAAGCCGAGCAAGAAGTGGTGAAAAAAGCCAAGTGCAAGAAAAACCGGCAGCGTGAGAGCAATGCTGCGCATAGAGCTAAAACCAAGGTGGAACGCTGGGCGGCGAATGACGGTCATAAGTACCCAAAGCGCGTGTACGAACAATGCGGCAAAGAGTTTTATCCGAACAGCACAAGGCAGAGATTTTGCAACACCGACTGTACAAAAATCCATCAGCAGGCAGAAGCATTGTTTTCTCGGCTGGTAAAACAGCTTTCCGAAAAAGAGGGCGTAACGGAAGCCCTCAAAGCGGAAAA
>ERZ773269.1154-NODE-1154-length-26802-cov-4.691255_pt1 | contig 26802 bp, 18 predicted proteins | sample MGYA00511958_ERZ773269 | MGnify/ENA primary metagenome ERZ773269 (study PRJEB29015, sample SAMEA2737761) | human gut metagenome | biome: human gut; feature: human-associated habitat; material: faeces | place: China | collected 2012 ... | reverse complement strand
TCTTAGGGTTCCATCTTCTTGTCTGATGTCCAAAGTGAACACCTGCTTCTAAAAGCTGCTTCATTGAAATAACGCTCATGTTTCTTTCCTCCAATTGGTTTTTTTACTTCCGCACCGGTATACGTCCTTGAAACCAGTCTCTTTCTTTTGACTGGCACCGTCTCAGACAGCCATGTGCGTGCTTTTTTGCGACCTTAAAATGATATCATAAAACCCTTGCGAATGCAAGGGTTTTTCAAAAACATCATATCGGATTTTTGCATATTTTATATTTTATATTTTTACATTTTTACAATATCCGTAATTTTTACTACCAGTAACGTCTTACAGCAACAATCGTTCTGTAATATGCGTTGAACGTTTTTATTCCACCTGCCGGATAAGGTTTACTGTTGGAAGCGTGTACAATCTGTCCTCCACCAATATAAATTGCGACATGCCCCTCATAACAGACCACATCTCCCGGCATCATATCTGAAACAGCTACAGCTTTTCCGCCATAACGAAGTGATGTGGAATTTCTCGGTGTAGATATTCCAAATTTTGCATGAATCTGCTGCACAAACCCAGAACAGTCAATTCCATTCGTCAGACTGTTTCCTCCATATACATACGGATTCCCTATGTATTCACAGCCTTTGTTGGCAATCTTCTGTCCAGCAGATGCATTGCCCGGCTTGCTTGTATTAGAAGAATTTCCTGTTGACGGCTTTGTCGTTGTCCCTGTATTTCCGGTCGTTGGTGTGGCCGTCCCTGTATTTCCGGTCGACGGTGTTGTCGTACTTACATTTCCAGTCGATGGCGTCGTTGTATTCCCCGTTGACGGTGTTGTATTTCCTCCGGATGGCTTTGTCGTGCCTGTATTGGCTGCTGCCCCCACCTGATTAGCCGATGAAACATTTCCCGTCTGATTTTCACTCTTACTCTGAGCTATTTGCTGCTCTTCCTGCATTCTTGCTACTTTTGCATCTGCCTCTGCCTGCGCACTTGCAAGCTGGCTGTCAAAATCTGCGATCTGGGCACGCATCTGGGTTAAAGTTGATTCCAAATTTGCCTGTTGTGAACTCATCTCCTGCGCCATGACTTCCATATCTGCCTGTTCGCCTTCAAGTTCTGTTTTCAAATTCGCAACTTCTTCTTTTGTCTGCACATATTCCATTAGTTTGTTTCGGTCATAACCATGAACTTTCTCGACATACTCAGACTTATTGACTAAATCCGAATAGGATGTTGCAGTCAGAATAGCCTCTGCAAATGATGCATCACCATTTTCATACATATATTTTATACGAAGCTTCATATCTTCATATTGCTTTTGCTCATTCTCTTGCGCAACTGCAAGGTCTTGTCCAACCTCACCAATTCTCACCTGCTGATTCTCAATGTCTTGTTGCAGCGCCTTATAGCTGACCAACAATGAAACCAACTGGGAATTGATACTATCTGCCTGTGCCTCAACCTCACTTTTCTGATTTTCCAGTGCTTCCACCTGATTCTCCGGTTCCGCAAATACTGGTGTTACAAACGCTGTCGTAACAAATAAAGTGCTCACTGCAGCAGAGGCAATAAGCGCCCGAACAACTCGTACTTTCATTTTCTCACCCTTCCTTATTAATTACCCTTTTACATTCAGGTTTCTCCCCCCGCCCGAATGTTATACTCCTCATTTGCCTTATACGTTCAGAATACAATGATTTTACTGAATTATCAATAATGAGATTGTTTTTTTCAGACATTTTCAAATGTGACTCACCTATGGTTCAAATATGACTCAATTCAAGAATGCCTCGGAGTTTTTATATCATGGAAATTGTAATTTTCTAAAGATGTTGGGGTCAAAAGCCCCAACTATGATGCCTACGGATTGTTCCGTGCTTTGCACTCCCACTGGCATCATGATATTAAAAATGCCAGGATTCAAAAGAAATCCTGGCAAATAAATTCAATATTCTTTTATTAAGGACGTACGATTCTCATATTAGAAGGGACACTTGCTACTTTTACTACATCACCTGTATGTGGTGCATGGATCATCTGACCATTTCCAATGTAAATTCCACAGTGTCCGGATCTTACACACACATCTCCAGGCTGTGGGTTACTCACTGTCGGAAGGGCATTCAATGACGCTGATGTGCAGGAACGTGAATATCTACCTGTCAGGCAGAAACCTACAAGACCTGAACAGTCAAAGGAATTCGGTCCTGTCGCTCCCCATACATACGGTTTTCCAAGTGCAGATTTTGCACGGGACACTGCGTCTCCTGATACATAACTTGGAGCATTGTTGCTTGTTCCTTTATTGGAACTATTTCCCTTATTGCTATTACTTGATGAGCTGGAAGAATTATTCCTGTTCGATGCAGCCTGCTGTCTTGCTGCTTCTGCTGCCGCTGCCTGTCTTGCTGCTTCTTCCTGCTGTCTCTTCAGCTCTTCTTCCGCCGCCTTACGCTCAGCTTCTTCGATCTGCTGATCCAGATCAGACACCTCTGCCTGCTTAGATGCGATCAGGTTATCAAGTTTCGACTCCTGTGACTCATACTCTGTCTGCATACTTTCAAGCTGTGACTGTTCTTCTTCCAATTGATCTTTCAGATCAGAAATCTTCTGCTTTGTCTCTACGTACTCCTGTAATTTCTGTCTGTCGTAATTATGTACATTACTTACATATTCCGCTTTGTTGACCATATCAGAGAAATCCTCTGAACCAACTAAGCTTTCTACAGCACTCTGATCACCAGCTTCGTACATATACTTAATACGAACCTTCATATCTGCATACTGTTTCTGTTCTTCTGCCTCGGCATCTTCCAGATCTGACTGTGCCTGAATAATCTCTTCACCTTTACTGCTAAGTTGAGACTCCAGCTCCGTAATCTTTCCCACTACTGTATTAAGCTGTGTCTGGAGTGAACTTACTTCATTCTGTGCGGACTCTTTGCTCTTTTTCAAATCGTCAACAGATGGATCTGCAAAAACCGGTGTCACAAGTACAGAACTGGCAACTGCCGCCGCCAGAATTCTCTTACCTATTTTGTTCATATTCATCTTCCCTCTTTTAATTATTTTTCTTTCGAAAACGCTCCATCGTTATTATACACATTTTTCATAGTTTACGCAACCCGCTACAAATTTGACGCAATCTTTATCATTTTGTGTTCATTTTTTTACCATTTCAGATACAATTCCATCAAAGATGTCTAGATATGCTCTTGTATATGACAAATGCCAGTCCTTTCAAAAAAGAACTGGCATTAAATTATTCATTTTCTTATATACTTTATGGACGAACGTACCACATATTAGATGGTACTGCAGATATTTTCACTACATCTCCTGTGTGTGGTGCATGAATCATCTGACCTCCACCTATATAAACACCTACATGCCCAACTCTTACACAAATATCTCCTGGCTGTGGATTACTTACCTTAGTCAATCCAACGAAATCACTGGAGCTATATGTATGTGAATATCTTCCTGTCAGACAGAAACTTACAAGTCCGGAACAATCGAAAGAATTCGGTCCTGCCGCTCCCCATACATACGGTTTTCCAAGTGCTGAATATGCACGTGATACTGTACTTCCGGATACGTAACTACCAGAACTGCTGCTTGATGATGAACTGCTGTTTCCTTTGTTACTGGAACTGCTTGAATTCGAGCTGCTGTTTCCTTTATTACTGTTGGAGCTGCTTGAACTATTGGAGTTGCCAGAATTACCATTCGTTGTTGTGCTATTCTGAGATGCTGCCTGAAGTTGTTTCTGTCTTTCCTCTTCTGCTTTCTTCTGACGCTCTTCCTCTTCTTTCGCTGCCTTCTCTGCCGCTTCCTGAATCTGTGAATCAAGATCTGCTACTTCTGCCTGTTTTGAATCAATCAGAGTTGTCAGATTAGACTCTTCTGTCTCATATTCTGTCTGCATGCTCTCAAGCTGTGACTGCTCTGTCTCAAGCTGTTCCTTCAGATCAGCAATCTTCTGCTTAGTTGCAACATATTCTTCCAGCTTGTCACGATCATATCCATGTACACTTTGAACATACTCAGCTTTACTTAACAGATCCGAAAAATCTTCTGAGCTTACCAGTGATTCAAGCGCTGTTGCATCACCAGCCTCATACATATACTTGATACGAAGCTTCATAGCCGCATACTGTGTCTTCTCGTCTTCCTGTGCCTGCTCCAGATCTGCCTGCGCCTGAATAATCTCTTCACCCTTTGTTGTAAGATCAGCTTCCAATTGAGTAATCTTACTTACAATACTCTGAAGCTGTGACTGAAGTGAGTTTACTTCACTTTGCGCTGATGCCTTACTCTTCTGAAGATCATCTACTGAAGGTGCTGCAAAAACCGGTGTAACTACTAAACTGCTCGTAATTAATGCTGCCAGTATTCTTCTTCCAAATTTATTCATATAAAAACTTCCTCACTCAAATGTATACAATTTTATATTGTTTTGCTACTACATCTAGATGTTATTATACATGAGTCAGTACATATTTGCAATATTTTTTAACATTTTTGTAACATTTGGGCCAGTCAAGCCATGCAGGGAAATAAATATGGGGTGAGAAATCAAGCTTGTTTGAAGTTCTCACCCGATACTTATTTTGTTACTGTACATTCATATTCGTATATCCCATCAGGCTGACATCGATTTCCTGTGCGGCTTCTCTTCCTTCGCGGATTGCCCATACAACCAGTGACTGACCTCTGTGCATATCTCCCGCTGTGAACACCCGCTCCACATTTGTATGATACTCACCTGCCGGTGTTGCCACATTTGTACGCGCATTGACTTCCACGCCAAATGCTTTTGTCACATATTCTTCACTTCCAAGAAATCCTGCTGCAATAAGTACAAGATCTGCCTGTACTGTATACTCAGTTCCCGGTATCTCAGTCATCATCATGCGTCCGGTTTTCTCGTCTTTCTTTGGCTCCAGCTTCACAAGTGTGACCTTGCAGAGATTTCCTTCCTTATCTTTGATGAACTCTTTGACCGTTGTCTGATATACACGCGGATCATGTCCGAAGACTGCCGCTGCTTCTTCCTGACCATAGTCTGTTTTGCAGACTTTTGGCCACTCCGGCCACGGGTTGTTATCTGCACGAGTATCTGGTGCTTTGGGCATCATTTCTACTTGAAGAACAGATTTTGCGCCATGTCTCATAGAAGTTCCGATACAGTCATTTCCCGTATCACCTCCGCCAATAACGATAACGTGTTTTCCCTTTGCAGAAATGTATGTGCCATCCACCAGTTTCATATCATTTGCCCACAATGCTTTTGTCGAGGACTTCAGGAAATCGACTGCGAAATAAATTCCTTTTGCGTCCCGTCCCGGTGCTTTGATATCTCTTGGATGAGAAGCTCCACAGCAGAGAACTACTCGGTCAAACTCTTTTAATATAGAAGAAGCTTTTTTGTCTTTACCGATATTGCAATTTGTTACAAATGTAATTCCTTCTTCTTCCATAATATTTACCTTACGGTCAATATACTGTTTTTCCAGTTTCATGTTTGGAATTCCGTAACGAAGAAGTCCTCCGACTTTGTCTTCCCGTTCAAACACTGTCACGCTATGTCCTCTGCGGTTCAGCATATCTGCCACAGCAAGTCCAGACGGTCCTGATCCCACAACAGCTACTTTCTTTCCGGTTCTGACTTTCACCGGTCTTGCCGCAGCGTATCCTTTTTCGTAAGCATTTTCAATAATACTGTACTCATTCGCTTTTGATGATACTGCATTTCCGTTGAGTCCACATGTACATGCTGCCTCACAAAGTGCAGGACATACCCTGGAAGTGAATTCCGGAAAATTATTCGTCTTTTTTAATCTATAATAAGCCTCTTCCCAGTTGCCGTGGTAAATCAGATCATTCCACTCCGGCACCAGGTTATGGAGAGGGCAGCCACTTGCCATCCCCATAATCATCTGTCCTGCCTGGCAGAACGGAACGCCACACGCCATACATCTTGCACCTTGGCGCTCCTGTTCTTCTTTTGACAAAGGTGTGTGGAATTCGCGGAAATGCTTGATTCGCTCCTTCGGTGACTCTGCCGGCTTATCCTGTCTTTCATATTCCATAAATCCTGTTGGTTTTCCCACGTTGTCCGCCCCCTATCTTCTTCCTTCTTTAATTGCGTAAAATGCTTCAATTCTAGCCTGCTCACTGCTCATGCCCTGTTCTTCCATCTGAACGATAGTAGAAAGCATTTTCTCGTAATCAATCGGAATGATTTTCTTAAATTTCGGCAGATAATCGGTAAAGTGGTCCAGAATTTCTTTTCCGCTCTCAGAATTCGTATAAGCCACATGCTCTTCGATCATTTCTTTCAACTCATTGATTTCAAACTTCGAAGTTACTCGTTCAATATTTACCATCTGCTTATTAATATTCTTATAAAGATCACTGTTCAGATCCAGTACATAAGCGACACCGCCGCTCATTCCGGCTGCAAAGTTCTTTCCAGTCTTGCCAAGAACAACAACACATCCGCCGGTCATGTACTCACATCCATGATCACCAACACCTTCTACAACTGCTTTTGCGCCAGAGTTTCGGACTGCAAAACGCTCACCTGCCACACCATTGATAAAAGCTTTACCACTGGTTGCTCCGTAAAGTGCAACATTTCCTATTATAATATTCTCTTCGTGTTTAAATGTAACACCCTTCGGTGGATACACGATCAGTTTTCCGCCTGAGAGACCTTTACCAAAATAATCATTGCCGTCTCCTACAAGTTCCAGTGTCAGACCCTTTGGAATAAATGCACCAAATGATTGACCGCCTGCTCCGGTACATTTGATCATATAACTGTCTTCCTCTACGCCTTCCGGATATCTTCTTGTAATTTCTGATCCGAAAATTGTTCCAAATGTACGGTTGGTGTTCGTGACATCGACTTCCAGGCTTCTCTTCTGATGCTTTTCAAGTGCCGGAAGCAGTTCTTTTACAAGGACTCTTTCGTCCAGCGTCTTCTCCAGTTCGAAATCATAAATCTTCTTTGGATTATAAGTCATTGGTGTCTTTGTTCCCTCATAAGGGTTTTGCAGGATCTGGCTTAAATCCAGTGTTGCTGCACGATCAGATGTCGGCACTTCTTTGACTTTCAGAAGATCAGTCCTTCCAACCAGTTCATCAATCGTACGAACACCTAATTTTGCCATATATTCGCGCAGATTCTGTGCGATGAATCTCATAAAGTTGATGACGTATTCCGGTTTTCCGCGGAAGTTCTTGCGAAGTTCCGGATTCTGTGTTGCCACACCAACCGGACATGTATCCAGATTACATACCCGCATCATAACGCATCCCATAGTTACAAGTGGTGCTGTCGCAAATCCAAATTCTTCTGCTCCAAGGATTGCTGCAATTGCCACGTCACGACCACTCATCAATTTTCCATCTGTCTCAATACGGACACGTTCACGCAGTCCATTTTGAATCAATGTCTGATGTGTTTCCGCAAGTCCAAGCTCCCAAGGAAGTCCTGCATTGTGGATAGAACTCTTAGCCGCCGCTCCGGTTCCTCCATCATATCCAGAGATCAGGATCAGTCCGGCTCCTGCTTTTGCGACTCCGGCTGCGACAGTTCCAACACCTGCTTCAGATACAAGTTTTACAGAAATCCTTGCGTCTTTATTTGCATTTTTACAGTCATAAATGAGCTGTGCCAGATCCTCGATAGAGTAAATATCGTGATGCGGTGGTGGTGAGATCAGGCTGACACCTGGCGTAGAATGTCTTGTCTTGGCAATCCACGGATAGACCTTTCCTCCCGGAAGATGTCCACCTTCTCCTGGTTTTGCACCCTGTGCCATTTTAATCTGAATCTCTTTTGCGCTGACAAGATATCTGCTTGTTACACCAAATCGTCCGGAAGCGACTTGCTTAATTGCAGAACATTTTTCTGTATCCAGACGCTCGATTTCTTCACCGCCTTCACCGCTGTTGGATTTACCATGCAGACGGTTCATGGCGATTGCAAGCGTCTCATGTGCCTCCTTGGAAATGGATCCGTAGGACATAGCACCTGTCTTGAATCGCTGAACGATTTCATCCACACTCTCTACTTCTTCAATCGGAATACCTTTCTTCGGATAATTAAAATCAAGCTGACCTCGCAGATTAATGTGGGCACCTTCTTCATTTACCATATCTGTGTACTGCTTAAACATTTCATAATTGCCAAGTCTTGTAGACTGTTGAAGCATATGAATCGTACGTGGATTGTACAGATGTTCCTCGCCACAGCTTCTGGATTTGTGTTGTCCGAGACTGTCCAGTGTCAGATCTACTTCCAGTCCAAGTGGATCAAACGCCTGAGAATGTCTTGCAAGATAATCCTGTGCAATCTCCTCAATGCCGATGCCGCCAACACGGCTGACTGTATCTGTAAAATATTTATTAATAAATTCTTCTTTTAATCCAATGGCCTCGAAAATCTTTGCTCCCTGATAAGACTGAATTGTGGAAATACCCATTTTAGAAGCAATTTTTACAATGCCGCTTAAGATTCCGTGATTGTAATCATCAACTGCAGCGTAATAATCTTTCTGCAGCATGCCTGTATCAATAAGCTGACGGATTGTCTCATGTGCAAGATATGGATTGACTGCGCATGCTCCATATCCAAGTAATGTCGCAAAATGATGTACTTCTCTTGGCTCTCCGGTCTCAAGAATGATTGCAACGGAAGTTCTCTTCTTTGTGCGCACCAGATGCTGTTGCAGTCCGGACAATGCCAGAAGTGACGGCATAGCCACATGATACTCGTCAACACCACGGTCAGAAAGGATCAAAATATTCGCTCCGTCACGGATTGCACGATCTACTTCGATAAACAGGTAATCCATTGCTTTTTCCAGACTGGAATTTTTATAATAAATAGTCGGAATCTCTGCAATTTTGAATCCATCCTGTTTCATGTTCTTAATCTTCAGAAGGTCAACATTTGTAAGGATCGGATTATTGACCTTGAGCATCTTGCAGTTTTCTGCTTTTTCTTCCAGAAGATTTCCGTCTGCTCCAATGTATACAGTCGTGGATGTTACCACTTCCTCACGGATTGCGTCAATCGGCGGATTCGTAACTTGTGCAAATAACTGTTTAAAATAATTGAACAGGTTCTGATGCTTATCCGAAAGTACTGCAAGTGGTGTGTCAATACCCATGGCAGCAGTTCCCTCTCCACCGTTGAGTGCCATATTTTTGATAGAAGTTTCTACTTCCTCATAAGAATAACCAAATGCTTTCTGAAGTCTCTTAAGATCCTCTGGTCTGTAGGTCGGTACTAACTGGTTCGGAATTTTCAGATTCTTAAGCTCAATCAGATTGCTGTCCAGCCACTCACCATAAGGCTGTCTGTCCGCATACATTTCTTTCAGCTCTTCGTCTCCGATGACACGTCCCTGAACCGTATCGACCAGAAGCATTTTACCTGGACGAAGTCTTTCTTTTACTATGATTTTCTCTGGTGCAATATCCATAACTCCGACCTCAGATGATAAAATCAACTGATCATCGTCTGTAATGTAATATCTGGACGGACGAAGTCCGTTTCTATCAAGAACTGCTCCCATACAATCTCCATCACTGAACAGAATTGACGCCGGGCCATCCCATGGTTCCATCATTGTTGCATAGTACTGATAGAAATCTTTCTTCTTCTGGGACATGCTCTTATTATTTGCCCACGGCTCCGGAATAGAAATCATAACTGCCAGTGGAAGTTCCATGCCACTCATGACCATAAATTCAATGGCATTGTCAAGCATAGCGGAGTCAGAACCTGTGGCATTGATTGCCGGAAGGACTTTGTGAAGTTCTCCTTTTAAATCTTCAGATTCCATATTTTCCTCTCTTGCCTGCATCTTATCCCGGTTACCACGGATTGTATTAATCTCGCCGTTGTGTACAATAAAACGGTTCGGATGTGCTCTCTCCCAGCTTGGATTCGTGTTCGTACTGAATCTGGAATGAACCAGTGCAATGGCAGATTCATAATCCTTATCCTGAAGATCTGCAAAAAAGAGACGTAACTGATCTACCAGAAACATTCCCTTATAAGCAATCGTTCTGCTTGACAGTGAAGCTACATAAGTATCATCGCTGCTCTGCTCAAAGACACGGCGTACCACATACAGACGTCTGTCGAAGTCAATTCCTTTTTCAACCTTTTCCGGCCGCTTGATAAATCCCTGCATGATGCATGGCATACACTCTACTGCACGACTTCCAAGCACATCCGGATGTACCGGTACTTCTCGCCAGCCCAGGAATTCCATTCCTTCTTTTTCCACAATCACTTCAAAGATATTCTTTGCCTGATTTCTTTTCAGTTCGTCCTGAGGGAAGAAAAACATACCTACGCCGTAATCTCTCTCAGAACCTAAAAAGATGCCGAAAGGTTTACAGACTTTGGAGAAAAACTTGTGAGAAATCTGTAACAGAATTCCTACTCCATCACCTGTCTTACCTTCGGCATCTTTGCCCGCTCTATGTTCTAATTGTTCTACAATCTTTAATGCATTCGCCACGGTATCGTGACTTTTCTGGCCCTTGATATTGACGATTGCTCCAATACCACAGTTATCGTGTTCAAACGAAGGACGATACAAGCCAGCATTTTTCTGTCGCTGTTGCCCGTTCATAATATCTGAGTCCTTTCTTACATTTTTTATTTTTTCCTACTATACACCCATTTTTCAAATTTGTAAATAAAAACTTCTTTTTAAATCGTCGGATAATTAGGCATTTTACAATTGTAAAAGGAGTAGTCTGATAACTACTCCTCGTTTTGGCTATTATTTTTAGTTGTATCCGTGTTCAATCTCTGAATCATAACATAAATACTTGATGTAATAAATGCACATAACACTGTTGAAATTCCGACACGCATCGGATCTTTGAACAACCAGTCGAACCATTGGAACTGCGTTCCAACCACTGACAGGATATTCGCTGTAATATGTGCAAGTACCGGTGCCTTCACAGAACCATATTTTTCATATACATAACAGAACATCATGCCCATGATAAAACCATAAAGCCCCTGGACAAGATTGCCATGAGTAAATGCAAATACGAGTGATGAATACATAGCCGCTGCCCAAAACGGTGAAGTATAACGTAATCTTTTATAGACAAGTCCTCTGTACACCAGTTCTTCACATGTCGGCATCAAAATTCCAAGCACGAGAATCTGCACTGAAAATCCCTGACCGTATAAAGTCTGCATGGTATCGGAATAACTTTCACTCGCTGCTGACAGATTACTTAAAAATATCAGGTTATTAAGTCCAAGCGCCATAACTGCAAACATCACTATAATTGCAATATATTTCCAAATTGGTGCTCTTTCCGTTATAATCCCAAGCTCTTTTTCTTTTCTGCTGTCTCTGTGAAATAAAAATAACATGACAGGAATCGTAATCAGCGCTGCCACACCCTCAATATAAACAGCCCAGTTCATTAGCTCATTTGTAATCTGATCGTATAATTTGCCGGACTGTGCTGTACTCTGCGCAATCTGCATCATCGCATCTGCATCTCCACCTGTCATCTGCATCAGATGTACGCCTGCAAGAAGTGATACCGCCGCCATATATACAAGATATGCAATTCCCAGTTTGATAAGCACAGATCCCCAGATATACCAGAAGCCTCTCCCGCCTCTTGTTTTCTGTTCCATCTATTTACTTCCTTTCCTTTTGCTGCTGATCCACTTTTCATTGTACCTTCACCGAAAACTCCTCTATTCGGCACGATGTTAATTGTACTTCTTTTCTACAGCATATGCAATTAAAAAAGTATGAAATCTTCCAACGCTTCCCGGCTGGCACTGTCGTAATCTGCCATACTCTGAGATTTCCGGATCCTTTTCAGCGCCTTCTTCGCTTCCGGAGCGTTCTGTCCCATATATGCCCACAGCTCTTTTAACTTAAATAACGTATTTTTCTCACCCATTCCCACTTCCAGATAATCACATTTAATCTGTTCAAGAAATGCATGGATTTCCTTTTTATATCTGTCTGCACTCTGCATTTTTCGTGACGTTTCTTCTTTTTTCCACTCAGTCACATCTATATCAGTTGTCTTTTTCACATCTGTTTTTTCTCTCATACGTATAAGATCAAGCAGAGCCGGATTCATTAAAATCCCTCTTCCAAGCATAAAGGTATCTACCTGCGGAAATTCCCGTTTCATCTCTTCATAACTTTCTGGCGTAAAAATATCTCCGTTATAGCAAAGCGGAATCTTACTTTCCTCCACCGCATCATGAAACGCAGCAAGATCCGGTTGATTTTTATAAAAATCCTTCTGCACCCGCGGATGAATAATCAGTTCCTCTACCGGATACTGATTGTAAATATCAAGAAGCCGCGCAAATTCTTCCGGATCATCTTTTCCAATTCTTGTCTTAATAGAAATTTTCACATCACATTTTTTAAAAATCTCATCCAAAAACCGATCCAATCCATCCGGATCTGCAAGAAATCCAGAACCACGCCCTTTAGACACAACTGTCTTTGAAGGGCAGCCCAGGTTCAGATTCACCTCTTCATAGCCATAGACCTTCAGTTTCTCAACCGTATGTAAAAATGAGTCCGCCTGATTGCTCATAATCTGTGGCACAAGATTCATGCCCGGACTGTGCTCTGGCATCACATCATTCTTCTCCTTCGTACTGAACCCCTTCTTCGTATGTGGTACCAGAAAGGGCGTAAAATACTTATCCATCGGTGCAAAATGCTGATGATAAGCCCGACGATATATATAAGTTGTAATCCCCTCAAGCGGAGCAAGGTAATACTTCATAAAAAATCCTTCCCATTTTTATTCACAATGCACAAAGGTGACATCGCCAATCAATGATGGGGACGTAGTACTTTAACATTTCACTACATCCTTTGTTAAATAATTGCCCATCTCATTTTTGTGCATTTTGCGCGTGGATTTCTTGCGCATTCCTGTGCTGATGGACGAATCACGTCTTTACAGATTTCGCTGTAAATTCCTGCTTTTTTTCCTTCTTTAAAAGCTCGTTTCACAAGTCTGTCTTCCCCGGAATGAAAGGTCAGGATTGCAATTCTTCCACCTGGGTTCATGACTTGTGGCAGTTTATCTAAGAATGCATATAACACTTCAAATTCCTGGTTCACGTCAATGCGAAGTGCCTGGAATGTTCTCTGACATGATTTCTTGACCGCCTCTTTTTTCTCTTTCTCCGGAAGAAATGTCAGAGCTTCTTCGATTGCTTCTTTTAATTCTGTTGTAGTTTCCGGAGATTTCCCGTGTTTTCTCCAATTCATCAGCACTTCTGTTATCTCTGCTGCGTATGGTTCATCAGAGTTTTCCACCAGCATTCCTTCTATTTCTTCTGCGTCCATGCTTTTCAAACGCTGTGCCGCACTTTCTCCTTTTTGTGGGTTCATGCGCAGGTCTAAAGGTCCGTCAAATTTGTAAGTAAAACCGCGTTCCGGGTTATCGATCTGCATAGAGGATACACCAAGATCTGCCAGTACAAAGTCAAACTTTCCATGTTCTTCTGCCACTTTGTCAATGTCTGCAAAATTGCATAATTTCACAGTCAAAATATCTTCTCCATATCCAAGATCACGCAGTCTCTTTTTTGTCTTCTCGGACTCAATCGGATCCACGTCAAGACCATAAATGTGACCATGTCCTTCCAGCTTTTCCAACATCTTTCTTGTGTGTCCGCCATAGCCAAGTGTTGCATCCAGTCCATGCTGTCCCGGTTTGATGTCCAGAAAATCCAGAATCTCCTGCACACAAATGGAAATATGCATACCTGCCGGAGTGCTGCCCTTTCCTATGACCTTTTCAATCGTATCTCCATATTTTTCAGGATTTAATTCCTTATATTTTTCTTCATACTTTTTCGGATGCGTCCCGGAATAACGCTTTCTTCTCTTATGAGGCTTTTGCCCCTGTTTTCCTGATTCTTGTCCGCTTTTTTGTTCTTCCATATTCACATTCTCCAACAAACTGTTACTTTTCCTAAAATCGATAAACACTACAAAACGGAGGCTTTCAAAAAAGGGTTACCCTCTTTTAAAAACCCCCGTCCAACAAACTCAAAATCTACTTCTTTGCTTTTGGCAGAGTTAAGTTTAACACAATCGCTACAATAGTTGCAAGAACTACCGGTGATTTTCCAAATATAGTCGTTACCCAGTCCGGGAACTGTGCCAGTGATGCACTTGCCTGAGTCACACCCATGCCGACTGCAACTGCAAGTCCAACAACTGTTGTATTGCGGAAATCCATCGGCTCTGTTGTAATCAGCTTCATACCTGTCATTGCAATTGATGCAAATACAGAAATTGTTGCTCCTCCCAGCACGCAATAAGGAATCGTAGTCAGTATTGATGAAAATTTCGGGATCAATCCGGCCGCCATCAGAATTGCAGCAGCAATTCCAAGCACTCTGCGGCTGATAACTTTTGTTGTAGATACAATACCTACATTCTGGCTGTAAGTTGCTGTCGGAAGTCCACCGAAAAATGCGCAAAAAATATTGCTGATTCCATAGCCTACAATACCACCGGATAATTCCGTATCTGTCGGCATACGATCCATAGAACCTGTTGTAGTTGCAGAGAAATCTCCAATTGCCTGCACAGAGTTAATAGCAAACAAAATACCAAGTGCTACGCAAGATGAAGGCTCAAACTTAATTCCAAAATGCATCGGCTTCGGAAGCTGGAAGATTGCCGCTTGTGCAACGGAAGAAAAATCTACCATTCCAAAACAAAGTGCTACAATATATCCACCAATAATTCCAATTAAGATAGATGCCAGTTTCCAGATACCTTTTCCAAAATGATTAAGTGTCGTTACAATAATCAATGTAATAATTGCTACGAGCCAGTTCTTCCATGAACCGTAATTTTCACTGCTGGCTCCTCCGGCCATATAATTGATCGCGGTCGGATACAAAGATAATCCAATAGAAAACACTACCGTACCGGTAATAAGCGGCGGGAAGAACTTGCGGATCCTCTTAATATTTAATCCCACTAAAAGTGCAATGATACCACCAACAATCTGCGCTCCAAGAATCGTTGCAATATCAAAATCCGCAGCAATTGCCTGCATACTTGGCACATATGCGAAACTGATTCCCATCATGACCGGAAGTCCTGCTCCGATAGTGAACCATTTTGTCTTAATAAACGGAAATAACTGAATCAATGTCGTCAATGCAGACATCACAAGTGCTGCCTGAATAAGAATCACAGAATCTTCCTGTGAAAGACCTGCTACGCCTGCCACGATAATAGAAGGCGTTACGCAGCCGACGATCATAGCCAGTACGTGCTGTATCGCAAGTGGCAGTGATTGTCCAATGGAAGGCTTCCCGTAAAAATCAAACAATGCTTTGTCCATCTGAACAGACTGTTTTGCTTCTTTTGTATTCATTCTTTTCCTCCTGAATCATTTTTTCAACTCATATATTATATAATGCAATGCTTCTATTTGGACACCCTCTGGCTCATTACTTTTTTTAATGTTATTTTTTAGTCATACTTATTTTTCAATTACATTATCTGTCATACGCCTTTACATAGACAAAATTATCATTGGTACGCTCCATACTATATTCCGGATTCAGAATTGCCTCGACAAAATCTCCTCCACCAGATTCTATTGGAATAAGCCGCATTCCGAGCTTCTGTTCCACGTCTTCCACAGTCCAGTCATCCAAAAATACCCTTTCTCCGGTACGAAGCATGTTACATGGAATAATGAGATCTTCTCCTAATCCATGCACATTTTTATCAGCACTTTCTATGTTATCCACAAATTCCTTCGCATCAGAGATTTTTTCCACAAAATGTTTCCTACTATTCTCCTGGTACTCTTTTATCTGAGCAGTCAGATCCTGTCCGGTAATCAGTCCGGATACGGTAATTGTCTCACCAAAGAAATCATTCCTTATGGCAAATACATGGATCTGAAGTCCCGGAAATGCCTCCATCATACGCTCTGCAAATGAACAAATGGTTGCGTAAGTCAATTTTCCGGTCGCGATTGTGACCGTGCGCTTCACTTCTTCACGCATTTTGAGATATCCAGGATTGCTTTTCACCTGCTCAAGCGCTTCCGTGAATTCTGTAATGAAAAGCCGCATCATACCGACACCATTTTCCAACTGGATATATCCGTCATACCGCTCTTCTTCCGGGAAATCACGTCCAGCGGTAATATACCATTCATCGCTTGCATGCATAAAATGAAGTCCATATTCTTCATAATATTTTTTCTGACGGCTCTCGATCATATCAATAATCTCTCCAGCCTCTTCTTTCGTAAAAAGTTCCAGCGGATAAAGATTGTCTCTGTACTTCGTGATACCCGCAGGCACAACAGAGACACTGCGCATAAACGGAAGATATTTTGACAGATCGTCCATCGTGCGTTCCAGCTCTTTTCCATCATTCACACCTTTACAACACACGATCTGACCATTCATCTCCACATGACCTTCATAAAGCTGATCTAAAAATTTCAACTTTTCTCCTGCAAACCGGTTATTCAGCATTTTACAACGAAGTTCCGGGTTCGTAGTCTGCACGGAAATGTTGATCGGCGCCAGCTGCATCTTGATAATGCGGTCTACGTCCTTTTCTTTCATATTAGTCAGCGTAATATAATTCCCCTGTAAGAAAGAAAGTCTGGAATCATCATCTTTAAAGTATAAGGTCTCTCGCATATTCGGCGGCATCTGATCAATAAAACAAAAAATGCATTTATTGCTGCATGATTTGTAATCACTCATCAACTGATTCTCGAATTCGATACCAAGATCGTCATCGTAATCCTTGTCGATTTCCAGAACCCATTCTTCTCCATCCGGTTTGCGAATAAGCACTTCTATATATTCGTCCTTTATCATATAACGATAATCAAACACATCTTCAATTGACTGATCATTGATCGACAGCAGTACATCTCCCGGTTCAATCTCCAATTCTTCTGCGATGGAGCCCGGATAGACTTCCTTAATCAAATGTTCTACCTTCTTCATCTGGATTCCATCCTCCTTTCTTCGTTATTTATCATTTATAATCTGTTATCAACGTTTATCTTTTCATTTTCAGCTTTCGCATTTCTTGCACTTTTTATGTGCTCTGCTTCGTTGATCTGCTTCAGAGCCCTTACATATCCGCCAATCAGCATCAATGTCATAAAAATCCAGATAATCGGCTCTGTATAGATAACTCCAGTGTATCCCAAAACTGGCACGATCCAGATCGTGGATACTATTTTCAACACAAGTTCCAGAATACTGGACGCCACCGGAATGACTTTATGTTCCAGCCCCTGAAGAGAACAACGCAATACAAACAGTGGTCCAAGCACAAAATAAAATGACGTATTTCTTGTCAGATAACGGTATGCCGTATCCAAAATATAGGTATCATTACTGCTTGTGATCCAACGAATCAATGGGTGTCCAAATATCCAGCAAAATGTGGTAAATATAACTCCCTGCACAAGTACGATCACAAATGCCTGATGGATTCCCTTTTTTATCCGGTCATATTCTCCTGCCCCCAGATTCTGGCTGGCATAAGTCGTCATAGCCATGCCTGTACACAGCATCGGAACATTAGTCAGTTCCTCGATTCTTCTTGCCGCAATATGCGCCGTCACAATCTTCGTACCAAGTCTGTTTACTGCAGTCTGGAAAATCACGGTACCGATACTCACAAAACAGGACATCATACCAAGTGAAATTCCAAATATGGTCATCTCCTGATACTTTCTCCTCTGCATCTGCCATTCCTGCCCCTTTGGTACAAGTTCCCGGAACCTAAAAAGCAAGTATGCCATACACAGAACTCCTGCAATACACTGGGCAATATTGGTCGCATGCGCTGCACCGCGAAGTCCCATGGAAAATGTATGCACAAAAAGAATATCCAGAAAAATGTTCAAAATGACTGCAACTGCAAGACATAAAAGCGGAATCCGGCTTTCTCCGACCGCTCTCAATATATTGGCACTGTAATTGTAAAGAGAAATGAATGCTGTCCCCATAATAATAATGCGGATATATTGAAGTGCCTCTTCCATAATATCTGCCGGCGTGTCCAATATATACAAAAGCCCTTCTATCCCAAGAAGCGCACCTACTGTAAGAATCAGCGTCATTGCAACTGTCATAATAAAACTTCCTGCCACATAACGTCGCATATTTTTATAATCTCCTGCTCCAAAACATCTGGATATCGGAATTCCAAATCCCTGGGTCACTCCATTCACAAAACCAATAATCAGATTCGCAATAACTGCTGTTGCACCAACTGCTGCAAATGCCTGTGTTCCTACATAAGTGCTGACAATTTTACCATCTGCCAGATTATATAATTGTTGTAAAAGATTTCCAAAAATAATGGGCAGGGCAAAGGTCATTATGACCTTTGCCGGACTGCCCTTCGTCAATTCCCTCATAGAATAACATTTACTCTTTCTGCTAAAACCAATGTATGAACTATCTCTGAACTCTTGCTCCTGCACCACCCATGATAGCTTCTACTTCTTTCTTGCTAGCCATAGTTGTGTCTCCAGGTGTTGTCATAGCAAGTGCTCCGTGAGCTGCTCCGTAGTTAACTGCAAGCTCTGCATCCTCTGTTGTCATCAGTCCATAGATAAGTCCTGATGCGAAAGAGTCTCCTCCACCTACACGGTCCATGATCTCAAGTCCCTTGTAGTCTTTTGCTTTGTGGATTTCTCCATCTGCCCAGCAGATAGCGCTCCAGTCGTTCACTGTAGCTGTCTTAACCTCACGAAGAGTTGTTGCAACAGCTTTAAAGTTCGGGTATGTCTTAGCTGCTTCATTGATCATCTTCTTGTATCCGTCAAGGTTAAGCTGCTTGAGATCTTTGTCGTTACCCTCAATCTCAAATCCGAGGCATGCTGTAAAGTCTTCCTCGTTACCGATCATAACGTCTACATATTTTGCGATCTCTTTGTTCACTTCCTGAGCTTTCTCCTGTCCACCGATTGCACTCCACATAGAAGGACGGTAGTTCAGATCGTAAGATACGATTGTTCCATACTTCTTAGCTGCCTTGATAGCTGCAAGTACAGTCTCACATGACTGCTCGGAAAGAGCCGCATAGATTCCGCCTGTATGTAACCAGCGAACTCCAAGCTCACCAAAGATATAATCAAAATCAAAATCTTCCGGTGTTGCCTGAGCGATTGCTGTATTCGCACGGTCAGAGCATCCTACTGCACCACGGATACCAAATCCACGCTCTGTAAAGTTGATACCATTTCTGCAGATACGTCCGATTCCGTCTGTCTTCTTCCAGTTAATTAAAGATGTATCTACTCCACCCTGAAGAATAAAGTCCTCCATCAGTTTGCCAACTTCGTTATCAGCAAATGCTGTGATAACTGCAGTCTTCATACCGAAACATCTTCTAAGTCCGCGGACAACGTTGTACTCTCCGCCGCCTTCCCATGCACGGAAGTTTCTTGCTGTACGGATTCTTCCCTCACCCGGATCAAGACGAAGCATAACCTCACCTAATGATACTGCGTCAAACTGGCACTCCTCTTTTGGTCTTAAATTCAGATTCATTTTCATTTCCTCCTAGGATTAAATTATTAAAATTATAAGTAATCCATATATCATCATCGGTACTATTATACAATCAACACTCTGGAAAATCCAGCACGAAATACTCGAAAATAGGGAAAACCTGCAAAAACCGTGAATTTCTATAAAAATTAATGCTTTATAGCAAATCTTGACAGCAGTTTCTTCTGCTCTTTGTAATCCGGCATATACTTCTCCACTTCTTTCCAGAATGCTTTCGAATGATTCATAAATCTGCGGTGTGCCAGCTCATGGATCACTACATAATCCACGATCCGGTCCGGCACAAACAACAGTCTGCAATTAAAATTGAGATTTCCTTCACTGCTGCAGCTTCCCCACCTAGTCTTCTGATTCCGCATAGTGATTCGTCCATAACTGACACCCATAACAGATGCGTAATGCGATACCTTTTCTTCTATAAACGTCTGTATACGCTCTCTATCGCTTTCGTCTGTCACTTCCGGAAGATACACAATATCTGGGCGGTTGTCTTTTGAAAGAACCAGTTTTCTCTTCTTAAATATCCATTCTGCATGCCCCTCAATAAATTCCTGCACAGCATAATCCATCACCTGCATCGGAACTCTGGCACAGACCGTCCCATCTGCTTTCACCTGAAGTCCCATCGAACGTCTGGATGAGCGGATGATCTGTACCTCTACCGGTTCTTCATTTTTCTGTTCTACCCTATATATTTTCATTTGATTCATAATTCACCACCATATATCAGTGTCACAATCGCACAACACATCTATCGTCTTCCTTTTATTATTAAGATAAGGTTCTCTTTTTCTTCTCATAATCATACCAAATCTGACATTAATTAACAATTGTAGGATAGATTATCTTTTCATATCATGGTATGATTATGATGCCTGATGGGATTGTAAAAATCCATTCAAGAATGCCGAGGCATTCTTGCTGCGAGGTGCGCGTCATGCAATTGCATGACATACTTCTACTGTGCACCTCTGCAATCCTGCCGGAGGCTAGCTACATACATAATTTTTGAATTATGTATGCTGTATTGATAAAAGAAAGGAGCACTAAGATTTTGAGACCTATAGAAAAACTCATTGAAAAAAGAAAAGAAGAATTCATCCGCAACAATCTGATGTCGGACGAGTTTATTGATTTTATACAGAAGAACAAAAAACCAATGGACAAACTGCTCTCTTACTATGCCTGCGCAATTATGGAAGTAGAGACAAAATTCCGTGTTCTGGATCATCAGTATTCTCTGGAATACGACCGCAACCCGATTGAAGACATCAAATCTCGTGTCAAATCCTGGGAGAGCCTTATAAAAAAAGTCCGCCGAAAAGAAATCCCTCTGACACTCTCTTCTATCGAAGAGAATATTCACGATATTGCCGGAGTACGCGTCGTCTGTTCTTTTCCTGATGACATCTACATGCTTGCCGACTGCCTGTTAAATCAGGATGACATCACACTGATTGAAAAAAAGGATTACATAAAAAACCCAAAACCGGGCGGATATCGAAGTCTTCATCTGATTATCAGCGTGCCAATCTTTCTTCAGGACGAAAAGCGCATGGTTACTGTAGAAGTTCAGCTTCGAACCATAGCCATGGATTTCTGGGCAAGTCTGGAACACAAGATCCGCTATAAAAAAAATATTCCGGAAGACAAAGCTCTCTATCTCCAAAATGAGATGCTGGAATGTGCCGAAATCAGCGCCGACCTCGACCGCCGTATGCAGAATGTCCGTGATGTTATCTCGAAAAATGTACCAAAAGAAGAAAAAATCCCATTTCTCGGAGAGCTGATTTAGACTTGATTTCTCCAAATGATTCCGATTACCTTTATATCATAGTTGGGGGTTTTGCCCCCAACACCATTTAATTGTTCAAATATTATTCATCCATCCCTTCAATTATAGTTTTATCCTATATCCAGATATAATATTTATTAATATCGCCAATATGTTATCTAGTATTATTACACAAATCTATTTGATATTTTTTACTTTTCCCTGTACAATATGCCTTGCATTAGAAAAACGCGTTTTGATCAAGACTACTTTTTAAACAACAACAAAATAAGGTTATTTTAAAGGAGAATTATAAAATGGAACCAAATCAGAAAAAAGCGAACGGTCTGGCTCTCATTCCTTTCGCAGTATTTGTAGGGGTTTACCTGGCCACAGGAATTACCTTGAATGCGATGGGTGTTGAGATGGCATTCTATCAGCTGCCTACTCCAATTGCTTCATTTATCGGTATTATTGTTGCTTTTGCTATGTTCAAGGGAAAATTTGATGACAAATTATCTGTTTTCCTTCACGGTTGTGGAGAAGAAAATATCATGATCATGTGTATGGTCTTTTTGTTTGCCGGAGCATTTACATCTGTTTCTTCCGCAATGGGCGGTGTTGACTCCGTTGTAAATCTGGGTATGACTTTCATTCCTCCACAGTTCATCGCTGCAGGTGTTTTCGTGATATCATCATTCATTTCCATCTCAACAGGAACTTCTGTTGGAACGGTTACTGCTGTAACACCAATTGCACTTGGACTTGCACAGGCCGGTGGACTCAATCAGTTCCTCGTGGTAGGTGCCACGATCGGTGGATCTATGTTTGGAGATAACTTATCCATGATTTCCGATACAACCATCGCTGCCACACGAACACAGGATGTAGAGATGAAAGACAAATTCCGTGCCAACTTTAAGATTGCTCTTCCTGCTGTACTTGTAACATTTGTTTTATTACTGATTTTCGGTCGTCCGGAAACTTTACCTGCAGTACAGGAGTACTCTTACAATATTATAAAAGTTCTGCCATACATCTTCGTACTGGTTGCATCACTGCTCGGTGTCAATGTATTCGCAGTTCTGACTGGTGGAATCCTGTTCTCCGGTGCCATCGGTCTTGCAACCGGAAGCTTTTCCGCACTGGAACTTGCCAACAATGTTTATAACGGCTTTTCCGGAATGTTCGAAATCTTCCTGTTATCTATGATCACAGGTGGTCTTGCTAAAATGGTAGAAAAAGAAGGCGGCTTAGAATGGCTTCTTCAGAAAATCAGCAAAGTTATCAAGAACCGTCAGACTGCAGAGCTCGGTATCGCTGTCATGACTTCTCTGACTAACATTGCAACAGCCAATAACACAGTTGCAATCCTGATCGACAGTACAATTGCAAAAGATATCAGCAAAGAATACGGTGTGGATCCAAAACGTACCGCCTCCCTTCTCGACATCTTTGCCTGTGCTTTCCAGGGAATCCTGCCATATGGTGCACAGATTTTATTTGCCTGCGCTCTTATGGAGAATCTGAACAGTCCGTTCCAGGTAATCACGCAGTGCTGGTATCAGTTCATCCTGATGGCATTTGCAATCCTGTCCATCTTCTTTGCAAAAGGTGTAGATACGAAAAAAGCAACAAACTAATATGTGAGGTTATTAAAAAATATGATAGAACAGTACTTAAAAGATCTGAAAGTTCCAAAAGATGAACTGACCGCAATTGAACGTAACAAATTGCTAAACGAAGGAAAAGACGTAGACCGGATTATGTGCTGCATAGATTCAGGGGAGACATTGGCTCCCCTGATTGGCTGTACTCTTCCGGAATATTACTTTTCTGCCGAGAAAATGTGTGAACTCGAGGAATATATTTATAATAAGTTCCACTCTGACGGAGCCGGTCTGTCCACAACCTTGCGCGGCATGGCAGAAGCTATGGGATCAAAAATCAAATATTCTGATTACAACATTGCCCAGCTTGAGACTCCTGCCATTTCAAGTCTGGATGAAGTAGACAAATTAAAACGGATAAATGTAGATGAAGACGGACGCCTTCCTATTATTTTAAAAGGTCTGAAAATGGTCAAAGAAAGACTTGGAGACAAAGTACCTGTGAGCGGGACTGTCACTGGACCATTTACCGTTGCCTCAATGCTTGTTGGAACAGAAAATCTTCTGAAAGGTATGGTAAAACAACCGGATAAAGTCCTTCAAATGATGGACATCATTACAGAAAATAATAACCGTTACATCCAAAGACTCCTGGACATGGGCGTAGGAGTTGGATTTGCAGATCCGGTAAGCTCCACCTCTCTTCTTCGTGTGAAACAATATGAGAAATTTTCACTTCCATTTTTCCAAAAGAATGTAGACTTTATTAAAAGCCAGGGTGGGGGATGCGGTCTTCATATCTGTGGTACAAGCCGTAAATTATGGGAACTTCTGATTCCTACCGGAATCGGTACATTTGGTCCGGACAATGTCGAGGATATGGCAGAAGCCAAGGAAGTCCTCGGACCATATATGTGCATTCAGGGAAATGTCCCTCCTGTAGAAGTCATGCGTCTTGGAACTCCTTACGATGTTCTTCGCGCATCCAGAGAAAGTATCCGGAAAGCTTACGACTCCCCGAAAGGTTTCGTGCTGACATCCGGATGCCAGACTCCAATGTTCACACCAGAAGAAAATATGACTGCACTTATGGATGCAGCCCGTATCTTCGGGCATTATCCAATCAATCAGGATTTATTATGGATGGAGGATTAATCCTCCATCCTTTTAAAATTCAAAATCTGCATAATCTTCCGGCAGGAATCTGTGATAAATGATATGACAGTCTTCATCTTTAAAGCAATAATAGTATCTGTCCTCACTTCCCTCTGGAAATCTCACATAAAAATCAAACTCTCCGTTATTCATCTCTTCTGTGATTGTGTTTTCACTGTACTGACCAAACAATTCCAGAATCTTTTTCTTCGTGCAGCCATGTTCTCTCACCAGTTCAATCAGTTCTTTGATAAATTCATTTTCAGCAGTATGCTCATGCACATACTCACTTCCCTGCTCCGGAATATGGAAGCAGAAACGATCTTTTTTATGTGTTACAGCAATTTCTCCAAGTCTTGCTTTCATATCTTCCGGTAAATGTGTCAGTCTCTCTGCCATCTCCTCCACTGTATCCTCAGTATCAAAGAAATGATTCAGCGTGCTGAGTGGATAATATAATCTTACATCTTCTTTTCTATATCCCAGCTTTGCCTGCTCTTCCTTTACAATATCAATCAGGCTCTGTTCCAAACGTTTATATTCCATCTTACCAATCTCCTTTTTACTGCTTTATTTCTTATCAGACACATAGTTGTTCCTGCCTGCTTTCTTCGTATATAAATGATACTTACGGAACATTTCGCACTTCCACAATCCCGGCTCATTATACTACATCCACCTGTATTGTACCATTCTTTCTATAACATTTCTGGATGAACTGCAATTATTTCCATGAAGTTTGACATGAACCCTGTCTATCCCTTATACTAATTTACAGAAATATTCCCGGTATTCCATGATGCCTGTAAACTCATTTATTACATTTGAAAATATGTCGGGAATGATACGAAATTCATACATGACAGGAGGATAATGATCATTATGATTATAAAAAATGGACTCGTCGTTGATCCGGCTTTGGGACTTTCCGAAAAGATGGATCTTGCGATTGAAAATGGAACAATTCTAAAAATAGGAAAAAATATTGATACAGATCAAGTTTCAAATGATACCGAAATCCTGGACGCCACAGGACTTGTCGTTGCTCCGGGACTGATTGATACTCATGTACATTTCCGCGATCCGGGATTTACTTATAAGGAAGATCTTCATACCGGTGCACTTGCTGCTGCAAAAGGCGGATTTACAAGTGTCATCTGCATGGCTAATACTTCACCGGTCGTTGACAGTCTCCCTGTGCTTAAAGATCTGATCGACCGCGAGAAAAATGAAGACATCCGTATCTTCCAGGCAGCTGCCATTTCCTGCTCTCTGAAAGGAAAAGAAGCTGTCGATATGGAGGCGATGAAAAATGCCGGTGCATGTGGCTTCACCGATGACGGAATCCCGCTCTTGGACGCTGATTTCTGTTACCGTGCTATGGAACATGCCGCAAAATTAGATGTACCTGTAAGTCTCCATGAGGAAGATCCTTCTTTTATTCAGAATAATGGAATCAATCACGGTGCTATATCTGAAAAGCTTGGCGTTTATGGTTCCCCTTCCATTGCTGAGGAATCGTTGGTTGCCCGTGACTGCCTTCTGGCACTTCGCTCCGGCGCAGATGTTGTTATCCAGCATATCAGCTCTGGTGTCTCTGTAGAAATGGTCCGCACTTTTAAAGCCCTCGGTGCTAAAATTCACGCAGAAGCAACACCGCATCATTTTACTCTGACTGATGAGGCACTTCTGACTTACGGAACGCTGGCCAAAATGAATCCGCCACTTCGCACCGCAAAGGACCGCCAGCAGATCATCGAAGGTCTTGCAGACGGAACCATTGACCTCATTGCCACCGATCATGCTCCACATAGCATGGAAGAAAAGAATAACCCTCTTACAGAAGCACCAAGCGGAATCACTGGTCTTGAGACTTCTCTTGCACTTGGCATCACAAGTCTTGTAAGACCTGGGCACCTGACTCTGTTACAGCTTCTGGAAAAAATGACTGTCAATCCGGCAAAGCTTTACCATCTCCCATACGGACAGATCAAAGAAGGTGCTGCTGCCGATCTGGTTATCTTTGATCCGGAAGAATGCTGGAAACCTGGCGATTACGCTTCCAAATCCTGCAATACCCCGTTTACCGGACAGGAACTTTTCGGAAAAGTAAAATATACGATCTGTGGCGGTAAAACTGTTTATTCTGATAAATAATGTAAATAATCACTTCATAAAAGTCAAAAGACAGGAAAAAGAACTTCCATACTTACACAAAAAGTTCTCTATCCTGTCTTTTTAATAATCACTTTGATATTAAATATCTTCCATCAAGTGCTTTAGCGATTTGCCCCCCCCCCACAGAAATATTCTCTGTTTCTGAACGATGGCTGCCCGCCAGCTCTATGTTATCTTCCGCATCAAAATTTTCTACAAAGTCCGAATCCACAACTTCTTTCAAATGATCCTGAATATCTGTCAGACATTCCAAAAGAACCGGATTAAACGCACCACATTCTCCATTCAGAATCATCTTCACAGCCTGTTCATGAGAATAGGCTTTCTTGTACACACGGTCACTGATCAACGCATCATAGGCATCCGCCAGTGATACGACCTGAGCAGAAATTGGAATTTCCTCTCCCACAAGCCCATCCGGATATCCT
>ERZ773269.1148-NODE-1148-length-26888-cov-105.211083_pt1 | contig 26888 bp, 18 predicted proteins | sample MGYA00511958_ERZ773269 | MGnify/ENA primary metagenome ERZ773269 (study PRJEB29015, sample SAMEA2737761) | human gut metagenome | biome: human gut; feature: human-associated habitat; material: faeces | place: China | collected 2012 ... | reverse complement strand
TATACCGTAGCCGAGGTGAAAAGGCTAAGACAGAAATGACATAGGGTGGATTTCGCAGGCATCGAACCTGCGAAATCCATCGCCATTCATCCCCTACCTAAGAGGAAGGTGTCTTCTGGCGAAACTGTGATAAATCAAGTGGATTCTCGTCCTGATTATCCAAGTAAATCCTGTTCGTCTTTGTGGCGGCGGAACCAGGCGTCGGCGTAGGAGCAGCTGGTGGCCGTTTTTTTATGGCGCCGCCGGATTTCGTCGGCTGCGGCTTTGACGAGTTTTCCAGCAGCACCTTGGCCGCGCAGGCTGTCGTCGACAAAGGTGTGGACGATGTCGTAATTGCCGTCTTCCCGTTCGACGAAGTCTACTTCAGCTACGACCGTCCCTGCTTCATTTTCCATCCAGATTTTGTTCGAGCCATATTGTAATTCCATGGTAATTTCTCCTTTACATCGTAATTTCTACAATCTGTCCGTTATGGACCGGGCGGCTGCGGCGGAAAGCGGCCATATACGTTTCCACAGGCTGCCCCGGATTATTATAGACTAAGAGCAGGTTGCGGATAAACTGGGCGTGCGTAAAGACCAGGATGAATTGCTCCGGCCGCCGCTGCAGCAGAGATAAGGTCCGTTCGATGCGCCCGATGAGCTGGCGGTAACTTTCGGCCCCTTCGCCGTCGACATAGTCCGGGTCGAGTTTGCGCCAATAATTGATGACCCGCGGCCGCCGCTGCTGCGACGTCGTCCCGACACACGTCGCCGGTGCCAAATAAACAAATTCATGGACACAATCCCAAATCCCCGTCACCGTATCAGGAAACCGCCCGATCGTACACATGGCCGTCTGCTGCACCCGAAGATAAGGCGACGTGACAATCAGGTCCGGTTTCTTAGGAATCTGTAAGGCCAAGGCTTGCGCCTGCTTGAGCCCCAATTCCGACAAGGGAATGTTGCGATGATCCTGCGTCGCTTCGCCGGCATTGGCAATACTTTCGCCATGACGGATGAGCCATATTCTCTTCACATTATCACCTGCTTTTTTCTTTTATTTTATCACAAAAAAAGGAGAATTTGAAAGACACATTGCCTCCCCTGTGAAGGGGAGGTGCCGCATCGCGGCGGTGGGGTTCTTCCTTTCTGAACTAAGAATTTTACAAAAGTGTCTTATCTAGAAATTTTTTTCGGACATATTGATCAATAACTTCACAAACAGCCGAAAATTTTCTTTGTACTTCAAGATTTGTAAATCTTATAACATGCAGCCCATAGGATTCTAATACAGCTGTCCGTTCCTGATCTGACTTCATACCGGCTTCATCATAGTGCTGCCCACCGTCTAATTCGATGATGAGCCCTGCTTCTTTGCAATAGAAATCGGCAATATAATTACCAATTCGTCGTTGTTTATAAAATTTCACTGGATACGTCCGTAAAAAATCATACCATAAGTGACGTTCTTCTTTGGTCATATTTTTCCTTAATGAACGGGCAAATGATATATTTTCTTTAGAATAGGGAAGCGTTTTCATAGAACCTCCTTTTAAAACATATTGAGCTTCAACCTCTCCGGCCTGACGGCCACCTCCCCTATGAGGGGAGGCTTTCCCAGTGGCTCTCCTCATAGGAGAGCTGTTAGCGCAAGCTGACTGAGAGGTTGCGTTTTAATCATCGATAGACATGGGTGAACTTCAACCTCTCCGGCCTGACGGCCACCTCCCCTATAAAGGGAGGCTTTCCCAATGGCTCTCCTCATAGGAGAGCTGTCAGCGCAAGCTGACTGAGAGGTTGCTTTTTAATCATCGATAGACATGGGTGAACTTCAACCTCTCCGGCCTGACGGCCACCTCCCCTATGAGGGGAGGCTTTCCCAATGGTTCTCCTCATAGGAGAGCTGTCAGCGCAGGCTGACTGAGAGGTTGCTTTTTGATCATTGATAGACATGGGTGAACTTCAACCTCTCCGGCCTGACGGTCACCTCCCCTATGAGGGGAGGCTTGGTTCCCGAGGCGATGTCATCCTTTTGAGTCTGTCGCGGCTCTGCCGCATCTGAGTCCGAGTGTGCGAAAACAGGGCCGCCTTTTGGGGCAGCCCTGTTTTCGGGTGTGTATATGGCATTAGCGTGTTTTACCTATTTATCAGCCAATTCCTTATAAGTTTCGTATTTCTTCTTAGCGAATTCTTCGGCCTTGGCAAAGAGTTCTTCGGCGATATCCGGGAAGGTTCTCGTCAGGGCAGCATATCTCGTTTCACCCATGAGGTATTCGCGGAAGGATTGCTGCGGTTCTTTGGAGTCGAGGATGAAGGGGTTCTTGCCTTCTTCTTTGAGCAGCGGGTTGTAGCGATAGAGGTGCCAGTAACCGCAGTCTACGGCGCGTTTCATTTCATGCTGGGCGTTGCCCATGCCGCCTTTGATGCCGTGGTTGATGCACGGTGCATAGGCGATGATGATGGACGGGCCATTGTAGGCTTCTGCTTCTTTGATGGCTTTGATGAGCTGGTTCGGGTCAGCGCCGAGGGCGACCTGGGCGATATAGATATGGCCATAGGTCATGAGCAGGCGGCCCAAGTCTTTCTTGTTGAACTTGCGGCCCGATGCAGCAAACTGAGCGACAGCACCGATTGGCGTAGCTTTCGACGACTGGCCGCCAGTGTTGGAGTAGACTTCCGTGTCGACGAGCATGATATTGACGTTGGCATTCATAGCCAGGACGTGGTCCAGACCACCGTAGCCGATATCATAAGCCCAGCCGTCGCCGCCATACATCCAGATGGTCTTCTTGATGATGTGTTCTTTATGAGCCAGGATTTCTTTCTGCAAGTCCGCAGCCCGTCCGGTGAGGTTAGCGGCCATCAATTCTTTGATGTACGTCCGGCTGATGCCTTCTGTGACTTCACCTTCGTTAGCGACGCCGATGGAATCAATCCAGGCTTTGATGGCGTCGTGGAGGGCACCGTCAGTCAGGCCCAGGAGTTCTTCCGATTTAATGCGGATAGCATCGCGCTGCTGTTCCATGGACAAGGACATGCCGAGGGCGAATTCTGCGTTGTCTTCAAAGACCGAGTTCGACCAGGCCGGCCCGAAGCCTTCGCAGTTCGTCGTGTACGGGATGCTGGGCATTGCCGAGCCCCAAGCCTGGGTACAGCCCGTAGCATTGGCGACGATCATGCGCGGCCCAAAAAGCTGGGTCAGGATTTTCATATATGCCGTTTCCGTACAGCCTGCACATGCGCCGTTGAATTCGAGGAGTGGCTGATGGAACTGGCTGCCTTTGACGGAGAATTTATCGAGAGTCGTATGTTTTTCAGGGAGTGTCTGAGCATAATCCCAGTCGACGCTTTCATGACGCTGCGTTTCCAGCGGCTTCATGGTCAGGGCCTGAGCCGGGCAGGCATTGACGCAGGCACTGCAGCTGTAGCAGTCGAGCGGCGAAACCTGGATGCGGAATTCATAGTCTTCCAGGCCCTTGCCGATGGCTTTCTTGGTCTTGAAGTCAGCCGGAGCCTTGGCTTTTTCGTCAGCCGTTACCAGATATGGACGGATAGCGGCGTGCGGGCAGACCAGGGAGCAGCGGTTACACTGGACGCATTTTTCCAGGTCCCATTCAGGAACGGTCGAGGCGATGCCGCGTTTTTCATATTTCGTCGTGCCCAGGGGGTAGGAACCGTCGGCATAGGGGACGAATTCACTGACCGGGATGGTATCGCCGAGCTGCAGGTTAGCCGGTTCGACGACTTTCTTGATGAATTCCGGAATATCGCGGGTATCTTCGACGACGGGGTCAGACGGCAGGTCTTTCCATGCTTCCGGTACAGTGACTTCGACGATATCCGAAATACCGCGGTCGACGGCAGACTGGTTCATGGCGATGACTTGTTCGCCTTTGGCCAGATAAGTCTTGGCAATGGCGTCTTTCATGTATTTCACGGCATCGTCGATGGGCAGGATGTTGGCCAGTTTGAAGAAAGCTGCCTGCAGGACCGTATTGGTGCGGTTGCTGCCCAGACCGATTTCTTCGGCGATCTTGGTGGCATTGATGATATAGAAGCGGACGTGCTTGGAAGCGAGCTGGCGTTTTACTTTATTGCTGAGGTGGTTGGCGACGTCGTCTTTATCCCAGCTGCAGTTGAGCAGGAAGATACCGCCGTCCTTGATTTCACTGACAATATCGTAAGTCCCCATGTATGCCTGTTTATGGCAGGCCAGGAAGTCCGCCGATTTGATATAGTACGTAGCCCGGATCGGTTTCTTGCCAAAGCGCAGGTGCGATTTGGTGACGCCGCCGGATTTCTTGGTATCGTATTCAAAGTAAGCCTGGACATACATATCCGTGTTGTCGCCGATGATCTTGATGGAGTTCTTGTTGGCACCAACCGTGCCGTCCGAGCCAAAGCCCCAGAACTTGCAGCTGATGGTCCCTTCCGTGTCGACTGTGATAGGTACGTCGGCCAGGGAATGATGGGTAACATCGTCGATGATGCCCAGGGTGAAGTGGTTCTTCGGCTGGAGCGAATCCATGTTGGTGAAGACGGCGTTGATCGATGCCGGCGGTACGTCTTTCGACGACAGGCCATAGCGGCAGGCCAGGACGGTGACGTCCTGTTTGACGTGGGACATGGCTGCGCAGACATCTTCGTAGAGCGGTTCGCCCAGGGCGCCCGGTTCTTTCGTGCGGTCCATGACGGTAATCGTGCGGACCGTGTCAGGCATGGCTTTCATAAAGTGTTCCAGTGAGAACGGACGGTAGAGGTGGACCTGGATGAAGCCGACTTTCTTGCCTTCTTTGCAGAGCTTGTCGATAGTTTCCTGGATGGCACCGGTGACAGAACCCATGGCGATGACGACGTGTTCTGCGTCAGGAGCGCCGTAGTAATCGAAGAGGTGGTACGGACGGCCCGTCAGTTCGCTGATCTGGTCCATGTAGTCCTGGACAATGTAGGGCAGGCGCTGATACCAGGGGTTATTGGCTTCGCGGGACTGGAAGAACATATCCGGGTTGGTAACGGTACTGCGCATGACCGGATGTTCCGGGTTCAGGCCAGTGTGTTTGAAATGATAGAGAGCATCGCGGTCGATGAGTTTGCCCAGTTCTTCAGCCGGCAGCATCTTGATTTTCTGGATTTCGTGGGATGTGCGGAAGCCGTCGAAGAAGTGCATGAACGGAACACGGCCTTTGATGGTCGACAGATGGGCAACGGCTGCCAGGTCGGCACATTCCTGGACGCTGGCACTGCAGAGCATAGCCCAGCCCGTGTTGCGACAGCCCATGACGTCGGAATGGTCGCCGAAGATGGACATGGTGTGGGTCCCGACGGTACGGGCGGCAATGTGCAGGACGACCGGTTTCAATTCGCCCGACAGGCGATGCATGACCGGAATCATCAGCATCAGGCCCTGCGATGCCGTAAAGGACGAACAGAGGCTGCCCGTTTCCGAAGCGCCGTGGACGGCACCGATAGCGCCGGCTTCGGACTGCATTTCAACTAATTTGACGGTCTGGCCAAAGAGATTCTTGCGGCCATTGGCCGACCAGACGTCGACGTGTTCTGCCATCGGCGACGACGGAGTAATCGGGTAAATCGTAGCGACTTCAGTAAAGTTATACGCAACGTCAGCAGCTGCTTCGTTGCCGTCTAAGGTTTTCACGATCTGTTTAATCATAAGAGACACTCCCCTTCTCTACTATTCAAAGATAATTCATCCGGATTCGTATAACGTTTAACGCTTTCTGTACTTTTAGTATAGCCGTTGTAGATATAAAAGTCAAGCATACTATTTATGCTATTTTATCATCAAAGTGGCTATGGTTATACGTTTTACGCGTATATAGGAGAGTGAAAGTGGCTCGTGGTTCGTCGCTCGTAAAAAAAGAGACTGTCGCATGTGCGACAGCCCCTCTTTGGGAGTATTAAATTTTCAGTTTGTAGTGAATAGAAAATCAACCTCTCAGACCGCCTTCGGCGGCCAGCTCCCCTATCAGGGGAGCCAGCGGGACGCCCTTGCGAACTGCGAACTGCGGCCTGCGACCTGCGGGACGCCCTTTGGGCGTCCCCTACTACATTAATACCAACGGGTCATGGGCAGGTCGTTCTTGGTGCCTTTGGTCATGAGGATCTGGTGGATGTCGATGTTGCCGATGTAGAAGGATACGGCGCAGCCGCAGAGGTAGAGGTCCCACATGCGGGCGAATTCTTCGCCGCGGGCAGCGATGACTTCATCGCGGACGTTCTGGAAGTTATTGAACCAGCACATGAGGGTCTTATAGTAATGGCGGCGCAGGCTTTCGACGTCGATGACCTGGAAGTCATCGTCGTAAGCGAGGCTGACGATTTCACGGAGCGACGGCAAGGTTCCGCCCGGGAAGATGTATTTGCGCATCCACGGGTTGCCGATGCTTTCGTCGTGGCCACTGATATAATGGAGGAGGAACATACCGCCGTCCTTCAAGAGGTGGCTGGCTGTTTCCATGTACAGCGGATAATTGGAGCGGCCGACGTGTTCCAGCATGCCGACGCTGACAATGCGGTCGTACTGACGGCCTTCGGCGACGAGGTCACGGTAGTCGATGAGGTCGATCTGTACCAGGTCCTGGAGGCCCAGTTTTTCAATGCGTTCCTGGCCTTTTTTCCACTGTTCTTTACTGAGTGTGCAGCCATAGCCTTTGACGCCATATTTCTTGGCAGCTTCGATGAGCAGGTAGCCCCAGCCGCAGCCGATATCGAGGAGGGTCATGCCTTCTTTGAGGTAGAGTTTTTCCAGGATGTAATGGACTTTATTATGCTGTGCCTGTTCGAGGCTGTCGTCTTCATTCTTGAAGTATGCGCAGGAATAGCTCATGGACGGGTCGAGCCATTTGGCATAGAAGTCATTCCCCAGATCGTAATGGGACGAAACCTGTTTCTTCTGGGCCGATTTCGATTCCGACGGATAGAGGATGCGTTTGAACAAGGATTTATCCAGCGAGAACTGGCTCGTCTGGGATAAGAAGCAGCGAAGGGCTGTGAACAAATCACCTTTGATTTCGATATCTTTACGCATGTATGCTTCGCCCAATGCCAGCGACGTCGACGCCAGCAATTCCTTTTTCGGAATGTCGTTGTGGATAATGACGTTGAACAGCGGCTGGCCTTCACCAATGGTGTAGGTCTTGTCGTGAAGTTGTACCGTAAAGCAGTGTTTATCGAAGCGGCGTAAATAATGAATCATGAAATTATCTAAGATATGCATAGATTACTCCCTCACTTTTATAAAATAGTTTCTGTCCGGGCGATGCCGCAGACGACGTTTTCCAGTACCATCATCGTCGTCACGGCGCCAACACCGCCCGGCACGGGTGTCACGGCTCCGGCCACGGCAGCCGCTTCATCAAAAGCGACGTCGCCGACGGTCTTGCCATCGACGCGGTTGATGCCAACGTCGATGACTACAGCGCCAGGTTTTATCATATCGCCTGTCACTAAACCGGCTCTCCCGGCAGCGGCGATGACCAGGTCTGCCCGGCGGCAGACGGCTTTCAGGTCTTTCGTGCGCGTATGACAGTGCGTGACCGTGGCGTTGCGGTTCAGGCAGAGCTGAGCCAGCGGTTTCCCGACGACGTTGCTGCGGCCGATGATGGCTACATCCTTGCCACTCAGAGAAATATGGTAATAATCGAGGATGGCAATGACTGCCCGCGGTGTACAGGGCACGAACCCCGGTCGTCCCGTATATAAATGGGCGATGTTGACATCGGTCAGGCCATCGACGTCTTTCTTCGGGTCGATGCAGTCGATGATGCGCTGGCTGTTCAAGTGGCGCGGCAGGGGCATCATGGGCAGGATGCCGAAGACAGAAGCCTGTTCGTTGAGCTTATCGATGAGCGATAAAAGCTCTACTTCACTGATGGAATCCGGTTCCTGATAGATTTCTGCCTTCAAGCCGACGGCCCGGGCCGTCTTCTGCATGGATCTGGCATACATGGCCGACGGCGCATCATCCCCGACGAGGATGATGGCCAGTTCCGGCTGGATATGGAGTTCTTCCTGGATATCGGCCAGGCGGCGTTCCACCCGTTCGCGATGAAATGCGGCCACTTCCCGGCCGTTGAGTAATTGCATAACTAGTTCCCCCTGTTGTTCTATGGATTCCGTTTGAAAATAACGGTGACATTACTGCCCTGCGGTGCATAACTGCCCGCCTGCGGCGATTGCTGGATGGCCTTCCCCATCCCCTTGGGGATAAAGCCTAAGCCCGCTTCATTGAGCCAGTCGTTGACTTCCCTCGTACTCCAGCCGATGAAAGACGGCATGAGGACGCCATCACTGGAAATATGGACGGGCGGAATGGCATGAGCCGGCGTCATGACGACGGGACCCAGCGGTTTCTGGTCCATCGCTTCCGTCGGACGGATGCCTTTCATGCGGACGATTTCGGTCATCATTTCCTTGAAGACCGGCGCAGCGACCTGGGCGCCGTAATAGACGCCCTGCGGGTCATCGACGACGATGAGGACCAGGAACTGCGGGTCTTCCAAGGGACCAAAGCCGATGAAGGAGCCGACATACTGGCCTTCGGCGTAGCCCGTGCTGTCTTCGGTCTTCTTCTGGGCCGTGCCGGTCTTGCCGCCAAAGCGATAGCCTTCGATTTTGGCGCTCTGGCCGCCGCCGATAGCGACTTCTTCGCCCATGAACTTGCTAATCGTTTCAGCCGTACCGGCATTGATGGGCTGCCTTACTTCTGTAGGTTCTGTCTTTTTATAAATGGAACCGTCAGGATTATCGATTTCCTTGACCAGGAAAGGTTTCATCATGTGGCCTTCATTGGCGATGGCACTGAAGGCCTGTACCATCTGAAGGGGCGTGACGGCGACGCTCTGACCAATGCCCATCGTGGCTGTATCGACGATGGACATCTTATCGGGATCGAACAGGATGCCCTCTTGTTCACCGGACAATTCGATGCCCGTAATCGTCCCGAAGCCAAAGCGGCGGGCGTAATCGGTCAGCGTCTTGCCGCCTGTCGTCACGGCGACGTGGGCCATGCCGGTATTGATGGAATACATGATGATTTCCCGCAAGGTCACGTCGCCCATACCCTTGTGGTCCCAGTTGTAAATCGTCCGGTCGGCGACGTGGACAGAACCCGTGTCGTGATAGACATCGCCGATATGCCATTTCCCCGAATCCAGGGCGGCAGCGGCCATGAGGGGCTTGAAGGTCGACCCCGGTTCGTAGACGTTGACGACGGCCCGGTTCTTATAAGATTCCTTATTGCCCTTGCTGTAATCATTGGGGTCATACGTAGGCCGGCTGGCCATGGCCAGGATTTCGCCGGTCTTGGGATTCATGACGATAATCGAAGCTCCATCCGGATGGCTGCGGGCCATGATGCCGTCCAGGCCCTTTTCGGCGACGTACTGGATGGTACTGTCCAAAGTCAGGCAGACGGACCGTTCCTTGTTGGGCAGGATACGTTCCAGGGCTGACGAAAAGACAGGGATGTTATGGTTATCGGTCTGCAGGCGGAAAGTCTGTTTGCTGCCGCGGATTTCATCGTCCAGCATCATTTCCAGGCCTTCCAGGCCGTGGTCATTTTCACCGACAAAACCGATGACCTGGGCAGCCATCGAACCGTTCGGATAGAAACGGCGGTTTTCATCGCGGAAAGCCAGGCCGTGCAGCTTTTCTTCCTTGATGACCGATTCGACGGCTTCATATTTTTCGTGGTCCATCTGGCGGTCAAGCCAGACGAAGGCCGTATCTTCTTTCAGGCGCCGTTCGATTTCATCCTTCGAGATGAGGAGATAAGGCGCCAGTAAATCGGCTACCATGGCCGGGTCTTCATTGAGCATGGTCGGGTCGGCATAGAGTGACTTGGACATCTCGCTGATGGCCAGGACCTTGCCATTGCGGTCGAGGATCATGCCCCGCGGCGATTGCAGGTTCCGTTCAATCTGACTCTGTTCCTGGGCAGAGGCCACGTTTTTGTCATGATGGATGACTTGCTCTATAAACAAGCGGGTAACGGTGCCAAAGCCGATGGCCGCCAAAATAGCCATGCAACCGATCATGCGGATGCAAATGCGATGGGTCAGGTTCTTTTCATTTTTATTCATGATGCCCTTCCCCTTCATGGCGCTTCATCCAGCGCCGGGCTGCATCGGCCAGTACATCAGCCTCATTTTCCAGGTCCTGGTTCTGGACCCGCTTCAAGAGGATCCGCAGGCAGTCGCCCGTACGGCGGCCGCACGTGTCGGGAATCCGCCGGTCGTAGTGCAGGTCCTTGGTACTGACTGGCATGGCCTCAGCCAGCATGGCCATATAGGCCCCGAAGGATTCCGTCCCTTCTGTGCTGGCGTCGGCATGGCCGCAGCCTAAAATATCGCCGCAGGCCACGGCCGTAGCCTGGCCGACGGCTTCGACGAGTTCTTCTGTCCGATGAAAAGGGCCATCGAGGGCTTCATGGCGAAGCCATTTCTCGACGTCGCCTTCGGCCGTATTGGCAAAGAAATGGAATTTCATATGCGTCTTGACCAGCCAGGCCACGCGCTGGGCAAAGGCCGGTTTCTTGTGCCAGCGCAGCAGGATGGCTTCGGCCAGTTCTGCGCCCTTGGCATCGTGGCCGTAATCGGTATAGCGGCCCTTATGGACGCCGCGGATACCGGGCAGGCCTTTGGCGACATCGTGAAACAACGCCGCATATCGGATGGTCAGATCCGGCGGCGTGTTGGCGACGGTCGCCAGGGTGTGTACCCAGGCATCGAAGAGATGGAACGGTTTCGACTGCGGCGTGTCGGGCAGATGACTCAATTCCGGCAGTATCGGCACGGCTTCATAACAGCCGTTCACCTTCTGGCGGCATGAGCAGGCGGCGAGGCCGGTGCGGACGAGGATGTCCAGTCCCCGGTACGCCGCCGGCGTGACCATGAGGCGGTCCATTTCGTTGACGACTCGTTCCAGGGACAGGCCGGGAACGCGGCCAAAGGCCTGGGGCATGGCTTTGACGAGATCTTTCGAGGCCATGAAATCGAGCTGTCCCGCAAAGCGGCAGGCCCGGAACAGACGCAGGGCGTCTTCCTGGAAGCGGCGGACCGGATTGCCGACGGTGACCAGCCGTTTCTTGCGCAAATCCTTCTGACCGCCGACGTAGTCGTAAATATCGCCGTGGCAATCCATGGCCATGGCGTTGACGGTAAAATCACGGCGCAGGACATCTTCGCGCAATGTATCAGCATACCAGACCGTATCCGGCCGGTGGCTGTCCTCGCCATAGGCTTCGCCGCGGAAGGTCGCGACTTCAAAGGTCTGGCCGGCAATGACGACGACGACGATGCCAAAGGCTTCGCCGTGGATCTCTACGGTGTGCCAGTTCTCTTTGGCGGCGACGGCCCGGATATCATCAGGCCGGGCAGAGGTGGCGATATCATAGTCGTGCGGTTCTTTTCCCATGAGCAGGTCGCGCACGGCGCCGCCGACGACATAGGCTTCAAAGCCTGCATCCTCTAAAGCTGTCAATAGCTGTCGGGCTCGTTCTTCCATCTTCCCGGCCTTCCTTTCTAAAAAAAATCAACTGATGTTATATTATATCACGAATGGATGGGCCTGACCACTACCTGCCATTTTTTGATTATGGTATAATAACCCCCGTAGGGGGCGCCCACGTGGGGCGCCTGCCACAGTATAGTGAATGGCTAACATAATGAGAGGTGATATGATGGATACGGGCTTAATACATATATATTGCGGCGACGGCAAGGGCAAGACGACGGCCTCGCTGGGCCTGGTCCTGCGCTGTGCCGGCCGGGGCGGCAAGATTCTTTTCGCCCAGTTCCTCAAGGGCCGGCCGACAGGCGAGCTGGAGGCTCTCAAGGCCCTGCCGCAGGTCACGGTCCTGCGAGGCAAAGCCATCCTGAAATTCACCTTTCAGATGACCGACGCCGAAAAACAGGCCACCTGTGAGGCCCAGACGGCATTGTTGCAAAAAGTCCGGGACTTCTGCGAAATGCACCATCCCGACCTGGCCGTCTGCGACGAACTCGTCGGCGCCTGCGCCCTGGGCCTCGTCCCGGAAGAGCAGGTCCTCGATTTCTTAAAGGACAAACCGGCCCATACGGAAGTCGTCCTGACTGGCCGCGACCCCAGTCCGGCCCTCCTGGACTTGGCCGATTACGTCTCAGAAATCAAGAAAATCAAGCATCCCTTTGACCGGGGCCTTGCCGCCCGCATAGGGATTGAAGAATGACACAGAGGGGGAAGCAAAGATGATCGATATTCTCGAAGAAGTACGCAAAGAACAAGGTGAACTCGTCGCCTTGCGCCGCCATTTCCACGAACATCCGGAACTGTCCAAAAAGGAAGACCAGACCCTGGCCTATATTGCCAAAAAGCTGGAGGAATATGGCATTTCTTACCGCCTGGTCGACAAGGGCGGCCTCATCGCCTGGATCGACGGCAAAGGCCCTGGCAAGACGCTGCTCTTACGGGCTGACGTCGATGCCCTGCCCATCGAAGAAGGCGAACGGAACTTATCGTGCCCGCGCGTCTGCCGCTCTCAGAATCACGGCGTCATGCACGCCTGCGGTCACGACGGCCATATGGCCATGCAGCTCATGGCTGCAAAATACCTCCAGCGCTGGAAAGACCAGTGGGACGGAACCGTCGTCTTGATGTTTGAACGGGGCGAAGAAGAATCGGGCCCTCTGGAATATCTCCTGCGCTATTTGGAAACAGAAAGCCCCTGGCATATCGACGCCTGCTATGCGACCCACGTCCGCTGGGACATCCCGGCAGGTAAAGTCTCTATCTGCCACGAAGCGCCCATGGCCGGCGGCTTCGGCTTTGAAATCCGCATTGACGGCCACGGCAGCCACGGCTCCCGGCCGGACCTGGCTGAAAGCCCTATCGACTGTTTCCATGACTTCTACGGCAACATGCAGGCCCTGCGGATGCGGGCCGTCCCGCCGAAAGAATGTCTGACCTTCTCCATCGGCAGCCTGCACAGTGGCGACGTCCTCAACGTCATCCCCAACAGCCTGACCTTTGCCGGTACATGCCGCTTCTTCAGCTACGACCATGCAGGCAAGCGCTTCTACGAAGAATTCAAGCGCATCCTGGCCAATGCCTGCCAGACCTATGACTGCCATTACGACATCCTGCACATGCCGGAGCCGCTCTTTGAAGTCCAGAACAACCCGGTCTGCGTGGCCATCGCCGAAAAAGCCGTCGAAAAGTACATCGGCGCCGACGCCCTGACGGACTGCACGCCCTGGATGGCTTCGGAAACTTTTGCCATCACGTCCCGCCTCTATCCCGGCGTCCTGACCTTTACGGGCATCGAAAACAAAGAAAAAGGCTGCGGTGCCAATCACCACACGCCGGAATTCGACCTCGACGAAGACGGCCTGACCTACGGCGCTGCCACCTGCCTGGGCTTTGCCCTGGATTACCTGGCAGAAAAACCGGATATCCCCTTCCAGCGGCCAGACGAACCACTCGAAAAACTCGTCGCACGGAATATATGAAAAAAAGGAGCTGTCGTAATACGACAGCTCCTTTTTCTGTAGGGGAGTCCACGTGGGACGCCCGCTCACACAAATCAAGTTTACAAGTATCTCGCATATCCCCGGCGGGCTCGCCACGTGCGAGCCCCTACAAAGGATCAACGTTCTTTTCTATGTCGCGGATAGATCAAGGCATAGAAGGTCAGGAGGGCGCCGATTTCGCCGATGACCATGACGATGCCCATGGGGATAGCCGTATGGTCGCCGGCGATGCCGACGACTGGAGCCATGACGGCGCCGCTGATCATGGAGAAGAAGCCGATGAGGGCCGATGCACTGCCGGCATTTCGTCCCTGGTCCTGCATGGCCATGGAGAAACTGCTGGTACTCATCATGGCCAAGGGCGACACGGTCAGGAACAAGAGGACGATGACGACGGGCAAGGGCAAATCCCACCAGAAAGAAGCCAACAGCAGGACGCTGCCAACGGCTGCCAACAGCAAGGCGCTGCAGAGCAGTTTCCAGTCAGCCACGCGGCCCGTCATGCGGCCCGTGACAGCACCGGCGATCATCAGGCCGATACCGTTGACGCCGAAGATATAGCTGAAGGTCTGGGCCGACACGCCGTAGACGTTCTGGAAGACGAAGGACGACCCGGAAATATAGGAAAAGAAAGCAGCAAAACCGAAGCACTGCATGATGCAGTGGCCCATGAAGTAAGGCTGCCGGAAGAGGGCAGCAAAGCCCCTGAGGCTGGCCGTCATGCCGCCGGAAATGCGGCGCCGCTTCGGCAGGGTTTCATGCATGATACCAGCCGAGGCCGTCAAGACCAGGCCGACTAGGGCGACGAGGACGAAGATGCCTTCCCACGGCGCAAAGCGCAGGATCTGGCCGCCGATGACCGGTGCCAGGATAGGCGCTATACCGTTGACCAGCATGAGCATGGCAAAGAGCCGCGTCAAGGCGCTGCCCTTGCAGATATCGCGGGCAATGGCCCGGGACAGGACGATACCGGCGCCGCCGGCACAGCCCTGGATGAAGCGGAACAAAAGAAAGACGGCAATAGATGAAGACAGGATACAGCCTACCGTCGACAAGGTAAAGATAGCCATGCCGACCATCAAGGGCAGGCGGCGCCCCTTATCATCGCTGATAGGGCCGACGGCGATCTGCCCCAGCGCCATGCCGGTCATAGAGGCCGTCAAAGTCAGCTGGATGACAGACGGCGTCACGCCAAAGGCCGTCATCATCGACGGCAGGGCTGGCAGATACATATCCGTCGACAGCGGTGCAATAGCTGCCAGCATCCCTAAAAATACGGTCATGAGCAAAAGCCAGCGGCTTCGCTTTGTCTGTGTCATATTATGAATCCCCTTTCGCCAGCAGTCCTGGAACTTCTTCCAGGCTGTGGCAACATGTCCAGGCCAGGTCTTGTACGTCTTTGGGAATAGTAATTAAATCGGGGATCCAGATAGACGGGATTCCCGCAGCATGGGCGGCCAGGATGCCGCTCTCTGAATCTTCCAGTACTAATGCCTGGTCCGGTGAAACACGGGCTTTGTCGCAGGCCATGAGGAACACATCCGGATCCGGCTTGCCATGGGCCGCTTCTTCCCCGCTCTGGACGACGGAAAAGAAGGGAGATACACCCGTTTTATCTAATAAATATTCAATCAGTGTCCGCGGTGACGACGAAGCGACGGCGCAGGCAATCCCTTCTTCCCGGGCGTAGTGCAGGACGTGGAGCAGGCCCGGCTTGATGGGAATAGCATGGCTACGGTAATATTCCAGCTGCAAGGCCACTTTTTCCCGACAAATATCGTCATAAGGATAATCCGGCCCGAAGGCGTCAGCACAAATAGCACGGATGCGCAGATTGTCCCGTCCCAGCATGCGGTCGAACACCGAGCGGTCCAGGTCAAAACCATATCGGGCTGATACGTCCCGCCAACAGCGATAAGAAATGGGTTCCGTATCAAACATGGTCCCATCCATATCAAAAATAAGTGCTTTTCGTATATCCATACATCCTCCCCATCATATACTTTATGAGCTTATTATTCTTCAATCACTATTCTATTATATAAAAAAATAAAGTAATTGCAATTCTTCCCGGCAAAATACTCAATAACTATTCCCATTTTCGATAATATTATGATTTTTTCGCATTTCTTTTATTCTCAATTTCTTTCTCGTTATTACTTGTATCTCGCCCTATCTCTGCTATAATGAAGGGAATTAGAAAGCTGGGTGATTTCACATGATCGAATTCATTATCCGCCGCTTCATCAAGAACTATGAGGATACCGATGACAAACACGTCCGTGAACAATACAGTATCCTCGGCGGCATCTTAGGCATTATTTGTAACCTCTTCCTCTTTGTCAGCAAATTCCTCGTCGGCATGATGAGCAACAGCATCGGTATCTTGTCCGATGCCTTCAACAACCTGACCGACATGGGTTCGTCATTCATTTCCATCATCAGTGCCAAATTGAGCAACCGGCCGCCAGACAAGGAACATCCCTTCGGCCACGGCCGCTTTGAATACCTGGCATCGCTGACCATTTCCATCATCATCCTCGTCGTCGGCTACAAGCTCTGCGAAACGTCGATTGGCAAATTCTTTGAACCAGAAGACATGGAATTCTCCTATTGGAGCATCGGCGTCCTCATCATCTCCATCGCCGTCAAGGTCTGGATGTGCATCTATAACCGCTATATCGGCAAGAAAATCAATTCCGGCGTCAACGATGCGACGGCTGCCGACAGCATCACCGATGCCATCGCCACGACGGGCGTCCTGGTCGCTACCATTGCCCAGCAGTTCACGACGCTGCCCATCGACGCCGCTGCCGGCACGGCCATCGGCCTGATGATCATGTACGCCGGCTACGGCATTGCCAAAGACGTCATCAACATCCTCCTGGGTAAAGCGCCGGACCCGGAACTCGTCCGGGGAATCGTCGATACGGCCTTGAAATGCAAATACGTCGTCGGCGTCCACGACATCCGCATCCACGACTACGGACCAGGCCGCATGTTCGGTTCCATCCACGCCGAAGTCCCGGACAAGGCCGACTTGACCGAAGTCCACGCCTCGCTGGACGTACTGGAAGATGAATTGCAGGACAAATACCACATGGAAGTCAACATCCACATGGACCCGCTCTGCACGGACATCCACAAGATCAACGACGTCCGCCACGTCCTGGATAAAATCGTCCACGAAAGATATCCCCGCTATCACACGGATCACCTGCGCATCACGTCGGGCCACGCCCGCCTGAACATCATCTGCGACATCCACGTGCCGCCAGAAGAATACAACGTCGAAAACATCGCCCGCATCCGCCGCGACATCAACGACTGCATGCGAAAATACAACGATAAATACCGCGTCGTCCTGGCCAAAATCATGGCTGATCCGGGGAAATGACAAAAAGAGGCTGTCGCATTAAGACAGCCTCTTTTGAGTATTAAGTTTACAGTTTGTAGTTTTTAGTGAAGGCTTTTAAATTTAAAGCCCTCTTCTACAAACTACAAGCTCCATACTACCAACTATAAAGCAAAGGGACCTCGCATGATGGCCGAAACCCAGCCCCCTACTGCACAATCAGGGACCGCGGTTCCAGCATGGCCTGCAGTTTTTGCCGCAGGTCTTCTGTCGTTTCTACCCAATATTTTTCATTGGTCAAGATGGTCTTGCGGCTGCCCATGAGGTGGAAGTAAACCTTGACCGGTCCCGGATGTTGTTCCAGGACCTGGCCGATACGGCCGGCCAGATCGGTCCGTTCCAAGTGGGCCGGGATCTTGATGAATAATTTGGCGCCCATACCGGGATGCCAATAGTCGCCAGCCTGGCGGGCTGCTGCCGGCGATACGGCAGCGGGCTGCACGGGTTCTCCCTTTTCCTTGTCCAACGGTTTCACTTCTTCTGCCAGGATCTGGATACTATCGTCGTTGATATCGGCCCGGCCGCGGATGGAAACAGCCATATCGACGGCGACGGCCTGCTGATAGCGGGCATAGGTCTTAGGGAAGACGACGACCGATACGGTGTGGGTGAAGTCTTCGACGGTGATGATGGCCATTTGTTCATTTCGCTTGGTCATGACCTGCTTCTTGGCCGTAATCAGGCCGCCGATGCGCATCATCTTGCCATCGTACTGCCGCCCGTCTTCCCCATAGAGGACCGACAAAGGCGTCAATTTCTTCATAATGTCCTTATATTTATTGAGCGGGTGGCCGCTGAAATAAAAACCATCGTATTCCTTTTCCATGGCCAGGCGCATTTCGATGGGGTATTCCTCGATATCCGGATATTCCAGTTCCGTCATGACATCTTCGGCATCGTCGAAGAGCCCCATCTGACCCGACGCGTAGTCCTTCTGACTGAGGGACCCCATGGCGATGGCCTGGTCGATGACGGCCATGAGTTGGGACCGCTTCTTACCAAAAGAATCCATAGCCCCGCATTTGATGAGGCTTTCCAGAGCCCGCTTGTTGACGATGTGGTAATCGACGCGGCTGCAGAAATCACCGAGTGACGTGAATGGTCCGCCTTCTTCGCGGGCCTTGACGATGGCTTCGATGGCGTTGGCACCGACGCTCTTGACGCCGGACAGGCCAAAGCGGATGGCCCCGTCCTGGACGGAGAACATGGATACGCTGGCATTGACGTCAGGCGACAGGACCTGGACGCCGTGACGGCGGCACTCTGCAACGTAGTAACTGATTTTACTGACATCGTTGATCATGCTGGTCATAGTCGCTGCCATGAATTCCGGCCGATAATGGGCCTTGAGGTACGCCGTCTGCCAGGCTACATAGGCATAAGCTGCCGAATGGGACTTGTTGAAACCATAGCCGGCGAAATAGACCATGAGGTCGAAGACCTTGTTGGCAATGTCGTCGGGAATGGCGTTCTTTCGCGTCCCTTCCAGGAAATTAGCCCGCTGGGCGACCAGGATGGATTCCTTTTTCTTGCCCATGGCACGGCGCAGCAAATCAGCTTGTCCCAGGGAAAAGCCGCCCATGACAGAGGCGATTTGCATGACCTGTTCCTGGTAGAGGATGACGCCGTATGTATCCTTGAGGATCGGCTCCAGCAGCGGGTGCAGGTAGGTGACTTTCTTTTCACCGTGACTGCCCTTGATGAAATCATCGACCATGCCGCTGCCCAAAGGGCCCGGCCGGTAGAGGGCGACGAGCGGGATCATGTCTTCAAAGTGCCTCGGCGCCAGTTCCTTGACCAGGTTGGTAATGCCCGATGATTCCATCTGGAAGACGCCGGCCGTATCGCCTTCGGTCAGGAGCCGGCACGTTTCCGGGTCATCCAGGGGAATGGCATTGATATCCAAATCGATGCCGTGGTCCTTTTTGATCATCTTGACGGCATCACCGATGACGGTCAGCGTCCGCAAGCCCAGGAAGTCCATTTTGAGCAGGCCCAGTTCTTCGACCAGGTCCTTTTCGTACTGTGTCGTCAAATCGCCTTCCTTGGAATGTTGGACCGGCACGTAGTCATCGACAGGAGCCGCCGAGATGACGACGCCCGCTGCATGGGTCGACGAATGGCGGACCAGGCCTTCCAGGGATTTACCGAAATCGACGAGGCGGTGGACCGTCGCATTCTGTTCATATTCCTCGCGGAATTCCCTGCTCATCTTCAGGGCCTTGTCGAGGGTCATGCCCAATTCATTGGGCACCATCTTGACGATGCGGTTCACTTCGCTCAAGGGGATGTCGAGGACGCGGCCGACATCGCGCAATACCGCTTTGGCCGCCAAGGTCCCGAATGTTATGATCTGCGAGACGTGGTCGACACCGTATTTCCGGGTAACGTAATCGATGACGCGGCCCCGGTTTTCATAGCAGAAGTCCATGTCGATATCGGGCATAGTGACGCGTTCCGGATTGAGGAACCGTTCAAAGAGGAGGTCGTACTTGAGCGGGTCCAGGCCGGTAATGCCCAGCAAATACGCGACAACCGAGCCCGCTGCCGAGCCGCGGCCCGGCCCGACGGGGATTTCATGGTCCCTGGCGTATTTGACGTAGTCCCAGACGATGAGGAAGTACGACGGGAACCCCATGGTGTCGATGACGCCCAATTCATAATCCAGCCGTTTGCGGACTTCCGGCGTAATGGGGTCGTATTTTTCCGGTAGGGCCTGCTCGCAGAGCTTGCGCAGATAGGACGAATCCGTTTCCCCCTTGGGTACGGGGAACTGCGGCAGATGGCGCTCACTGAAAGAGATTTCGACGTTGCACTTATCAGCGATTTCCAGCGTCGTATCCAGGGCTTCGGGCATGTCGGCAAAGAGGTCGGCCATTTCGTCGCCGCTCTTCATATAAAATTCATTATTATAAAAGCGGAAATGCGACGGGTCATCGAGGGTGCTGCCCGTGGAAATGCAGAGCTTGACCTCCTGGGCGGCTGCATCGCCGGGATCGATGTAATGATAATCGTTGGTAGCCACCAGCTTCAGGCCATATTCCTGGGACCAGCGCTTGAATACCGTGCGGACTGTCTTTTCTTCCGGAATCCCATGGTTCTGGACTTCCAAGTAAAAATCATCCTTGCCAAAAATCGAAACCAGCCGGTCCAAAGTCCGCTTGGCCCCTTCTTCATTGTGGTTGAGAATATCCTGCTGGATGTGGCCTTCGATGCAGGCACTCATGGCGATGAGGCCTTCATGATACTGTTCGAGCAAATCATAGTCGACGCGGGGCTTGTGGTAATTATTTTCCCCATCGACAAAACCTTTGGACACGATCTTGATGAGGTTGTGGTAACCCTTATTGTCTTTGGCCAGCAAAATCAAGTGACAGAGCCGTTCTTTCGTCTTCTTTTCAAAACGGCTGCCCCGGGTCATATACACTTCACACCCCAGAATCGGCTTGATGCCTTGGGCTACGGCTTCCTTATACAGATAAATGACACCGTACATATTGCCATGATCCGTAATCGCCACAGCCGGCATATTCAGCTCCTTGGCGCGCTTCACCATATCGGGAATCTTGCACAAGCCGTCGAACAAACTGTATTGAGTATGGACATGCAAATGAACAAAAGGCCGCATCCAAAAAATCCTCCTTCAAAAAAATCGCTAATGAGATAAAGTTATCCGTAATAGGATATTATACCACATTAGCGATAAGATTGTTAGGGGGGCATAAGCCGCCGGCCGCAGGCCGCAGTTCGCAGGCCGCCATCGGACTCAGAGGCCGCTACGCGGCAACAAACTCAGAATGACGACATCGCCTCGAGTGACCCTCGGCTCGTGGAAAAAATTGTGGCTCGTGGTTCGTGTTTCGTGGCTCGTAAAAACCTGCCATTATACTCGAATTGGCTGTGAGTATTAAGTTTGCAGTTTGTAGTTTTTAGTAAAGCAAAAGGACCTCCCATGATAGCAGAAACCTTCGTGCAACAGCCCCCTGCGCACAAGACCGTTGGCCGTGATTTTTTTGCGACCTGCGTTCATTTTCATCGCCTGTATGCGATTTCGTAGGGGACGTCCCGGAGGGCGTCCCGCCGCGAATCCCCCTTATAATCTGAAGAAAATAGAAATATGATATAATAGGGAGTATATATGTGCAGGAGGGTTCAAGATGGATAAGATAGAATGTAAAGGCATTTGGGAACAGTTTATGACAAAGGGAGTCTTAGACCCCCGGCTTCCGTCGTTAGTGGCCCGGTCCTGGCAAAAATGCCGCACCGGCGGAGTCGACCCTTGGCATCGGAAAGCCGTGACCGTTTCGTCTGAAGAACTGCAAGTGGTTTTACAAAAAAACAGGTTACTCATACAGACGGCCCAGCCCATTATGCAAAGCGTCCTCGATATCATCCGGGATTCTCACTTTTTGTTAGCCTTGACGGATGCCCAGGGCTATGTCCTGCTGACCATGGGCGACGATGCCATCCTGGCCCGTTCGGAGAATATTCTGTTTCAGCGTGGTGCCGTTTGGCGCAATGACCAGGTTGGGACCAATGCCCCAGGAATCACCCTGGAATACAATCAGCCTATCCAGCTCATCGGAGCTGAACATTATTGTGCCGACCAGCATGATTGGACGTGTTCAGCGGCACCGATCCATGGCGTAAATGGCAACGTCATCGGCAGTCTTGATTTGTCGGGAAACGTCGATGCAGCTCATCTCCACACGCTGGCCCTGGTCGTTGCCGGAGCTTTCAGTATCGAACGGACGCTCATCAGTTATCATCAAAGTCATTTTATGCGGGCAGCCGCCAATGGCATCCGTGAATCCATTCTGCTCTTCGATGAACAATTACATCTCCGCTGGGCCAATACGACAGCCCAACAAGAACTGGGGATGACACAGAAACAATTAGGCGCCCTCAATTTCAAAAAAATCATGCCGCAAATCGACTGGCACTTAGCGGATGATGCCAGCCGTCACGCCCCCTGGTATATCGACGATCTGCGTTTCATCCTGCCCGGTGACGTCCGCCGTTTCAGCGCGACCATATCCCAGACGGCCGATGCGACTGGCAAGACCTATACCCTCATCTTGCGCCGTCAGGAACATTTGATTCGCTCTGTCAACCGGGTGTCTGGCAACCAGGCCACCTATACCTTTGACTCCATTTACGCCGCAGACCCACAAATGACGCAGGTCATCGACAGAGCCCGGCAATACGCCCGTTATGATGGCAGCGTCCTTATCGAAGGTGAAAGTGGTACTGGCAAAGAGCTCTTCGCCCAAGCCATTCATGCAGGCAGCGTCCGGGCTGATGGCCCCTTTGTCGCAGTCAATTGCGCTTCCCTTCCGCGCGATCTCATCGAAAGTGAGTTATTCGGTTATGAAAAGGGAGCCTTCACCGGCGCATTACGCGAAGGGAATCCGGGGAAATTTGAATTAGCCAACCATGGGACCTTGTTCCTCGATGAAATCGGAGAAATGCCTATCGAGTTCCAGCCTAAATTGCTCCGCGCCGTAGAAACACGGTGCATCCGCCGTCTAGGCGGCAAAGAAATCAAAAAATTAGATGTCCGCATCATCGCCGCGACGAATCGCGATTTAGAAGCGGAAGTAGCCCGCGGTACCTTCCGGGGCGATTTGTATTACCGGCTCAATGTCTTACGCCTGGATATCCCGCCTTTACGCCGCCGTCCAGAAGATATCGCCTATTGCAGCCACTTATTTTTACAACGCTTCAACGAACGCTATCCGGAACGTCAGCGGCAATTCGCAGCCGATGTCCTTCCCTTCTTACAGCAATACGACTGGCCCGGCAATGTACGGGAATTACAGAACACTATCGAACGGGCCTTCTATTTGAGTACAGGTCCGGCCATAACGGTATCCGACCTGCATCTTCCGCAACGACCAGCCAGGACAGGCCGTGAAAATCTCCTGATAAATGAAAAGCAGCAATGCCTGCACTATCTCCAAGCAGCCAATGGCCGTGTCGAAGAAGCCGCTGCGGCTATGGGAGTCAGCCGGGCTACTTTTTATCGCCTCTGCCACCGCTACCAAATCAGTCCCAAACAGCTTCGTCGTCAGCGAAAACAATAGTCTTATTTATCTCAAAAATATCATTTTTCTCGATATTTTTGAGATTTTTTTATATTTATCAAGCGGTATTTCCATGATTTTCAGGACAAGAAAAATTTTTTTAAAGGACCCGAAAAGGGCATCTTACCTCAAAAATCGGGAAGCCTATTTCCCATTTCCATCAATCACGCTATATTTGGCCCGAAAATTTCATATATATCAGTGAGTAAAAAGTTTCACGATTCACAAAGGAGGAATTGGCTACTATGGCTAACAAAATCACGTTGAACGAAACATCTTATTTTGGCAAGGGAGCTATCAATGAAATCATTACAGAAGTCAAAGCGCGAGGCTGCCAGCACGTCGTCGTCGTAACGGACAAGGATTTGATGAAATTCAAAGTGGCTACGAAAATCACCGACTTATTGGATGCTGCTAACATCCCCTACACCGTCTATGATCACATCAAACCGAACCCGACGATCCAAAACGTCCAGGATGGCGTCGCCTTCTGTAAAGAAGCACAAGCCGATATCTTGATTGCCGTCGGTGGCGGTGCCGCTATGGATACATCGAAAGCCATTGCCATCATCTTGACGAATCCGGAATTCGCCGATGTCCGCAGCCTGGAAGGCGCTTCGCCGACAAAAAACAAGTGCCTCCCCATCATTGCCGTATCCACGACGAGCGGGACAGCTGCCGAAGTTACCATCAACTATGTCATTACAGACCCGGAAAAACATCGTAAATTCGTCTGCTGTGACCCCCATGATATCCCGGTCGTCGCAGTCATCGATCCGGATATGGTCGCTTCCATGCCCCGTAAACTCTGTGCCGCTACAGGCATGGATGCCTTAGTTCACGCCATTGAAGGGTATATTACGAAAAACGCCTGGGAAATGACCGATATGATGCATCTGAAAGCCATTGAAATCATCAGCAAATGGCTCCGCAAATCCGTCGACGGCGATCCGAAAGCCCGCGAAGAAATGGCACTGGGCCAATATATTGCCGGTATGGGCTTCTCCAATGTCGGCTTAGGCATCGACCACTCCATGGCTCATCCCCTCAGCGCCTTTTATGACATCCCCCACGGCGTCGCCTGCGCCATCTTACTGGCTCCCGTCCTGACCTTCAATGCCCCGGCAACGGGTGAACGCTATCGCGAAGTCGCCCGCGCCATGGGCGTTGCTAACGTCGATGCCATGAGCCAGGAAGAATATCGCCAGGCCGCTATCGACGCCTGCCAGAAACTGGCCGACGACGTCGGTATCCCTCGCAAGTTATCCGAATTGGGCGTCCAAGAAAAAGACATCGACTTCCTGGCCGATTCGGCCATGGCTGATGCCTGCACACCGGGCAACCCTCGTGATGTAGAAAAATCGCAGATCGTCGACCTCTATCACTCCATCCTCTAAAAATCAAAGATAGAAAAAAGCCCTTCTCGTCGCCCACAACGAGAAGGGCTTTTTTTCATCGCAAGATGGACGGCACACCATCATTTCAAATCCGTGGCGCTAAAAGACACATCCAGCAAGTTCCCCGGTTCCAACACCAAGTCCCCATTTTTATATAGTTTTCGCGCCAATTCCTCCGCCTCTTCCTGCGAATCCGCTTGAATCACAAAATCCTGACTGACTCGTTCTTCGACGGTGACATTGAATTTTTTCATAGGTAACCACCTTACTATCAAATTTTCTTTATTAGTATGTTGTACATGAGACTAGCAATATCATGACTACGCTTATCAATCAAATCCTTTGTCCAATATTTTTCATTTACTCCATACTGTTCTTCATTTTGATTAATCATCTCGTATAACTGTGCTTCTGGTCCGGTTTTGATTTCAGTCGTTTTCGGCTCAATAAGAGTAGAAGTAAGGACAAAATTACTCATTTTATAATATGCTTTTTTTTCTTTAAAAACAACATTTCCCATAGAAGAATTTGCATTACCTGCGATTAAAGTTAAATTTCCAATCCGATTTATATAATTTTTCAATTCCGATTCTGATTCAAAGCCTAAATCAATTAATTTAACATGATTTTTTTCAAAATTAAAATGTTGCGGCAAAATATGTTCTACAGAAGCTTTCTTTCCTCTTGCCGGTTTAAGAATAGGCATTTCATTCTTATTGAAATACATTTCTATAAATTCAAGAATACTCGTAGCTTTACTGTTAACTTTCCCGTTTCTTCCCGAATGATTTTTTTCAGCTAATAAACTTTTTACATTATTGGCAAATAGCTCAATTTGTTCATCCAGTGCGATATAAAGATTTTTTATTGCCTCCTTTTTATCAATTTTATTAGCTTCCCGATATTTTCGAATCAGAACTGGAACTAATCCTTCAATTTTATTAGTTTGATTATAAGAGAATAAAATAGCAGCACCTAATCGCGTCAGACGATCCAATATTTCTCTCTTAATATCGTCAGTTTCATTATAAAATAAAATTAAGATTGGATTAAACTGTTTAATTTTTAAAATTTCAAATAAGATGGACATATTGATATCGTCCAAAAAGTACCCGTAGTTTTTATTTTCAATATTCGCATAAATACGTGATGCTTGAACCATTTTATTAACAAACTCAGTAACTTCCTGGCCAGACAAATTTTTATTCTTAAAATACTGATAGAGGTCTTCTGCTTTATTATTATCACCATAACAAGCTACTACAAAGTATTTCAAAAAAGTAGACGACTGGATAGGAGTCTTGGGTATATGAAGATTATTAATTAATTCTCGCCAATTTTCATTAAAATTTTCTTTAGCTGTATTCGACTTCAAATCAGTCACAATCGCTTTTAAAAATATATTTTTTATCAAATCCATTGGTTCCAGCGATCTGCCACGATCATTTAAAATTTCAAATAGCTGAAAGGCTTTTGCTTCAGTAGGTGCTGTCGTTTCAATCAACATTATTTTCAATTTATAATATGCAAAAAAATGAAATAACTGCTCATTATTGAGTTCTTCATCAATCGACTCATACATTTTATCAAAAACAGCACAGATGTTTTTATCTGCATCTGTTAAAATATCATTCTCATCAGATTCTCCACTAATCAATTTACGGTAATATTGTCCAAAATTAAGTCCACTGTCATGTTGAATCTTAAGATCTTTAAATTCCCCCATATCATTGACAATGCTATAGCTCTTTCTTAAATCTGATACCATACTGTAAGCATTCGCAGGGGTCTGGTCTTCAGTATCAATAATTTTCTTTTGTATAATCATCTGTAAGGCCAATCCCATAAGGGATAATGTCGTCAACCGCTGCTGTCCGTCCACCACAATTTTGCGATTATTAACATCATCTTGTATCAAAACAATATTCCCCAATAAGTAGCCTTCCAATTCATCTGTTTCTTTTTGAAATACATCTGTATCCGCTTTTATATCTTCCCACAGTTCTGTAACTTCTTTTTCTCCCCAAACGAAATCTCTCTGAAAGTCGGGAATAAAGTATGGCGTATAATTATTCATCAATATATCCGCAATAGGTTTCATTACAGATAAAATTGTACCTGTTTTTGACATAATACAGCCTCCATTTATATTTATTATTATACTCTATTAGATCACATCAGTTTGTATTTTTCAAGATCTATAATAAAGTAAAAAATCACAATAGAAGGATCTAAGGTGTATTAAAAGTTTTAAGCCGCCCTATTCCCAACGGATGATATTACAGAAAATATTATACGAATTACCACTTCTGCTGTCCGTTTTAACAACTGCCTTGCGTTTTCTTATAGTCAACACCTTGCGAACAAAAAGCATACAGCCCGCAATTATATCAAAATAGTCTATGACTAAATCTCACAGCGGGCTGCCCTTTGGGACCAATGTCAGTAAGTTAGCGTTTATCAAAAATATGAAGAGGCTG
>ERZ773269.1113-NODE-1113-length-27447-cov-120.897415_pt1 | contig 27447 bp, 21 predicted proteins | sample MGYA00511958_ERZ773269 | MGnify/ENA primary metagenome ERZ773269 (study PRJEB29015, sample SAMEA2737761) | human gut metagenome | biome: human gut; feature: human-associated habitat; material: faeces | place: China | collected 2012 ... | reverse complement strand
TAAAGTGAAACACGAGTATAATACTCATGAGTATTATACTCGTGTTTCACTTTATTATAAGCGACTTATTCTAAATTCACTCATTCATACCCTGACCTTGCAGTAGATTTGTTTCCCGCAAAAGGCAATCCCATATTTCCACACAGTGTGTATATGTCTTTTTTCAAAGGCTGTAACGTACTGTCTCTTTTCAATCTGTATCAAAGCTTCTTCGGCTCTATTTTCCAATTCTTTCTCATTGTCAGCTACTTTGAATTCTAAAATCACTCCGCTTTTCCTTATATCATGAGGGAAAATTGCCAAATCGAAACGGCCATAGCCACTTTCACGATTCGATTCAACCGTATAGTCGCTCCCAAGGAAGAGCGCCGTCATACCTAGCATGAAGCCATGATAAAAACTTTCTTTATTCGCCGCATCATATGTACTAATGACCTGTCGCAGGATATGCTGCAACGACTGAGTGAATCTTTCGACGTCGCCACGAAACAAATAATCAAATAAATCATCAAAATTATCGGCTCTGAGCCCTTGCGCCAAGTAGTTCAATATTTCCCGGCCATAAATATCCTTTATTTCCTTATTGGGAATCCGCAATTCATAGCGGTTCCGCCGAATCGGTGAAGCCTGAGATATGGTAAGATACCCTGTTGTTAAAAGCAAAGTATAGAGAGCGCTTTTATCGCTTCCTATATCCGAATAGATGACGCGTTCATTTAAAGTGACTGTTTCTGTATTTCCCTGCAGCAAACCTTGCAGGGAAGCTGTTCTTTCTGCATCGGCCCGCTGCAACAGAATTCTCAAGATTCCATTTCCCGACGTATTGACCCAATAATCGCCCACCTGACCGTTTCGGAAAAAATTGATGACCGACCAAGGATTATAAATTTCACAATGACCGAAGCGATATCCGTCATACCAAGTCTTTATATCATCTAAAGCGTCTTTCTTCCCTAAATCATAGGCCATCTTTTTAACTTCTGCTGCAGTAAATCCGATAATATCGGCGTAGTTATCACTCATAACCGAACAAACATCTAAGTTGTTTAAATCGCTGAAGATACTCTCCTTAGCGATTCGCAGCACACCGGTCATAATAGAAAAATGAAGATTTTCATTGCCTTTCAAGGCACTGCCCAAGAGTTGTTTCATGAAAGTGATACATTCTTTATAAAATCCGCCCTCCCATGCCTGTTGAATGGGTGTATCATATTCATCGATGAGTAAAATGACAGGACGTCCAAAAGCCGTTTTCAAAAGAGTCATCAGCAACGCCAAGGAGCGTTGCATTTCACTGAGATTCCCTTGGCAGCGTTTCAAATTCAGGAAGCGTTGTTTTAACTCCGGATCAATGGCCGGACATGCCATAACTTTATCATTCGCTACACACCAATCACTGATAAGAAGGCGCAGTGAATTTACCATTTGCTTCCAAGTCAAATCTTTCAAATCTTTAAAAGTCACAAATAAGACAGGATACCCGCCTCGCTGTTCCATATAAGTCTCGCCAGCCGTTTCTATATCCAAATCCCGAAAAAGATGACGGCTCATCTCTTTTTTCTGCAACGAAAAGAACCAGTCCAGCATACTTAAAGTCAAGGTTTTTCCAAACCGTCTTGGTCGTGTCAACAAGGTGACCTTACTGTGTCCATCAATGAGCTGCTTAATGAAGCGGCTTTTATCGACAAAGTAATACCCCTCCCGTAATTCTTTAAAATCATCAATACCAATAGGCATATTTTTATTCATAGAATCACCGCCTAAGCGCCGTATTTATGCAAATAATCGGCATAGTAAAATTCATCGGTCGTCATGTTGAAGTAGCGGATGCCTTCGCGCAGGCCCAGGAAGCCTGGGATGAGGGTCCAGCAGAAGAGGGCGTAGATGGCCCCGCGGACAGGGCGCTTCAAATAGAAGTAATGGATGCCGAAGGAGCCCAGGAAGAAGGCCAGGACGGCTGTAATCAGGCGCTCTTCGTTGATTTTATGGCGCAGTTTCGGTGTAATCGACGAGAAGGTCCCGTCCGTATAGGCATCGAAGCGGTCGGCGGCTTTCTGCTTCCACTGAGCCAGGGAGCCTTTCAGGGACGACGGCTTCTTCCGCCGCGCGGCTGCCTCCGGGTCGTACAGGCCTTGGGCAGACAGGTTCTGGGCCATGACCGTCGTTTCTCCGTCGATGGTCACTAATTCCGCTTCCATGACCTGCGTGAACTGTTCTTCATAGGCCTGGTCGAGTTGGCTGAGCAGGGGCTTGAGCTTGTTCTGCGTGTTGACCACTTTGTCCGTCTTGACGCCTGTTACGGCCAGTTTCTTATATTTATGGACCATGTAGACAGCCCGGTCCTGATAGTAATCGATGAAGTGTTCTGCCAGTCTGATCCGTTCGGGATACTGCTGTAAATAGTAGAGGAAGTTACGGGCAATGTGCTGCATATTGGCAACGGTCCGGCGCAGGTCCGGGTCGGTCAGACCCAATCGTTCCGCTTCCATGCGGTTGAAATCGCTGACGGCCTTTTCAAAGGCCGCCTGGTCACGGCTGGCTTCCTTCCCTTTGCTGCCGGGCCACTTCAAAGAAAGCTTGTGCGGCTGCCGTTCCAGGCGATACAGGATATACAGCGACAGGATAACGCCGATGACACCGACAGGATGGTTATAAAAGAACCAGGCACCGCCGCCGATGAGCAGGCAGAAAAAAGAAAGGACATATAAAATATATTTCATCGAATTCCTCCTCCATCTCATTGCCTTTATTGTAACAAATGTGGGGAGATATAGCAAAAGGACCTGCCGCAAAAGCGACAGGTCCTTTTCTGTAGGGGCGACCACGTGGGGCGCCCGCTCCGGGATATGTACGATTTCCCGGCCAGTCTGCTAGAAAAATCATCCAAATCCATAACGGGTCGCCCACGTGGCGACCCCTACGAGCCACGAGTCACGAGCCACGAGTCACGAGCCACGAGCCACGAGCCACGAGCCACGAGCCACGAACTATTTTACAACAGCATTGTTGATGATAGCCAGGAAGTCGTCGGCTTTGAGGCTGGCACCGCCTACGAGGCCGCCGTCGATGTCGGCAGAGCCTGTGAGTTCAGCGACGTTACCGCCTTTGACGCTGCCGCCGTAGAGGATGGAAACGTCTTCTGCCGTAGCTGCGTCATAGAGGGCAGCCAGTTTCTTGCGGATGATAGCGCAGACTTCTTCTGCCTGGGCAGCGCTGGCCGTCTTGCCCGTGCCGATAGCCCAGATCGGTTCATAAGCGATGACTACTTTCTTGACGTCTGCTGCCGTCAGGCCTTCCAAGGCTTTTTCGATCTGGCCTTCGATCCAGGACTGCATGATGCCCTGTTCGCGCTGTTCCAGCGTTTCGCCGCAGCAAACAATCGGCGTCAGGTTATGAGCCAGTGCGGCTTTGGTCTTCTTGTTGACCGTTTCGTCCGTTTCATTGAAGTACGTCCGGCGTTCGGAATGGCCCAGGATGACATGGGTGACACCGATGTCGACGAGCATAGCCGGCGAAACTTCGCCAGTGAAAGCGCCTTTTTCTTCCCAGTGCATGTTCTGGGCAGCGACGTGGATCGGCGTACCTTTGGTCATTTCGACAGCCATGGGCAGGTACGGGAAGACCGGAGCGATGATGACTTCCGGTTTTACGTCCTGCGGGACTTTTGCGACGAGGCCCTGGATAGTTTCTTTGGCGTCGGCACCGAGATGGTTCATTTTCCAGTTGCCGGCAATGATGGTTTTACGCATAATGAGTTTCCTCCTTTAAAGGTGAATGATTTTATTTATCGCTCAGGGATACGACACCCGGGAGCTGTTTGCCTTCGAGGTATTCCAGGGAAGCGCCGCCGCCCGTGGAGATGTGGCTGATCTTGTCGGCCAGGCCGGTCTTGTTGACAGCCGAGACGGAGTCACCGCCGCCGACGATAGAAACAGCATCGGAATCAGCAACGGCTTTGGCGACTGCTTCCGTACCTTTAGCATAGTTTTCCATTTCAAATACGCCCATAGGACCATTCCAAACGATGAGTTTCATCGGAGCCAGTTCTTTGGCGAAGAGTTCCTGTGTCTTCGTGCCGACGTCGAGGATCATCCAATCAGCCGGGACCGCATCGACGGGAACGACTTTGTGATCAGCATCGTTCTTGAATTCAGCGGCGACCATGACATCGACCGGCAGGAGCAGTTTCGTACCCTGTTCCTTAGCCTGGTTGATGAGCTGTTTAGCCAGGTCGATCTTGTCGGCTTCGACGAGGGATTTGCCGATGCCATAACCCTGGGCAGCCAGGAAGGTATTGGCCATGCCGCCGCCGATGATCATGAGGTCGACTTTCGGCAGAAGGTTGGAAATGACTTCGATCTTGTCGGAAACTTTAGCGCCGCCGATGATAGCTGCGAAGGGGTGAGCCGGATTATCGACAGCACCGCCGATGAAGCGGATTTCTTTTTCCAGGAGGAAGCCGGCAGCCATGGGCAGGAACTTCGTAATGCCAGCGACGGAAGCATGAGCGCGGTGGCAGCAGCCGAAAGCGTCATTGATGCCGACTTCAGCCAGGGAAGCGAGCTGGCGGGCGAAATCTTCGCCGTTCTTTTCTTCTTCTTTATGGAAACGGAGATTTTCCAGGAGCAGGACTTCACCCGGTTTGAGGGCGTCAGCCATGGCTTTCGTTTCTGCGCCGACGCAGTCCGGAGCGAATTTGACGTCGATGCCGAGGAGTTCCGACAGGCGTTTAGCGACCGGTTTCAGGGAATACTTTTCGACGACCTGTCCCTTCGGGCGGCCGAGATGGCTGGCCAGGATGACAGCAGCCTTGTGGTCGAGCAAGTATTTGATGGTCGGCAGCGTCTTCTGGATACGCGTGTCGTCTGTGATGTGGCAGTTTTCATCAAGGGGGACGTTGAAGTCAGCGCGGACAAAGACGCGTTTGTTTTCGACATTTACATCGGTGATCGTTTTTTTCATGAAAGGTTCCTCCTCCAATTAAAGCAGTTGTATGATTTTTTCAGCCGCACCTTCATCAGTGACCAGCGTGCCCGTATGGCAGGCCCGCATGACGCCGACGATGGCTTCTGCCTTGCTGGCGCCACCGGCTACGGCGATGATGTGCGGATGATATTTGATTTCCCGTAATGAAATCCCTACATTATTCGTACCATATAAGATTTTGCCGTCCAGGCCGCAATAGCAGCCCAGCGATTCGCCACAAGCGCCGAGGCTGTGCAGGGCATCGCGCTGGAGCGTCGTCATGCCCCGCTTGCGGGCCATGCGGTCGGCCCGGCCGATGCCGAAGATGACGACCTGGGCCCGGGCGGTCATGGCGACATTTTCCTGGGTCTGACGGTCGGCTTTGAGCATCATCTGCAGCGCCGAGTCGCCCAGGCCTTCGGGGATGTGGATCATGCGGTACGAGCTGTGGGTCTTGGACGCAATGTTGGCGGCAATATAGTTGGCCTGGACTTCGACGTGGTTCCCCATGCTGCCGCGGGCCGGCAGGATGGTCACATTGGCCAGACATTCCGGCAGCATGCGGGCCACTTCGGCCATGGTCGAACCGCCGCTGATGGCGACAGTATCGACGCTGCCAAAGAGGTCGTTGAGCAAGAGGGCGCCACGGCGGCCCAGTTCTTCCTTCGCTGTCTTATCGCTGTCACTGTCACCGGGAACGATGTAGACATTCTTCAGGCCCAGCTTCTGGCGAATCTGGCGCTGCATGTCATCCAAATTGTTCAGGCGCAGGAAACATTCCAACAGATCCGGCATGAGCCGTTTGCCTTCCGGCTCCATAGCAATGCCCAGCGTCGTAAAGCGGACGATACCGCTGCGCCGCAGGACGTCGACGTGCGACCGGACGACGCGTTCCGACAGGCCCGAAAGGCCGGCCAGGGTCCGGCGGCCGACGGGTTCGGCGTCGGCGATATGCCGCAGCAGCAGGTAACGTTCTTTGATTGTCCCCATGACATCGGGAGCTATTTTTTGAAAGATACTCAATGTATCTTGTTCCATCTTACTCTCTCCCTTCACGATGCGATAGAACAACAGAGTATAATCACTGATCCAGCAGGCATTTTCCGGTCATATCGGCAGGAATGGCCATACCGGCCAGGGTCAGCATAGTCGGGGCGACGTCGGCCAGGATGCCGTCGTGCAGGTGTTCCCCTTTATGTTCTTCACTGACCAGGATGCACGGTACATGATTGGTCGTATGAGCCGTGTAAGGGCATCCCGTATCGGGATCGGCCATCTGTTCCGCATTGCCATGGTCGGCGATGATCAGGAGCTGGCCCTGGACGGGTTTCAAGGCTTCGACGATCTTGCCGACGCAGGTATCGACCGTTTCAACGGCCTTGACAGCAGCTTCAAAGACGCCCGTATGGCCGACCATATCGGCATTGGCGAAATTGAGCATGATCATGTCATATTTATCGGCCTTAATCTGTTCGATGACTTTTTCCGTAACGATAGGCGCGTTCATTTCCGGCTGCAAATCGTAAGTCGCAACTTTCGGCGACGGCACGAGGATACGGTCTTCACCGGGATTGGGTTCTTCTTCACCGCCATTGAAGAAATACGTGACGTGAGCGTATTTTTCCGTTTCGGCAATGCGCAGCTGGGTCTTGCCGGCCTTGGCCAGGACTTCGCCCAGTGTGTCGGGGATCCGTTCTTTATCATAGACGACGTGTACCGGAAGGTCGTCTTCGTAACGGGTCATGGTCGCAAAGTACGTGTCCAGTTTCTTCGGACGCGGGAAGCCGTCGAAATCGGGGACGACGAAAGCCGTCGTCAGCTGACGGGCCCGGTCGGGGCGGAAGTTGAAGAAGACGACGCTGTCCCCATCCTGGACGGGATGTTTATGGATGACTGTCGGGATGACGAATTCGTCGGAAACGTCAGCTGTGTAGGAATGTTCCAGGCAGGTCTGGGCATCCGGTTCCTGCAGTCCTTCGCCGAGGGCGACGGCATCATAGGCTTTTTCGACGCGTTCCCAGCGCTTGTCGCGGTCCATGGCATAGTAGCGGCCGCTGATGGTGGCGATTTCACCTACGCCGAGTTCTGCGCACTTGTCTTCCAGTTCCTGGAGGTATTCGCCGGCACTGCGGGGCAGTACGTCGCGGCCGTCGAGGAAGGCGTGGATGTAGACTTTCTTCAAGCCATAGCGCTTCGCCATTTCCAAAAGACCATAGAGATGCTGTTCACTGCTGTGGACGCCGCCAGGCGATACCAGGCCCAGCAGGTGGAGGGCCGAGTCTTTTTCCTTGACGTTTTCCATGGCACCGACGAGAGCCGGCTTCTTGAAGAAAGCTCCGTCTTTGATATCCTTGATGATCTTGGTCAGCGCCTGGTACACAATACGTCCCGCACCGATATTAAGATGGCCCACTTCAGAGTTGCCAATCTGGCCGTCAGGCAGACCGACGTCTTCGCCCGATGCGCCGAGATACGAATGAGGATATTCTTTCCAAAGTTTCGGCAGGACCTTGAGGTCTGCCTGGGCTACGGCGTTATCTTTAGCGATGCTGCTGCAGCCAAAACCATCCATGATGACCAGCATTACAGGTTTCTTTTTCGTCATTACAGTATTTGACTCCTTTGTGATGTGAGAAAGTAAAAAGAGGCTGTCCCATTAAGACAGCCTCTTTTCGAGTTTGAAGTTTGCAGTTTGTAGTTTGCAGTGATTGGCTAAAAATTCAAGCCCTTTCTACAAACTACAAACTTTACACTAAAAACCTTGAAAGAAAAAGGAGCCGTGCATGAGAACGAGAACCTTCATGCGACGGCCCCTTTAGGGTTCAATCTGATTTGTAACGGGAGGCTGTTTACCCGTCGGGAAATGCGTCGCTACAAATTAGTGTTTGCTGTTGTAGTCGTTCATGACAGCAATGAGGTTGAGGACTTTGTTGGAGTAGCCGATTTCATTGTCGTACCAGGAAACGACTTTTACGAAGGTGTCCGTCAAAGCGATACCAGCTTTAGCGTCGAAGATGGACGTGAGCGGGCAGCCGAGGAAGTCAGAGGAAACAACAGCTTCGTCAGTGTAGCCGAGGATGCCTTTGAGTTCGCCTTCGGAAGCTTTTTTCATAGCTGCGCAGATTTCGTCGTACGTAGCCGGTTTAGCGAGGTTGACCGTGAGGTCGACGACGGAAACGTCGAGGGTCGGTACACGCATGGACATGCCGGTCAATTTGCCGTTCAATTCCGGAATGACTTTGCCGACAGCTTTAGCAGCACCCGTCGTGGACGGAATGATGTTACCAGCAGCTGCACGGCCGCCGCGCCAGTCTTTCATGGACGGGCCGTCAACGGTTTTCTGCGTAGCCGTCGTGGAGTGAACCGTCGTCATGAGGCCTTCTTTGATGCCGAAAGCATCGTTGAGGACCTTAGCGATCGGAGCGAGGCAGTTCGTCGTGCAAGATGCGTTGGAAACGATCTTCTGGCCTTTGTATGTATCGGTGTTAACGCCGCAAACGAACATGTCTGCCTGGCGGCCGTCAGCACCCTGTTTGGAAGGAGCGGAGAGTACAACGTATTTTGCACCGGCTGCGAGGTGTTTTTCAGCGAGGTCCATGGTGAGGAAACGGCCTGTCGATTCAACGACGTATTCAGCACCGACTTCGTCCCATTTGAGGTTTGCCGGATCTTTTTCAGCCGTTACGCGGATTTTTTTGCCGTTAACGATGAGCTGGCTGTTTTCGACGTCAGCTTCGATCGTGCCATCGAACTGGCCGTGCATGGTATCATATTTGAGCATGTATGCCATGTAGTCAACCGGGCAGAGGTCGTTGATGCCTACGATTTCGATGTCATCACGAGTCTGTGCAGCGCGGAAAACAAAACGACCAATACGACCGAAACCATTAATACCAACTTTAATCATTGTCGATACACTCCTTTTGAAAACGAAAATAACTCTTTTACATAATTCTAAGAACTTGAGGGCCTTACTACTTACACTGTAAGTATGCCACATCGGGTACGATTTTGCAATACCATGGACGCTTTATGTCCCAATTTATTGCATCCGCAAAGAAGCAGCGCCTATGCCGACATATTCCTTGATGGCCAGACAGGAGTTGAATAAGTAAAAAGACTGGGGCACGATGGAATAGCCCGACCAGTTCGTCGCTGCACTCGTGTGGTAATCACAGGGATAGGGCGTCACGTCCAGGCCTTGGCGCGTAAAGAAGCGGACCGACCGGGGCATATGGAAGGCGCTGGTGACCAGGATGGGCTTCTTCCAGCCCTGGTGCTCGCAGATTTGCCTGGAAAAAGCGGCATTTTCTGCCGTATTGCGGCTCTTGTCATCCATGAAAATCTTATTTTCCGGCACGCCTAGGGATAAGAGCATCCGCTTTTCGATTTCCGATTCATTGGCGTCGCCCTTGAGGATGGTCCCGCCTGATAAGAGGATGGGCAGATCCTTCGCCTTTTGCAGGCGCAGGGCCATGAGGAAGCGGTTGGCCGCCGCACTGCCGACCTGACCGGTCCCATCAAAATCAGGAACGCCGGCACGGGAACCACCGCCGAGGAGGATGATGACGTCGCCGTCTACATCTGCCCCCTGGGGCTGGTCATAGGCCGTTTCCAAAGGATGGATGAGGCCATTCGACACGGGTTCGATAGAGAGCAGGTAAAAGACAGCCGTAATAGCAGCCAAAGCCCAGCGGCCGGGACTGTGCTTGCGGAACATGTAACACAACAGGAGAATCAAAGCCAGGACGATGCCACCCATAGGCAGGATCCAGGCATAAAGCCATTTAATGATATATAATAACAAAACAAAGACATCCTTTCGTATAGTTAAGCCTCTCCTGCTAGGAGAGATGGCCCAAAAGACCGGAGAGGCTGCTTGTAAACCATAAATCGCCGCGACCGGCTAACTGCGACCTGCGACCTGCGGTCTGCGGACCGCCCTTTGGGCGGCTCCTACGCATATTATATCATAAACTTCATTGGCAAAAGGTAAAATATGTGCTATACTTATTTTGAATCCCTGTAAAGGGATATTCTGTCCATGGGGATGTAAAGGTTTCGACGTGGATGGTTGTATCATGAATAGCGAGCCGGGGTTTCATCTGCCCGTAAATCGGTGAACCTTTTAAATTAAACGCAAAAGAAAACAATTTTGCTTTAGCTGCCTAATCGCGGCTAACGTCTCCTGCTGCTAATCCTGCGGGCAGCTCGTAGACGTCACTTAGCGGGATACCACATGGCTCTGCCTGGCAGTCGTGTCGGGAAACTCACAGGCTGGAATCGTCTAGTTTGTCCTTGTACGAAAACGGTTTAAGATCCTAACAAGGTCTGCGCTCGGAGAAGTTCATGGGGCGGCATTTACGGACAGGAGTTCGACTCTCCTCATCTCCACCATGATAAAAAGAGGCTGTCGCATGAAGACAGCCTCTTTTTACGTTGATCGTAGGTCGTTCATCGTTTGTCGTATGGGATTAAAAATATAAATCCATTGCGACGAACGATGAACTACGAACGAAAAACTTTTAAGTTTAAGGGGCCTCGCATGATGGCAAAAAACTTCGTGCGACAGCCCCTTTTAAGTTGTTAGTGGCTAGTAACTAGTGGTTAGTGCCCCCTGATAGGCCCTTTTTGGTCCGTCAGGGACTGACCGAAAAGAAGACAGGACGGTTGCCAAAACGGAGAGCCTTGCTGGAGCTGTCAGCGCAGCTGACTGAGAGGTTAAACCTCTCCGGCCCTTTCGGGCCACTTCTCCTATGAGGAGAGGCTTGTAGATAAAAAATTTGGAATAAACCATTGACAAATCGATGCACAAGGTCTATGATAAGGGCCGTAAGTTAAACATCGATTTTATATTTTGACATTCGATGACGAGAAAGAGTACATTTTTACGGAAGCGCACAGCGAGCCGGGTATGGTGAAAGCCGGCGGTGGAAGGAAAATGGAAAATCATCTCTGAGAATTGCAGTTGAAATGAGTAAACTGCACCGTCTGATCCACGTTACAGGAAACGCGTATGATAGTACGTTGAAAAGTGCCTTGCTTTTTTGGCGAGGAATATTGGGTGGTACCGCGGATATGAACTTCCGTCCCTTGTGGACGGGAGTTTTTTTTATTTCATGTTTATCTTATGACTATATGACTCACAATAGGAGGAATTCATCATGGAAAACATCAATTTCGACAGTCTGAAACGACGGAGAGATCTTCGCATCATTTTACCGGTCTTTCTCGTCTCGATTATAGCCTGCATCGACCGCGTCAATATTTCCTACGCCAAACTGACCATGACCCAGACCCTGTCCTGGTTATCGCCGGAAGTGTATGGTTTCGGCGCCGGCATCTTCTTCGCCGGCTATCTGCTCCTGGAAATCCCCGGTTCCCTGTTCGCCGCGAAGTTCTCGGCATCGAAATGGATTTCCCGTATCATGTTTACCTGGGGTATCGTCAGCCTGTGCATGGCCTTCGTCACGACGGAATGGCAGTTCTACCTGTGCCGCTTCCTGTTAGGCGCATCGGAAGCCAGTCTCTACCCGGTCATCTATTCCCTCTTGTTCCCCCGCTGGTTCACGGCAGCTGAACGGGCCCGGGCCACGTCGCTCATGTTGACATCGCTTCTCCTTTCGACGATCATCGGCGCACCGATTGCCGGCGTCCTCCTGGAACATTCCTTCTTCGGCCTCTTGGGCTGGCAGGAACTGTTCATCCTGGAATCCATCCCGGCCCTCTGTTTCGCCTTCTATTTCTTCTTTGCCGTCAAAGACCGTCCCGACCAGGCCAGCTGGCTGACGGATGCTGAAAAAGAATACTTGACCACCATGTACCAGGAAGAACAGGCCAAGATGCAGAGCGTCAAGAAATACACAGTTTTCCAGGCCTTTACGGATACGAAAGTCTTGAAACTCTGCCTCATCTACTTCCTCTGGGTCGTCGGTTTCTGGGGCTTCTACTTCTGGATGCCCACGGTCCTCAAGAACCTCTCCGGCTGGTCTACGTCGCTCATCGGCGGGGCTATCGCTATCCCCATGATGGCAGCCCTCGTCGTCCAGCTGGTCATCGGCCATACGGCTACGGTTACGGGCGATAAAGTATGGCACGTCTTCGGTGCCCTGGCCGTCGGCGCTGTCGGCCTCGGCTTGTCGCCTTTCGCTCATAACATGGGCGTCGCCTTGTTCCTCATCTGCCTGTCGGCAATCGGCATCCACGCTTCCATGGGCGTATGGTGGACCATCCCGACGACGTTCCTTTCCGGCCCGGCCGCTGCCGGCTCCATCGCCCTCATCAACTCCTGCGGCAACCTGGGCGGCATGTTCGGTCCGAATATGATGGCCTGGGTCCAGGCCCAGACAGGCAGCTTCGACATGGGTTACTACCTCATGGCCGCCTTCATGTTCTGTGCCGGCCTCCTGGTCCTGACTTTGAAATATAAAGTCAACGGCGCCGCCAAAAAAGACGTCCTCCTCGACGCCAAAGCCAACGTCCAGCCTACAGTCGGGCATTAACGACATCAGTGATGTCGCTGTAGGGGCCGTCCCAAAGGGCGGCTCACTACAAACTATAAACTGCAAACTTAATACTCAAAAAAAGACCGACACATTCAGCAAAAATATGCTTAATGTGTCGGCCTTTTTTTACGAGCCACGAGCCACGAACTACCAGCCACTAACACCCCATCGCTTTCAGCACAGCTCCGGCCAGGACGGCGTAGCCTTCTGCATTGGGATGGACGCCGTCGGCATAGAGATTGCGGCCTGTCCGCCGTTCGGCTTTGAGCAGGGCTTCGTAGAAGTCGATGACGATGCATTCCGTTTCTTTTCCGTAGGAAAGGAGCCATTGCCGATACTGGCGGAGCTCGTCGTTGTGTTTTTCTACGTCACTGGCATTTTGCCAGCCGTACATGGCGCTTTCCATCTTGGTCAGCGGCGGGATGCCCAGGTATACGGGCTTCCCCTGCTCCTTGAAAGTCGTGACGATAGTCCGCATGTTCTGGCAGATTTTCTCTAATTCCCCGCCGAGGAGGATGTCGTTGGAACCGCCCATGATGAAGAAGGCGTCATACCGGCTGAGGTCGAACTGATGGAGGCGATAGACCATGCCCGTCGTCGTATCGCCGCATTGGCCTTCATTGTCGATATGGATATGGCTTTTGGCCGAGACCAGGGCCGTCCAGCTCTGGTCGGGCCGGACGTCGAAACCATAAGTCAGGCTGTCGCCCAGGCACAGGAGTTTCACGGCTGGACGGCTTTCTGGACGGCCTTTACGGCAGCGTCCGTCGACAGCCACGGGGCATCGAACTGGCAGCCGGCTTTTTCCAGGTCCATCTGGCAGGCGAAGATTTTCGGGATGGCACTGGTATAAATATCATGGTCATACATATAGCGCAGCGTCGTTTCAACGTCGGCATCGCTGAGGATGTGGCCGTGGTCGATGAGGACCAGCCGGTTGGCATAGGGCAGGGCCGCTTCCAGCGTATGTTCGATGACGACGATGGTATGACCGTATTTGACATTCAAGTCGTGGATCAATTCATAGAATTCATGGGTCCCTTCCGGGTCCAGGGCCGACGTCGGTTCATCGAAGACGAGGATATCCGGATTGGTCGCCAGTACGTCGGCAATGACCAAGCGCTGACGCTGGCCGCCGGACAGCTTCGTGACCTGGCGGTTGCGGTACGGCGTCATATTGACCTTTTCCAGGGCTTCCGAAATAGCCTGGCCGATCTTATCCGGTGCGACGCCCTGATTTTCCAGGCTGAAGGCGATTTCTTCTTCGACCGTCATGGCGACGAGCTGGCTGTCGTAATCATCGAGCATGGCGCCGACGCGGGTTGCCAGCTGGGAAATCGTCGTCTGCGTCGTCGCCTGGCCGTCGACGTAGACCATGCCTTTCATGACGCCGCCGAAATAATGCGGGATAGCGCCGGTCATAGCCATGCACAGCGAGCTCTTGCCGCTGCCGCTTTCACCGGTAATGACCAGGAAGTCGCCTTTATTCACGGTCATGGTAACGTCATCCAGGACGGGCGTCTTCTGCTTGTTGTAGATGTACGACAAATGTTCCATAGAAATGAGGCCTTCCTGGGACGGCTTCAAATCGTACATGCTGTGATCCGACGTGACTTCCCGTTCTTCCAGGGAATCGAGGATGCCCCGGGATACGAAAAGGCGCAGGGCCGGGAAATACATGAGCGGTGTAACGATGGCATTCAAGGCGCCGATGACGACGACCAAGGGCAGCATGGCCGTAAAATAGACGACATTCGGCAGATTCATGACGAACTTCAGGATCGTGACGAAAGCGCCGCCGCTCATGCAGGTCGCTGCAAAGCCGGTCAGGACGGGCAGGCACGAATGACCTTTGAATTTGATGAACGCCAGGTTCTTGACGATGAACGCACAGGTCAGAGCGCCGAGAGGTTCACTGATGAGATTGCCATAAGGAAAGCCCGACTTCGACGTCAGGACGTTTACCAGGGCAGCGACCAGGCCGATGCCCAAAGCCTGCTTGTAGCTCGGCTTGGTCAAACAGATGGCGACGCAATACGTGGCGATGGTCCAGTTCGGCGTGACGCCGCCGACGCTCGGCGAGACCAGGTGCAGGATCGTGCCGATGGCCAGCATGAGCGTCGTAATGGTGATCCAGCGGAACTGGCCGCCCTGACGATGATGAAATTCTAATTTATCAATATCTGCAACAGTTTTCATCTTTCTTCCCTCCTAAACCAAGTCTTGCAGGCGCAAGTAAACGACAAAACAGCTCAGGGCCAGCATGATGACGATGCCCACATAGTCGCGGCCTTTCGGGCGGACATTGCTCATGAAGCTGTGTTCGTTGCTGCCGAAACCGCGTAATTCCAGACTGAGGGCCATCGTTTCCGACCGGCCCAGGGACTTGAGCATCAGCGGCTGGACGACGCTCATATAATTGATGACTTTCTTAAAGACATTGCCCTTCGTCGACAGACCCCGGCAGGCCTGAGCTTCCTGGACGGCCTTGCTTTCGGCGATGAAATCGGGTACGAAGCGCAGGGCCGCCGTGAACATGAAGGCATATTCATAAGGGATCTTGATCTGTTTGACCAGGGCGGCCGTCAAATCCTGCAGGCGCGTCGTCGTCAGCAAGATGATGAAGACGATGGTCATGGCCAGCATGCGCAGGCCCGTGACATAAGCCGATTCCAGGGACCCGCCGCCCAGGAGCTGGACGACAGCCAGGAAGACGGCGAAGACGGCCAGGCTGAAGACGGCCTTGAGGTTGCGCGACAGGCTGCCGCATAAGCCCAAGAGGATGAGTTCAATGACGACTAAGACGACCAGGGGCAGCGTCGTATGCATGACCAGGGCCCAGAAGGAGAAGGCGAAGGTGCCGATCAATTTCGTAACAGGGACCAAATTCTTCATCATTTTTTCATACCTCCAATCCGTTCCAGCATGGCTGTCGTAAATTCTTTCATCGATTTACAATAGGGAAAATCGGGGACCGCCATGGATAAAGTGACGGCATCGGGCCGGCTCAGACCCAGGTCATATAAATCATCGCGCTGGGTGAACAGTTCCTGCGGCGTCCCGTCGAAGGCCTTGGCATGGTTGCCGATGACCAGGACGCGCTGACAGTATTCGGCGAAAATATCCATGTCATGACTGATGATGAGAATGGTCATGCCCTTTTTATTGAGGTCCGTCAGCAAGGCCATGAGCTGGTCCTTGTCTTCACTGTCCTGGCCGCTCGTCGGTTCATCGAGGACGATGTATTTCGTATGCATGGCGATGGCCGAAGCAATGGCGACGCGCTGTTTTTCACCGCGGTTCAAGTTGGGCGGATAGGCTTCAGCCAAATTCGTCAGTTCCGTCGCAGCCAGGGCGTCGTCGACGGCCTGACGGATCTCGTCGCGGCTCATGCCCAGCTGCTGCGGCCCGTAAGCCACTTCTTCACGAACTGTCGGCCGGAACATCTGCCGTTCCGGCCGCTGGAAGACGTAGCCCATGAAATGGCTGCGCACAGAAGCATCGTCATCGTTGATGACCTTGCCGTCATAGAGTATTTCCCCGGATACGGGCTTTTCCAGCCCCATGAGCAGGCGCGTCACCGTCGTCTTGCCGCAGCCGTTGCGGCCGCCGAGACCGATGAATTCGCCCTCACCGATCTGTACATTTACATGTTCCAATACGGGCACGCCATTGCCGTAGTTGAAACTGACATCTTTCATTTCCAGCATCTTTCTCTCCCCTTCTATTTGAAGACACAAAAAAACCTTCCGTCCCTATACAGGGACGAAAGGTTTGATTTCTTCCGCGGTGCCACCCAGATTGACTCAGTGAGTCCAGCTCTACATGTACGGCATAAGCGATACACGTTTCTTTGATAGCGGTGGAAATACACCGTCGCACCCTACTGGTCACCGTTCAGGCCGCATCTCCCGAATCCATTCTATCCGCCGGTCCGTGCCGAACTCCCACTGCCATCGGCTCGCTGGAACTGCCACAATCGGATATACTCGTTTCGTTCATCGACAAATCCATTTAGATTTTGCTTTATTATATACTTGTAACGCGTCGATTGTCAAGCCTTAGACCCGCCTATTCAGCCGGTTCAATGGTGCCGTTGTATTTATCGGCAATGAACTTCTTGACAGCATCGGAATGGAAGATTTCAGCAATCTTCTTGTACGTCGGGTTGTCCTTGTCCTGAGCCCGGACAGCCAGGACCATGACGGCCAGCGGTTCGTCTTTCGGTTCCAGGAAGATGCCCTGTTCCTTGACGTTGAGGCCGGCGCTCATGACGTAGTTCATGGTAATGACAGCCGCATCGACGTCACCGAGGCTGCGCGGCAGCTGGGCCGCTTCGATTTCCTTGAACTGGAAATGCTTCGGATTATCTACGACATCAGCCGGCGTAGCCTTGAAACCGACGCCGTCCTTGAGCTTCAAGAGGCCTGCCCGCTGGAGGAGTGCCAAACCGCGGCCGCCATTGGTCGGGTCATTGGGAATGGCGATGACAGCGCCGTCGGGCAAAGCATCGACGCTCTTATATTTGTCGCTGTAAATCCCCATGCGCATGAGGATCGTATTGCCGATAGGCACTAAATCAGTGCCATTCTGCTTATTGAAATTATCCAGGAACGGCTTGTGCTGGTAGCTGACCAAATCGATGTCGCCATCGGCCAAAGCCTTATCTGGCGTAATATAGTCGGAAAATTCGACGACTTTAACCTGATTCTGCAAGAAGTCTCCCGCCTCTTTAGGCGGTGAGATGAATTGCAAGTTTTTCTGAGGGCTCGATGCCATCAGAAAAACAATGGCTTCACAAGTTGATTTGCAGTATAATCAGTAGTAAGAGTGAAAGGATTGGGAAAGTCAAGGCAGGTGATGATAGTGAATAAGGCATACCGATACAGAATCTATCCGACAACGGAACAGAAAATGATGTTTGCCAAGACCTTTGGGTGTGTCCGATTCATCTACAACAAGATGCTGAGTGACCGCATTGACTATTATAAGGAAACCGGCCAAAAGCTGAATAACACGCCTGCGCAGTACAAGGAAGAATTCCCTTGGCTGAAAGAAGTGGATAGTCTGGCTCTTGCCAACGCTCAGATGAACTTGAACAAGGCGTACCATAACATCTTGAGCAACCGAAAGCATTTTGGCAAGCCGCGATTCAAGTCCAAGAAGAATTGTCGTGCTTCGTATTCCACGAACAACCAGAAAGGCTCTGTCCGAATCGAGGGCCATAAGGTGAAACTGCCGAAAGTCGGCTGGGTGAAATTATGCCAGCATCGTCCCTTGCCGGAGAACAGTATCATAAAGACCGTAACCATCAGCCAGACGCCATCAGGAAAGTACTATATCAGTATGCTGGTGGAGTATGAAAACCAAATACTCCCGGTCATACCGAAGACGTTCCTGGGCCTGGATTTTGTGATGCACGGCTTGTATGTGGCTTCCGATGAGGAGGATGCTGAGTATCCCGATTTCCTGCGAACGGCAGAGAAAAGATTGGCTAAGGCACAGCGGAAGCTATCCCAAAAGCAGAAAGGAAGTCACAACAGAGAAAAACAAAGACTGCGTGTAGCTATTCTCCATGAGAAAGTGGCCAATCAACGGCAGGATTTCCTGCATAAGAAGGCTCGCTACCTTGCAGATCGCTATGATGTCATTGGCATTGAGGATATTAGCGTCAAAGCGATGGCAAAGCGGAAAAAGGGTGGCAAGTTCAGTTTTGGCAAATCCGTAGCTGACAATGGCTGGAATCTGTTCACGAACATGCTGGAATATAAGTTGGCTTGGCAAGGCAAACAGCTTATCAAGATAGACAAGTGGTATCCAAGCAGCCAGCTGTGCCATGTTTGCGGATATCAGAACCACGAAACCAAGGACTTATCTGTAAGGGAATGGGATTGCCCGAAATGTGGCAGTCACCATAACCGCGATAAGAACGCTGCCATAAATATTCGGGAAGAAGCCAGGCGGATATCTGCCTGACGTAATCCATAAAATACCGTGGGGCGCACGGGAATCTACGCCTGTGGAGAGAGTGTAAGCCGCCGCAACTCTTTGGAGTCAGTGGCGCTGTTCTCGTTGAAGCAGGAAGCTCCCGCCTCTATAGGCGGGAGTACGTTCACTGTGAATCCCCTGCTTTTCCGCTTCCTTGGCTACGGCTTCGACGACTTCGGCATGCGGACCGGCTGTGGCCCCGATCTTGATTTCCTTGTCGCTGCTGCCGGAACTTTCCATTGAATCATCAATGATACCCCCTCTTAAGATTGTGCCTAAATGATACGATTTCAGTATAGTTTTGTCAATGACCTGCCTGGCCTCTTGACAAATCGCCCATCCATGATAAACTAAGAATCAAGACAACTTTAGACGACATTTATCCAGAGTGGTGGAGGGACTGGCCCTATGAAACCCGGCAACCGACGATGACGGTGCTAATTCCTGCGGATTATTCCGAGAGATAAAGAATCAGCAATCAACCTCTTTCTCTTTCGGAAAGAGGTCTTTTTTATGGATAAAATGACGGAACAGGATGGTCTATATTATTCTATATTTTGTTAGGAGGAATCTTCATGAAAAATCTCAAGAAACTCTCGCTTCTCGCCGCTTCGGCCCTGCTGGCCGTCGCTTTCCTGGCTGCCGGCTGCGGCAGTGATTCCGCTTCCAGCGGCTCGTCTTCCAAGAACACGACGGTCACCGTCGGCGCTACGCCCGTACCGCACGGCGAAATCCTCAACGAAATCAAGCCGCTCCTGGCCAAAGAAGGCGTTGACTTGAAAGTCGTCGAATTCACGGATTACGTCAAACCGAACCTGGCCCTGAACGACAAAGAACTGGACGCCAACTTCTTCCAGCATTCGCCGTACCTCGATAAATTCAACAGCGAACACGGAACGAAACTGAAAGCCATCGCCAAGATCCACGTCGAACCGATGGGCATTTATTCCCATAAGATCAAGGACTTGAAAGACCTGCCGGACGGTGCGAAAGTCGCCATCCCCAATGACCCGACCAACGGCGGCCGCGCCCTCCTCATCTTGCAGAGCGCCGGCCTCATCGGCCTGAAAGACGGCGGTAACATTACGTCGACCGTACAGGACGTTGAAAAGAACGATAAGCACCTCCAGTTCGTCGAACTCGAAGCCGCTCAGATTCCCCGTTCCATCGATGACGTGGACATCGCTTTGATCAACACCAACTTCGCTATGGAAGCCGGCCTCAATCCGCTGAAAGACGCCCTCTTCCTGGAACCGAAAGATTCGCCGTACGCCAATGTCCTCGTCATCCGTGAAGGCGATGAAAACCGTCCGGAAATCCAGAAACTCGTCAAAGCCCTCCAGTCTCCGGAAGTCAAGAAATTCATTGAAGACAAATACCAGGGCGCAATCCTGCCGAGCTTCTAATAAAAGTTTATACAGAAGTCGTCACAGCAAAGATTTTCTTTACATACACGACTTTCTCATTTAAAGTAGTTAGCCTTTAGGGATTAGCAGTTAGTAGCCCCTAATCCCTAATAACTAACTGCTAACAGCTGGAAAAGAAAGGTGTTATGCCTAATGGCAGAAACCTTGACATGCAACAACATAGGGGGAATTCATATACATGCATACGAATGAGCTTTTTGCCAAAAAAACGGTCTTTTCTTTTGAAGTCTTTCCGCCGAAACGGGACATTCCCGTCGAAACGGTCTATCCGACCCTGGACGAGCTGAGCCAGCTCCATCCTGACTTCATCAGCGTCACCTGCGGCGCCGGCGGCACGGGCGGTAACCGTACCGTCGAAGTCGCTACGTACATCAAGCAGTTAGGCTGCGAAACGGCGGCCCATATGCCCTGCATCTACCTCACGGAAGAAGCAGCCCTGCAGAACCTGAAAGAATTGAAAGAAGCGGGCATCGAAAACATCCTGGCCCTGCGCGGCGACGAAGTACCGGGCCGCGAACAGGCTCACGTCTTTGAACATGCCAGCGACCTCGTAGCCTTCATCAAAGAAAAGGAACCGGACTTCAACGTCATCGGCGCCTGCTATCCCGAAGGCCATACCGAAGCCAAGACCCTGGCTGCCGACATCCGCAACTTGAAGACCAAAGTCGACGCCGGTGCCAGCGAGCTCATTTCTCAGCTATTCTTCGACAACGCCCTTTTCTACCGCTTCCTCGAACGCTGTGAAATCGCCGGCATCAACGTCCCCATCGAAGCCGGCATCATGCCCGTCACCAATAAAGCTCAAATCGAACGCATGGTCACCATGTGCGGCGCCACGCTCCCTATCAAATTCCAGCGGGCCATTGCAAAATACGGTGACACGCCCGAATCCATACGCGACATCGGCATCGCCTATGCTGTCGACCAGATCGCCGACCTCCTAGCCAACGGCGTAGACGGCATCCACGTCTACACCATGAATAACCCGTACATCGCCAAAAAAATCGCCGAAGCCGTAAAGACATTATTGTAGTTTAGTTGACGTCTCAAGACAATATATATAATAAAAGTAAGAAAGGTGCTATCCGGTAAACGGTCAGCCCCTTGATAGTTGGATATAAGAAGACCCGCCTAAAGTTGGAACCTGGAGGCGGGTTTTCTTATGCCTTAATGGCTATATTTTAATTTTATGGTTCACAGTTCAGCGGCTGTAGCCTGCAGAAAAGCCCTTTAAATTTAAAAGCCATCCGCTAACCCCTAACAACTAGCCACTAGCCACTAAAAAGTTCACTCCTTCAGCACATACCCATAGGCGTGGATGCGTCCATCGTCTTCTTTTTCCAGATAGACGCCCTGGATTTCCGAGGCGAAGCCCGGCAATTCATTGAGGCCTTCTTCCAGGGCCTTGAAATACTGGACTGCCGTATGGGACCAGCGTTCGCCCGGGACGACGCAGAGGACGCCCGGCGGGTACGGCAGGGCCCCTTCCAGGGCGATGCGGCCTTCGATTTCATCGAGGGGCACCAGCTCACCCTGGCCGCGGATGAAAGCGTATTGCGCATCCTGGGCATTCATGGCGTATTCCGGCAAGTATTCCCGACGGAAGAGTTTCTTCTGCAGGTCCTTTACGTTCCGCGCCTTATAGAAATCATGCATTTCCTGACAGAGCTGGCGAATCGTATAGCCGGCGTAGCGGTCCGGATGCGAGTTATAGACGCCGAGGAGGACTTCCTGCATGGGTACATCGTGGTCGACGAAGCGTTCAAAACGGACCAGCTGGGACACGAGGAGGCGCATCTTATTCTTATTTTCAGACGGTGTCAGCAGGAAGAGGATCGAATTCAAATCACATTTTTCCGGGATGACGCCGTTACCGCGAAGGTACGTCGCCAGGATGTTGGCATGGATACCGAAATCTTCGTACTGTCCCGATTCAGCGTCAATGCCCGGTGTCGTCAATAACAATTTGCAGGGGTCGACGAGATATTGTCCCGGCCCGTATCCTTCAAAAGCATGCCACTTGGCATCCGGTTCAAAGGTGAAATAGGCCAGGTCATTGGCCATGTCATCCGTATTGCCATCCTGCCAGGGCTTGCCGTAGACCGTCGGTGCCACGAACGGCCGGATATAGTGGCAGCGGCGCAGGATATCCTTGCGGGCTTCGATACCCATTTTCACGCAGTCCATCCACATCTTGCGGCCAGCCGCACCGGCATGGATTTTGGCGTTGACAGCGATAGTAGCGAACATGGGATAAAAAGGACTCGTCGACGCATTGGCCATAAAGGCATTGTTGAAGGTCTTGTGGTTGCAGTAGCGGGACTGGTTATGGATATGGTTGTCCTTCTTGTGGATCTGCGAAGCCTGAGAAAAACCAGCCTGCTGCTTATGAACCGACTGGACGACCATGATGCCCGGATCGTCTTCATGCAAATCGAGGAGCAGCGGTGAGCAGTCCTTGAGCATGGGAATGAACTGTTCATAGCCGACCCAGGCCGAATCAAAGAGGATGTAGTCGCAGAGATGACCGATGCGGTCGACGACATAGCGGGCATTGTACAGCGTCCCGTCATAAGTGCCGAGCTGGATGACAGCCAGGCGGAAAGGCCGCTTGGCCTTGGCTTTTTCCGGATCCCGTTCGGCTGCCAGCTGGCGCAGATACGTTTCATCGAAACAGTGGGCGTCGATGCCGCCGATGAAGCCATAGGGATTGCGGGCTGTTTCCAAATAGACCGGCGTCGCCCCGGCCTGGATGAGAGCCCCGAGAGCGACAGACTTGTGATTGTTGCGGTCGTAGAGGACCAGATCCCCAGGCGTCAGCAAGGCATTGGTAACGACCTTATTGGACGACGAAGAGCCATTGAGAACGAAATAGGTCTTATCGGCATGGAAGACTTCGGCTGCAAAATCCTGCGCTTCCAAAGCCGGCCCTTCGTGGATGAGCAAATCACCGAGGGTCACGTCGGCATTACAGATATCGGATTGAAAAATATGAGGTCCATAGAAATCATAAAGATAGCGTCCTGCCGGATGCTTCTTGAAAAACAGGCCGTCCTGATGGCCCGGGCAGTCAAAAGGCGTATTCTTTTCACTGACGTAATCGACGAGGTCGGCAAAAAACGGCGGCAGCACAGCATGTTCATAGCGGCTGGCCAGGCGTTCGGCCGTCGAAATACAGCGGCTCTTATTGACCATTTCTTCCGTAAAGACGACATCGACCTTATCGATATACTGGTCCGGCATCTTCTCGCCGCCCGGCATGATGACCATAATGGGAATACCGAATCCCGTTTCATCGATCTTGTCGATGTAGGCAAAATCCTGGTCCGAAATAACCGCTACGGCCACATCGGTGAAATCCGTCTGCTCAATAGGCACGATTTCCCGGTCGCTGTCAACGAAATAATACTGTACATCAAAGCTGTAAGCTATCTTCAAATGTTTCATATGTCTTCTCTCCCTATCCTCTTCCTTTGCATTGAATTTTAAAATAATACAGCCCTATTGTACGCAATTCCCCCATGAATAGCAAGAAAAATATTTCGCAAATAGTATGTTGGGGCCTAAAAAGCCGTTCATCGTAAGTCGTTCGTCGTTCATCGAATATGGGGCCTGACGGCCCCGCCGGTCGCAGGCCGCAGTTCGCAGGCCGCCTTAGACTCAAATGCCGCTTCGCGGCAATAGACTCAGAATGACGACATCGCCTCGAGTGAACCTCGGCTTGTGGAAAAAATAGTGGCTCGTGGTTCGTGGCTCGTGGCTCGTAAAAACTTACCATTATACTCGGATTGGCTGTGACCGAATCTCACAGCGGGCCGCACAAGGCTCCCTTTATAGGGGGAGCTGGCCGCCAAAGGCGGTCTGAGAGGTTAAAGGTCGGCCCCTACGCATACGGCTGCTAGCCGTTTTTTGCGATCTGCGACCGGCCGCCTGCGAACTGCGTTTATTTCATGAGTCTGTCACGGCGGAACGCCGCATCTGAATCCGAAAAAGGCCATGCATGATCACTTATGCTCCATGCATGGCCTCTTTATCACCAACTAAATTCCATATTCTTTAAAGAGTTTTTCACGAAAACCAGCATCAGCAGCCGCTTTGTTCGCATCGTCGTAACGCTGTTCATTCAACAATCGTTGCATTAAGGTGCTCCAGCGTTCATTAGCGATGGCTTGTCCCTCGGTCCGCCCTTCTTCGCGGCCCTTAGCTTCCCCTTCTTCAAAGGCATCGCGATGGTCTGAGTTATAATCGAGGATGGCGAGCTCGCGGTTGATGTAAGCCAGGCGTTCGGCGTCATTCTGCAGGAAGGTCCGGGCGGCATCTACGGCTTTATGGATGGCTTCATCGCTCATGATCAGTTCCCCCTTTTCGTCATCACTAAGCTGGTTAGCAAAGTACGCCAGCCAGCGTTCCATTTTTGTCATGTCACGGATTCGCTTCTTCGGCGATTTCGTATATTTTGGTATTTCCAGGAAATGAAGGCCGCGGCGTAGAACCGTTTGTCGTAGGTCGTTCGTCGAATTTAGAGCCTGATGGCCCGCAGTTCGCTTCTGCCGCTGCGCGACGATAAATTCAAATTAACGACATCGCCTCGAGTAACCCTCGGCTCGTGAAAAAATAGTAGTTCGTGGTTCGTGGTTTGTGGCTCGTAAAAACCTACCATCATACAAGAATAGGTATGGCCAAATCTCACAACGGGCTGCACAAGGCTCCCTTTATAGGGGAGCTGGGCGCCAAAGGCGGTCTGAGAGGTTAAAGGACAGCCCCTACACACAAGGCCGTTGGCCGTGTATTTTTTTTGCAATCTATGACCTCATTCTCTCCCATCACCTGTATGCGATACCGTAGGGGACGCCCAGAGGGCGTCCCGCCGTGAATCCTATGCATAGCCGGAATTTATGACGGACGGCACATGGTCGTAATACACTCATACATGCGATAGCGGATTTCATTGGCAGTCAATTTTTCTTTCAACAGATTCACCATTCCTTTTTTTATTATATCATGAAACAGAACGAGTAGGATATATCCATACCTCCATGATACAACAGAAAAAGGACGGTTCTGGAAAACTTAATCGTTTTCTAATCATTTTTGAACCAAATCCAAAATATTTAAGGAATCGTTAATGTAGATTGGGGCCTGTCGGCCGGGTGAAAGACCGTTCATCGTAGATCGTTCGTCGTTCATCGAATTTAGAGCCTGACGGCCCCGCCGGTCGCAGGCCGTCTTGGACTCAAATGCCGCTTCGCGGCAACAGACTCAGAATGACGACATCGCCTCGAGTAACCCTCGGCTCGTCAAAAAATAGTGGCTCGTGGCTCGTTGTTCGTGGCTCGTAAAAACTTACCATTATACTCGGATTGGCTGTGATGAAATTTCTCTGGCGGGCTTCCCACAGGAAGCCCCTACAGTTCGGCCATGGGCCGTGTTTTTTTGTGGCCTGTGACCGCGTTCATTCCCATCGCCTGGCTGCGATATCGTAGGGGCCGTCCCAACGGGCGGCCCGCGTGAATCCTGTGCATATCCCGAATTTATGACGGACGGCGCATGGTCGTAATACAATCATGAGTCTGTCGCGGCGGAACGCCGCATCTGAGTCCAAGGAAAGGCCGTGGCGTGTTATTCGTAATCAAAAACATACCATCAAAACCGAATGGGCTGTGGTCGAATATCGCAGCGGGCCACACAAGGCTCCCTTTATAGGGGAGCTGGCCGCCAAAGGCGGTCTGAGAGGTTAAAGGTCGGCCCCTACGCACAAGGCCGTTGGCCATGTTTTTTTGTGACCTGTGACTACGTTATTCCCATCGCCTGACTGCGATTCCGTAGGGGACGGCCAAAGGGCGTCCCGCCGCGAAGCCTGTGTATACCCAGGTTTTATGACAGGTGACTCGTTGTCCGTAAAAACCTACCCATTATACTCGAATGGGCTGTGGTTGAATCTCGCAGCGGGCTGCCCTTTGGGACAGCCCCTACGCACAAGGCCATGGGCCGTGTATTTTTTTGCGAACTGCGACCTGAGCTCTATACTGGTCATATTATCAATTGCCGAGTATAATAAAAGTGAAACCTCAAAATTTCCATTTTTTGAGGTCTCAGAATCATCAAATAGCAAAAATCGCTTTTTTTGAGGTAACTGCCATGAAATATGAATCCCTGTATTCACTCTATTACAAAGACAACCAAATATGGGAAAAAGTATATCAGGAACGGTTTCACAGCCCCTTTAGCCGTCATTTGCCTTTGGCGATAAAGCAGTATCATCGTCGGCAAAGCCATCCTGCTTTTTTCTGCTATAGCGAAGAAATCGCCTTATCCTTGGAAAAAATTGCCAGCGAAGTCATGGACTGTCTTGACATTATACATCAAGTCCCACCGGCCGCTATCTCGCAGTTTTTGCATACGTCCCTGGTTGATGAAATCAAATCGACCAATGACATCGAAGGCGTGCGCAGTACGAGGAAAGAAATCTTGACGGCTTTTTCCGTCCCCGAATCGGAACAGTCATTTTACCGTCTGGGCAGCATCGTCAACAAATACATTAAAATCATTCAAAAAGAATACATCCCTTTAACTACCAGCCAGGATATCCGCCAGCTTTTCGACGATTTTCTGGCCGATGAAATTAAACGAGATGACCCCAAAAATCTCCCTGATGGGAAAATCTTTCGTAAGGATCGTGTCGACATCGTCTCACCGGCACAAAAAACTATCCATCAAGGAGTCTATCCGGAATCAGCTATCATTCAAATGATGGACGCAGCCCTTGATGTGCTGAATGACAAGACCATCCCTTATTTAATCCGTGTTGCTATCTTTCACTATTTCTTTGGCTACATCCATCCTTTCTATGATGGAAATGGCCGAATGGCGCGATTCATCACGTCTTATTTGTTGGCATTGCATTTACATCCCGCAATAGCCCTGCAAGTTTCTATCTTAATCAAAAAATACCGCAAAAGATACTACGACCTGTTCTCACATACCGATGTCGATATCAATCGCGGAGATTTGACGCCCTTCATCATAGGAACCTTGAAATTCATCGAACAGGCCACGCTTTTCACACACCATACACTCAAACATAAATATCAAACTTATCAAAAAGCCAAAGAAAAACTCACCCAAACGCCGTCCTTGTCAACGAAAAATAAAACCACCGCTGCGATTTGCGATATCCTGCTACAAGCGGCTATCTTTTCCGACATCGGCGTTTCCGTAAAAGAAATCATAGAAACCCTAAACATTTCCGAAAACACAGTCTACAATCATCTGAAAAAAATTCCTGAAGACTATCTATGGATAAATAAAGAAATACGGCCATACCGCTACCAATTGCAGTTATAAGGGAGCATAAAGTCTTTCATCGTAGGTCGTTCGTCGTTCATCGAATTTGGGACCTGACGGCCCCGCAGTTCGCAGGCCGCAGTTCGCAGGCCGCAGTTCGCAGGCCGCAGTTCGCAGGCCGCCTCGGACTCAGATGCCGCTTCGCGGCAACAGACTCAGAATGACGACATCGCCTCGAGTGACCCTCGGCTCGTGGAAAAAATCGTGGCTCGTGGTTC
>ERZ773269.1073-NODE-1073-length-28630-cov-14.907927_pt1 | contig 28630 bp, 26 predicted proteins | sample MGYA00511958_ERZ773269 | MGnify/ENA primary metagenome ERZ773269 (study PRJEB29015, sample SAMEA2737761) | human gut metagenome | biome: human gut; feature: human-associated habitat; material: faeces | place: China | collected 2012 ... | reverse complement strand
CTTCGGTGTGGGCCCTTGCGCCACCTACGGATGATAGGAGCCTACTTTTTCGGCACGTAGATCACGGTGTCAATCAGCGATCTATAGTGTTCGACGACTGCTTGACGACGTGCCTTCATGCTCGGTGTGACCAAGCCATTCCCCTCGGTGAACTCATCGGGCACAATCTCGAACTTTCGGATGGATTCGGCACGAGATACCAGTTCGTTGGCTTTATTGACGGCACGTTCCACCTCAGCCCGCACGATCGGGTTCTTCGTGGCCTCCTCAAGATTCTCCACACGTTCAGCGCCTTGCGATTCAAGCCACAGATTCGTCTCCGCCAGATCAAGGGAGATAATGGATGCAATGAACGGCTTACGGTCACCTATCACCACACACTGACTCACCACTGGAGAAGTCATGATGGAGGCTTCCATCTCGCTTGGGGAGACGTTCTTGCCGCCTGCGGTGATGATGAGATCCTTTTTGCGTCCGACAATGGACACGAACCCGTCATCGTCGATGAATCCGAGGTCACCGGTGTGCAGCCACCCATCGACGATCTGCTGCTCGGTAACGTCCGGATGGTTATGGTATCCCACGCATACGGCCGGGCTCTTGATGCAGAGTTCGCCCGTCTCGTCGACGCCCATGGTCACGCCTTGCAATGGCAGACCGATGGTGCCGATCTTATAGCCGACCGTTGGATTCACGCTGGAAGGAGCGCAGGTTTCGGTCATGCCGTATCCTTCGAGCAAAGGCAGTCCCACGCCATTGAAGAAGTGCGCGATGGAGGAGTCGAGCGGCGCGCCGCCGGAAACCGCGTATTCCACATGTCCACCGAACACATCCATGATCGACGAATAGACAAGCTTGTCGTACAGCGCATGCTTCATACCAAGCGCCAACGGAATGCCCTCGCCTGACTGCTGGGCGTAGGACCAGTCGCGCGCCACTTGAGTGGCGCCTGCGAATACACGGCCTTTAAGTCCGGAACCGGCCTTTTGCGAGGCCGCATTGTAGATTTTTTCGAAGATCCGTGGCACGGCTAGGATGAATGTCGGTTTGAATGCCTGGAAATCGGCCAAGATGGTTTTGAGATTGCCAGACAGGCCCAGCGAAACATTGCCGGCGAAGCAGAAGAACTGCATATAGCGAGCGAACACGTGGGCCAACGGCAGGAACAGCAGCAGTCGACGATTTGGCTTCATGGCGATGTCAGGCATGGAATTGACGCCGGAATAGGTGATGAACACGAAGTTCGCGTGGGAGAGCTCGATGCCTTTGGGCGTTCCCGTGGAGCCGGAAGTATATACGATGGTCGCCAGGTCGGAACCTTTGACGGCATGTTCGCGTTCATAGAATTCCGCATCGGATACGGAGCGGCCGTATTCGATGATGGTATCGATCGCACCGAACCGAATCACATAGACGTCGCCCAGATCAGGACATTGCGCACGAACCGATTCGATTTTGTCCCGCTGGCCGTCATCTTCGGCAAAAGCCATCTTGACCTTCGAATCGTTGAAAATCATCGTGACCTGTGCCGGTGAATTCGTCTCATATACGGGCACGGTAAGCGCGCCAATGGACATGATGGCCAAATCGAGCGCCGTCCATTGCCAGCAGGTATGCGCAGTGATGGATACCGAGTCGCCTGGCATGATGCCGCGTGCGATCAGGCCTTTTGCAATGGCTATGACCTTGGCTTGGAATTCGGCCGCGTTGAAGGACGACCACTCCCCTGCCTCGTTCTTATATTCGACCAGAGAATCGTTCGGCGCGCGCCTTACACGCTCCTCGAGAACCGAAAAGACGTTCTTGTCGGCATCGATCGACTGTTCCAAAGGACGCGTGTATTCCTTATACATGACGCTATTCTCCTCAATGCATGAACCTACAAATATGCATCATAGTCGAGCCGATCATATTACTCGGAATTCGCCACACTCCTTCAGCTCCTTCACCGGTGTCACCCATCTGGTTTCAGCGCGATCGTCACTGCCCTAACTTTCCCCTCCGGATCGGTATAACCGCGATCCGCACCCTTGAGCCCCCAGTGCAGGCAGACATCCGTGCAATGGTCGGAAGAACCTTCGACGTGCGCAAAGATACGCCCACCTTTGACCATTGTTCCGACGGGGAGATCGGTGGTGGCCGGCTCGAAGGTGGAAGTCAGCTCCCCGTGCAGCGTACCGTGACGTATGGTGACCACCGATTTGCCCGCCACGCTTCCCGCAAAGGCAATCATGCCGTCCGCTGGCGCAAGGAGTTCTTCGCCTTCCTCCACGTTGAGATCGATTCCCCGATGCCCTGAGAGCCATTGTTTTTCAGGTGCTTGGTATCGCTTCATTATGCTGGCGTCCGACACGGGCCAACGCATGAGTGCGCTGCACTCGCCGCTCGAATATGATGTCGTGTTTGCCGTCGAAGCCTGCGATGGCCGTACCATCATGCAGCAGATGATCAGCGCCGCGATCGTGGTGATCAGGCAGGAGATGATCGCCCGTCTGCCTTGCCGCTCGCAATCGTTGCGCTCAGTGTCGCATTGGTATCGGTATCGTCGGATTCTACGCTGGTATTCCCGTTCGTTCACCATGGCTCCTTTGCCGTTTTCTGCCAGCATGAGGACCCTTTATCTTCCCCGTCAAGTCGAAACGGAGGTTGTGGTCGGAGGACGGTGGTTATCCACAGGCTCCGGGCGTGTCGCAACCTACGATGGAAGGCATGAGCGACAATACCACGCAACGTAAGGCCCTACGGCAGCTGGAAGACGAACCGGCCGATGAACGGATCGCCTACTATCGCAAACCGTTCATGGTGCTATGGGCCGCCGTGCAGGAGGCATCGAGCGAATTGCAGGACGATTATTCGCTCTCCCCTGAACTATCACAGCTATGGGTCGCCGAACGCATCCGCCAGGTGGCGGATTCACTGGTGGACCGCTTGGCTGAAACGGCGATTGCCCACGGGGAATCCAAATCGAACGTGGCGCGCGCGGCGGGCGCCAGCCCCGCGAACGCATTGCGTCGTTTCCCCCGCCTTCGTGAAGGCGAAGGGCGTGAGCGTACGCTTATCGATGAGGTATTGGATTCGCTGGAATGACAAAAGCCCTCGGTATTTCGAGGGCTCATACTATGGCTCCTGCGACTGGGCTTGAACCAGTGACCGTCCGATTAACAGTCGGATGCTCTGCCAACTGAGCTACGCAGGAATGCGCTGTGCACAAGATGAAGATGATACTCCGGAATAGTGCTACTGCAAAACCTCAGCGTGTCACATGGAAATTCTGGTTAAAGGCATGGCGGAGTCGATCGGAAAATCCGGAGCGGACGGCTTGACTCCCGCTTCGACCAGATTAACACCCAACATGGCCACCATCGCACCATTGTCGGTACATAGTTTGATACGGGGAACACGAACCTCGACCCCCCGTTCCTTGCCGACTTCCAACAGTTTGGCACGCAACTGGGAGTTCGCGGAAAAACCACCGCCGACAATCAGTGTGCCGGAATCATACTGTTCACAGCCTCGCATGGCTTTTTCGGCAAGCACGGTGGCAACGGAGTCGGCCAGCGAAGCGCACACGTCGTCGACGGGAATCTCAAGACCTGCGGTCTGACGCTGTTCAATCCAACGTGCGACGGCGGTCTTGACCCCGGAGAAACTGAAGTCGTATGGGTGTTGCCTTCCGGCTTTGCCTTGGGTGAGTCCCTGCGGCACCTTGATGGCATGTGGGTCGCCCGACTGGGCGTGACGGTCGATATGCGGGCCTCCCGGATAGGGGAAACCGAGCAGTCGTGCCACTTTGTCGAAACATTCGCCGGCGGCATCGTCAAGGGTGGTACCGACCACATCGATGTGCCGGGCCACATCTTCAACGTGCAGCAGCGAAGTGTGGCCGCCGGACACGATCAGCGCAAGCGTGTCCTTGGGAAACGGGCCGAACTGCAGTTGGGTGACGGCGATGTGCCCAATGACATGATTGATGCCATAGATCGGTTTGTTCGCGGCCCAAGCCAGCGCTTTCGCCCCGGAAACGCCGACGGCGAGGCAACCGGCAAGACCAGGGCCCGCGGATACGGCGATGGCGTCGATGTCGGACAGCGTCATATCGGCGTCGGCCAGAGCCTTCGACACGCATGGTACGAAAGCTTCGGCATGCGCCCGTGAGGCGATTTCCGGAATCACACCGCCGTAGCGCGCATGGTCGTCCATGGATGAGGCCACGACGTTGGAGATCAGCGTTCTGCCCTGCACTACGGCCGCAGCGGTTTCATCGCAAGTGGATTCGATACCGAGTACGATTGGTTCGCTCATTGGTTGGACACTCCGTTAGTTCTGTGGTTGGAAGCCGATGGTTCGTGGCTCAAGATCGAGACTCATGGTGTAGGCATCGATTCCTTCGGGCTGGTAATACCGTTTGCGCAGACCCATCCTGGTGAAACCGAAACGTTCATATAATCCCAATGCCGGCACATTGTCGACGCGCACCTCCAAGAGCATGCGTTTCGCACCCTGCCGTTTAGCCGATTCAATCAAGGATCGCAGGAGCATCGCCGCAATTCCCCTGCGCTGAAACGGCCTGCCGACGCCGATGGTCATGATCTCCGCATCATCACCGTCATACCAGAAGCCGGCATAGCCGCGAACGATCGGAATCCCATCGTCATCTGACGGTTCAATATCCAACAGGTAAGTACGTGCCGGCGCATTGAGTTCCTGCCGGACCGAATGTTCGCTCCAGGCGCCGTGACCGAACAGATCAGCCTCCAGTGCGACGATCTGTCTGATGGCCGCATCTTGTTCGACCTGCGTATGATCGACAATCATATTCGCTGCATCACTCCATTTTATCGGCACCGGCATGGTTGAGCACATGCTTGAGCGGATTCGGTACGGATACGTCAGGACGTCGAAGATACAGCGGTTCAACGGGAACGGGACGGGCCAGCGACTCGTCGGATGTGGCGAATGAGGCGAACCGTTCCAATCCGTAGGCTCCTTTATCAAGCAGCGTATCGTCGGACACGGAGCCGAGCGCAGCCAGCGAATCCCATGTCATAGCGTATTTCGAAGCGCCATGGCCTACAACGTCGACCACATACCGTACGTTCGGACGATCCGCTCGCAGCAGTTCAACCGCGGCATCGACCCGTCGCACGATGGATTGCGGATAGTCGATGTCCATGCCGACCAATGTTCGGGGCATGGCGCTCCCCCGTGCCGAATCCATCAGCATGAAGTACAGTTGCCGACGACGGGCATCGTTGATCGCAAGCGTCAGATGGCACGCGTCATCACTGGCGTATTCATCGACCAGTTGCGTTTGCGGTGAAAGCGCATCCTGTCCCACCAGTTCGGCTCCGGTGGCGAATGCCAGCGCCTTGGCCGCTACGATGCCCGCTCGGAGTCCCGTGAACGGCGCCGGGCCAATGCCTACCACGATGCGCTCGATATCCGTGGGTCTGAGTCCCGCCTGTTCGACGGCATGGGCGATGTTCACCTGCAGTTTCTCGACATGCGTACGCGAATCGGTCTCCACTATGGGCTCATGCCCGACCACGCCGACCGTGGAACCGTACGAGGTGTCAATCACCAGTGTCTGCATTTTCAAGAACTCCTTGTGCCAAACCTCTAGATACTGTACAACCGACGCTAGAAGCGGCCAAAACAACGATCAGCGGGATCCGTTTGCGAAATCGAAGCCACTCCAGGCCGCGCCGATTGGAATCATGGTGACGATGCGCACGCCGTCGCCGGTCAGTTCCCTGTCATCCCCAGCCGTGTCGACATCGACCGGTCTGTCGATACGGATTTCCAACCGTTCCGGCGCAAGGGCCGCAGCCATCTGCTCGCCCCACTCCATAAGAATTACCGTATTATCGCTTGGATTCTCCAACTCCTCATCCAGTCCCAGAGATTCGAGCTCATCCAGCAGCCGGCCCACGGCATCCTGTCCGGGAGCGTAGGCATTGCCTCCAAGACGATAGGCGTCAACGTGCACCAGATGTGCGGAAGACCCATCGGAGAAGCGTCCCTCAAGCTCGCGTGCAATGGTGAATGTCGGAGACACGATGGGCTCCGTGATGCCGAGCCCCGCGCCGAAACCTTGCGCGAATGTGGTTTTGCCGGCACCAAGCGGCCCGGAAAGCAGCACCACATCCCCTCCGTGGGTCAGTTTTGACAACCGTTCGCCGATTGCGCGCATATCGTCGCCGGTCTCGACCATCATGGCGATGCCGTTACTGTTCATGACCTGTTGATCCGTCCTTTTTGACTAATGAGTTCGATGGAGCGTTCCAGCGCATAGACCGGGTCTCCTCCACTGGTTTTGCTTTGCTCGTCCGCCCATGCAAGCATCTGGATGCATCGGCCCAGACCTGCCGAAGTCCATCCGGGAAGTTGCCGTGTGGCATTCTTGAGTGCCCACGGGTTCGTTTTCGCCTCTGCTTGAGAAATGGTACCGGCACGCACAGCCGACGCTTTGGCGAGCGTACGCAGCTTCATGGCAAGGGCTCCGATCAGCGCAATCGGATCGATGCCCTGCTCCACCGCTGATCGCATGGCGATGATGGCATCGGCGGAACGACCGGCCATGGCCTGATCGGCTACGACAAAACCAGTGACCTGCGGGTTGGAATCAAGATACTGGTTCACACGATTCAATCCCATTGGATCGTCGTCGAAATCAAAACACAGCTGGGCGACCATCGCAGCAAGCTCACCGGTTTTCTCGCCGAATACGGCCACGAGCTGCTGTGCTGCCATCGGGTCCACACGACGGTTTCTACGATCGAAGCATTGCATGACGAAGTTGAGCTTGGCATCGGCCTTTTTCAGATCGGGCACGACTTGTTTGTCGGCTCCGGCCTTCGTGAGCTGATCCACCAGTCGTTTGCCTTTGACTCCGCCTTCATGCTGGCAGATGACAATGCTGCAGTCCGTGGGATCCTTGCATGCCTGCCTGCAATATTCGACCATGGCATCACCAAGCTTTTCGTCGGCGCCTTGCAGGTTGACGATTTTCACGATCGCCCGATCGCTGAGCAACGAAGGACTCACCGCCTCGTCGAAAGCATAATGATCCGCGCCCATTGCATCCAATTCGATCAGTTCCGCATCAGGATACTTGCGTTGCGCGGCAACACACTGATCGCGCACCGTCTGTTCATTCAGATACGAATCCCCGCCAAAGACGATGTGGAATGGCGTATTCGTTGCGGATGTTTTCGGCATAGTATTCAATCTCGCCGCATCGGTGGACAAGCGTGCCATCATCAGCCGGCATCCCAATGCATGTTTTTCAACGCGGCGAACGTAAGCGTACCCCACAGGCGCAATCGATCCATAGGATTGCTCAGCATACGACGACCGGGCATGCCCTGTTCCGGCGTTCCCGCGCGTCTTGCGATGCGACGCATCAACCATACCGAACAAGCGCAGACCGACTCGACAGCCAGAACCAACATCGCGCCTGGTATGCCGCCGGCCCATGGGATGGTGGCGTGATTGCCCGATCCCAAATGCAACGATACGATCTCCATGATTGCGGTGCCGCAACCGGATAGCCACGCCAGCACGAACCCGATGTCGGGCAGTATCCAAGACAAGGCCAATGACGCCAGTCCAGCCAACGTGGAAAAACCGACGACAGGTGAGACCACAAGATTCGCCAGAATCGAAAATACCGGCAGCTCCGGTTCGATCAGCACCTGTAACGGCAAGGTGAACAGTTGTGCGGCGATGGTCATGCCCGCAGCCTGTGCCACGAATAGCGGCAACATCGCTTTCAGCCAATCGGTCATACGGTCCGCGAACAGCACTATGCCCAGCACCGCGGCACACGAAAGTGCAAACCCGAAGCTATATGACATGTACGGCTGGATAAGCAACACGCCCATAGCGGTCCAGCATAAGGTACTTAGCGCCTGCCCACGCCGTCCTACAAACAGACAGGTCGCGCCGGCCAGTCCCATCAGTAACGCACGGAAGACGGAATCCGAAGGAAACATGCAACAGGACAATGCAATGTAGGAAAGACCGATCAGTATTGCCGTAATTCTTCGTGGTATTACGAAAAACGCGCAAATCGTACGGACCAGCGTGGCGACCACGGCAAGATGGCCGCCGCTGACCGCCATCAGATGCAGAATTCCCGATTTCCGGAAATCATCCTCCAATCGGCCGGCATAGGTGGCATCGATGCCGGATCCATCGGTCGAGTCTTCCGTCGGCACGTAATCCTGTCCGAGAATGCCCAATGTCAGCCCGGGAACCAGCACCTTGCCCTGATCCGAAAGCCTGCCGGTCTGTATGAAAAAGGAACGTTGCATCACATCGACAAGACGGAAGACGGCATTCGGCGCGCGAATCATCCGAATGTCGTCCACGTCGGTCAGCCATATCGGCATGCTGCCATAGTCGGATGGCATCAGCATGCCGTCCAACTGGTATGTGCCGTCCTGCCGCAACATGGCGCAGTCGGGCTGATCGGCGTATACCCGTATACGACTGGCCGATGCCCGAACGAGTTGGCCTTCGGTCACGGTTTGCAATACGGCATCCGCTTGGCAGTCATTGGCGCGCCTGTTCGAGGCAACCGTCGGCGAAACGACATGCAGCCGCACCGTAACCGGCGTTGTTCCCTTCCTCGCCAGCGACGAGGACACGTCATTCCACTGCACAAGATCATAGGTCAGTGCGGTGCAGGAGCATGCCAGCACGGCGGCGATGCATACCATGGCACCACTGTGCCAAGCCATCAGCTTGGTGGCGTTCGGGCCGCGCAGTCTCAACGACGCCAATCCCACACCGGCCACCACAACCATCAGCAATATGATGGCGATCAGTAGCGGACCGGCGTGTGTCCCGTTCGCCGTCATCATTGAGAACGCAGCATGCGTGAGGAGACTTGCCGACCAACTCAGCACTGTCACGGGCAACAGGCGCCAGTCCCTGCTGCCTCGCTCACGTTCGGACCACCGACCTTTCCCGTTCATCGCACACATACCTGATCACGGAATTTGGCCAACGTCTTGCTTCCGATGCCTTTGACATCCATCAGCTGATCCACATTGTCGAAACGACCGAACTGCATGCGGTAATCAAGTATGCGTTGCGCGGTAACCGGACCGATTCCCTTCAGCGTCTGCAGTTCCTCCAAGCCTGCGGTATTGAGGTCAAGAAGGTCGGAAGTGGGATCGGTATCGGTCGATTCGGATTGTGCCGTATCCGACTGTGCGGATGAGGCGGATGCCGACGGCGACGCGCCGGATGAAGGATGTGCGGTTTGCCGTACCGTGGGTTGCGTGGATTGCAGTTGTGCATAGTGGGTCGCCTGTTGGATAAGCATGGTCAGGCTTGCACATAACGCGCAGGTCAGGGTCAGCATCGCAATGACCGCATGAATCGGCTGAAATATGATGCGTGGCTTATCTCTTCGGCCGCGATTGATCGGCTCTTCGGAGTCTGATGGCTGGACACCCGCCAAATCGGCCAGTGATGGTTTGGCTGCAACGGCACGCCGCACTTGCGATGATGCCCGGGCGTACGATCGTGCGGGTTGAGGACAGTGCGCAGACGGATGAGGCTCAGGCCTTGACGTTGTTTCGGGAGCATTCAACCGTTGCAGCCGCGTCATCGGTGCGGCTGCGCCCATATGCTTCTTTCTGATAACGAAAACGCCCATGACTCCACGCTGATGGAGTCATGGGCGTTTGTCCAGTCGAAACGGCCCTTGTGGTCGAAAGACGTCAGTTATCCACAGGCTCGGCGTGTCGCCAAGCGGAAGAACGATTCAGTCCTTTCGAAGGCCTTCAGTCGTCATTCCGCGGGGACGATCGAAACGATCTTCGGCGCTTTGACGATCACCTTGCGTGGCTCCTTGCCGCCAAGACGGTCGGCGACCGCTTCGAGGGCCATCTGCTCAAGCTCCTTCGGATCGATATCCGGAGTGACCTCGAGTTTGGCACGCACCTTGCCTTTGATCTGCACCACTGCGGTAACGGTGTCCTGGCCGACATAACGTTCATCGGCCTTAGGCCAGTCGGCATGGGCCAGCGATTCGTCATGGCCGAGCCTGTTCCACAGTTCTTCGCAGATGTGCGGTGCAATCGGTGAAAGCATCAGAATCAGCGGTTCGATGGCGGCACGCGGCACATCATCAAGACCAGTCAGATGATTGTTGAGCACAATGAGCTTGGCGATGGCGGTGTTGGGGCGCATGGCCTCCATTTCCACGGTCACGTCGGCAATCGTGTTGTTCAGGAGTTTCAGGGTCTTGGAGTCGAGGTCACCCTCGCTGACGCGAACCTCACCGGTGGTCTCGTCGATGACGTTACGCCACAGACGCTGCAGGAAACGCATGGAGCCGACCACGTTGCGGGTGTTCCACGGACGGGATTCGGCCAGCGGTCCCATGCCCATCTCGTATAGGCGGAAGGTATCTGCGCCGTAGTTCTCGTACATGTCATCCGGGGTGATGATGTTTTTCAGGCTCTTGCCCATCTTGCCGAACTCGCGGTTGGCGTGTTCGCCGTTCCAGATGAAAGTCGGTTCGCCATTGGCATCGGCAGGACCTTCCACCACTTCGGCGGCCGGCACGTACTGGCCACGGTCGTCGGTGTAGGCATAGGCCTGGATCATGCCCTGATTGAACAGTTTATGGAACGGTTCGGCGGAGTCGACGAAGCCGAGGTCGAAGAGCACCTTGTGCCAGAAACGCGAATACAGCAGATGCAGTACGGCATGCTCCACGCCACCGATGTACAGGTCCACGCCACCGGCCTTGCCAGTGGTCTCGTTGTGGTTCGGGCCCATCCAGTAATCGTATTCGTCCTTCTCCACCATGTGTTCGGTGTCGGTCGGATCGAGGTATCGCATGTAATACCAGCAGGAGCCGGCCCAGTTCGGCATGGTGTTGGTGTCACGGTAGTAGGTCTTCTTGCCGTCGCCCAGATCAAGCTCGACCTTGACCCAATCCTCATTGCGGCTCAACGGTGCTTCCGGGTTGGATTCGGCATCTTCGGGGTCGAAGGTCTTCGGGCTGTAGTCCGGCACATCCGGCAGGTTGATCGGCAGCTGTTCGTCGGGCAGCAGATGCGGGGTGCCGTCCTCACCGTAGACGATCGGGAACGGCTCGCCCCAATAGCGCTGGCGGCTGAAGAGCCAATCGCGCAGACGGTAGCTGACGGTGCCCTTGCCGACACCTGCGGATTCAAGCCATGCATTGACCTTGTCAATGGCCTCGTCGACGCGCAGACCGTCGAGACTCAGGGCATCACCCTTGGCCTTGGTGGACGCTACGGAAGAGTTGATCACGATGCCGTCGTGGGAGACGAACGGAGCCTTGCCCTCGTAGTCGGCCAGGTCATCGCCGGATTCCGGCAGCGGCTTGACGGTATATATGACCGGCAGACCGAACTTGACGGCGAAATCATAGTCACGCTGATCGCCACCCGGCACAGCCATGATGGCACCAGTGCCATAATCCATGAGCACATAATCGGCGGTGAACAGCGGCAGCTTGGCTCCGGTAATCGGGTTGATGGCATACAGGCCAGTGAACAGACCCGTCTTTTCGCCCGCCTCGTCGACACGGTCCTTGGCGGTCTTGGCTTCGGCGGCCAGACGGTAGGATTGCACGGCTTCGACCGGAGTGGCATAGCCACCCTTCCAGTTCTCCGGGGTTTCGGCAGGCCACTCGTCGGGGACATCGGCGAGCAGGTGGTGCTCCGGAGACACGACGGCGAATGTGGTGCCGAACAGAGTGTCGGGACGAGTGGTGTAGATCTCCATGTCCCTGATACCGTTCGGGGTTTCGACGGTGAAATGCACGGAGGCGCCATGGGACTCGCCAATCCAGTTACGCTGCATCAGCTTGACTTTTTCCGGCCAATCGATGCCGTCGAGATCCTCGATCAGACGGTGACCGTAGGCGGTAATGCGCATGGACCATTGGCGTAGCTCGCGCTGGAACACCGGGAAATTGCCTCGTTCGGACTTGCCTTCGGCGGTGACCTCCTCGTTGGCGAGCACGGTACCCAGTCCCGGACACCAGTTGACCGGGGACTTAGAGATGTATGCCAGACGGAAGTCGTTGAGCACATCCGCCCGTTCGGCTTCATTCAAGTCGGCCCAGAACCTGCCCTCACAACCCGGAATGGCGCGCGCACCGGATTCGAACTGTTCGACCAGCTCGCTGATCGGTCTTGCGCAGCCTTTGGAACCGCTCGGATTGACGGCTTCCTCGTCATACCAAGCGTCATAGATGCGTGAGAAGATCCACTGGGTCCAACGCACATAACCCGGATCGATGGTGGCGAAGGAGCGACGGTTATCAAAGCTCAGACCCATGCGATGCAACTGGCGGCGCATGTTGGCGATGTTCTGTTCGGTGGTGATGCGTGGATGCTGGCCGGTCTGTACGGCGTACTGCTCGGCAGGAAGACCAAAGGCGTCATAGCCCATGGCATGCAACACGTTCTCACCCTTCATGCGGTGATAACGGCTGACCACATCGGTGGCGAGATACCCCAGCGGGTGGCCCACATGCAGGCCCTTGCCCGATGGATAGGGGAACATGTCCATGGCGAAGTAGGATGGACGGCCCTCCGCGTTGTGGCCCTTGCCATCCTTCAGCTCGCCGTTGACGTTGGCCGCCCAAAACGTACCCTCGTCATCCCAGATCTTCTGCCATTTCTCCTCAACGCCTTGAGCCAGCTTCGCATTGTAGCGAAACGACGGCTCGGCGGATTCGTTCGACTGCGCCTGTGCGCTTTTCTCGGTGTCATTCATAATGCATGAAACTAGCCGCGCAACTGGACACTTGGCAAGGCGATAATCATTATCCAAGAAGCGGCATGCAGATCAGTTTTTCCGCCGCACCGTAGGCGGGTTCGACGAAACGTCGACGGTGTATCCGATATCCTGCTTCAGGGCTTGCACCGCACTCGACCATGAACCGTCCGCGACCATGGCTTTGAGTGCCGCGTCAATCTGTCCGACCAGCTCACTCTTACCATTCCTGACGGCGATGCCATAGGATTGTTCGCCGAACGGTTCGCCGACCACCTTCAGGTAGCCGCCTCCCCTGTCGGCCGCAAGTCCCGTAAGAATGACGTCATCGGAGATGATGGCGTCGGCTTCGCCTATCATCAGCGCCGTGACGCACTGCGGATAGGTGTCACGTTCCTCGACCGTCATCTTGTCGGTCAGGTTCCGCATATCGGAGCCGGAGATGGATCCCTTGGCCGTGCATACGGTTTTGCCGTCCAGATCATCGACACTCAGGATCCCATCCTTATCATCGGCACGAATCAGCAAATCCCGACGTACCGTAAGATACGGTCCGGCAAAGGTCACTTCGTCGTCATGGTCGGTGTTCGTCGCGAAGGAATCCACGACCATATCGACATCCCCCGAAGTCAATGCCGAAACGCGAGTCGAGGGAATCACCTTTGCGAACACGACCTGCTTGTCGGCAAATCCTAGGTATTGTGCGACGTATCGGGCTACGGTGATGTCGAACCCGGAATAATCCTTACCGTGCAGCAAGCCGAGTCCCGGCTGATCGGCGGCTACGCCGATGGTGATGGTCGGCCCCTGCGCCTGGCCGTTGGTCACCACGGAGATGGAGGTGCCGCATGCGCTCACGCCAACCACAATCGACGCGGCACACAGCATCGCCGCAATGTTCCGTATCCCGTGCGTCATGTAACCGCCTTCCGAACACCCATCATGCGCCGGCGGCGGGACCACCGGCCGGTGACGCACAATCTACTTGAACATGCGTGAACGAGTAAGGAACCAAGTGACGATTCCCGAAAGCACCAGTGAGATCAGGATGATCACCACGAAGCCCCACGGCTTGTCGGACAACGGCATGCCCAACATGCCTTGCTGGAAGTTCATGCCGTACATGGAGAAGATCAACGTCGGTATCGACAGCGTGATGGAGATGATGGTGAAGATGCGCATCACGTTGTTCAGGTTGTTCGACACAATCGACGCGAAGGCGTCGGTCATGTTCGCAAGAACGCCGCTGTAGATGTTGGCCATCTCGATTGCCTGCTTGTTTTCCGTGATGACGTCGTCGAGCAGATCCTCATCCTCCGGGTACTGCTTGATACGGGGCAGGGTCGTTAGCTTCTCCATCACGATTTCATTCGATTTGAGTGACGTGGTGAAGTAGACCAAGGTCTTGCTCAGTTCAAGTAGCATGAGGATCTCACGATTCTGCATGGAATGGCGCAGTTTCAGTTCGAGCTTGTCGCTCTCGCGGTCGATGATGCGTAGGTAACGCAGATACATGGTGGCGTTGCGGTAGAGGATCTGCAGGATGAAACGCGTTTTCATGTACGTGTTGAAACCGCGGATGGTACCTTCCATGAACGGATGCAGCACCGGGGTGTCCTGCATGCAGACGGTGATGATCATCGACTGCGTGATGATGATCGACAACGGGATGGTCTCGTACCAGTCACGACCGCCGCGTTCCTCGACGGTCGGGATGTCAACGATGATCATCGTGTAATCATCCTCGACATCGACTCGCGAGCGCTCTTCGTCATCCAGCGGGGCGCGCAGGTCGGCCAGGTCGATGCCGGTTTCTTGGGCGACGCTGGCGAGCTCCACGTCGGTTGGTTCGGACAGGCACAGCCAGGAGCCGTTCTCAGGTTTTTGAATCTGTTCCACCTGGCCGTTAATCGTTCTGAACATTCTCAACATGTCTCTCACCCGCCTTTCGCGCTTTCTGACGTTCTATCGCTGTACGGTAGCCCGAGATCCGCGGCAGGAAACCGTGTGACCGGGCATACAACCTCATTAAGGATAGTCCTATGCGCAGAATTTGCGATGCGCAAGGTGAAACGTTAACCGACTGTTCATGTTCCGGCTGTGGAATCGGGGTTTCTCGGGGTGTATCCGTGAGCCCCTTTACTGCATGATCGGTTTCCATTGCGGCATGTTCGGTCCTCTGAGGTCGTCGGGTCCGTTCTCCCAGTCGGTGAATGCTGCAATGGCCGGACCTTGGTTGAATTCGTCAAGTGTCCATCGGGGTCGTTCCGCATCGCCGGCAGGCGTCATGCGTGACCAGAAGGCGTTGCGCATGGAGCCAAGGTTGCTGAGACTGTCGGGGTCCATGCCAAGCAGTGTTTCGATGGTGGCTACGATCCAGGATCCGTGGCCGACGATAAGCAGTGTGGTCGGCACGATGTTTTCGCGGTGTCGGTCAAGAATGTCGAGCACCGCCCGGCTTCCTCGTTGTCCGGTGTGGGTGCGGCTTTCCACGCCATGGTTGAGTTCTCCGCCGGTATGTGAGCGCCATGAGTCGTAGTCCGGGGCGTTGGCTTCTCGTATTTCCTCACGGGTCATGCCTTCCCATTCGCCGAAACTGCGTTCGCGTAGCCTGGAGTCGTATTCGACGGGCAGGCCGAGCAGGTTGGCGAAGGCGCGCGCGGTCTGTTGTGCGCGGAACAGGTCGGAGGAGATGATGGTCATCTGGCGTTTCGATGCCGGCGCTTGTGTGATTTCGTTCGGGTCGGCGAGGTGCGCGTCCGGTCCGGTTGGTTGTTGCAGGGTTTCGGGATGCTGTGCCTGATTGGTGATTTTCGCCCAGTAGTATCGGCGGGCAAGTTCGTAGGCGCTTTGGTCCACCTGCCATCGGCCGACGATGTCGAGGGGGATGTCGATTTGGCCTTGCAGTCTTCTGCCAAGGTTGTAGGCGGTTCTTCCGTGGCGTAGGAACAGTACTTCGTCGATCATGATGCTCATTGTATCCGTGGGGGCGTCTGCGCCAGATGCGTCGGTAGTGGCGGATGATGGCGATGGTGCCGCTCCAGATGATGGCAAGTATCGCTCCCGTCGAGGCAAGGACGTTGGCTATGGCGCATCCGGGGTCTTGGGATCGTTCATCGTGGTTGGGTATGCGGGTGCCGGTGACGAGCAGTCTATGCGTGTTGATGCCGTATGGCGTGCAGGTGAGCAGTGTGACCTTGTCTTGCCCGGTTTCCGGTTTGACCCAGCTTATGTCGTCAGGGGTGACAGTGCGTATGGATTCCACTCGGTAGGTAAGCGTTTCGTCTAGTGTCGTGAGGGTGAATTCATCGCCTTTCCTGGCTTGGTCGAGCTTGGTGAACATGAGTTTGTCGGCCAATCCCCTATGTGCGGTGATTACGGCATGGGTGCCTTTGCCGCCTATGGGCAGCGATGTTCCTTGCCAGTGTCCTGCGCCGGCCGCAAGCGAGTTCTCGTCGGCACCGTGACGAATCGGCAGATTGATGCCCAACCTCGGGTATGCGATCGTGGACATGATATCGCTGGGCGGTATGACGAGCTGTTGGGCGTATTCCGGTATGGTTTCGGTTTGCCGTGCCGTTTCGGACTCGAGGTCATTGCCGCTGGCGAGCCGTTCATTGTACCGGCGCGCGTTGGTTTTCGTCTGCGTGATGATTGCGAGCGCCGTATCGTTCACGGCGCTCGCATACGCACGCGTGTCGAACATTTGTTCGATATTGTCGGTGGTGCGCAGGGTGAGCGGAAGGCTAACGAGCAGGGCCGTGGCCAGCAGCATTGCCGTTCCCGCAAGCCAGCGTATTCGTAGCCGCAAAGGTGGTTCATGCTTGTGCCGTGCCTTGCCTGTCCGCTTGTCCATCATTGCGAATTCCGTCTATCGGTCGGCGGATTCTCGTGTGATGCGCAGCAATGTGAGGCCTCCGGATAGCAGTGCCGCGGCCAGTAGGAGGATTGCGGTCAGTCCGGCTGCACCGGTCAATGGCATTTGCACTATCGATCGCACGTTGGTGACGGTCACGGTTTGCGTTCCGTCAAGTTTGATCAGCTTGTTGGGGTCGGATTTCACTTCCACGCCGTACGTCCCCTGTTGCTGGTTGACGTGTACGTTGATGACGGCGCTTGGCAGCATCAGTGATGAGAAACCTTCCGGGGCCTTCTTTTCGCTGATGGTGTATTCGCCGTTCAATCCTCTGATGCTTACATTGCCGGCTAGGATCGTCGTGGTGGTCAGTTTCGCCTCATCCTTGTCCGTGGCGAGACGGTAAGTGCCGTCGTCGATGCGGATCAGTTTCAGGGGGTCTCCTCCATTCGCACCTTCGGCAATGGTGAATTCGGCACCGCTGAGGTCTTTGCCGTCGGAGTCCACTTTCTTCAGGTTCACGGCGCCTGTGCAGACGTTGACTTCGTTGCCGGGCACATCGTTATGGTCGTTCCACGAATTCGGGTTGTGCGAGTATTCGAGGCTGATGGAATTGGGGTTGCATTGTGGCGCGATGGCGGCGTCTCCGTTGAGTCGCGCGGTGTAGGTGACGACGATTGTCGCCCCGACCGGCAGGGCTTGCTTGGAAGCGTCGGAGACGAGCACGTCGCCTTGTGCGTCGCCGAACAGCCAACTGACCGTATTCGAGGCTATGGTCTCATGGTAGAAGTCGGTCGGCAGGCTTTTGCCGTCAACGGTGATGGACTGTAATCCCGCATAGTCGATGCCCTTGCCGAAGGTATCGTTCAGTGCGAGGTAGTAGTGTTCGTATCCGGTCCAATTCGGGATTTTCTGCGTGATGCGGTAGGTCAGGTTCTTACCGATGGCTTCGGCGGTTCCCTCTTTCCATGCGTCGCCCTCCTTGACCCGCTTGTCGGGTGTTTCCACTTCGGAAAGCTTGTAGATGACCTGTCCGAGTTCGACGGTGCTGCCATCCGCCGTAATCAGTTGGTCTGCGCCGCTGACGCCGGTACCGTTCATCATCATGATTGACGCGGACTCGGATTGCTGCTCAACGGTGGCTGGAGTGCGGTCCACGACGGCGTAGATGCCCGGGGTCAGCACTGCTCCGGTTGAAATGGCGTCTCCGGCGGCATTGAGTTGCGTGAACTTCGTGCCTTGCTGTTGCTTGAACGCGTCCTGTTTGGCGAGGCTGTCGCAGAAATCACGCAGTCGGCCGCCCCATGGATGGGTGTTCGCATCGGTGAGGGTCCTGACGACCCAGACCATGGGATCGAGTGTGCCGTTGACGTTCAGGTCTTTCTGCGTGGCGCCGATATCCTTGGCCGCCGACGCGATGGCATCGCGCAACGCGGGTATGGTGGTCAGGTCATATCCGACCATCTTGCCGTCGGTCACGTTGGCCGCGGTGTAGGAAGCCAACGGTATGGCCGTCAATGTCTTGCCTGTAAGACTCACCTGCGTGCCGGCCTGAACGCTCATGGATTGTTTGACTTTCAGGTCGGCCAATTGCGGTGTGGCCTGAGCCGCCGGCTGCAGGATCATCGCCGCGAGCGTCGCCATTGCCAGGCCCGCCCATCGACGTCGTGTCGTTCGAGATGTCATGGTTCACCTTCTTTGGTCTATATGTCCCCGAATGGTCGTCATCGTCCACCCGTGCAGCCCAGCATGGCAGAACCTGTCCGCCCATGCCACCGGCTCGACGGATTCTGTGGATATGTGGATGAATCATGGTTATCCACCGCAATCCACACGCTCTTATGCCCCGTCTTGCACCCTCTTCTATACTGGTTCGTCAGGGGGGTGCGCAAGCGTACCCCATTCGGGCAGAAGGGGCCTTATGGCTTGCAATACGATTAATTCCAGCATCGGAATCTTCACGCTGGCGATACTTGCGGTACTGATCGTCGCCGTGGCGCTCGGCGATGATACGCGCCGGAGTCGTATGGCATTCGCGGCGGTGCTGACACTGCACGCCGTCAACACGTTTGGAGGTCTGCTGGCCCAGAGGTTCACCGGTCTTGACGACACTTTCTCCATCATGATGACGTACATCGGCAACTATGGTACGTACATGGTGGGGCCTGTGGCCGTCACCGGCTTCATTCTGCTGGCATGTGCCAATCTGCCGACAGATCTTTCCCCGAAAGCGAGGCGTACGACCACCGGTCTCATCGTCACGCCGGGCGTTTTAAACATGCTGCTGATCATCCTCAACCCTTGGACCGGCTGGGCGTTCCGCATCGGGGAAGGCAATGCGTTCGTGTGGGGGCCTCTGCACATGCTGCCGGATGACATGGCCGCACTGCAGATGCTGGTCTCCTTGCTGGTGGTGCCACTCGCGAATGCCGGAGGAGCCAAGCACGTCCTGCTGCAATGGCTGGCCCTGTTCATGCTACCGATCGCCGCTGGAATCGTGGAGAATCGCCATGATTCGTTGACGTTGATGTACCCGGCCATCGCGTTCTCCCTGATGATACTGTTCATTCTGCGGCGGCAAAGCAACGAAGAACGGCGAATCCTCGCCGAACATGAATTGGCGGAGAGCAAGGCGAAGCTGTTTACCGAGCAATTGCACCCACATTTCATCTTCAATTCGCTGACCGCCATCCAGGAGTTGTGCATGGAGGATTCCACCAGGGCGAGAAAGGCCGTGCAGGAGCTGTCCGTGTACCTGCGCGGCAACATCGATGCTGTCGGAGAATCCCAACTGGTGCCCGTGCGCAAGGAAATCCAGCATGTCAAGGCATACCTCGGCCTGGTGCAGACCGACACCCCGCACAGCATCAAAATATCTTGGAACATACGCACATTGGATTTCCGTCTTCCGCCACTCAGCATGCAGCCTTTGGTGGAGCATGCCGTCAAATTCCATCTTCCATACGCGTACGATCCGGCACTCGTCATCAAGGTATGGCACGATGACGTGGCTGACTACATCAGCGTGCATGACGATGTCGAATCCGAATGCCCCGAAGAAGCCGACCATCACACGGCCAGCCTGGATCGCGTGGCCAAACGGTTGGGTATCATCTGCAATGGTTCCCTCACATACGCCAGTGATCACGGAACGACCCTGACCATCACCATTCCCAAAGGCGGTAATGCATGAACATCCTCATCGTCGATGACAAACAGCTTGCGATCAATGCATTATGCCGTATTCTGCGCGATGTCGAGCCTGACAGCACCTGCATGAAGGCGCTGTCGGCGCAACAGGCGTTGGACGAGGCTTCCCGAACCCATTTCGACGTGGTGTTTCTCGATATCGAAATGCCCGGCATGAATGGCATCGAATTGGCGCAAAAACTCAAGGCAGGCAACGAGAGCATTAACATCATCTTCGTTACCGCCCATGCCGAGCACGCGCTCGAGGCACACAGTATGTACGTCAGTGGATTCCTGCTGAAACCCGCCAGCGAGGATGATGTGCGCACCGCATTGTCCAATCTGCGCAACCCCATCGAGTCGGAGAACGACGAACGTATCACAGTACGCTGTTTCGGGGATTTCGATGTGTTTCATCACGGCGAACCGTTGAAGTTCGATCGCAACAAATCCAAGGAATTATTCGCCTATCTTGTGCATCGTAAAGGTGCACGCTGCTCCATCAGCGAACTCATCACCGCATTATGGGAGGATGCCTCCAACTCGGCGTCACGCCGCACCCAAGTACGCAATCTCATCCACGATCTGAAGACGACGTTGGAACCGATCGGCCAAGATGACATCATCGTGCGCGGCCGTGACAGCGTGGCAATCAAGACGGAAGCGCTCAACTGCGACCTGTTCCGTTTCCTGAAGGGAGAACCCGGCGCCGTGAATCTGTATCATGGCGAATACATGGCCCAATATGACTGGGCCGATATGACGGAAAGCATGCTGTAAAGCGTTCAATCCGCCATATCGGACCGGGTCCATCGGTCAACCATCCCGTACGGGTTTGGTGAACCGACCATGATCGTCAATCCTTGACGATGGTCTTTCCGGCCGTCGCTCCCGGTGTCAGATCCTGGATTTCCGTGATCTGCAACACCGGAATGGTCATGGGCTTCTTCGTGCCGCGTTCCTCGGCGATTTTGACCTGTTCCTCGTAAATCGCGTCGTTGTCGTGCAGTACGACATTGCCACGGAAACGGTAGCCTTTCCTCTGTTCGAGGTTCGCAACGGCAACGACCAATTCGCTGCCATCAAGCAGATTACGGTACATTTGTCCGGCGGTACGCTCGTGATAGCCGATGTGATTGTCGTCGATGATGAACATGCTCATCTTCGGTCCGAGATCCACATGGCCGTCTTTGCCGATGGTCGCGACCCATGCCAGATTGCCGTTGAGGAATTCCTTCATCTCCGCAGTGAGATTTGCCATGATTGCGGTCCTTTCCAACTCGTGCGTCTGTGGTGTAAGACGTGTTTCCAGACTACGGCAGCAAGGCTTTCGACACATGTTCACTCTGCGTGAATACCGTCACATTGACTGTGCTGCGCCAATGGCCTGTTGCGGTTGGTTCATATCGGCTCAGTTCATGCCACCGGTTCGGCAGCGGTTCACCATACGAAAAAAGGGCTTCCGACTTTCTCCGAAAACCCATCTCGTGGAGCTAAGGGGACTCCCCTATCTTGGTGTTATTCCACCGTTTTAAAGGTGTGTCGCACCATGCTCCACCTCATTCTCCACCTAATTATCAGGAGGAACTAGGAGATAAACAGTTCCAACGCCGAATCGCGTTGACTGTTCGCAAGAATGAAGAATACCCCAGCCAACAGTTCGATAAAAACCTAGTTGAATTGCTAAAGCAGACAAGCCCTTGCGTCGATGGTGAGGAACCTTTAGAGATGCTCGTAAATAAGCCAATCATTGTTTATCGTGGGGAAATCGACAAGAGCGTGCACATGGGGTTGAGTTGGACGACTAGTGAAAAAGTTCGCCAGTAGATTCGGTAGGCAGGGAACTATCTGGAAGACAGTGCTAGAGCCCGAGAAAATACTTGCGGCTTACGCGGACGATGGCGAGCACGAAGTGCTCGCCATCGTCTCAGGTGATACGGTGAACACCGTCCGATACCACCTTTAGTTGCGGGGGGTAAAGATGGATTCTGCGCCGCTGGTATCGCCTGTCGCGCAGAGCTTGGTGTATCCAGAATTATTGGAACTATTATTCTGGTTCTGGCTTTGCTGTGGCGTAGACTGTTGGGTCTGGGCTTGTTGTGTCGGAGCACTGTAGGTGCTGGTGCCACTGTTCGTGCGATTGTAGTTCGTGTTCGAGTAGTTTTGGGTTTGGGCTTGCGACTGCTGTTGTGCGGCTTGGCGTGCGGCTTCCTCGGCTTCGGCCTTGGCTTTGGCTTCCGCGTCGGCTTGTTCTTTCGCGCTCTTGGAGTCGTTCACGCTTTTGATGGCGTTGGCTACCGTGTCTTTCTGCGCGTTCAGGGCTTTCACGTCAGACTTCTTGTCATCGGAGGTTTTCTTTGCCGTGTCGATGGCTGCTTTCAGGCTTTCACGCGTCTTGTCATCGGCCACTTTGCCTTCGGAATCCTTATACAGGGTTTCCGCGTCGGTGATGGTTTTGTTGAGCGCGTCCTTCGCATCCTTGACCTGCTTCGCTGTCTTGGAGGATTCGACCTTGCCCATGGCGGCGTCGATGGAGCTGATGGCCTTGGTCGCGGCGCTGATATCGTCGGCAACCGTGGTCTTAGCCTTGGACACCTCCCAAAGTGCCCACTTGTTGACATCTTCCGCCTTCGGACTGCCCTTCTGTGCCTCGCCAGCTTTCACGCTCGCGTTCAGGGAGTCCAGCAGGGTCTTGTCGAGCACGTCCGTATCCTTCGTCGCCTTGGCAAGAGTCTGAGCGTCTTCGATTTTCTTGACGAGTTTTGCGTCGATGGTCTTCGCGGACTTAACCTGAGCCTCATAATCCCCATACGCCTTATTCGCGGCGTACGCGTAGCCGCCGCCTGCGCCAAGAACGATAATCGCGGCGATGATGGACGCAGTGATTTTCACACTTTTCTTGACGCACTTCTCGCTAGGCGTCGCTTCCCTATCCTCATCCTGCGCAGGTTCGACTGTGGCAGAGTCGATTACCTGCGTGGCCTCGGTATCCTTGTTTTCTTCCATGGCTCTCCCCTCCCTTTATCTGCATTTATTTTGCTACGAAGGGTGGTCCCGACGCTTTCCCATACCGTCTTGCCGAGATGCCTACCGGCCTTAGATTTTCCATTTTATGGATTTTTCCATCGGAAATTCTATTTTTTAAAAAATTAAAAATTTGAATCTTTATTTTTCTAGAAATTTTCCATCGGAAATTTTATATTTCCACATTTCCATTACATAAATCCTGATTTCAATGTGGGGGTATGTTTTTTAAATTTTCCAACTGACTTAATTGTGTGAACGATTCCAGTATAACGTGAACGCAAATGTCCAATCCTTTGTGTGCGGACAATCCCAGTACGACTTGCAATCATTGGCGTACGCGAGTGTCGCGTTATTTTCCAACGGTTTTCGGCATATGTCATATTTCCTACATTTGACAAGAATTAGCCCCTCACTAATCTTGATATTAGCTTCCGTTCAATAGGTGAAAAACCAATCGGATGTGAGGTCGCCGCCTCCGTGAGCTATCACGGCGGTTCCTGACAAATGAATAGTGATAGCGAGCTTTCTCTGGAAAGGAGAAAAATCATGGCAAGCCGAAACGGTGGCTTCGGGGATTATTTCGATATTCCCGTGGCCGAAGAGCAAATTGCAAAATCCATGCTTGCGGAAGACGTCACTCCCATCGTGAAATGGGAGAAGGATTCCGACGGCAAATCCAAGCAGATTCCCGTTCTCGACAAGGACGGCACCCCTCAATGGGAAATTCAAACGCTGATGATTCCCTACGAGGGCGACGAACGCAAGCACGTCGCCATCGTGCCGGTCAAAATGTCTTCCAAGACCAAGCCGGTCGTGAAAGTCAATCAGCCGATTAGGTTCGTCGACTTCACCGTTCGCCCATGGAGCAACGACACCGCCGAAGGTGTCTCCTACAAGGCCACGGGCTTCAAACAGGACTGACAACCATGGCTATCCCGATGGTCACACGGACGTGCCTGATGCCCGTCGAACTCTATCGCGAGGTCGCCTCCTACGCCGACTTCCATGAGATTTCATGGTCTGCGGCAGTCCGGATTCTCACGGAGAAAGGACTGAACCTTGAGTGACGGCGATGACAGGTCTTTCCGCGGTTGTTCGGACGCGACTGAAAAAACTCAGTCAAACGCTTATAAAAGCGAATCAGACGCCTTGGTAGACGCCTGATTCGATTCACACAACCATTTCCTCGGCGGGATGAGGGCGGCAACCCTCATCCCGCTTTTTCCAAAGGAAACGATAATGGATATCCTACTATTAATTTTGAAGATTTTCGCTCTGACGGCATTGCTCGTCGGCCTTATGCATCCCCTCAGCGATGTGGCGGCGTGGGATGAGCCCGGTTGGAAAACTCGCCATATCGTCTGCGCCATCGCTACCACTGTGTGGTTGGGGTGGCTTCTTTTTAACCCGAAATTCACAACGCTCGTGACAGTCTGTGTGGTCTGGGGCGTCATCTGGTTGATTAGTCTGTTTCACCCCTCATTTCGGAACCTTCTTCCGTTCCTACGGTGCTTGACCTCGCTTCGCCATCGTATCAAGTCCGGTTCGCCGGAATTTATCGTCGAGCGTGTTCTGGGGCTTCGTCCTTTCGAGGATTCCACCACTGACTTCGGCGGCATTCGGGATTATAAGGCCGTCTACCGAAATAACGGTGATGAAAAATTGCTTGAGTTTATCTGTAATCTGGCGGGTATCACCGATGACTTCGTGGATAAGAAGTGTAGGGATGGCTTGGGTGCTATGCACGCCGAGACATACAAAGTTGACCACATCGCCCCCGGCCATTGGCTCCTGCATTTTTATGAGACGGTTCCTGCGAATCCGTTGGACGACTCGAAGACCATCAAGGCGTCCGATTTGGCTGAGTGGAACGGTAAGAGCGTGTTGTACGGACTGACCGAAAACGGTGATTTTGCCAAACTTTCATTCGAGCAAGTGTCCGGCATTGTTGCTGGCGGTGTTCCTGGCTCTGGTAAATCCGCTGGCTCTACCGTTCTCACCTATCCTTTGCTGAAATCGGCGAAGGCGTCCGTAGCCATTTTTGATGGCAAAGGTGGAATGGATTGGTCTTGGGCTCAGCATGCGGCTAGTTTATACAACAATGACTGTGACCTTGATTTGGGGACTGCCACTGAACAGTTGGAGTCTCTCGCCGAACGGTGCGTCACTGACTTGAAAGAGCATCCGTGGAGTGAGTCTGACCCGGATTTCTGGCATGCTGGCGCGACTGCCGCTCATCCGTTCCACTTGGTCGTGATTGATGAGTGTCAGACACTATTTGACTCTACCGGACGGTCTAAGGAAGACAAGGCCCTCGTGGAACGGTGCAAGAGAGCTGTCGCAACGATTGTTCGTAAGGGTAGGTCTGCGGGATGGTGCGTCATGTTGCTGACCCAGAAGCCTACTGCCGATAGTATTCCTACGAATATTCGAGATAATTGCGTGGTTAGGTTCGGTCTGCGCGTGACTACACGTGAAGCGTCCGAAGCTATCCTCGGCTCGATCCCAGAGGGAGACTCGACACCGACTGAGATTCCGTCGAATCGTCGCGGTGGTGCGGTGGTGCAGGGCGAAGACGGGCATACCAAGTCCGTTCGTTTCTTCTATCTACCGGTTCCGGAAGCCGCGAAAGCTCTGAACGCCACGACATTGGAAACGGTGTCTGACGGATTGAATGACTGATATTGATTACCCGGAGGGGACGTGGAAACACGTCCCCTCTTTTCGTATCAAGACCTTGGGGGTATAGCCCTTGTCAAGAGCATTAACAGCCGTGGCAGGCAGACTTGCAACAGTTGGTGCGCCGACCGTGTGGCGGCGCGCAGATGAGGTTTCGGAATCGTAGCCAAAGGAGCGCAGAGCGACGAAGCAGAGGAACAGCCGGTAGCGATGTGAACGGTAGCCCGAACGCGTAGCCCCCAGCGGAGCGGGTGGGCGAGAGAGAACGAAAGCGAACGGCGGTAGTGACGGCGCGAAGACGCGGAAGCGCGACGACGCGACGGCTCCGACACGTCATCCTCAGCACCAGAAAGAGCGTCGGTGGGTTCCGACTGTGAAAGCTTCCGAACGGTGGTTAACCTATCCCTCTCCTTCTTGATATTAGAGCGCATATCTTCTCAAAAAACTTGAAAACAAAAAATGGGACTGTTGTCCCCCTGACCGAAGGAGGTCAATTATGCCGACAATTTCAGTGCGGGCGCACGGTATTTCGGCGTCCAGATATCAACAAATCGTGAATCCTGTCACCGGTGAGATAGTCAAGTTGACGGTTTTTCAGCCGCCTGAAAGAACTAACACAGGTGGTTGGACTCGGAATGTGGCGCGGCGAAACGAGCAACGGTTGCAACAGGTCGATTTTTCGGCTATTGACGGTACGCCCGCGTTCGTTACGCTCACCATGCCTAAGCAACAGATGGAGCAAGTCAGTAGTAGGCAGTTCCACTATTGGCTCAAGATGTTCCTACAGTACGTTCAGCGTAGGGGCTGTGTCCATTATTACTGGATTTTGGAATTTCAGGGTTCCGGTAATCCCCATCTGCATATTTTGCTGTGGCTGAACGGTTGGACTACTGGCGGTGAGAAGCGTGGCTTTCAGCATCACGATTGGGATGTGGTGGAGCAATATCGCGCTTTGGCTTACTGGGTCAAGATGCTTAACGGTGATGGGATAGCCGCTAAAGTTGATGCCCAAAATTTTCAGATGGTGGAGCTGGGAAAATCATCGAACGTTGATGGCGTTACTTTGGAATCTCCGACGCCTGAACGTCTGTTGATGTATCTTGCTAAGCATGCGGCACGTGGCGTTGCCCATTATCAACGGCAAATCTCGAACATGCCGGACGATTGGAAATACAGGTCTGGGCGTGTCTGGGGTCATGATTCAAAGCTCCCGTTGCGTGAGCAGGCCGACTATGAGGTGGATTGGGCGTTTTTCTATAAGTATCGTCGGCTTGTTAAACGGTGGTGCGTGAGCAACGCGAACGGTGTTCAGGATGGTGAGAAGCGCCGTAAGGCCATTAGCTCGGCTAGGCGTATGTTGCGCTGTTCGCGTCCCGACGTTAGCCCCTATCGTGGCGTTTCTGCATGGATACCGGAAACCGTGGCTAAACAGCTGATGGCGTCTATTTCCATCGAGGGAGGTGAACGGTGAAACATTCAGAACTTCCAGCTTTGATGACCGTAAAAGATACGCAAGCGTATCTTCAATGTTCCAAGCAACATGTGTACGACCTTATTAACGGCGGCAGGATTAAGACGTATAAGGTGGCTGGACGCCGCTACATTGACCCCGATTCGTTGGCTCATCTTTTTTGGTGAATGGCGGCTAATTCGGCTTTGAGCTGGGTTAGCCGCTTTTCTGTTTGAGCTATCTCCCGTTCGAGCTCTTCGACTGTTGGTTCACGCCCCATAAGCTCGTTTTCGATTCCTTCCGCAATTTGTCGCATTCGCTTATGCCCAGAAGCCCTCTGATATCGTTCGATGGACGTTTTGGCATCTGCGTGCCTACCCCATTGCATCGTTTCCTTGAGGGTTACGCCTTGGTTCGCGGCGGCGGTGATGCTGGTCGCTCGGAAAGTGTGAAAAACGAGGTCGGGACGGTTGGCGTATTGCTTCGCTTTGTTGAAATGGTCGCGTAGCGAGTTTTCGCTGATGGTGTCACCGTATTTACTATGGATGATTCTATCGGTCGGCTTCTTGCCATTGCATGCCTGTTCGATGAGTTCCGCGAGTTTCGGTGGAACCGGCTGGACGGCGTGACTCGCCGCTGACTTCGCGCCTTTCAGCTGGTTCTTCTCGTCAATCCCGTGACGAACGGTTAATGTTTGGGCTTTGGGGTTCCAGTCTTGTACTTGGAGGGCTACGACTTCGCCTGTGCGCAGGTCAAGAATGGCTCCCAACCATATGGCTAATTTTGTCCATTCGGGCATGTGCTCGAAGATAATTTGAAGTTCTTCGGCGGTTGCCGGTGGAATTTCCGCACGCTTGGATGGCGGTAGAGCCGGTGCTTTCATGGTGACTGGTGACCTGTCTATGACTCCTTCGTTAAACGCCTTTCGCATGACGGCTTTCATGAGCTGGAACGTGCGTTTGCGAGGGTATGCGCCGTTGAAGTTGTCCATGTCCCCCAGCCACCTATTGATGTCTTCGGTGGTTATTTCGTTGATTGGATACTTCCAGAAGAACGCATGGGACAGATGTGCGAGGTATTCACGGTGCTTTCTCTTGCTTCCTAGTTCGAGTTCTCGCCCGTCTGACGTGTATTCCAGCCATGTTGGCGCGAAGTCCTCCATCACGTAGTCACAGAATAGCCGTTTACGCCTGTTCATGGTGTCTTCCTGCCGTTTACGTTCACTGGGCGTAGTCCACTTGCTGATACCTTTTTTATCGGCTTCTACGAGCGTCTTTTCACTGTTTAGCCATCCTTGGGCGCTGAGTTTGTCTTTGAATCTCTTGCAGATGCGTTGCCCTTTGTAGCTGTATCGGGCCTCATAGGTCGTACTTTTGCCGTTGATGGTGATGACGGTTCCCCAGCTGGCTTTTCTCATGGCAAACAGTATGGCGTTGGGGGTGTATATTTTCTCCACCTCAAACTCCACCTAAATTGCTGACTTTTGTAGACTTTCCCGGACGGTTCACGTTTGGGCGTGAGGTCTCAGAATCGTTGGAAAATGGCCGTTTTCGCATGAAAAAAGGGCTTTCAGATTTCTCCGAAAACCCATCTCGTGGAGCTAAGGGGATTCGAACCCCTGACCCTCTCCATGCCATGGAGATGCGCTA
>ERZ773269.1069-NODE-1069-length-28724-cov-17.757752_pt1 | contig 28724 bp, 22 predicted proteins | sample MGYA00511958_ERZ773269 | MGnify/ENA primary metagenome ERZ773269 (study PRJEB29015, sample SAMEA2737761) | human gut metagenome | biome: human gut; feature: human-associated habitat; material: faeces | place: China | collected 2012 ... | reverse complement strand
ATTGCCCGCTCCACGAAAAAGGCACGCTGATTTGTCTGGAATCAGCGTGCTTTTCTTATTATTTGCCACGCTTTTTACCTCACATAGCAAAACAGCAGGCAGTTCCCGCAAAAAGGAGCTGCCTGCTGTTATTTTTCATTCTGTCAGGCCCAGGGCTGCAAACTCTCTTGCAAGGCCGTCCTCGTACACGGTGGGGGCGATGCGGTCGCACAGCTGCTTCAGCCGCTCCGAGCCGTTGCCCATGCACACACTGATCCCGGCGGCCTGGGTCATCTGCAGGTCGTTATCGCTGTCGCCAAAGCCAATGGTATCTTCCTGCGGGTGGCCCAGATGGCGGCAGATGGCCCGGATGCCGGTGCCCTTGTCGAATTTGCGGTTGATGAGCTCCCCGTTCACCATGCCGTCATCCATGGTGTCCAGGTTGCTCTCGCAGAACACGAACTGGTCCTGATACAGCCGCTTGGCCTCGTCCAGATCGTGCAGGTGCTCAGCAATGTACACGATCTTGTAGATCGGCTGGCCGTCGTACCGGTCCAGCGGGGTCAGGCTCATGCCGTCCTGCATCGCCTTGCGCCAGCGGGCTGCCTCGCTGTTCAGCGGCTTGTCCGGCGCGTCGGCGGTAAACTTCCAGCGTGCGGTCATCTTCGGCCCGGCAAAGGTCTCGTCACGGGACTCCAGCGTGTAGTCCACGCCGTGCTGCTCCAGCACGGCGCTCAGCCCGCTGCACTGTTCCGGCTCCATGGGCAGGTCCACCAGCACCTGCCCGTCGCAAAGCACATAGCCGCCCGCGCTGCAGATGGCACCGTCAAAACAGCCGTACTCCAGCAGCGGCGCGGTCATGCGCAGGTTGCGTCCGGTGCACAGAAACAGCTTGTGCCCGTTGGCCCGGGCCGCCCGCAGCGCCTGCAGGGTGCTGTCCGGGATGAGCATCTCCCCCGGCGGCAGCAGGGTGCCGTCAATGTCCAAAAAGATCAGCTTACGGTTCATGCGTCCTCCTTCATCCGGATCGAACCACGGTCCACCACGCTGTACCCCAGGGTGGTCTGGCGGACGGGGCCGCCGTTTTCCGGGTGCTCCAGCATCTGCAGCAGCATCCGGGCGGCTTCCACACCCACCTGTTTCTGGTAAAAGCGCACGGTGGTCAGACCCGGCTCCACAACGCCGCCCACCCAGCTGTCGCCAATGCCGGCCAGACTGACCTGGGTGCCGATGGCGCGGCCTGCCGCCCTGAGTGCCCGCATGGCCCCCAGCGCCACCGTGTCGGTCACGCACACCACGCCGTCCAGATCCGGGCAGCAGGCCAGCAGCTCGTTCATGCAGCGCTCGCCCTCTTCCATGGTAAAGGCAGAGCAGCACAGCCGGGGCAGCTTGTCGCCGTCCAGCCCGGCAGCATTCAGGGCGTCCTGCACACCCTGACGGCGCGCAAGCCCGACGGCCTGATCCTTCTCGGTGCCGCCGATGTACACCAGCCTGCGGTGCCCGCAGGCCAGCATCCGCTGGGCCAGCTCCCGGGCCGCACTGCGATCATCGTTGTACACGCAGGGCACCTCCGGGAAGCGCTGCCCGGTGACCACCAGCGGCACCCGGCAGGCCTTGAAGGCCCGGGCCAGCTGAGGGCTGTAGTAGCACCCCAGCAGGATGATGCCCGCCACATGATTGCGCTGCATGGCGGTCAGGTAGCCAAGCTCCCGCTGCTCGTCCAGCTCGGTGTTGCCCAGCAGAATCAGGTAGTTCTGTTGATCCAGTTCGCTGGCGATGCCGGCGGTGATCTGCCCCACCGACTGGGAGCTGATGCTGGGGGCAATGACCCCGATCTGGTTCACCCGGCCGGTGCGCAGAGTCTGCGCGGCGGCGTCCGGGCGGTAGCCTGTTTTTTCCACCACTTCCCGGATGGCTTCCCGCTTCTGTTCACTGAGCGGCCCGCCGTTGAGATATCGGCTGACTGCCGCGCTGGACACGCCAGCCATTTTTGCAATGTCACTGATGGTCATGGGGCAATTTCCTCTCACACGCTCTGCATCCCGCAGATTGTAAACGTTTTCACTTTCTATTATAAACCGGCCTGCACCGTCCCGCAAGGGGTGCAATGGCCTGTTTTGTTGCAGCGGCATCCCCAGTTTTTGGCAGTCCTGCACAAATCCACTTGCATCTGGCAAGCAGGGTCCAACTCTTTTTTGCTATTCCGGCGGGCAGCCCTTACAGGACACCCATGTGCAGTGCCCGCAGCAGCAGGCCCAGCACCAGCACCACCAGCAGCAGGGTCAGGATGGTCCTGTTCCCGGTGCGCTTCTTTTTGGAGCTGCGGCGTGCCGGGGCGCTGCGCTTGTGGGCAGCCGTGCGGCTGTTGTTCGACGCTTTCCCGCCCGACGTCCTGCTGCCGGTACGGGCCGCAGGCTTCGCCGCTTTGCTCTGCCCGCGGGTGTTGTCGGCCGGGCGAGCCGCCTTCCGGGCACCGCACTGCTCCAGAAAGCTCTCGGCCTCCCGGTAATACTGGGCCAGCTCGTTTTCCCGGAAGGCGGTGTCCGCATACCCTTCTTCCAGGCTCTCGATGGCCTCATTGAAGAGGATGGCCGCCTGGGTGCCATCGGTGCGGTCCGCCGCGTGGGCGGCTTCGTTGCGGGCCGTGCGCACCGCGTTGCAGGCCCGGCGGGCCGCCGAGGGGTGCGGCGTATTGCCCAGCAGGTCCAGAGGCTTGGCCGCGTCTTTTTCCGGGTCCAGCAGCACCCGCATACACAGGGTGGTATCCAGCTGCTGCCAGCTGGTCTTTCCGCTCAGGTCCGGCATTCGGTCGTAGTAATCCGGGCTTTCTTTCTGGCGCTGGGCCAGGTGCTTGAGCAGGGCATCCAGGCTGTGGGCCCCGGGCTTCTGCTCCCAGTGCCAGCGCAGCAGCTTGCGGCTGATCTCATCGCAGGCCGTCTTGATCTCAAACGCCGCTTGTAACGTCTCGTCTACCATATTGCCACTTCCTCGATTTGAAATAAAACCTCTCAGGCCGCGCTTTGGCGCGTCCAGCTATCCTCCCTCTGTCGCTGGCGCGACATCTCCCTCCGGCCGGAGGGAGTCTGTCCTGGCAGGGGAGCCAATAGCAGTTGCAACAAAAAAGCGGAGGAAACGCTCACCGCCTCCTCCGTTGCTGTTTTACAGGATAAACTGATAATACACAAAGCCCCACAGCGCAATGCCTGCGCAGATGATAGCCGTGATGGGCGGAACCCAGCGGATAAGGGTCTCAGCGATGCTGTCACGGGAGTCCGCTTCCTCCTCGTAGTCGTCCTCATCCACGGGCTGCGGCTCCGGAGCGCGCTGCGGTGCCGGGGCAGCGTCCCGGACAGGGGCAGGCATCACACGGGTGCCCTCGTCGTCCGGCCGGGCCGCGCGGGCAGCAGGCTGGTAGTTCCGTGCATCCAGGATTCGGGTCTGCTCTCCGGCTTCCACCGGCTCCAGCGGCGGCGCAAAGGAGGCCGCCTGCTCCACATGGGGGCGGGCAGGCATGACCCGGGTCGCCTCTTCCTGGGCCGCGCTGCTCATGATGCGGGTAGGCTCTTCCTGCGCGGCAGGTTGAACGGGCCGCACCGGTGCTTCCGGCTGGGCAGCGGGCACGGGGTCCGGCTGCTCCGGCTGGAGCAGGGTGTTCAGGGCGTTCTGCAGCAAGATGCGGTCACAGCCGCACTCGGTGCAGTATACGGTATCCTCTTCTTTCGGATGGAACGCGCCACAGGCGCAGTACCAGCCGTTTTCAAATACCTGGGGCATATACTTCAGGCCCTGACGGTTCATCCGGGCCTCCAGTGCTTTCTGCAGCTCGGGGCTCAGGCGGCGGGGGGCCGGCAGGCGCACCCGCTTGATGGCGTCCAGATGGACCACCCGCTTGCCGTTGTAGACGTTCTTGAGGGAAACATCCACACTGGTGATGGCTTTCTGGGTCACAAACACGGCATCGTCCATGCCAAAGCTCTCGCCGGGCTTCACAGCAATGTCACGATACTCAAACTCGTCCTCGCAGAGGATGATGCCGTCCACGCCCTTGCACTTGAAATGGATCTCCAGGGCTGTCAGCGTCACCTTGGAAATATTCTTAAAGGTCAGGCAAACCGCGTGCTCGCCGCTGCTCTCGCCCTTGAGCAGCTCCACGCAAACAAACTGCACCGGGCTGCCCGGGGTGTAGTAATTGGCGCGTGTCCGTGCGACCGGGTCAAAATTTTCCTCCACAACACTCTCCCCTTTCCGGGTTTATTCTTCGGGTTTCTGGGCCGGGGTCTCCTCTGCCGGAGTCTCCACGGGCCGGGCCTGTTCCGCCATCTCGGCGGGCTCTGCCGGTTCGGCGGGCTCTGCCGGTTCTACCGTGGTCTGAGCCGGCTGGGCAGGCTCTTCCGCCTTGGGCTCCTCGTCGTCACGGGGGGCCAGGGTGCCGCCCGCCATCACGGTGTTGAACTCCTGCTCGTTGAGCTTTTCGCGCTCCATCAGAGCCTTGGCCAACGCGTGCAGCTGGTCGATGTGCTCCGTCAGAGTGCGGCGGCAGGTCTCGTAGGCCTCGTCGATGATATCCCGCATCTCGCTGTCGATCTCGGCAGCGGTGGTCTCACTGTAGCCCTTGCCCTGCGCAAAGTCTCGGCCCAGGAACGTCTCTTCCTGAGAGGTACCGTACACCACCGGGCCCAGCCGCTCGGAGAAGCCGTACTTGGTGATCATCTGGCGGGCAATGTTGGTGGCCTGCTGCAGGTCGTTGGAAGCACCCGTGGAGATGTCCTCCAAAATCAGCTGCTCGGCCACACGGCCGCCCAGGCTGGAAACGATGTCCTCAAACATCTCGCCCTTGGTCACATAGCTGCGGTCCTTCTCGGGCAGATACATGGTGTAGCCGCCAGCCTGGCCGCGCGGGATAATGGTGATCTCATGCACACGGGGGTGGTGCTTGCAGTAGAAGCCCGCCACCGCGTGGCCTGCCTCGTGGTAGGCCGTGAGCTTTTTCTCTTCGGGGGTCACGACGCGGCTCTTCTTCTCCGGGCCGGCCATAACTTTCATGGATGCTTCCTCGATGTCCTCCATCGTGATGGCCTTGCGGCTGCGGCGGGCAGCCAGCAGGGCAGCCTCGTTGACGAGGTTTTCCAGGTCAGCGCCTGCAAAGCCCGCGGTGCGCTGCGCGATGACTTTCAGGGACACATCCGGAGCCAGAGGCTTATTCTTGGTGTGGACTTTCAGGATCTCCTCACGGCCCTTGACATCGGGCAGGCCCACATAGACCTGACGGTCAAAGCGGCCGGGACGGAGCAGAGCCTTATCCAGAATATCAGCGCGGTTGGTAGCGGCCATGACGATGACGCCATCGTTGGCCTCAAAGCCATCCATCTCCACCAGCAGCTGGTTCAGGGTCTGCTCGCGCTCGTCGTGGCCGCCGCCGAGGCCGGCGCCACGCTGACGGCCCACCGCATCGATCTCATCAATAAAGATGATGCAGGGCATGGTCTTCTTGGCCTTGTCAAACAGGTCTCGCACACGGGAAGCACCGACACCGACGTACATCTCCACGAAATCCGAGCCGGAGATGGAGTAGAACGGCACGCCGGCCTCACCGGCACAGGCGCGGGCCAGCAGGGTCTTACCGGTACCCGGAGGGCCCACCAGCAGCACACCGTGGGGGATGCGGGCACCCAGCGTATTGAACTTATCGGGGCTCTTGAGGAACTCCACAACTTCCTTGAGCTCCTCTTTTTCCTCGTCCTCACCGGCCACATCGGCAAAGGTGGCAGTCTTTTTGTTCTCGTGCTCGTCCTTTACCTTGGCCTTGCCCACGTTCATGATGCCGCCGCCACCGGCGCCGCCGCGCATCATGGAGAACAGCAAAAAGCCGGTGCAGCCCAGCATAGCCAGATAGAACAGGATCTCCATCCAAGGGATGGTCTCCTTGGCGGGCACATAGTCGTACACCATGGGCGCATCGGGGTTGGCTGCATCGTACTGGGCGATGTAGTCCGACACATGGTCCACGAACATCCGGGCGTAGGGCAGCTTATAGCTGACCGTCTCGGTGCCGTCCTCGTTCTTCTTCACCCCGGTGGGGGCAGCGGAAGAGGAGGACAGCAGGCCGGAAAGCAGCCCGCCCGTGGACTGGGTGGTGCTCTGCTCGGCAGCGTTGGGCAGCTCCTGTGCGCCCTCCTTCAGGGTCATGGTGATCACGCCGGTATTCAGATCCAGCGAGAATTTGGTGACCTGATTGCTCTCAAAATAGTGTACCACCGTGGAATAAGCCATGGAGGAGCCGTTAGCGTTGCCGCCGGTGCCGCCCAGCACCGACCACACCATCAGCACGGCTGCCAGCACAATGGCGATCACCAGCGGATTGAAACGGGGTTTCTTCGGTTGCAAAAAAAATCAACTCCAGTTCTGGATTTTTATAATGGACACGTTACTTCGTGTAGACCTCGGGCTTCAGCACACCGACATAGGGCAGGTTGCGGTATTTTTCATCGTAGTCCAGACCATAGCCCACCACGAACTCGTCAGGCACCTGAAAGCCCTCGTAATCCGGCTGGATGTTGGCCTTGCGGCGGCTGGGCTTATCAAGGATGGTGCAGATCTTAACGGAGTTCGGGTTGCGCATCTTGAGCATGGGCACAAGGTTGGACAGGGTGACGCCGGTGTCCAGAATGTCCTCCACGATCAGCACATCCTTGCCGGACAGATCACCGTCCAGATCCTTGATGATCTTGACCAGACCGCTGGTGGTGGTGTTGCTGCCGCCGTAGCTGGAGACCACCATAAAGTCGATATTGCAGGGGATGCTCACAGCCCGCATCAGATCGGCCATAAAGACCACCGAGCCCTTGAGGATGGACACCAGCACCAGATTTTTACCGGCATAATCCCGGCTGATCTGAGCGCCCAGCTCTGCCACCTTGGCCTTCAGCTGCTCTTCGCTGACCAGAACGGTCTTGATATCATCGTGCATACTCATTTGTTTTTTCCTCCTGTGTTTCGATCTCTGCATCCAAGTGCAGGATCCATCTGCTTTCCGTGTCCGGTGCAAGGCCATCGGCAAAGCCTTCTCCACACACCCATAAAATTTCGCTTCCGCTGGCAAGCAGCGGCAGCGTATCCCGCAGTTCGTTCGGGACACCGGCCTCGTTCATCCACTTTCGCAGCGGTTTGCTCAAGCCCCGCCCCGCAGGCCGGAAGCGGTCTCCCGGCTGTCGGGCACGCAGCACAAGGCCAGTGTACAACGTAGTTATTCTAGCATAATCCGCCCGATTTTTTAAGTCTTTTTTATGAACGACTTGTATTTTTTCTTCAAAATCCGCCGGGAACACCCGTGCAGTCAGGGTTTTGCCCCCCGGCAGAGGCATCCGGGCCGGTTTTCCGGCCTGCAGGGCTGCGGTAAATGCGGCCGCCGCATCGGCGTCCCAGCCGGCAGATTCGGCCTGTGTTTCCTGCCGGAGCACCCCATCTGCCGCGCAGAAGCGGACCTTCCCGGTCAGCTGCACGGCTCCGCTGCCCTGCTGCACCAGCTGCGCCAACAGCCGGATATATTTTTCTTCCGGGTCCCGCACCGGGGCCGCCAGACGGTGCAGGGCCGTTTCCAGAATGGGCGCATCCGCTGCCGCCAGCGGCTCCAGCCGCCAGCACACGGGGTCCGTGTCCGACAGGCGGGCATCCATCAGCAGCGCTTCGGCCTTTTGGGCAAAGTAGGCGTCGGCCTGCGCCGCCTTCTCGCAGAAGCGGGCCAGATTTTCCACGGCTGCCTCGTTCGTGCTCCGCAAAGCAGGCAGTGCCGCCCGGCGCAGCCGGTTGCGGGCGTAGGCGTCCGTCTCGTTCGTCTCATCGGTGACCCATGTCTGCCCGGCCGCCCGGCAGACCGCCTCGGTGTCGGCCCGGTTCAGGCAGAGCAGCGGCCGCAGATAACACCCGCGCCGGGGCCGGATGCCTGCCGCGCCGTGCAGCCCGGTGCCCCGGGCCAGCCGCAGCAGCAGCGTTTCGGCCTGGTCATTTGCAGTATGGGCCGTTGCCACGGCATCTATCCCCTCTTCGCACAGGCGTTCAAAGCAGGCATAGCGCAGGCGGCGGGCCCAGTCCTCCCCGGCGTGGGGCGGCGGCGCATCCACCGTGTCGGCCAGTTCTGCCGCGTGGAACACCCGCAGCGGCACCCCCAGTGCTCCGCAGGCCTGCCGCACAAAGGCTTCGTCCCGGTCGGCGGCGGCGCCGCGCAGGCCGTGGTTCACATGGCAGGCTGAGAGGGTGTAGCCGAACTCCGGCTGCAGCGCCCGCAACAGGAGCAGCAGCGCCATGCTGTCGGCCCCGCCGGAAACCGCCGCCGCCAGCCGCAGCGGCTGCCCCGGACACAAAAGCCGGTTCTGCAGGCAGAAATCCCGCACCGCAGCCCGGCAGTCTTTCTCGTTTTTCATCGGTTCAGCGCTTGAAATCCACATCCATGAAGCGGGTGTGGGCACCGTCCCAGCCCAGCGGCACGGTACTGGTCTCACCATGGCGGTTCTTGGCCACGATGCACTCGGCCGTGTCGGCATCCACCTCGGCACCGTCCGGGTTCTGGCTGGCGTAATAGGAATCACGGTAGAGGAACAGCACGCAGTCGGCGTCCTGCTCGATGGAACCGGAATCACGCAGGTCCGACAGCTGGGGGCGGTGGGAGGAGTTGTTGCCCTGCTTTTCCACCGCACGGGACAGCTGGCTCAGCGCGATGATGGGCACATTCATCTCTTTGGCCATGATCTTGAGGTTTCGGGTGATGGAGCTGATCTCCTGTACACGGTTCTCGGTGCGCTGGCCCGTGGTCATCAGCTGCAGATAGTCAATGACGATGAGGCCCACATTGGGGCGGCTGGGGTCCTGGTTCACCCGGCGGATCTTCGCTTTCATCTCAGTGATGGTGATGCCCGAGGTGTCATCCATATAAATGGGCGCGTCATGGAGCTTCTCGGTGGCAAGGGCCAGGTACTCCCAGTCCTCCGCCCGGAGGGCGCCGGTGCGGAACGCCTGGCTGTCGATGCCGGCCTCCGCCGAGAGGATCCGGTTGGTCAGCTGCTCCTTGGTCATTTCGAGGCTGAAGATGGCCACCGGTACTTTCTGCTGCATGGCTACACGGGTGGCAATGTTCAGCGCAAAACTGGTCTTGCCCATACCGGGGCGGGCAGCCAGAATAATAAGGTCGCCGCGGCCAAGGCCGGTGAGCACGGTGTCCAGCAGGCGGAAGCCTGTAGGGATGCCCTTGTACTTATCGGCATCCGGGCCGCTGATCTTCTGCAGATTGGTCAGCGTTTCCACCATGCTGGAAGAAAGGGGCGTCAGGGCGCTGGAATCCCGCCCGGAGCGGATCTCATAAATGCGCTGCTCGGCGTTTTCCAGCAGCAGGTCCGCGTCCGGCTCGTCGCCCGCATCCTGCAAGATATCTTTCGCCACACCCATGAGCTGGCGGACCAGATATTTTTCCTGCACGATCTGGGCGTAGGCTTTCACGTTGGAGATGCTGGGCACCGTCTCGGCCAGACCGGTCAGGTAGACTTTCGCCTCGTCCGCGCTGGGAAACACGCCGTCTGAGATGACCGCATCCAGCAGGGTGACGAAATCAATGGTCTGGTCGCTGGTGAACAGCCGCAGCATTTCCGAATAAATTTGGGCGTTCTGCCGGGTGTAGAACATCTCCGGCCGGATGATCTCCACCAGGTCGGTCAGTGTCTCCGGCTTGAGCAGCACCGCGCCCAGCACGCTCTGCTCGGCCTGCATGTTGTAGGGCAGATTGATGCCCACGCTTTCCAGATTCAGTTCATTGGAGTAATGTCGTTCGTTCGGCATGATCGTTTCCTCTGGGTCTCATACTACAAAAAGCGCCCCCTGCCGTGAGGGGGCGCAGACAGGCTTTTTCAGATCAGGCCTGCTCCACTTCCACTTGAATTTTGAACGAAGCCACCACACCGACATGCAGGCGGACTTTGGCGTTGAAAACGCCCGCGTCCTTGATGTCCTTGGTTTCCAGCTCGATCTTCTTCTTATCAATGGCGGTGCCGGCCAGTTCGGAGAGGGCTGCCGCCACTTCTTTGCCGGTGACCTTGCCGTGCAGGCGGCCGGAAGCGCCGCCCTTGGCCTTGATCGTCACGGTCTTGCCGTTGATCTTCGCAGCCACTGCCTGAGCAGCGGCCACGTTCTCTGCCTCATGGAAGTCCGCAGCCTCTTCCTTGCCGCGGGCAATATTCACCGCGCTGGCGTCGGCCACAGCGGCCAGCTTGCGCGGGAACAGAAAGTTGCGGGCGTAGCCGTCGGAGACCTCATGGATCTCGTCCTTTTTGCCAATGCCCTTGACGTCCTGCTTCAGAATCACTTTCATGATGTTATCCCTCACTTCTCACCGGAGAACCGGTGCAGTTTTGTAGCTCTAGTATACCGCAATTGCAATTATTCGGCAAGCTCTTTCTCCGCGACGCTCAGTGCCACCTCAATGACCTTGTCCATATCGTAGTATTTGTACTCGCCCAGGCGGCCGCCGAAGAGGACCCCCGGCTCCGCGTCGGCCAGCTGCTTGTAGGCAGCATACAAAGCGCCGTTCTTCTCATCATTGACGGGGTAGTACGGCTCGTCGCCCTTTTTCCACTCCGCACTGTACTCCCGGCTGATAACGGTCTTGGGCTGGGTGCCGAACTCAAAGTGCTTGTGCTCAATGATGCGGGTGTAGGGTGTCTCGGCGTCGGTGTAGTTCACCACGGCGTTGCCCTGATAGTTGTCGGTGTCCAGCACCTCCGTCTCAAAGCGGACGCTGCGGTACTGCAAAGCACCCAGCTTGTAATCAAAGTAGGCGTCCACCGGGCCAGTGTAGACGATCTTATCCGCCAGCTTGTCCAGCTCCGTCTTGCGGGCCAGGTAATCCACACCCAGCTCAATCTCCACGCCGTCCAGCATCTTCTCCACCATGGCCGTGTAGCCGCCGTTGGGGATCCCCTGATACAGGGCATTAAAATAGTTGTCATCGTAGGTAAAACGGACGGGCAGCCGCTTGATGATGAACGCGGGCAGCTCGGTGCAGGGGCGGCCCCACTGTTTGCCCGTGTAACCCTTGATGAGCTTCTCGTAGATGTCGGTGCCTACCAGACTGATGGCCTGTTCCTCGAGGTTCTTCGGCTCGGTGATGCCTGCCTCGGCCCGCTGCTGCTCGATCTTTGCTTTTGCCTCGGCGGGAGTCACCACGCCCCACATCTTATTGAACGTGTTCATGTTGAACGGCAGGTTGTAGATCTCGCCGTGGTAGTTGGCCACCGGGCTGTTGGTATAGCGGTTGAACTCTGCAAACTGGTTCACATACTGCCACACAGCCTTGTTGTTGGTGTGGAAGATATGTGCACCGTAGCGGTGGACGTTGATGCCCTCCACCGGCTCCGTGTAGATATTGCCTGCAATGTGGCTGCGCTTATCGATCACAAGGCACTTCTTGCCTGCCTTTTTTGCTTCCTGTGCAAAGACCGCGCCGTAAAGGCCGGCACCAACGATCAGGTAATCGTACTGTTTCATGGGTGTGATCCTCTCTGTTCCGTTTATTTCCCTTCTACATCGCCCTTTTTCTGCGATGCATAGTATTTGTCGATGGCACCTTCGATGCGGGCATGGGCTGCTTCCGGCGTGATATGCTTGAGCTGTGCTGCTGCCATGGTCTGGTGGCCGCCGCCGCCCAAAGATTCCATGATCACCTGCACGTTCACGGCACCCAGACTGCGGGCCGAGATGTTCACGCCTGTGCCCACCTGCACTGCCACAAAGCTGGCATCCACGCCCTGAATGGTCAGCAGATCGTTTGCCGCCTGTGCAATGGCCACGCGGGCTTCCGGTGCCACCTCGCCGCTGACGGAGATCGCGCAATTTTTGTACATGCGTGCTTTTTCCACCAGATCTGCCTTGGCATTGTACTCCACCATGGTCACATCGAACAGCTGGCGCACCCGCTCCGTCTCCGCGCCATAGCGGCGCAGCGCAGCGGCAGCTTCAAAGGTACGCACACCGGTGTGCAGGGTAAAATCGCGGGTATCCAGCATGATGCCGGACAAAAGGCCCTCGGCCTCCACACGGTTGGGCTTGTCGTCGCGCTCGCCCACGTACTGCAAAAGCTCCGTGACCAGCTCACTGGCCGAGGAAGAATACGGCTCATGGCAGACCAGCGCTGGGTTCTCGATGTAGCCCACGCCCTTGCGGTGGTGGTCGATCACGGCTACCTTGCCGCATTTTTCCAGAATATCCTTGCTTTCCACAAGGCCCACCTGATATGTATCCACCACGATGCACAAGGTGCGCTTGGAGATGATAGGCAGTGCGTCCTTCGGGTCGATAAAGTCGTCCTTCTGGCCTGCACGGCACAATGCATCGATCAGGCTGCCCGCAAGGGTAGCGTCACGCCGCACCGCGATCACCGCCGGGACATCGCATATTTTGCAGATGCGCAGCACGCCCTCGGCGGAGCCGATGGCATCCAGATCGCTCATGCGGTGGCCCATGATGACCACATGGTCGGCTTCCTTGATCAGCTTCACCAGCTGATCGGCCACGATGCGGCTGCGCACCTTGCTGCGCTTTTCCACACCGTGGCTCACGCCGCCGTAGAACGTAAAGCCGTCCGGTGTCATTTCAGCGGCCTGATCGCCGCCGCGGCCCTGCGCCATATCCAGCGCCTGCACGGCCATATCCTGGGCTTCCCGCAGGGTCTTGGCTCCGCGCCCGATGCCAATGGAGATGGACAGGTTCACGCTGGGGTCCAGGGCACGGATCTTATCCAGCACATCGTAGCCGCGCTGGGCGTACTGCTCCAGATGGCGCTCTTCCACCACGGCGATATAGCGGCCGCTGGCAACGCGGCGCAGAAAGCCTGTGCCCCGGCCGATCATATCCTCCAGCACCCGGTTGATGCCCTCCAGCAGGCGGGCGCGCTCACTGTCCAGCATATCGCTGAACACATCGTCGTAGCCATCCACCAGGAACACCATGTACCCCGGGCGGCTGGCCTTGTACTCCGTTTCGATCCTGCGCAGGGCGGTCTCCTCATTGAACACGAGCAGCGTCATGCTCTCGATGCCGCCCGGCACGGTACTGCTGTGCACATTCCACACACCATCGGCCAGATTGAGCTGCTGCCCCTCCGGGGTGCGGGCCTGTGCGGTGTCCAGGCCGGGCAGCAGCTTCTGTGCCCTGCCTGCAAGCCGGTCCTCGCCGCCCAGCAGCGCCGTGCGGAAACGGCTGTTATACCACAGCACCGTCTCGCCAGAAAGCAGAGCCGCCGGCTGAGAGAGGGATTCCAGGCTGTATTGGGTCCTGGAATTTTCAAAGCTGCCGCCAGCCACCCACTTGGCGGTCCAGCGCCGCAGCTGATACCGGAAAACGCAGATGCCAATGCCCCACAGCACCACCAGCACCGCCAGCGCAGGCCAGCCCGCGGGCCGCTGCACCAGAAGCGCCAGTGTCAGCAGTGCACACAGCACTGCCAGCGCGGCGATCAGCATTTCCAACGTCCATCTCGGTTTTTGTTTCATGGGATCTTCTGCCTCCTGGTCTGCCTGCCCCTGCGGGGCGGCTTCCGGCTTATACCTCCATCAGAATGGGGAGGATCATCGGGCTGCGCTTGGTGCGGCGGTAGATATAGCTGCTCAGCGCCTCACGCACCCGGGTCTTGACGCTGTTCCAGTCGCGCACATGCTCTTCCACGCAGCGATCCAGCGCGTTTTCCACAATGCTCTGGGCCCCGTCCATCAGGCTCTCGTTCTCGCGCACATAGACAAAGCCGCGGCTCACAAGGTCAGGCCCGGCCAGCACCTTGCCGGTCTTGCTGTCCACGGTGGCCACAATGATGACCAGACCGTCCTCGGACAGGTGCTTGCGGTCGCGCAGGACCACATTGCCCACGTCGCCCACGCCAAGGCCGTCCACCATCACTGCACCGGCGGTGACAGGCTCACCCAGCTTTATCTCGTCCTGGCTGAGAATGACATTGGAACCGTTCTCCGCGATCAGAATGTTGCTGGTAGGGATGCCAAGGCTGGCAGCGGTGAGGGCATGCTTTTTGAGCTGCTTGTACTCGCCGTGCACCGGCAGGAAATACTTGGGCTTCGTCAGGGTGAGCATGAGTTTCTGCTCTTCCTGACATGCGTGGCCAGAAACGTGCACATCGTACATGCTCTCGTAAATGACCTCTGCACCCAGCAGCAGCAGACCGTTGACGATCTTGGTCACGCTCTTCTCGTTGCCGGGAATGGGATTTGCCGAAATGATAATGAAGTCGCCGGGGCCCACGCGCACCTGACGGTGGCTGCAGGATGCCATACGGGAAAGGGCACTCAAGGGTTCGCCCTGGCTGCCGGTGGTAATGAGCACTACCTGCTCCGGGGGATACTGGTTCAGCTCATCCACGCTGATGAGGGTGCCCTCCGGGATGTGCATATAGCCCAGCTCCTGCGCCATGGCGGTGTTGTTCACCATGCTGCGGCCGCTGAATGCCACCTTGCGGCCATCCTCCACGGCCAGATCGATGATCTGCTGCACGCGGTAGATGTTGGAAGCAAAGGTGGCAATGATGATCCGCTTGTTGCGGGCACGGGCGAACAGATTGCGCACGCCTGCAGCCACCTTCTGCTCGGTGGCGGTAAAGCCCGGACGCTCGGAGTTGGTGGAATCGCTCAGCAGAGCCAGCACGCCGTGCTGACCGTACTCGGCCAGCGTGGACAGGTCGGTGACGCCGCAGGCCAGCGGAGTGTAATCGATCTTGAAGTCGCCGGTCTGGATGATGGTGCCAGCCGGGCTGTCGATGGCAAAGGCCACCGCATCCGGGATGGAGTGGTTCACATGGATGGGCTCAATGGTAAAGCAGCCCAGCCTGATCTTCTGTCTGGGGGTGATCTCCACGAACTTGGTCTTTCCTGCCAGACCGAACTCCTCCAGCTTGTTGCGGATCAGGCCGCAGGTCAGGCGGGTGCCATAGATGGGCAGGTCAAGTTTCTGCAGCAGATACGGGATGCTGCCGATGTGGTCTTCGTGGCCGTGGGTGATGAGCAGGCCCTTGATCTTATCCTTGTTCTGCACCACAAAGGTGAAGTCCGGGATGACCATATCCACGCCGTACATGTCGCTGTCCGGGAATACAAGGCCGCAGTCCACGATGATCATGTCGCCGTTGCACTCGTAGACTGTCATGTTCTTGCCCACTTCGCCCAGACCACCCAGCGGGTAGATGTGGATGGGCACAGCGGCCTCTCTGGGCTGCTGCGGGCGGCGGGGCCGACGGTTATAATAAGGGCGGCGGGTGGTGCGGGGGCGCTTTTCGCCCGTCTGCGCGGCGGGTGCGCCGGTGCTCTGAGCAGCAGCTGTTGCCTTGCTGCGTGCGGAATTATTGGTATTTTCTTTCGACTGTGCCATTCTGACCTCCAAAATAATTACAGCGCAGGCCGTCCCCGCTTGTGGGAACAGCCGCGCTGTGCATGGGAAGCACCTTGAAAAATCGCATCGGCTTCCGTTGGATGCACCGTATAGAATTTATTTCTCAGCGTGTTTTTTGCAAACCGCTGCCTGTTCCGTAAGAGGTTTTGTGCCAGATAGGTCCATCTGCTCGATGCGACCGTGGCTTTTCTGTTGGAACGCCCGGGCACACGCCTGCGGTGCGCCCCTATACGCATTTTGTTAGGATAAGTATAGTATTTCCCGGCGTTTTTGTCAATTCCAAGGTTTGGCAGCTCCGGCACGGAATATACATTCGCACTTGACAGAAGCCGGAAAATAGCGCTAAATAGAAGCAACCCATTTTAGAAGGAGAACCGCATGAAGCAGGTCGAAGTGTACACCGACGGCGCATGCAGCGGCAATCCCGGCCCGGGCGGCTGGGGTGCCGTGCTGCGCTACCGTTTTAACGGCAAAGTTTACGAAAAAGAGCTGAGCGGCGGCGGCGACAGCACCACCAACAACCGCATGGAGCTGACAGCCTTTATCGAAGCACTGCGCCAGCTCAAGGAGCCGTGCGAGGTACGGCTGTGCTCCGACAGCCAGTATGTCATCAACGGGCTTCAGAAGGGCTGGGCCAAAAACTGGCAGCGCCGGGGCTGGAAAAAAGCAGATGGCTCCCCCGCCCTGAACCCGGACCTCTGGGCACAGGCACTGGAGCAGGAAGCCCGGCACAAGATCACCTATGTCTGGGTCAAGGGCCACGCAGGCCACCCGGAGAACGAACGCTGCGACCAGCTGGCCGTGGCCCAAAGCAAAGCACATGGCGGGAGGCAGGGAACATGAGCGACACATTTTTGCCCGGCAGTGGGTTCGACACCTACGAGAGTCAGGATAAGGTTCTGGTGCAGATGGACGGCAGCAGAGAATGCGCCGTAGCTGTGCGCATTTTACAGCAGCAGGGCTTTGCCGTGGCGGGCGCTGCCGTGCGGCTGGCAGCAGAACAGACCGCCGAGGCGGAAAGCGCCAAAAAGGCAGCAGAGGCCCTTGGCATCGAGTGCATCGTGCTGAACGCCGAAGCACTGGCCGGGCAGGACGCAGACGTTCTGGGCGAGGGCGGCACGCCGCTGTTTGCCGCTCTGCTGACGGCTGCAGACAAGCTTGGGATGCAATATGTGGCAACCACTCACCGTGCCCGGGTGGAGACCGGTGCAGACGGCGTGCACACCGTCTGCCCGCCCGCAGGCACCGGCAGTGATGACAGCACGATTCTTGCAGCTCTGCCGCAGGAAACGCTGGCACGGCTGATCTTGCCGCTGGGCGATTTTGCCCCGGAAGATGTGGCGGAGATGGCCGAGGATTTTAAAGTTTAACCGTACGTTTCAAATGGCCTCCGTTGCACTCTGGCCATATTCAGCGGAAACATTATTTTTATATTAGAATTCCGGAAAATCTGCGGATTTTCCGGAATTTTTTTACAGGCAAGGCCGCTGCGGCACACGGCATCTGCTGTTTTTGCTTCCTGCGGAAACAGCCGCACGGCGGCAGAAATGCATTCTGCGGTTTGGACCCCATTCCCGTGAAAATGAAAATCGGGAACATCCGCAGATGTTCCCGATTTTCGCATTATCAATATAATTTCCGCTGAATATGGCGCAGCACACGCGGAGCCATTCCAAATCGTTTTGTCAGTTCTGGGGATGCACGATATCGCGCCAATCCAGATCGCCGCGCTCCAAGCCGTGGATGAGCACTTCTGCAGTGGCAATGTTGGTGGCCATGGGGATGTTGTGCACATCACACAGGCGCAGCAGCGTCATTTCGTTGGGTTCGCTGGGCTTTGCGTTGATGGGATCACGGAAGAACAGCAACAGGTCGATCTCATTGCAGGCGATGCGGGATGCGATCTGCTGGTCGCCGCCCTGCACACCGGCCAGAAAGCGCTGCACCTGTAAGCCGGTAGCTTCTGCGATCAGTTTACCGGTGGTGCCGGTCGCTACCAGTTTATGCTGGCTCAGGATGCGGCAGTACGCCGTACAAAACTGAACCATCAGCTCCTTTTTGGAGTCATGCGCAATGAGTGCAATCGTCATCCGTTACCCTCTCCTCTTCCTAAACGATTGGAACGCTTTTGTAAAAAAGTCCTTTGCCTGAAATGATATCACAAAATCCAATCTTTTACAACTGGTTTTTATACAAAATATTCAATTTTGTTTTCTTTTCCAGTCCCATGTGGTTCAAACCGACGCTGCAGTGCCCTTTCCCGTGTCGGTTTTGTCTCCCGTTTTCAGTTCTCCGGCGCAATGGCATCGGGGTTCTGCTCGGTGTCTGCGGCGGGCTGCTGCTCGTCCTGCACGTCAGGCTGGGCTTCCCCTTCTGCTGCCGTTTCCGGCGCAGCAGTGTCTGCGGCGGGTGCCATCTGTGCAGGCTGGGCTGCGGCATTGTCGGTGGTCTGGCCTGCAGCGGCCTGTGCTGGGTCAGTGGTCTGCGCCTGATCTTCCTGCTGGGCCTGCTCGGCTTCCTTTTCCGCTTCGGCCTGCTGGGCAAGGCTGCCATCCTTCAGGGCAAAATAGGCATTTGCAATGTCCACCACCAGATCACCGGTACGGGCACCATAGCCTCCGTACTCAATGCTAATGCCAATGGCGATCTGCGGATCATCCGCCGGGAGGTAAGCCACCATCATGGCGTTCAGATAGTGCTTACCGGGCGCATAGGTCTCGCTGCGCTGAGGTGTACCGGTCTTGCAGGCGATCGGCACCGGATAGCTGGAAATTTTGCCGCTGATGGTGCTGGGCACCTGCTTCATGCCCTGCCGCACCAGCTCAAAGGTGTTGCCGGTGCCTTCGATCACATCCATGACCTCGGGCTTGGTCTCGCTGAGCACCTCGCCGGTGTTGGTGTCCAGAATGGCCTTGACGAAATGGGTGCGGTAACGGGTGCCGTTGTTGGCCAGTGTTGCCGCGTAGGTAGCCAGCTGGATGGGCGAGACCACCGTGTTGCCCTGACCGATGGCGGCCTGCACATCCAGCGATGCCGTATAGTTGGAGTCGCTCTTGGTGGTCAGACGGCCCACGGCCTCGCTCACCTCCACACCGGTGCGCTGGCCAAGACCCAGCTTGTAGGCATAGGCATCGTACACATCGCTGGTCAGGCGGCGGCCAACATCATAGAAGAAGATGTTGCAGCTCCACTTGATGGCCGTTACCACATCGATGTTGCCGCTGTGGCCATGGCGGGTACAGCGGGGGTGGTAATCCTTGAAGTAGTTGTACACGCCGTTGCAGTAAACGGTAGAATACTGGTTGATGAGGCCGCTGTCCAGTGCAGCCACCGCCACGGCGGGCTTGAAGGTAGAACCCGGCGTATACAGGCCCTGCAATGCGCGGTTGAACAGCGGCAGGCTCGGGTCGGAGCTGTACTCGCTGTAGTTAGCGGCATACAGGTTCTGGTCATAGCTGGGATAGTTGGAAGCAGCCAGCACACTGCCGTCCTTCACGTCCAGCACCACCACCGCACCGGCGGCAGCTTTCATGGTGCCGGTATTGTACACGCGGTTGATCATATCAATGTTGTCCGCCAGTGCCTTGTCCACGGCACGCTGGAAGTTGCTGTCAATGGTCAGCTGCACGGTATGGCCCGGCTCCGGCACAGTGGTGAGCTTTGTATCCACGATCACGCCGTCCGAATTGCGGGTGATGGTCTCCACGCCGTCCTTGCCGCGCAGCTCGACCTCATAAACGGATTCCAGACCAGAAATGCCCAGAACATCGTTCATGTTATAGCCTTTTTCCCGCAGCGGATAGGTCACCTGACCGTTGGAATCGGTCACCTTCCACTTTTCCGCCGTGATCTTGCCCACACGGCCCAGCACCGCCGGGATGATATCGCTCTGGTCGTAGCTGCGGGCGCTGGTCTCCACGATCTCCACACCTGGCAGCTGCAGGCTGTGCTCCTTGATGGTGGCCACCGTTGCCGCACTGACGTTTTCTGCCATGACAAAGTTGTTCACATTGGAGAACGCCTGCCGGTCCATCTCGTAGTGGATGCCGGCCAGCACACGCTGCCATTCCGGCGAAAAATCCTGCAGATCGTTCTTTTCCACCAGCATTTCCATTACATCGTTGGCGGTGGCGTACTGCTGCAGACCAAGCGTTTCCTTCATGTCTGCCAGCTGCTTCTGGTCGCTGGTGGACGTGTCATCGTCCGTAAAGGCGTAATTGCCTGCTGCGTCCGCCTGACCGATCAGCAGTGTATCATTCCAGCTCTCGCCATTCGCACGCAGCAGCTCCACGATCTGCTGCAGCATGGTGTCCAGATCCCGGTCGCCCATCAGCAGTTTGTTGAGGACCACATTGTAGCTGGTGGTTGTGGTGGCAATGCGCCGCCCGGCGCTGTCCACGATATCGCCGCGGGCCGCCGTGACCGTAAAGTTATAGTCGGTGGTATTGGTGGCCTTGGCCTTGAAGTCGTCGCCGTTGACCAGCTGCAGAAAGATCAGCCGCATCACGTACAGGCCCATGATAACACATGCCACTGCAATGAGCAGGATCATCCGGCGCACAACGGTTTTTCGTTCGTTTTGGTTCATCCGCGTTTCCTCCGGCGGTTCAGACTACGCCGTTGTCGATTTTGAATGCGCTGTAAATGTGCCGCACCAGACTGAACAGCACAAGCGACGGCACCAGCGTCATCATGGCCGAAGGCAGCACAAAGGTCAGCCAGCGGCTCAGCGCCCAGCTGTAGCCGGGCATGTAGTAGAAGAACAGCCAGTCCAGCGAGAGCACCACAAGGGCCGTGCCGGTGCTGATGAGCGCAAAGTTCCATGTGCTGCCCTGCAGATACACCTGAACCAGCACCGAAAGCGCAAAGCAGAGCAACAGCAGTTCCAGCGCCAGCATACCCACGGTGCGCCCGGCGGTGTAGTCCCACAAAAGGCCGCTCACGGCACCAAACAGCGCACCTGCAAACTCGCCTTCATACACGGCCACAGCCAGACACAGCGGCAGAATGAACAGCGGCTTTGCCTGCCCCAGCTGGAGCAGGCCGGGGGTCGTCTGCAGTGCCGCGCACACAAACAGTGCCACCGCGTAGCAGATCCATTTCAGGATCTGGCTGCGGCTGCGCATGCGGCGTGATTCCATACAAATGCGCCCCCTTAATAGTCGGTAATAACGAATACGTGCTTGACCGTGCGCGGGTCTGCACCCGGGCGCACCACTGCAATGGAAGATTTTCCGCTGACTTCCGGCTCCACCTTCTGCACGGTTCCCACCAGCAGATCCGGCGGGAACACTCCGCCAAGACCGGTGGTGATCACCTGATCGCTCATCTTCGTCTCAGTGGCGCGTTCCAGATTGGTCAGCACGCACAGGCCGTCACCGGCATAATCGGTGCTGCCATTGATAATGCCGTTTTCCCGCGTGCGGGATACCACGCCCGCAGCGCTGAAGCTGGGGTGCAGAATGGTCATCACCTTGCAGCTGGTGGTGTCGGCTTCCACCACCATGCCGATCAGATAGCCCTTATCGCTGATCACGGCATCGTTCACGGCTGCGCCGTTCACCGTGCCGCAGTCCAGCGTAAAGCCTCCGAACTCATCCAGCGGGTCGCGTCCGATCACAAAGGCAGAAATATAGCTTGCTTCGGTGTTGGAATCCTGAATGCGGGCCAGCGCCTTGTAGGCTTCGTTCTCCGCCTTGATGCGGTCGTAGTCCACTATCTGCTGGCGCAGCTCAGCATTCTCCGCTTCCAGCTGTTCGTTCTGTTCCATGACCTCATCGATGCTGGTGTATTTTTCCCACACCGAGCCAATGCCGCCGCTCAGTGCCGATGTGACCTTCTGGAACGGCATCAGCACCACGCCCAGCAGTTCCTGCGGGGCAGCAGTCAGTCGTCCGTTGGCACCGGCATAGGCCATGATGCCCACCAGAAACACCGCCACGGCTACCAGTATCTTAAATTTCCATGTGTCAAAAAAATCCTTCAAGGGAGTACCCTCCTGTTTCGGGTGGATGCCATGCCATAAGAAAAGCGCGGACAGCCCTGCCATCCGCGCAAGAGACATTGTTTGCAGCGGAAATCAGCGCAGACGCTGCGCAAAAGAGCCTTTTTCCGCAAGTGTGGGCCTTGCCCGTGTTACATGTGGCCGCCGTCGGTGTCCAGCACGTCATGCAGGACATCCACATGATCCAGCACCGCACCGGCACCCTTAGCCACGCAGTCCAGCGGGTCTTCCGCAATGTGTACGTCGATGCCGGTCTCGCTTTGGATCAGCTGATCCAGACCACGCAGCAGTGCGCCGCCGCCGGTCAGGGTGATGCCGCGGTCGATGATATCCGCACTCAGCTCCGGCGGGGTGCGCTCCAGCGTTTCCTTGATGGCGCTGGTGATCTTGACCAGGCATTCCAGCAGAGCTTCGCGCACATCCTCCGAGTGGACGACGATGTTCTTGGGCAGGCCGTCCACGAGGTTACGGCCCTTGATCTCCATGGTCATTTCGGGGTCCAGCGCATAGGCGGAGCCGATCTCGATCTTGATCTGCTCTGCGGTGCGCTCACCGATCAGCAGGTTGTACTTGCGCTTGATGAAGGCGATGATGGCCTGATCGAACATATCACCTGCCATGCGCACGCTGCGGGAGGCCACGATGCCGCCCAGAGAGATCACAGCGATCTCAGCCGTGCCGCCGCCGATATCCACGATCATGCTGCCGGTAGGCTCGCTGATGGGCAGGCCCGCACCAATGGCTGCTGCCATGGGTTCCTCAATGACGGACACCTGACGGGCACCGGCCTTCAGGGTAGCTTCGCGCACAGCGCGGCGCTCCACCTCGGTAACGCCGGACGGGATGCAGATGACCACGCGGGGGCGGGAGAACATGCTGTTGCCGCATGCCTTCTTGAGGAAATTTTCCAGCATGTTGGTGGTAATGTCAAAGTCAGCGATCACGCCATCCTTCAGCGGACGCACAGCCACGATGCTGCCGGGGGTACGGCCAATGACAGCCTTTGCCTCGGCACCCACACAGCGCACCTCGTCGGTCTTGGTATCCACAGCCACGACCGAAGGCTCCCGCATGATGATGCCCTTGCCCTTCATATATACCAGAGTATTTGCGGTACCCAGATCGATACCTACATCTTTAGAAAACAGGCCCATTGTAAAAATTCTCCTTATGCTTCCCATTTTATCTATAGCGCCAGAACATCCGGCAGCCCTTTTGTGCCGCCTTTGCGCAGAATAACACGGTTCTATTATAGCCGCAAGGCAATGATTTCTCAAGCGTTTGCGCAAGTTTTCTTCGTTTTTTCCAGTTTTATCACACAAAATGTGCCAGCAGCTGTACGGTGCGGCTCACCGGCAGACCCATGATGGTGTAGTAGTCGCCCTCAATACGGTCCAGCCAGAGGGCCGCCCGCCCCTGAATGGCATAGGCACCGGCTTTATCGTAGGGTTCGGCGGTGGAAGCGTAGAAGTCGATCTCCTCTTCACCCAGCGGGAAGAAGGTAACGCGGCAGCTGTCCACAAAGCTTTCAGTGCGCGCACCGTCCGAGATGCACACGCCGGTGTGCACCTCGTGGGTGGCACCGGAAAGGGCGCGCAGCATCCGCTTTGCGTCCTCTTTGCCGTGGGGCTTGCCGAACACCTCGCCGTTCACATCCACCACCGTATCACAGCCGATGACCACAGCGCCCGGGTGCTGGGCCGAAACGGCAAGGCACTTGCCCCGGGCCAGCTGTTCCACCAGATGGGCAGGCGTAGCGGCCTGCACCGCACTTTCGTCAAAGTCACTGACGCAGACGGTGAAATTGGTGGTATATAAGGAGAGCAGCTCCCGCCTGCGCGGGCTGCCGGAAGCTAAGATCAGGTTCATGATTCCATCTCACTTTCCGGTAGAGCCAAAGCCGCCCTCGCCGCGCTGGGTATCGCCCAGCTCTTCGGCAGGCACAAAGGCAGCGGTGTACACCGGTGCGATGCACAGCTGGGCCACACGCTCACCGGGCTGAATGGTGTAGGCTTCCCTGCCCAGATTGACCATGGGCACCTTCAGCTCGCCGCGGTAATCGCTGTCCACCACACCCACGCCGTTGGCCATGCACAGGCCGTGCTTGATGGAAAGGCCGCTGCGGGCGTACACCAGTGCCACGCTGTGGGGGCCGGGCAGCTCGATGGCAAGGCCGGTGGGCACCAGTGCCCGCTCCATGGGGGCAAGGGTGAGCGGCGCGTCCAGTACGGCGCACAGGTCGGCGGCAGCAGAGCCGGAGGTTGCGTAAGAGGGCACCTTGGCACGGGTGTCCAATACCTTATATTTTACTGTGATGGGTTCCATAGTATACCTCGTTTTGATTTTATAGCAACTCCTTCCGTCTCGCATACGCTCGACAGCTCCCTCCGGAAGGTGGCATTGCGTCAGCAATGACGGAAGGAGTTTCAGTTCGTACCTTTAAAATACAACCCACGGGTAAAATCACCTTCAAAGGGTGCATGGGTGCGGATCATCTCCAGAATTTTGGCCGCTTCCTCCCGGCTTTCCAGCGTGAAGTAAGCCACACCGTAGTCCACCGTCAAAGCACCCGGCTTATCCCCCATATAAATAGGTACAGGGTTATAGATGGTGCGCACGCCAAGGCCGCACCGCACTGGGAACTTCTTGGCCTTGCGGTCGGTCAGCACGCCGGTCTTATCGCAGTGGGCGCAGTCGTGGATGTTCTGCAGCGGGCAGGCACGGGTGATCATCAGCGGCATATGGCCGTACACCAGCACGCCGGTGGGCACCGGCCTGCCGTTATGGGTGGGCGCAATGGTGCTGATGTCGCTGTCCTTCACCTCGGGCAGGATGAGCATGGAGCCAAGGCCGTTGTCCGCGTAGAACTGCGCGGCCAGCTGGTTCGTGATGTTCAGGCCAAAGCTGCCGCTCATGGGCAGGCCCCGGCACAGGCGCAGGTGGGCGATATTGCTCACCTCATAGCCTGCAAAACCGGCATCCTGCGTGGCCGCGATGCGGCGGGCGGTATCCTCTTCCAGCTTGCCAAACATGACCCGGGGCAGTTCCAAAAGGGTCTTTGCCCGCCATTCCCGGGGCACGCGGTCGGCCTGCGCAATGGGCAGGATGAGATACTCGATGCCGTCAAGCGCCCGCTCCGGCACCTGCTCCCAGCTTTCAAACCGGGCACGCAGGGTACGGTGGGGCGGCAGAGTGCGCAGCGGCAGGGCAGGCACATGCTCCTCGGTGGTGGGCCACGGGCGCAGCACTTCCCGCTTTTTGAGCAGGGCATCCAGCGCTTCGCGGCGCAGCTCGTTCACCGCACCGCCTGGGATAAACCACGGCCCACCGTCCATTTCCACGGTAATATCCTGATCTTCCACCGCAAAAGGCGTGCCGCCGGTCTTGGCAAGGCTGCGGTGCAGGCTTGCGGTGGGATCAGTACGGGCAGGCTGCGGCTCTGCATCCCCATAGGCAAAGGCCTTGCTGCCGTCTGCATCGGTGACAGTGAGCTTTTCGCCGCCCTCTTCAATTTCCAGCTTCATCTTTACCGGCACGCGGCTGCGCTCACGGCGGTAAAGCTCCCGCAGCATGGGCAGGGTCTTTTTGGTCTGTTCTGCATCTGCTTCGCTGCGCACGCCGAACATGGTGCCGTCGATCTTTCCATCCAGATAGCCGGAGGTGAAGCCGGAACGGCTGAAAGCATTCTTCAACAGGTCGCGGTCGTAGGCGCGGCCCTCGCGGCCTGCAAGACAGGCGCTGACTGCCGCCGCCACATACTCCGGCGTGCGCAGACGGCCCTCGATTTTTGCCGATGCCACGCCAAGCGCCTGCAGCTTGTCCAGCTTATCAATGACCGAATTATCCTTTAAGGACAGGTGGTGCAGGCGGCCCGGCTTGCCCTCCGGCAGGGCATTTGCCTCAAACGGCAGGCGGCACGGGCCGGCACAGGAACCGCGGTTGCCGCTGCGTCCGCCCAGAAAGGCCGACATGTAGCACTGGCCGCTGACGCACATGCACAGCGCGCCGTGCACGAAGCACTCGGTCTCGATGCCGCAGTGCTTTGTGATATGCTCCACCTCGGGCATACTCAGCTCACGGGCCAGCACCACGCGGGTGAAGCCCAGCTCCTTGAGCTCCAGCGCACCCTGCAGGCTGTGCACGCTCATCTGGGTGGAGCCGTGGCGCGGCAGCTGCGGTGCAATTTTACCGATCAGCGTTGCCACTGCCAGATCCTGACAGATGACCGCATCGGCACCGCTGGCTGCAACGGCACGGATGGCCTGTTCCAGCGCGGGCAGCTCGCCGCCATAGACGGTGGTGTTCAGCGCCACATGCACAGCCACGCCCCGCGCATGGCAGAAGGCGACCGCATCTTTCAGCGTATCCGCGTTAAAATTGTTGGCACTGGTGCGGGCATTGAAACCCGAAAACCCCAGATACACTGCGTCGGCACCGCTGAACACAGCGGCACGCAGCATTTCTTCGTTGCCCACCGGGGCAAGGATCTCGATCTTTGACATACTTCTCCTTTATCCTGTAAACGGCTTATTCCGCCTTGTCCGCTTCGCCCTCGGCAACAGACTGCTGTGCCGCCTGCTGGGCGCGCTCCTCGCGCCGGGCTTCCTTATTGCGCATCTTTTCCAGCTGTTCGCGCAGGGCGGCGGCTTCCCGCCGCAGCACCTCATTCTCTGCTTTGACCTTATCTTCCGCCAGCTTTGCGCGGGTAGCATCCGCAATGTAATCCTGGATCTGGCTGCGCATATTCTCAGCACTGCCGGTGCTCTTGCGGTATTCGTCCAGATAATCCATGGCGCAGAACACCGCCGCCTTAGTCACCGAAAGATTCGCATTATCGTCCAAAAGCTTGGTGATGTCTTCATCCAGCTTTTTTGCCAGCGACAAAATATATTTTTCCGGGTCCGTCGTAGCAATGGCATACGGCGTACCTGCAATGTTCACCCGTACCTTGTTGACCATATCTGTTTCCCCTTTTTATCCTTTTCTGCCCGCAGCGGGCAGTGATCTTCTGATTTTTGCCGGGAAGCGGCACCGTTCCCGGTACCGTTTTGGTGTCTTGTCACCCGCCGGGCGAGTTACCCGGCACATTTCTCCCGGAGTTTGTCCCTGAAAATGTTTCGGAACACAGCTTTCTTTCCCTATTATAATATAAATAAGCATCAAGAAAAAGTGTATTTTTTGAAATTTTGGCATATTTATCAGAAAGTTCAATAAAAAAATGTCAGTTACAGAAAAAATCCCCTGATTCCTTGCATTTGTCATTCTGCCATATTATAATATCTTTGTTATGTTGGCGGCAGAGCAAGTGAGGGAAAGTGCCTGCAGGCGCCAATTATTTCAATTATTTTAGCAAAACTGAAAACTTATGCGGATAGGAGTACCTTTATGACATCGAAAGAATTCGGTAAACTTCTTCAGGACAAGCTCACCAGCGAGTACGGCGTGGAGCTGAGCGTTGCTTCCAACCAGCAGATCTACCGCTCTCTGGCTCTGATCTGCCGCCAGATGATGAGTGAGAACCACAAGAAGTTCCAGTCCAAGGCCATTGGCACCGGCACCAAGCAGGTGTATTACCTGTGCATGGAGTTCCTGATGGGCCGCAGCCTGAAGACCAGCCTGCTGAACCTGGGTCTGGACGAGGTGGCAAAAAAGGCCCTGTCCGACGCTGATATCAGCATTGACAGCATCTTTGAGGAAGAGCCGGATGCAGGTCTGGGCAACGGCGGTCTGGGCCGTCTGGCTGCCTGCTATCTGGACGGCATGGCCACCACCGGCATCTGCGGCACCGGCTACTCCATCCTGTACGAGTACGGCATCTTCAAGCAGAAGATCGTGGACGGCTGGCAGCAGGAGCGTGCCGACAACTGGCTGCCCGGCGGTCAGGTCTGGCTGAAGAGCCACCCCGATCAGGCTGTGGAAGTGCGCTTTGACGGCGAGATCCACGAGAACTGGGACAACGGCTTCCACTATATCCAGCACACCAACTACAACAGCGTCATGGCTGTTCCCTCTGATATGTATGTGCAGGGCTACGACGGCAAGGGCGTTGCAAAGCTGCGCCTGTGGCAGGCAAAGGCCCCGGACTTTGATATGTCCAGCTTCTCTCTGGGCAACTACAACACTGCAATGAGCAAGAACGCCAATGCAGAGCTGATCTCCAAGGTGCTGTACCCCAACGATAACCATGTTGAGGGCAAGATCCTGCGCCTGCGCCAGCAGTACTTCCTGTCTGCCGCATCCATCGGCGATATCGTCCAGAATCACCTGTCCAGCTATGCGACCCTCGAGAACCTGCCCGACAAGGTGGCCATCCAGCTGAACGACACCCACCCCACCCTCGCCATCCCCGAGATGATGCGCATTCTGCTGGATGAGTGCGGCTTTGGCTGGGACAAGGCATTCGACATCTGCCAGAAGGTCTTCTCCTACACCAACCACACCGTCATGGCTGAGGCTCTGGAAAAGTGGAACGTGGATATCTTCAAGATGACCCTGCCCCGCATCTACCAGATCGTGGTGGAGATGGACCGCCGCGCCCGCGAGGAGCTGGCAAAGGCCTTCCCCGGCGATCAGGGCAAGATCGACTACATGGCACTGATCGGCGACAATCAGGTGCGCATGGCCAATATCTGCGCCTACACCGCCAACAGCATCAACGGCGTTTCCAAGCTGCACAGTGAGATCATCAAGGAGAGCGTTTTCCACGATTACTATCTGTTCAAGCCCAACGCCTTCAAGAACGTGACCAACGGCATTGCATACCGCCGCTGGCTGCTGGCCTCTAACCCCGGTCTGTGCAAGCTGTTGGACGAGACCATCGGCGACGGCTACAAGCACGATGCTTCCGATCTGACCAAGCTGAACAAGTACGCCGACGACAAGACCGTGCTGAAGAAGCTGAACGAGATCAAGCTGGCCAACAAGAAGGATTTTGCAAGTTATCTGGCAAAGAGCACCGGTCAGATCATCGACCCCAATTCCATCTTTGACTGCCAGGTCAAGCGTATGCACGAGTACAAGCGCCAGCACCTGAATGCGCTGAACATCGCTGCACAGTACCTGTACCTGAAGGAGAACCCCAACGCCGACTTTATCCCCAAGACCTACATCTTCGGCGCAAAGGCTGCTCCCGGCTACTACATGGCAAAGCAGATGATCCGCATGATCTGCAAGCTGGGCGACCTCATCAACAACGACCCCGCTGTGCGCGACAAGCTGCGCGTGGTCTATCTGGAAGAGTACTGCGTCTCTCTGAGCGAACACCTGATGCCCGCTGCCGAGGTCTCTGAGCAGATCTCTCTGGCAGGCACCGAGG
>ERZ773269.1025-NODE-1025-length-29561-cov-12.390327_pt1 | contig 29561 bp, 31 predicted proteins | sample MGYA00511958_ERZ773269 | MGnify/ENA primary metagenome ERZ773269 (study PRJEB29015, sample SAMEA2737761) | human gut metagenome | biome: human gut; feature: human-associated habitat; material: faeces | place: China | collected 2012 ... | reverse complement strand
AGAAATTGATGCTTCCTTTAATGAAGCAATGATAGCATCCTTATCAAAAGCCATGATTATATTCCTCCAATATTTAGGTAATTAATTTTGATTTGATAATATATGGTAATACGACAATTATGCGGCTTCGTCTTCCTTGTCGGCAACGGCCTTGACTGCACGAGCAATCTTCCGCATTGGGTCTTGCAATGCAGATGCAAGCATTGACAACAGATCTTCACGACTAGGCATAGTAGCGTATTCGTTAATTTCATCGAGAGTCTTAACTTTCTTTTCGATGAAACCACCCTTGATTTCAAGAGCGTCGTGGTCATCGGCAAAGTTCTTCAAGATCTTTGCTGGAGCAATTGGGTCTTCGTCAGAGAAGGCAACAGCAGTTGGGCCAACAAAAGTGCTCTTAAGATCTTCGTAGTCAGTACCTTCAACGGCACGGTCAAGAATCTTGTTCTTGATAACTGACATCTTAACACCGGCGTCACGAAGTTGCTTACGTAAATCAGTAACTTCAGCAACAGTTAAACCACGGTAGTCAACAACGATAGCTGATTCGGCATTGTTAAGTAATTCAACAGTTTGCTTAACAACTTCAGCCTTTTTAGCAATAGCTGCTTCACTCATGAATTTTCACCTCCTGCAATGTAGTTTGACCGGATTTATAAAAAAATCCCTATGACCGCAGACATAGAGAAGGAACTTAATTTCTTCCTCGGCAGGCTATATCATTAAGGCTTTCGCCACCTGAGTCTTAGGCAGAGTCATATTTAATCAACTGTTGTAGTATAACATTTCCCTTAATCCTTGTAAAGAACTATTTGGCTTTATTCATTAGGAACCGGAAATTATTCCCAAACGCGCCAGATTAGTTTTGTTGTACAATTAACTTACTAACTTACTTCAAGGAGTGCTAGATGCATGAAAGACTATGGCTTATTACTTGTTAACCTCGGTTCACCTGCTGAACCAACAACACCTGCTGTTAAGGAATATCTTCGTCAGTTTCTCGGGGATCGCAACGTTGTGGAAATGCCACCGGCACTTTGGAAGCCACTTTTAAATGGCATTATCTTACCAACGCGATCATGGCGTTCCGCAACATTTTACCGTGATTGCTGGTTAAAAAATGGTTCGCCATTAATTGTTAATACTAAAAAGCTAACGGCAAAAGTTCAACAAATGCTTCCTGAGTGGTCGGTTAAAATGGCAATGACTTACGGCAAGCCCAGTATCAGTGATACTCTCCAGCAAATGAAACAGGAATGTAAACACATTATTGTTCTTTCTCTCTTTCCCCATTTCACTAAGAGTACAACCCAGTCCATTATTGAGCAGGTCCAAGCTGTTGATCCAACTTTACCAATCATCGATCGTTTCGCTGACGATCCACGATACCTCACTGTTCTTAGTCAGCACATTCAAGAAGCTTGGGACAACGGGAATTACGACATGTTGATTATTTCTTATCATGGTATTCCCGTTTCAATGGTTAAACACGGCGATCCATATCAGGATGAAACTGAACGAACTACAATTGAACTAAAAAAGCGGCTTATTATTCCCGAAAACCAAATTGAAATGGCTTACCAATCTAAATTCGGCCCAATGCCCTGGCTAAAACCTTATTTAAAAAACCGCCTGCTCCAATTAGTTCAACTTGGTAAGCGGAATATCTTAATCGTTGCTCCATCATTTGTTACCGACTGCTTAGAGACGATCGAAGAAAATTCAGTCCAAAACTATCAAACATTCCGTGAAAGTGGCGGCAATACCCTTGATGTTGTCTCATCCCTCAACGATGACTCCCACTTTGCTGAGTTTATCGCTGACCTCGCTAAGGAGCGACTAAGTTAATGAAGAAGAAAAGTTTAGATGAAATCAACGGAAGCGTCAACGTCCCTACCGTCTACGAATCAGCATTTTGGCAAAAATTTCTTGCGTATAGTGGCCCAGGCGCGCTTGTTGCCGTTGGTTATATGGATCCAGGTAATTGGCTAACTTCACTAGCTGGTGGTGGACAGTATGGCTACACGTTATTAAGTGTCCTCTTCGTGTCAATCATCGTTGCCATGATCATGCAGTCGCTCTCAATTCGCCTCGGTGTTGTTACGAGGACTGATTTAGCTCAAGCAATCGCTCAACGGGCCCCTAAATCGGTGCGGATTAGTTTATGGTTACTAAATGAACTTGCCATGATGGCAACAGACTTAACCGGAGTAGTTGGAACTTCGATTGCCCTCTACCTCCTTTTCCGTCTTCCGTTAATTGTCGGTGTCTTCATAACCGTTGCGGACGTCCTGATTGTTCTTGTTTTTTTGCGGTTTGGTATTCGCCGTGTTGAATTCATTGTTCTGACAACAATTCTTATCGTTGGCACGATTTTTACGATTGAAGTTTGCCGGGCACACCCGAATTGGCTTGCAATTCTCAACGGTATTATTCCACAATCAAAAATTATCACTAACCATTCAGAATTACTTATGAGCCTCGGCATCATCGGAGCAACAATTATGCCCCATAACATTTACCTTCATTCGGCCTTAGCACAAAGTCGGCGTTACGATGAACATGACCCGGCACAAGTTACTGAGACACTTAAATTTGCTAACTGGGATTCAGTTATCCACCTGATTGCTGCCCTAATTGTTAATGCACTCCTTCTCATTCTTGGCGGAACCCTCTTCTTCCACACTGCAACATTAAACAGTTTGGCAGATGTCTTCTATGGACTGAAAAATCTCCATATTGTTGGTCCATTATCTAGTCCCGTTATGAGTTGGCTATTTGGCTTTGCTCTCCTTATTACGGGGCTGATCTCGTCAATCACCAGCACTTTAGCTGGTCAAATCGTTATGGAGGGGTACATCAACATCCGTCTCCCGTTATGGAAACGCCGCTTGCTTACCCGTTTTGTAACCCTAATCCCGATCGTTATCATCGGTTGTCTAATCCGCTTTAACGAGCAGCAATTTGAGCAATTAATCATCTATGCCCAAATAGTTCTCAGCATTGCACTCCCTTTTACCCTGTTCCCACTTGTTGCCATCACGAGTGATCAAAAGTTAATGGGAAACCATGCTAGTCCTACTTGGCAAACAATTATTGAATATGCCCTTGTCCTCCTATTAACTGGCTTAAATATCACAGCATTGTTCTAAGGAGAAAGTAATGAAGAAAAAAACGTTAACATTAATTAGTGGGATCGTCTGTTGGTTACTATTTGGGATATTTCTAGCTGGTGTTATCCAGAATGCACACTGGATTAATCAAGTGGATCGTTTTGGTTATCAGTTAACCCAGCCCACCTACCATTTAAAAACGCAAATCATGATTGCCCTAACATACTTTGGAGATCCAATCATCATTCAAGTTCTTACCATTTTCCTTGCTCTCTACCTCTGGTGGCAAGACAGGTTCAACGAGAGCTTATGGTATGTACTTCTTCAATTTATTGGTTACTCACTAGTTATTTTGACTAAGTATAACGTTCTCCGTGCTCGTCCAAGTAATAAGCTTTTCCCGGCTAACGGCTATATTTTTCCTAGTGGGCACACTTTCGCTACAGCAATCTTTGTTTTTACCCTACTTGCCGTGATTCTTCCTTACCTTCACTTTCAAGGAGCAAGAATTGGGGTAACCTTAATATTCTTCCTCTGGATTATTATAATTATGGTTACTCGGGTTTATCTCCGTGACCATTTTACAAGCGATGTCATTGGCGGCTTCTTACTGGCAAGTGGCTGGTGGCTAATCACCAAGACGTTTCGTCACCAACTTTCTCAATGGCTGATCAAGCCGATTACAAGAATTCAAAGTAGGAATTAAAACAAAAAAAGAACTCAAGAGAAGAAACCTTCTCCTGAGTTCTTTTTAGGTCAGGGCGGTATGTGGGATTCGAACCCACGCGTGCCGGACCCACAAACCGGTGTGTTAACCAAACTTCACCAATACCGCCATAATGACTCCAAAGAAAATAATATCACATATTGGTTCAGTAATACAATAAAAATCAAAAAGACTTTGTAATGATTACTAATTTGGTATAAATTAGCACCATCCAAAGCCTTTTCAATCAGGAACATCATCATTTGCTGTTAGAAGAATTAACCAGAACTTTTAATTACTTTTCTGCTTTTTTACTTATCTGATCATTTTCTGCCATTAATTTCTTAACTTCTGGAGTCCATGAATCCTTTCGAATCCTTACAAACCAGAATGGTAGAAGGATTAATACTGCACTAATAATTGCAACAATGATAAAGTCCTTCAGCGTCCCTACAGCGAACGTTGCAACTAGGGCAATAATAATGGTAGCAATTAAGATCAGTGCAATTAACCATGCTACAAAAGTATTACCGACCTTAAATGGCCGTTTCAAATTTGGCTGTTTAATCCGCAATTTAATGAACCCGATTGCCATAAAGATATAAACAGCACAATAAAGAACAGTGGTAGCATTAACTAATTCCAAGAATGCCGAATTAATACCTGGAATTAGTAAATAAACAAGTGCAAAGAAAGAAATAATTGATGCTTGAGTAATCAGAATAGTATGTGAATCACCAAAACGATCTGTCTTCCAGAACTTAAACTTAGGAGGATATAATCCCTTCTGAGCACTTGAAATAATGGTCTTACCTGGACCTGATGCCCATGCCGATAGCTGAACACTAACACCAATGAAGACTAAAATACTAAATACATTAGCGATCCATGACGGCAAGCCTAAAATTTTATCATATACGATAACCGGTTGAACAATGTTATTAAGATCAATTTTACTTGATGAAACAACAGCAGCTTCGAGGAACCCGTTAACGATATTAAGAGCAAACATAAAGACTAGTGTAACCAAAACACCAATTGGGTAGTAAGATACCTTCTTAATCCGTGTAATATAAACAGAAGACATTTCAATTCCCGTATAAATAAAGATAATTGGTGAGAAGAAGGCAAGTGATTTCATGTCTGTAGGATCTGGTAATAATTTACCAGCTGAGAAATTACCCAAAATTGATGAAGGGTGAGTTCCTGATTTAATAACTGCCCAAATTCCCAAAACAGTCATTATAACCAGTGGGATATAAATTCCAGCCCAAGCACCTATTTGTCCAGTAATCTTCGCCATATCAAACTTCATATTAAGAAAGGTAATAATCCAATACACAACTAAGATAACAATTAATGTAAAGATATTATTATTACCCAAACTTTCTCGGTTAATTGCAGTTGCTAAAAGCGGTGGCAAAGCTGAGGCAACCATAACCATCCCTGGGAACATTTGAACCCACAGTAACCAAGAAGTGGCAAAGCCATAACTTCCTCCTAAAGAGTTACTAACCCATAATTCTGGTCCCCCTTTTTCAGGGAAGGCACTACCAAATTCACCTGCAATCAGGCAAATTGGTAAGGCAAATAGTAAGCTAGCTACTCCCATGTAGAAGAACATAGTCCATCCAGAACCAGCTACATCAGGGATATTACGAATACTTGCCGCCAAAGCAACCGTCATCCCAATAAAAGTTATGAGGCTAACCTTTGACGTTTTACTTTTCATACGATAAACTCCCCTCTAATAATTAAAGAATCTCATTTAGCTTCTTTTCCATTGACTTAGCGATACCTTGTGAGTAGAAGTCGAAGAGTTTAGTATCATTTAAGTAAGGTGTCATAATAGCAGCCCGCAACAATGTTACTGCGCCAACTTTATTCCACTCGTCTTCAGAAAAGCCAATCCGCTTAATAAATGGAACTGGTGAATCTCCATACGTATCTTTTCTAAAAATAGTATGGGATGTTATGAAGCGATTAGAATAAACATGACTATCATAAATTGATGAGAAGTTAAACATCTTTTCGTTCAATTCATTTGTCTTCTTTAAGCTAGTTTCACCATTAATCTTCAGAACCCAATCAACCATATTAAAGTCTGGGTTATCAAGAGGATATACATCGACTTCCTTACCCTTAACATTAAACTTTAACTTCTTAAGGAAGTCACGGAAGCGTTGAGCAGTTTCAATAGAAGAACCAATTAAACGACCATAGCCAGTTACGTTAAGTGGTAATGTCCGGTGAGCAGCCCAAACAGCGGCAGCAGTAGCACCAGACTTTGACCCACCAATAATATAAGATCCAAGCATATCTGGAGCTTCAGCAGTTTTCTTTTCGAAAACATATGGTGCAAAGTAAGAAATAACATTTCGCATGCTTTGATACTTAATAGCAATTCCACCAGCTGAATATGGAACATACCCCATCTTGTGAGGGTCAATAGTTACTGATTCAGCATCCTTGATTGCTTTGAAACCACGATATACATGCTCAGAGATACGAACTGGGTAGTTGAAGACGTGGTGCTTTTTAAGCATGTCAGCTAATTGATCGTATTCAACAAAATTGCCATTTTCGTCCTTAAACAGTGCACGACCATAGCCACCGTAAGCAGCATCGACGTGAAGATAGAAGTAGACACCTTGCTTCTCCATTTCTTTACGGAATTTAACGATCCGATCAACCTCATCAACTTGACCTTCTTCAGTAGTTCCGACAACGGCAACTACTCCGAGAATTGGGGTCTTTTCGGCAGCTAACTTCTTAATTGTCTCTTCTAGAATATCAATGTTCATCCGAAAATCGCTCTTTACTGGAATTTGAATCATTTGGTCAAGACCAACACCAGAAATATCAAGAGCTTTGAGCCAAGAATAGTGTTTAGTATATGGGACAATGAACTTTCCTAGTTTTTGAATATTCTTACCGCTTCGTGATGAATGAGCCTTAACAGCATTAATTTCATCTGGAGTAAGTGTTGCTAAGATCTTAAGCACCTTTTCAACTGACATATTAAGGAGTTCCCAATCGCTTAAGCCTTTAACTTTATCAGGAACAACTTCCTTAAAGGCTAATGGCATTGACTTAAATTGTCGAGCATACCATAATCCCTCAAGATTAGCCATCGAACCATCATGAGTAATGTGACCCCAGCCATCTTTATAATCAAATAGCTTAGCAAAGTCTTCTCCAACTTCCGATTCCATCTTTGAAGTGGCAACTGATGATTCCAAAGCAACGTTATTACTGTTCCACAACATAGCATAGCAATATGCTAGCATGGCTGGCATCAATGTATCAGAGTTCATTTGACCCCAATAACGACCAGCTGACATCCAAGGAATAGTACCTGGACGTAACCGTTGATCAAGTTCAGTTAACACTTCATGTTGACGACGCAACGAATCTTGATATTCTTTCTTAGTTTGATCACTGTCAGTAATTGCTGGAATATCTGAAGGAATATAATCTTTCCGCCAGCCTAAATGGTTAGTGACTAATCGTTTTAATTCATCCATATAGACTGAGCCATTTTCTGATTTATCACCAATAAATAGTGATTTATAATTCATATCTTCACTCATTACTTGTTCTCCTTCCAGAATAGCGATCTCTTAAAAGCGCTTTTAAGTTTATAAAAATATAAAAATAATTATTTTCATATTTTTATAATAAACGATCTCTGTCATTTTACCAAACAAAAAGCCATATCAATTTTATAAGTCCTTAAAAATGAGCGAATAAATAATATAAGTAAAATAAAAAAGCATTATCAGGGTACTTTGCTAAAGCATTACCCTAATAACGCAAAAAAGATGGAATCAATCTGATTCCATCTTTTTATCTTCTAATTATTCAATTTAGAAGCTTTCCAAATCAAGTGTAACACTTGGTCCGAAAGTTGAAGCAATTGAAGCGTGTTGTACGTAAGTACCACGTACAGAAGCTGGACGAGCCTTCATAACAACATCTTCAATAGTCTTTAAGTTTTCAACTAACTTATCAGTATCGAATGAAGCCTTACCGAATGGAACAGCAACATTACCATCACGGTCAGTCCGGTAAGTAACCTTACCAGCCTTAGATTCTTCAACTGCCTTAGCAACATCCATAGTAACTGTACCAGTCTTTGGGTTTGGCATTAAGCCCTTAGGTCCAAGAATCCGACCTAAACGACCAACAACTGGCATCATGTCTGGAGTTGCGATTGCAACGTCAAAGTCTAACCAACCGTCTTGGATCTTGTCAGCCAAGTCAGCGTCACCAACAAAGTCAGCACCAGCATCCTTAGCAGCCTTAGCATTGTCTCCCTTAGCGAAAACAATAACTGTTTGATCCTTACCAGTACCGTTTGGTAAAACAACGGCACCACGTAATTGTTGGTCAGCTTGCTTAGTATCAACGTTTAACTTAAATGCAACTTCAACAGTTGAGTCAAAGTTAGCGAAATCAATATCTTTTACTAATTGAACTGCGTCGTTAACAGCGTACTTCTTCTTGCTGTCAACCTTTTTAAGCGCATCTTGGTACTTCTTACCACGATTTTTAGCCATCTTGTGTTTTCCTCCTTGCAAATGTGGTCTAGCGGAGTTAATACCTCCCACGGGATGTACTACTTTTATAGTGCATCCGGCCTGCTTCTCAGCAATTAGTCTTCAACAGTGAAGCCCATGCTCCGTGCAGTACCTTCGATCATGCGCATAGCTGCTTCAACGTCAGCGGCGTTTAGATCTTGCATCTTAGTTTCGGCGATTTCCTTAACTTGAGCCTTGGTTACAGAAGCAACCTTGTTAGTGTTAGGTTCACCGGAACCGTGTTCAACACCAGCGGCCTTCTTCAATAAGACAGCAGCAGGTGGCGTCTTGGTAATGAAGTCGAATGAACGGTCCTCATATACAGTAATAACAACTGGGATCAACATTCCTTTTTGGTCTGCAGTCCGAGCGTTAAATTCCTTAGTGAAGCCCATAATGTTAATACCTGCTTGCCCAAGTGCAGGACCTACTGGTGGAGCTGGTGTAGCAGCACCGGCAGGAATTTGCAACTTGACAACGTTAGCTACTTTCTTTGCCACGAGACAAAACCTCCTTAGTCCGTGTTGTGGTCATGATGAGGCAGTAAATTTACCTCTCCCACAGTATGTCGAATAGCATACTTAGGTAACTTACCACATTTATAATTAAAATTCAAGGTAAATAGTGTAAAAATAAGATTATAACGTGCTATGCAGCACAATCGAGAATAGTTCACCGCGACCGCCACCTCCGTCTAAATTGTCCAGACTTGATTGTAAACAATCATCGTCTGAACTTCCTTAGTACTCGGTGGCTAGTACGTCGCGGTTCACCCTCTCCTTTTATTCCACCGTATCAATTTGGTCAAAGCCTAATTCAGCGGACGTTTCACGACCAAACATTTCAACGTTAACCTTCAACTTCATCTTTTCATGGTCAACTTCTGTAACCTTACCGGTTAAGTCAGCAAATGGTCCGGCAATCACCTTAACGCTATCACCAACACTAACGTCAATATCGTGTTGAACGGTTTGAACACCCATCCGCTTCATGATCCGATCAACTTCTTCTGGAAGTAATGGGGTTGGCTTTGAACCACCACCGTGAGAACCTAAGAAACCGGTAACACCAGGTGTATTCCGCGCAATGTACCAGGCTTGGTCAGTCATAACCATTTCTACCAAGACGTAACCAGGAAATGTCTTTTCAACTACTTCCTTAGCTTGACCGTCCTTAACTTGACGAACCTCATCTTCAGGAACAACTACTCGAAAAATGTAATCTTGCATCCCCATTGATTGAGCACGTGACTCCAGGTTGCTCTTAACCCGGTTTTCATAACCTGAGTATGTGTGTAGAACGTACCAGCGTTTTTCATTTGATTCCACGATGAATCCTCCTTAATTAAAATTAACTCTCATTTTCAATTTCAAAATAAAAAACCTCGCGGATCCCCCACGAAGCTTGTTGAATTTAGTATAACAAATCTCTTATAGTTTGACCACTGCTTAGACAAATAACTTCATTAAGAGTTGAATTAGCCAATCAAACAGGGCAAAGAATAAGACGAAGAAAAGCGTTAACGAAATAACAATGGTTGTATCACGCCGGTTTTCACGAGCAGTTGGCCAAACAACCAGCTTCATTTCGTGGTTTACACTTTTAATAAAACGAAACAGATGCATAATTTCCTCCAGCTAACTAACGGGTTTCACGGTGAAGAGTATATTCACCACAATGTTTACAAAACTTTTTTAATTCTAATCGTTCTTGTCGTTGAGGATTAGCGGTAATTGTATAGTTATGAGCACCGCACTTCGTACATTCCAGTGCAACTTTCTTTTGGGACATACTTTCACCTCCACACATAATTAAGATTAGCATGTTCCATTTACTAAAACAAGTCTTTGCGTTATGTCATCAGTAATTGTTATCAAGGGCCAAAAGATTATGCTTTTTTACGTTTAATGATTAGAAAAAGACTGATTAAATTACCAGCCTTGTTCTTAACTTATTGATCCTTTACCCTGATCACTCACCCGCTAAAATCTTGATTAATTTTGTCCGGGCTCGTGAAAGAGCACTCTGAACCTGTCGCTTGCTACATCGAAGCTTTCGGCACACATATTCAACCGATTTTCCAGTAACAATCAGCGCCAACACATCTCGTTCAAATGACGAGCTAACTCTAATGATCTCTTTAATACTCTTATGACAATAGACAATATCTTCTAGTAAAATTTCTCCGCCAATCATTGTCTCACTATCACTTTCTCCCAAAGAGTCTAATTGATCAACCGGGATCCGTTTATCTGCTTGCCTGGCACGATACAAGTCAAGAAGGCGATTGATTAAGCTCTGCTTATAAAAACCGCTAAATTGATTAATATCTTTGCCGTTATATGAATAAATAACCTTTAGCAGGACAAGTTGTGCCTCTTGCTCCCAATCCTCAAGCTCTAAATCAGCAATATAAAATCGCTGCCAAAGTCGCTTAACAAGTGAAGAGTAACAATCAAATAATGCCATAAATTGATCCTCGTTGCCGACTTGTGCCTGAGTGAGTAATTCGAGATTAGCTGAATGATTTTTTATCATTGTTTCACCTTAATTTGATTAAGGATCACCTTTCTTGAATTTGGCTCCTTCACCCATTCATTGATTGCCTGGTCGAGGGATTCCCATTCCCATCGTCAGGAAGATTCTCAATTCCTAGTACCGGTTCCTTATACTAAGCCTCTCGATCTTGGTGACTAATGCCTGAAAATAATCTACCAAACTTTTAGTAGTTTGAGTAGCACTTTCTTGTGATTTGGTGAATAACCATTCAAATGATAGTTAATCAACAAATTTAGCTGCATAAAAATTTGCTTTTCTAACATGAACACAATCGCCAGAATAGTCTTTTAATGCGACAAGTGTTTCAATATACCAATTATTTGTTGTTATGGGATATTTTATAATTTGAAAAAATTTTGCTTTTTGAATCCCTGTTTAAGCACGTAAGGTGAATTATGCAATTTCTCGTTATCATAGTTTAGCCATTTTTATATACGCCTAGTATCACATATGCACGCTAAGTTTATCTTTCCTCGCTAATATTAAAAATAATAGTGATTATGAATATACTGAACAAAACTATAATTACTAGGTGAACTTATGCTAAAAAGAATTCCTTTTCATGGTAAAACAACTAATATCCATAAATTAGCTACAATATATAAAATTTCTGCCAAGGAAATCACTTTTCGTTATGAGCATGGCTGTCGCGAAGATAATTTAGTAGTCAAGCATGTTTATGATGAGTCTCCTTACAGCTTCATCAAATTTAATAACAAAAAAATTACTATTAAAGAATTCCTAATAATGTATCCCAACTTCAACGTTTTCATTATTAGGAATCGTTTTAATGCCGGGAAAAGCTTAATTGCTCCCTTAACTAAATACGAGACTAATCAATACCGCCATTTATATAAATAACTAATGAAATCGATCCATTTCAATTTGGTAAAGCTTCATTAATTCTACTGGTGACTTAGTTTGAACGAGTCCTAATAATCGCTTGACATCATCAATTCCGATTAAATTGTTGCTATTCCCCCAAAGTACCAGAATATCAATTATGCCATGTACATAAATATTTCTTATAAATCTTAATGTTAAAGAATTTTCCGTTTCCATTTCTTCTTGGAATAGGTATGGAAAGCGGTTATTAATTTCCTGATTGCCTAACTTAACCACTTTTTTATAAAAATAAATATCGCCATTTTGGGATAGTAACCCAGAGAAAGCCGTCTTATTTCGGTTACAGTACGCAATTGTATTATTAAAAGCAATGTCAGCTAACTTATTAATTTCTTCAGCGCTAGGAATATGCTTAATTTGTGTAAGTTTTTCACGATCAATTGCCAAATTTTCTTTTAATCCCTTAAGCAATTGAGTCTCAATTGTATTTAGTAGATCATGCTTTCCTTTATAGTATGCATAAAAAGTTCTTTTGCTAATTTCAGCATACTCAACAATCTCGTTAACATTGCATTTCGTAAATTCTCTAACCTTAAGAAGATTGAACAATCCTTCTTGAATTCTTCTCTTTGTCGTTATTGTTCTTATATCCATGTCTCCCAACCCTTTCATTACAAAAAAGTATTATATCTCATGTCGTAAGGGAGCTTAATTTTTTTACACTAATTGTGCATTTACTAAACACAACGGATATTTACGCTTAATTTTCTATTGCGCAATTCAGTTGCTTGATATATTTAAGATAAATCAATTATTAAGTGGTGAAAATCAATGAATAAGAATAAGATTATTAAGCGATTTGAAATGCTATTAATAATACTGACCTTTTTAGGAAATTTCGGTACCGTTATTTATGATGGAATCATCGACAGTCATCAAGCTTCTAATAATTCGCAAAAGGTATTATTCCAGACGCGCCACTACTACAATCTGGATGCGAGGTTACGCAATCTAGGATACGCATTGCTAATTGTTTCATTAACCGAAGCTGGTCAATTAATCTTAGAGAATAAGAAGTAATCACCTATGAAAAAGGTTCAATATCTTATTCTGATAATAATTAGTGTATTTTTAACTGTTTTTTCGATTCCGCTACTATTTCCGCAATTATCACTATTGCTTCAATCAGCAATCATCAATTACCATAGTCCTAAAATTGTTAGTGAAAGTCCACTTCCTAAGGCAATAAAAAAATGTGATTGGGAATCCGTAAAGTTACTTAGTTTAAACTCAATAATTATAGGTTCGATTAGAGATTCTTCGGAATACGTTGGTGCAATCTTAGTTCCCTCACTTAATATGAATGTTCCGCTCGCTAATTATACAGATAACGGAACTTATACATTTGGTGCGGGGATGCTTGAACCGCATTATATAAGCAGTAATAGTCATTTAGTTATTGGCGCCCATAATCTCGGTCATAAAAGCTGCTCTGCATTATTCACTCCACTAGCTTTTCATTCTTTAACGGGACGAAAAGTTATAATTACAAATTTCAAAATTGCTAAAGAATATAAAATCGAAAGCAAACAGGTTATTTCACCATCGGATGTGGAGAAACCATTTGAAGGCTCCAGTGATTCAATATCATTAATAACTTGTACCTCCAATAATAAAAAAAGGATCCTCATTAACGCTAAACTTATTAAACAATTATCAGTAAATAAATTAAATAACCAAGTCCAAAACGCCATCCAGCAAAAATACCAAATTAACGCTGTTGATAAAATTCATCTAAACAATTAAATCCTCCTTTCTGCTCTAAACAAGCAGAAAGGAGGATTAATTTTTCTATAATGGGTGGCGTGAATTGAATCCTTGGTAGACTAACAGACTCGCTGCCACACTTGCATTAAGACTTTGAACGTGACCAATCATTGGAATAGTAAGCATCTCATCACAGTTTTTCTTCAATAATGAAGAAATTCCCTTTCCTTCATTACCGATAACTAATGCTACCGCTCCCTTTGCATTCCAGCGTCGGTAATCAGTCCCCTTCATATCGGTTCCAAATAACCAAACTCCCCGGTCCTTCAATTCTTGAGCTGTTTGAACCAGGTTAGTAACTCGGGCAACCAGAACGTGTTCAATTGCTCCAGTAGATGTTTTAGCAACAACCGAAGTTAACCCAACAGCGCGACGCCGGGGAATAATAATTCCATGAACTCCGGCCGCATCGGCTGTCCGAATAATTGAGCCAAGATTATGCGGATCCTCTAATTCATCAAGAATTAGGAAAAATGGATCTTCATCATGTTTAGCAGCATTTTCAAACAGGTCATCAATCGTTGCATAGTGGTATGCAGCAACTGCCAAAGCCACGCCCTGGTGATTTTGGTGTTCGCTCATCTGATCGAGCTTTGTCTTGGGGACGTTTGAAATTACTAACCGCTTTTCCTTTGCTAATTTAATAATTTGTGAAATGGCATCAGACTTTAATCCTGATTGGATAAAGACCTTATTAATTTCTTGATCGGACTTCAGTGCCATCACTGCCGGGTGGCGACCAATAATAAAATCATTGCTTTCAGTTTTCATGCTTCGTTCTCCCTGCTTCAACTTGCTGAATGCACCATTCTGCTAACTCTTCGATTCGGTCTTGTTTCCCCGCCAATTGCAGGTAACCCATCATTGCTTCAAAACCAGTCGATATCCGATAAGTCAGAACAGAAGTATGTTTTGCGTGTGTGTGACTGTTGGCGTTTCGCCCCCGTTTAAAGTAACTCCACTCATCCTCAGTTAGAATGTCATCCTGCTTCATCAGATCAATCAATGCCGCTTGCGCTTTTGCAGAGACATAATGAGTTGCAATGTGCTGAAGCTTAGTCGGCTTTGCTAGCCCCTGGCTCAAAAGATGCTGACGAATAAATACTTCGTAAACAGCATCCCCCAAGTAAGCAAGGGCAATCCCGTTTAATTGTTGATAATCTGCTTGTTCCATTAATTTCCTTCCTGTCTACTTCTTTACTCGTTTGAACCGCGTTCCTTGTGGCGTATCTTCAAGAATAATTCCCTGTGCCTTTAATTCGTCACGGATTTGATCGCTCCGGGCAAAGTCCTTATTCTTCCGCGCTTCATTTCGCTCATCAATCAACGCTTGGATGTGTTCATCATTAAGTTCATTATCACTTGATGCTAACTTCACACCAAAAATACTAACTAATTCAGCAATCAAATTCTTCATTTCGGTTAGTGCATCCGCCTTAACCTCTTCTTGTTGAGCATACACATTAGCAAACTTAACTAGTTCATAAACAACGGTAATCCCATTTTGGACATTAATGTCGTCATCCATTGCTTCCGTAAATGATTGCTTAAAATCAGCTAATTTTTGGGTAATCACTGGATCAGCGCCATCTTGGGCATCCTTTTGGCGATAGGTTAAATTATCAAATGCTGTTTGGATATGTTCCAAATTATTCTTAGCGTCAATCAGATTGTCCTCGCTGTATTGAATTGGTCGCCGATATTGAGTAGTTGCCATAAAGAACCGCAATACTTGAGGATCGACCTGCTTAATAATGTCATGAACAGTGATAAAGTTATGCAGCGACTTGCTCATTTTCTCATTGTCCTTGCCGATGGTGACAAAGCCATTATGCATCCAGTAACGGACAAATTTCTGCCCAGTTTCCGCTTCACTTTGAGCAATTTCATTTTCATGGTGGGGGAATTCTAGATCTTGACCACCACCATGAATATCAATCGTCTTTCCCAAGTACTTAGTCGACATCACTGAGCATTCAATATGCCAGCCTGGTCGTCCCTTTCCCCATGGCGAATCCCAGTTAATTTCACCCGGCTTGGCAGCTTTCCAAAGGGCGAAATCCATTGGATCCTCTTTTTTATTAACTTCATCGGCACTAACATGTTCACTCGCCCCAACTTCAAGATCATCAATCGACTGGCCTGATAGTTGACCATAGTCCTTGAATTTCCGGGCACGATAATAAACATCCCCGTCTTTTTCGTATGCATACCCCTTATCAATCAATCCCTGAACAAATTTGATGATTTCAGGAATGTTTTCGGTTGCTCGCGGGTGCATTGTCGCTGGTTCGATATTAATTGCCTTAGTATCTTCCATAAATGCTTGAATGTATTTATCTGCTAATTGGGGAACTGTAATTCCTTGCTCATGAGCGGCCTTGATCATCTTATCATCAACGTCGGTAAAGTTAGAAACATAGTTCACCTTGTACCCCTTAAATTCAAGGTAGCGCCGCACTGTATCAAAGGCAATCGCTGAACGCGCGTTACCGATATGGATATAGTTATACACCGTTGGGCCACAGACATACATGTTAACAACTCCTGGGGTTTGCGGTTTAAATTCTTCTTGTTTACGAGTCAATGTATTATAAATTGTTAGCATGACTGTCTGCTCCTTTCATATCTATACCCATAATACTAACATATCTAGTTAAATGAACATATTACTGGATCTTTTTTCGAGAAAAAAGTTTTTTTACTTAATAGTCACAATTTCTTCACATTCTCCTGGTAGTATATAAAGCGTAGTAAAGATATAACCTTTACTACTAATGAAACCTATTATTTTTCAATTACTCCTCCCAATAGTAACCGAAAAAATAATTAATATGAGGATACCCCAAGTCCTCGTAATACTCCTCAAGAGATAGCTGTTTCTTAAGCTATCTCTTTTTGGATCATAAAAAGCGGGAACGGCTAAGATTTAGCTGTTCTCGCTTTTAATTTTAAGATGATTAACAACTTCTAATGCAACAGAATCTAAACATGTTCGCCGTGACCGCAACTTCCGCCTAGCTATCCCGTCCTTGATTGTAAACAATCATCGTCCGGGATTTCCTAGTGCTCAGTTGCTAGTTCGTCACGGCTCACACTCTATTTACTAAAACAATCCCTTTATCCTACCCTGAGCGTCGATGGACATGTTGACGGCAGCGGGAGTTTTGGAAAGGCCGGGCATGGTCATCATGTTACCTGAAAGGGCAACGATAAAGCCAGCACCGAGCTTAGGAACGAATTCCCGAATATGGAAGGTAAAGTCTGTTGGTGCCCCAAGCTGAGTTTGATCATCAGTAAAGGAATACTGGGTCTTGGCAATGCAGACGGGAAGATCATTCCAGCCTAACTTTGCAAACTGCTTCAATTGCTTCTTCGCCTTTTTGCTAAACGAAACTTCTTTAGCTCCGTAAATTGTTTTGGCAATTGTATTGACTTTTTCTTCAATCGAATCACTAGCATCGTAAAGGGGCTTGAAATCACTCTTTTGGTCAGCTAAGCGAACAACTTCCTTAGCAAGATCTTGGGTTCCCTTGCCACCCTTAGCCCAACTATCAGCGACCACAACGTTAACCCCGAGCCGCTTGCAATTGTCTTCAATAAACTTGACTTCAGCATCAGTATCATTAATGAAGTGGTTAATGGCAACTACTACTGGTAAGCCATAACGTTGCATATTCTTAATATGACGATTTAGGTTAACGATTCCCTTTTCTAATGCTGGTAATTGTTCTTCCTTAATTTCGTCTAAACTAGCACCACCATTATATTCAAGCGCACGAACCGTAGCAACAATGACAATTGCATCTGGATTCTTTCCTAATACCGGTCGTTTAATGTCAAGGAACTTTTCAGCCCCCAAGTCAGCCCCAAATCCAGCTTCTGTAACGGTGTAATCTGCCAATTTTAATGCTGTTTGGGTAGCTAAAATACTGTTGCATCCATGAGCAATGTTAGCAAACGGGCCACCATGAACAATCGCTGGAGTATGGTCAAGAGTTTGCACAAGGTTAGGCTTAATAGCGTCCTTTAAAAGAATTGTAATCGCATCTTCAAAACCGAGTTGGCCTACAGTTACTGGTTCCCGGTCATAGGTGTAACCAACAACAATTCGGCTGATCCGCTTCTTGAGGTCCATCAAGTCAGTAGAAAGACACAAGATCGCCATTAATTCTGAAGCAGCAGTAATATCAAAGCCGGTTTGCCGCGGAACTCCTTGCATAATTCCACCAAGACCAGTAATAACATTCCGTAATGCCCGGTCATTAACGTCTTCTACCCGTTTCCAAATAATCCGGCGTGGGTCGAGGTTTAATTCGTTTCCCCGCATTACATAGTTATCAATTAAAGCAGCTAATGTGTTGTTAGCGCTAGTTAGTGCATGAAGGTCACCAGTAAAGTGCAAGTTAATGTCTTCCATTGGGATTACTTGGCTATAACCCCCACCGGTTGCCCCACCTTTGATTCCGAACACAGGGCCCATCGAAGGTTCCCGCATTGCAATGATTGTTTGGTGGTTTAATTGGTTTAAGGCATCCCCTAAGCCAACCAAGACAGTTGACTTTCCTTCACCGGCTGGAGTCGGATTGATTGAAGTCACAAGAACTAGCTTATGCTTCTTCCCTGGTTTTTCGGCAACTGGCAATGAAATTTTAGCCTTGTACTTCCCGTATTGTTCAATCTGGTCATCATCAAGACCAATTGATTCAGCAATCTTATTAATCGGTTCGAGTGTGGCTTGGTCAGCAATTTCTATATCTGTCATTTCAATCCGCTCCAATCTTAAATACGAACTTTAACTAAAAAAGCACCGTTAAAGTTAAGAATTAACTTCTACGGTGTCTAGGATAAAAGATTCTCAGTCATTTGTAAACAACTATTTAGACTCTTTATCAGATTTTGCTGATTTTTTATTGTCCTTTGTGGATTCGCTATTTTTTTCGTTGATCCCCCGACGTGAATGGAGTGGTCGAGCAAAGATCATCCGACCAGCATCAGTTTGCAATGCGCTAGTGACCTCTACTTCAATTCGTTCATTCATAAAGTAACGACCATCCTCAACGACAACCATGGTTCCATCATCAAGGTACGCAACCCCTTGCTGACGTTCAGTCCCGTTCTTCACAACAACAACCTTGAGCGTTTCACCAGGAATTACCCGTGGGCGCAACGATTTAGCAAGATTATTAATATTCAGAACTTGGACATTTTGGAATTGAATAACCTTATTCAAATTATAGTCGTTAGTGACAATGACCCCGTTAACCTTCTTAGCTAACGCAATCAATTTACTATCAACTTCCGGAATATCTTCAAAGTCGCCATCGTACATTTCAATTGGCACGATCTTTTCTTTCCGTAACTTATTTAGGATGTCTAATCCTCGTCGTCCCCGAACTCGCTTAATACTTTCACCAGAATCGGCAATGTATTGAAGTTCATAAAGAACAAAATTAGGCACGAGTAATGTCCCTTCCAGAAAACCAGTCTTTACCAAATCATAAATTCGACCATCAATTAAGATGTTCGTATCTAGGATTTTGTAATGATGATAGTTCTCATCCTTTTGGTCAATCACTTCGGTATTCGGATTTTTCGGCCGAATTCGGTGACCAGAAAGTAAATTTTTCCAATCATCGAGTCGGGTTGTCCCAATCCGGTAGCCAAAATAACTAAAGATGATCATTAACAAGATCGGTAAAACATTATTAACAACTGGGATTCCCGTTCGCCATAGCGGAATCGAAATTAACACCGCGAGAACTAAGCCAACAATTGTCAGTAGCGTCCCAAAAAACAGGTAAACTGGGCTTAAGCTTGTCAGACTCTTTTCAATCCGTGCAACTAACTGTTCAGTTGGTTTGGCAAGTGGTAGTGAAAGGAGAAAGAAAATCAAAGCACCAATAACGATATCCATAAAGACTAATAAGGCACTATTTAAATGAAAATTAACTAAGTCCCAAAATAATGGCAAATAATAGAAACCAGTTGCGGCACCAACAATAACGTATATCAACCGAATAATTCGTTTTCGCATATTACATCCCTCCTTTATAAATTAACCTAATGCAAGACGCAATGCTTGGCGGAGGGTGGTTACCCCGACAACCTCGATCCCGGTTGGTGCTTGCCACCCTTTCAAATTATTCTTTGGAACAAAGATTCGTTTAAACCCAAGCTTCTGTGCCTCGGCGACACGCTGTTCAATCCGGTTAACCCGCCGAATTTCACCAGTTAACCCGACTTCCCCAACGAATGCATCCGTGGCTTGCGTTCCCTTGTCCCGATAACTCGATGCAATACTAATCGCAATTGCCAGATCAATTGCCGGCTCATCTAATTTTACACCACCAGCAGCCTTCAGGTAGGCATCCTGATTTTGGAGCATCAAGTTAGCACGCTTTTCAAGAACCGCCATGATCAATGATACCCGATTTCTGTTCAAACCAGTAGCAGTTCGCTGAGCATTTCCATAAACAGTTGGCGTCACCAAAGCTTGAATTTCGACAAGAATTGGCCGCGTCCCTTCTAATGATACAACGACAGCCGAGCCAGTGGCATCTTTTAACCGTTCTTCAAGAAAGATTTCTGAAGGATTTTTTACCTCTGACAAACCATTCGTATGCATTTCAAAAATTCCCAGCTCATTGGTTGACCCAAAACGGTTTTTAACTGACCTGAGGATCCGGTATGTGTGGTGAAGATCCCCTTCAAAGTAAAGGACAGTGTCAACCATGTGCTCTAAAATCTTTGGCCCAGCAATTGCCCCACCTTTAGTAACATGTCCAACAACAAAGATCGTAATATTATTACTCTTCGCAATTTGCATTAACTGAGCGGTTACTTCACGGATCTGCGAAACACTCCCGATCGCTGAAGTGACATCCGTTGCCTGCATCGTCTGAACAGAATCAATCACCACGTATTCTGGTTTTAGTTCACGAATCGTGTCTTTGATGCTGTCCATATTGGTTTCTGGGTAAATATAAAAATCATCTGCTGCCACATCAAGCCGCTCTGCCCGCATTTTGATTTGAGTAGCACTTTCTTCTCCAGAAACGTAAAGGACCCGGTGATGTTCACTCGATAATTGTCCAGAAACTTGCAGGAGCAACGTTGATTTCCCGATACCAGGATCCCCACCAATTAAGATTAACGACCCCGGAACAATTCCGCCACCAAGGACCCGGTTTAACTCGTTCAATTTGGTTTTTACCCGGGGCGTCTCGTGACTATTAATTTCACCAATTTTCTGTGGCTTAGCAACCAAACCAGTTAACGTCGTGGTTGGCCGTTTTGTGGCTGCACTAGAACTTGAAGACTGGATTTGTTCTTCAACTAACGTATTCCATTCACCACAGTTAGGACATCTTCCTAAATACCGTGGTGAATTATAGCCACAATTTTGACAAACATATTGTGTTTTTACTTTGGCCATTCATGCCATCCTTTCATTACCTAAACTTACTTACTAACAACGATCCTGAAATAAAAGTGCGCCCTACCAATCCTTTTAAAAAAAACTATTGGACCGTTCCACCAACGAAAATCTGGACATTTTGAGAAAAATTTGCCTAAAATTATTCCGATTTTATTCAAGATTTGCTATATTACTTTTTGGTTGAACCGAAGCCACCAGTCCGCCGTGCGATTGGTTGTTTCTCATCATCAGCGACAAGGAATGGCATAAAGATTCCTTGACCAATTCGTTCACCTTTCTTAATCTGATAATCCGTTAATCCATAGTTAATGAGTTGGAAGAAGATTTCGCCTTCATTACTATCATAATAATCAGCATCCACAATGCCGACACCATTTGGAAGGATTAACCGACGCTTTAGCGGACCACTAGAACGATTAGCTAATAGCAAGAATTCATTATCCTGCATGTAAGCCTTAATTCCAGTTGGGACTAGATATGGTTTAAGGCATTGATCAGCGTGTTTAAGTTCATCAGGGCTTAGCTTTGATTGCTGATGGATTTTCCAAAGGGTCTTTAAAAAATTCCCTTTCCAAATTGATGGCAGGACAAAATCCTCTGCGGCTTCAAAGTCATAACCAGCTGCATTGGCAGTTTGCCGACTTGGTAAATGAAGCCCCTGATCCTGCTTGCTTGAAACAATCTTAAATCCGCGTTTCATTTATATCACCTAATCCTTTTTATAAACTATCTACTTATTATAAAATAGATATAGGATTTATGGTATTGCTTTACACTGAATAGATTTGGAATGGATGTGATCAAATGGATTACAAGGTTGAAGAAAACCGAATTGTCGCTAGTGATGATCAACAACCCTTCGTGGGCGAAATAAGCTTTCCAAAAATAACAGGGGTGCCTGATCGGGTCGTTGTTGAGCGGGTCTTCGTTCACCCTGATTACCGTGGCCAAGGGATTGCGGCAGAGTTGGTTCGCCAATTCGTTAAGTACGCCACTACCCATCAACTAACCGTAAAATTAATGTGTCCTTATGCTGTCAAACAGTTTAAGATACATCCCGAATACCAACAATTATTATTACCTGAAGATCGTTTCTAAGGAGGAAACTCATGAATCAAGATGAGCTAAAACAACAAGTTGGCCGTGAAGCAGTTAAGTACATCCGTCCAGGGATGGTTGTCGGCCTAGGAACAGGGACAACCGTTCACTGCTTGGTGGAAGCACTCGGTGAGCATGTTAAGAATGGTGATTTATCTGATATTGTTTGTGTTACAACCTCAAACAGAACTACTCGCCAAGCTCAAAGTCTTGGGATTAAGGTTGAAGAAATTGATGATGTTGATCATATTGACCTTACTATTGATGGGGCTGATGAAATCAGTGATAATTTCCAAGGAATCAAGGGTGGCGGTGGCGCTCTCCTCTGGGAAAAGATTGTCTCCAACTATTCTGACCACGTAATGTGGATTGTTGATGAATCAAAATTAGTTCACCACTTAGGAGCATTTCCACTACCAGTTGAGGTTACTCCATACGGAAGTCAGCACCTCTTTACTAAGTTGGCTCGACGTGGTTACAACCCAACATGGCGAATGCTTCCTGATAACAGTGACAAGTTCCGGACACACCAACGAAACTTCATTATTGATCTCCACCTGGAAGACATTAATGACCCATTCGCTCTTCATGAAGAATTGATCGGGATGGTTGGTCTAATTGAAGATGGGTTGTTCCTAAACCAAGTTAATGACATTCTTGTTGGTACCCAAGATGGGCCAAAATTCCTTCATGCCCGTCCATAATGTAAGAACGTAAAATTTAATAAATGATCTTAATGAAGCTGAGAAAAACGTTTGGTTCTTTCTCAGCTTTTTACTATTACCAGCAATTTCCGAATTTACTGAGTCTAATTGTGAGAATCCAAATAGGCTCTTAAATGGGTTAATTCCCAGCTTCTCACTAATTTTCCCTACCACCATAATCAAGAATTAGCTCCCATAACTTTTCTTTAGCAGGTGAAAGGATCTCATTACGGCGCGCGACTAGTGAAAGATGAAATACTGGTTGCTGCGGATCGGCCAAGGCTACATTAACCAACCGATCGTTAGGCGTAATCGCTAATTCAGTCAAAAATGAAATTCCTAAGTTTTCGGCCACCATATTCTTAATAATATGAATATCATTCGTTCGGTAAATAACTTTGGGACGGATATGGGCAAGCCGACACATTTTACGAAAGGCTTTTTCATGAATAAAATCGGTATCTGGCAAAATAAACGATTGTCCCTTCAGATCAGCAAATTGTAAATTCTGCTTCTCTGCCAATTGATGCTCCCGACTCATAATAATGTGAAATGGGTACTGCGCAAACTCCTTAACCGACAGTTCTGGTTGCTGAAGAGGACTGGCAGATCCCAAGAGAGCCATGTCGAGTTCGCCCCTTAATAACATTTGAAGTAAGTTCTCCGATCCCTCTTCGGTAACCTCCAACTTACCAATTAAATTTGTGCGAAGCAGCTGTGGAGTAAGTGGTGGAAAATAGTAGTTACCGATAATTGGTGGCAAGCCAAAGCGAATTTTATTTAGCTTAGCGTGGTCAATCTCCCGGCGTGCAATCGCTAGTTCACGTAAAATCATGCGGACATGTTGAGCGTACTGCTGGCCGACCTTAGTGACGGTTATCTGGTGATGAACATGATCACGGATGAAAAAAGTTGTCCCGTACTCTTCTTCTAGCCGGTTAATTGCCATCGTAATTGTTGGCTGACTAACTTGAAAATGGTCAGCAACCACCGAAAAATTTTTATTTTTAACAAGTTCAATAAAATATTCTAAATCTCTAATTTTCATTTTTTACCTCAAGAATGGATTATTTCCCTTAGTATATCAATTTTATTTATAGGATAGCACAAATTTGACTATACGCTAATTTGCTTCATATCATTGCAATATCAATAATAAATTAAAGGAGATCCTTTGCAATGACAGACGCAATGTCAATTCTTAATAATCCCTTTAAAAACAAGGGGACTGCATTTACATTAGATGAACGGAAGAAATTAGGGCTAGTCGGTACTTTGCCACCTCGGGTAAAGACAATTGAAGAACAAGAAGCTGATACCTATGCCCTCTACCAAAGTAAGACTTCCCGAATTGAAAAGCGTCACTTTTTAATGGAAGTGTTCAACGCTAACCGAACACTCTTCTTCTACTTAATGAAAAAGCACATTACCGAAATGATGCCAATCGTTTATGATCCAGTAATTGCTGAATCAATTGAAAAGTACAACGAACGATACCTTCGCCCCCAAGACGCCGTTTACCTCTCCGTTAAGCACCCTGAAGACATTGAGCAAAGCCTTCAAAATGTTAGTGCTGATCGCGACATTCGCCTAATCGTTGTTACCGATTCTCAAGGGATTTTAGGGATTGGTGACTGGGGTGTTGATGGTGTTGACATTGCTGTCGGTAAGTTAATGGTTTATACCGCTGCCGCTGGGGTTGATCCTTCTCAAGTCCTCCCAATTTCAATTGATGCGGGAACCGATAACGAAACATTACTCAATGATCCAAACTACCTTGGTGAACGGCACCACCGAATTACTGGTCAAGAATACTTTGACTTCATTGACCGGTTTGTTGAAACGGTTGAAAAACTGTACCCAAAGAGCCTGCTCCATTTTGAAGACTTTGGTCGGGGAACGGCAGCCCGAATTCTGGATAAGTACCATGACAAAATTTTAACCTTCAACGATGATATTCAAGGGACCGGGATCATTGCCTTAGCAGGTGTCCTTGGTGCATTGAACATTTCTAAGGAAAAATTAGCTGACCAGAAGTTTTTAACATTCGGTGCCGGAAGTGCTGGGATGGGAATTGCCAAGATGCTGTTTGATGAACTGGTCCGTCAGGGGATGGATCCGGCTGAAGCTAAGAAGCACTTCTACCTTGTTGATAAGCAAGGCTTGTTATTTGACGATACGGAAGGGCTCACGCCAAAGCAAAAGCCATTTACCCGGAAGCGGAGTGAATTTAAGAATGCCGATGAACTAACTAACTTAGCTGCCGTTGTCGAAGCTATTCACCCGACTGTCATGATCGGAACTTCTACTCAACCAGGAACATTTACCGAAGAGATTGTTAAAGAAATGGCTGCGCATACCGAACGACCAATCATCTTCCCCCTTTCCAACCCAACTAAACTTGCGGAAGCACGGGCAGAAGATTTATTGAAGTGGACTGATGGTCGTGCTTTAGTTGCTACCGGGATCCCAGTTAATGATATTGAATACAACGGAACTACTTACAACATTGGTCAAGCAAACAATGCCTTGATCTATCCTGGAGTTGGTTTTGGTGCAATCGCAACCGAATCAAAGAAGATCAATAATGCCATGCTAGCTGCCGCTGCCCACTCACTTGTTGGGTTGGTTGATCCGGATAAGCCCGGTGCTGCGGTTCTTCCTCCAGTTAAGGATATGGCAAAGTTCTCCAAGACGGTTGCCATCGCAGTTGCCCAATCTGCCATTGACCAAGGCTTCTCTTCGGCAAAGGACGCTCAAAAAGCGGTCGAAAAGATGACCTGGGAAGCGAAATACTAATATTATTAACGACGATCAAGTCAAGTTACTTGGTCGCCTTTTTCTTGAGGAACCACTATAATAGTAAGTAACTATTTTAAGGAGGGTGACCAATTGTGAGTTTTGAAATTGATAATTCCGCAATTAATTATTTCCACGAAGATTATGATCAACGAAAAGAATCCGCTGTCCTCGAAAATGCCGTTACTAAGAATGGGGTTAATGCCGCAAGTTTTAACTGGCACTCAATTGCTGACAATGCTCCCCACTTTTCAATTGATTTGAAGACTGGTGACGTTGCTGACCAAAAACAATCAGGACGTTGCTGGATGTTTGCCGCTCTAAATACGATGCGTCACGACATGCAACATAAGTTTAACTTACCTGATAACTTTGAACTTTCTCAATCCTACCAATTCTTCTGGGATAAGTTTGAAAAGGCTAACTACTTTTACGAAAATGTGATTAAGACCGCTAAGCTACCTACGGATGATCGCAAAGTAGCTTGGCTAATGGCTGCCCCACAATCCGACGGTGGTCAATGGGATATGCTCTGTGCCCTCATTGAAAAATATGGAGTCATGCCTAAGTCAGCAATGCCTGAATCATTTAACTCCAATCGTTCTAACGGGATTAATAACCTCTTAAACAATAAGCTACGTCATGACGCTGTAATTTTACGGAAGATGGTTAATGATGAACATGCTAGTGAGAACGACCTCAATATTAAGCGGAAGGAAATGTTAAATGACGTTTATCGGATGCTTGCATATGCCTTTGGTGAACCAGAAAGTCACTTTGACTTTGAATACCGGACAAAGAAGGATAACGAATTCCACCGGGATGAAAACATTACCCCACAAGAATTCTTCAAGAAGTATGTCGGCTGGAACCTTGACGACTATATTTCGGTAATTCAAGCACCGACTGCTGATAAGGAATACTACAAGACTTACACAATCGACATGTTAGGTAACGTTGTTGGTGGTCGGCAAATTAAGCACTTAAACTTACCAATGGATGAATTTAAGAAGCTGGCGATCGACCAACTTAAGGCTGGTGAAAGTGTTTGGTTCGGTTCTGACGTTGTTAAATATTCAGAAACTAAGCTTGGGATTATGGCATTAAACACTTATGACTATGCCAAGTTATTTGACACCGACCTAGAAATGACAAAGGCCCAAGCACTGGACTATGGTCAAAGCATGATGGATCACGCAATGGTTCTTACAGGTGTCGACCTGGTCAACGATCAGCCAACCAAGTGGAAGGTCGAAAACTCTTGGGGACCAAAAGTTGGTACTAAGGGTTACTTTGTAATGAGCGATGCTTGGATGGATAAGTACTGCTACCAAATTGTCGTTAACAAGAAGTACCTTAGTGACAAACTCAAGCAAGCCCAAACTCAAGAACCAATCGTCCTAAAGCCTTGGGATCCAATGGGAACATTGGCGTAGGAAGAGAGTATCTTCGCCCCAAAGAGTTTCCGGAAAGCTAGCAATTTCTCCTGACGAAGAAGTGAACCAGAAAATTTATTTTCATCTGTGAACCCTCGCAAGGCTGATTAGACTTCTTGCTATCAACTTGTTGATGAAAGAGGTCAATCAGCTACTGCGCAGATCTTGACTTAGTTGCCTAGAACATCAGTATAGGAAAGATTAGAGTAATTATATAAAACGAAAATTCCCCTAATACTCAGGTAAATTCCTGAATACTAGGGGATTTGTTAGTTAATGGGATGTCTACTGCAACCGAGCCTAGATCTGCTCGCCCTAACCTTCCTCGAGCTAACGACCTCCACCTCCGACGGCAAGACGCCGTTCGGTGGAGAAATCGTTAGCCACCGGAAGGTCTTAACGGGCTCACACTCTTATTCTGTAATATCCGCGCCGAAGTACCTTTGGGAAAGCTTCTTGACGGTACCGTCTTTTTGAAGCTTCTTTAGAGCCTCGTTATATGAAGATTGGATTGCTGAATCCTTTTTATTGAAGAGTGCCGAGATTTTAGTTGGTTTAGCTTCGCTGGAAACGTCAATCATCTTCAATCCCTTTGTGCTGTTCTTCTTGCTGTAAGCATACCAAGCTTCACGGGAATTAACTATCCCTTCAGCACGCCCCTGTTTTACCATTGCTACTGAATTGCTAAACTCGCCATTAGGAACAAGGGTCCCGTGATACTTCTTCACAACATCGGCATTGTTGGTTCCTGTACCAGCAACGATCTTCTTACCGCTGATTTGTTTCAAATTCTTAATTTTACTATCTTTAGGAACAATTAAAACGTACCGTGACTTGATATATGGGGTCGAGAAATTGTACTTCTTTGCTCGTTCTGGAGTTTGCGTAATATCATTCATTACCACGTCATACTTTCCAGAGCCTAACCCCGCTACCAGAGAATCCCATTTACTAGGAACAAACTTAGCCTTCAAGCCCATTTCCTTAGCCACGGCTTTCCCCAGCTCTACTTCAAAACCAGTTAACTTATTGTTCTTCCGATATGAGTAAGGAGAGTATGTTCCTTCAAGCCCAATCGTCAACTCACCTTTTTGCTTTAATTCTGAGTTCACTTGTGATGACGCTGCGTGAATACTACTAATGCCGGTGGTTGTTCCGACCGTAAGCGCTGCTAATGTTACTAATACCTTTTTCCAAATCTTCATCTTATCTTTCTCCTTTTATTTTAAATTCTCCATGGTCATTGAGGCGATAAAGTTCCTAATCCGTTCATTGGGATTTTCAGTAGAAAAGAATTCTTTTGGTGCCCCATCGTAAATGATTTCGCCACTTTCTACAAACACAATCTTGTCAGCAATTTGTTTAGCAAACGCCATGTTATGAGCTACAAGAACCATTGATTGCTTCTCCCGCGCTAACTGTAAAAGAACCTTTAGCACACTCAATTCTAATTCCGGATCGAGAGCTGAAGTTGGTTCATCTAAAAGAACATACCGTGGCTTCATTGCTAGTGCCCGGGCAATCGCGACTCGTTGTGCCTGCCCACCGGATAGTTCACTTGGATAAGCGTTGCCATAATCAGCCATCCCCACTTTTGCCAACATTTCTTTAGCTAACTCATTAGCCTGTCGACGGCCCATTTTCAGAACCTGAGTTGGTCCTTCAGTAACGTTATTAAGGACTGTTTTATGGGGAAACAAGTTATAATCCTGAAAGACCATTCCCGTTTCTCGCCGAATTGCTAACTTTTCTTTATTGCTAACGGGCTGGCTAAAGTCAATTTGGTGACCATTAAAGTCATACTGACCACTCTCAGGCGTAACAAGAAGGTTTAGCGAACGTAAAATTGTCGACTTCCCTGAACCTGATGGCCCAACAAGAACCGTAATCTGACCTGCAGGAAACTCTAATGTAATATCTCTCAAGACATGTTTGTTACCGTACGTTTTATTAATTTGGGTCAATTTCATCAATCTTCACCTACTTAACTAATTTCTAGCTGACTGCCCAGCCGCTTTTCGAGATAGTGCTGGAGAACTGAAAGAACCGTTGTAAATACCGCATAGATTAAGGCAACTAACGTATACATTAATAATGGTTGATAATTAGCCGCTGCAATCTGTTGACTGACTTCAAACATTTCCATAATTGTAATCGAGGCAGCCAGTGAAGTATCCTTCACTAAGCTAATGAAACTGTTTGAAAGTGGTGGCAGGGCAACCCTAAGAGCTTGAGGAATAATAATCCGCCACAAAATTTGCAGGCGGGTCATCCCAATCGCCGCTCCAGCTTCCCACTGACCATGATCAACAGAACTAATTGCGGCCCGAATGGTTTCCGAGGCGTATGCTCCAGTATTAAGTGAAAAGGTAATAATCCCTGCCGTAAATGGTTCAATGAAGTGCAACAAAAAAGTTAGACAAAATTGATTATTTAAGCTACCAAGGTA
>ERZ773269.1014-NODE-1014-length-29804-cov-7.763353_pt1 | contig 29804 bp, 28 predicted proteins | sample MGYA00511958_ERZ773269 | MGnify/ENA primary metagenome ERZ773269 (study PRJEB29015, sample SAMEA2737761) | human gut metagenome | biome: human gut; feature: human-associated habitat; material: faeces | place: China | collected 2012 ... | reverse complement strand
AGTAGTTCATCATAGAGAACATACCTTTCTTCATCTCTCCGCCGTACCATGTATTCACGATAACCTGCTCTTTGCTTGTGATGTTGAACATTACTGCTGTCTCTGAGTTCAGTCCTAATTCTTTGTAATTTTCAACTTTTGCTTTAGAAGCATTATATACTACGAAGTCTGGCTCAAAGTTTTCAAGCTCTTCTTCTGAAGGTTTGATGAACATATTTGTTACGAAATGAGCCTGCCATGCAACTTCTACGATGAAACGGATTGCCATACGTGTATCTTTGTTTGCTCCGCAGAATGCATCTACAACATAAAGTTTTTTGTCAGAAAGTTCTTTGATCGCAATATCTTTTACTGCTTTCCAAGCTTCCTGTGTTGCAGGATGGTTATCATTCTTATATTCATCAGATGTCCACCATACAGTATCTTTTGAATTCTCATCAACTACGATGAACTTATCTTTTGGAGAACGTCCAGTGTAGATACCTGTCATTACATTGACTGCACCAAGTTCACTTTCCTGTCCTTTTTCAAAACCTTCGAGTTCTGGTTTTGTCTCTTCCTCAAATAATAATTCATAAGAAGGATTGTGTACGATTTCTGTCGTTCCTGAAATGCCATACTTGCTTAAATCGATTTTAGCCATCTTCATTTAACCTCTTTTCTTTTATTTGCTGCTGTATATTTATAAATTCTAGTCTTGTTATATTCTCCCACAACAGCATTTATTTTATTATTGCATTTTTCTACGTAAAAGTCAATACTTTAACAATCTTTTCACAATGTGTTTTTGCAAGTTCTTTCTCTAAAACTTTTATTTTTTATTCTATTTTTTGTTTTAAAAGCACAAAATGCAAGATTTCACACGAAGCCTTGCATTTTGTGTATTTTTATCAATACAGAAAATATATTTATCATTTTGTAAACGTTCTATACTTCCAGAATATTCTTCACTGTATCTTTCATCTTATCAGCATCACATTCCAGATCATGCAGAATATTTGCATTCAGGATATCTTTGATCGCCTGCGGCATCTCACGTCCTGATGTTTCTTCCAGAACCTTCAGAAGACTGAACTCATCCTGATCTGCATACTTCGGATCAATTGCACTCATGACACTCTTCACGAATTTATATGGACTTGCTGTTGATGCAATCACGCATTTCTTATTGTCTCCACTGTTCTTCTGATAACATTCACACACATAAGATGCTACACTTGTATGTGTATCCATCACATACCCTGTCTTATCATATACTTTCTTGATATTCTGCGCACACTCTTCTTCTGTCGCATATCCAGCTGCGAAATCATCAAGACGTGCCTTCATATCTTCTGTAATTGTATATTTTCCTGTGGATTTTAATGCTTCCATCATATCTTTTGTCTTCTGGTCATTATCTCCGCTGATCCGATAAAGCAGACGTTCCAGGTTGCTTGAAATCAGGATATCCATAGATGGTGATGTTGTGAGGATAAACTCACGGTTTCTGTCATAATCACCTGTCTGGAAGAAGTCAAATAACACTTTATTGTCATTCGATGCACATACCAGTTTATCGATTGGGACTCCCATCTGTTTTGCATAGTATGCAGCCAGGATATTACCAAAGTTACCGGTCGGAACTACTACATTGATCTTCTCACCGTCTTCAATCTCTTCATTTTCCAGAAGTTTGGCATATGCATTGACATAATATACCACCTGTGGAACCAGACGTCCGATATTGATCGAGTTGGCTGATGAGAACTGATAGCCTTTCTTCGCAAGTTCTTCTGCAAGTTCTTTATCCTCGAACATGGCTTTTACACCACTCTGGGCATTATCGAAATTGCCATGGATCGCTACTACATTTACATTTTCGCCTCTCTGTGTCACCATCTGAAGTTCCTGCACTTTGCTGACTCCGTTCTTAGGATAGAATACGATGATCCTTGTTCCTTCCACATCTGCAAATCCGGCAAGTGCAGCTTTTCCTGTATCTCCGGATGTGGCAGTCAGGATTACGATTTCATTCTTTACATCATTCTTCTTTGCTGAAGTCGTCATCAGATGTGGCAGAATAGATAACGCCATATCTTTGAACGCGATCGTTGCACCATGGAATAATTCCATATAATAAGTATCATCTACTTTTACAAGCGGTGCGATCTCTTCTGTGTCAAATTTGCTGTCATAAGCTTTATCGATACAGCTTTTCAGTTCTTCTTCCGTAAAATCTGTCAGGAACTGTTTCATTACGAGATATGCGATCTCCTGATATGTCTTTCCTTTCAGATCCGACATTGATACATCCAGTTTCGGAAGTTCTGATGGTACAAAAAGTCCTCCGTCCGGGGCAAGTCCCTTCAGAATTGCTTCAGATGCTGTTACTTTCAGATTCGAATTTCTTGTACTTTTGTAATATAAACCCATGCCAATGCTCTCCTTATATGATTACTTTCTCTTGCTGTTTGTATATTTTACAAGTCCACCTGCAGCGATCAGTTTCTGCATGAATTCAGGGAAAGGCTGTCCCTGGAATTCCGTGCCTTTTGTTCTGTCGTAAATCTTACCGCTGTCAAAGTCGATCTCTACTTCATCACCTGCTTCGATTGCTTTTGCCGCTTCCGGACACTCAATGATCGGAAGTCCGATATTGATCGCATTACGATAGAAGATTCTTGCAAACGTCTCTGCGATAACGCAGCTGACACCTGCTGTCTTAAGACATAATGGCGCATGTTCTCTTGAAGAACCGCATCCAAAGTTCTTGTTGGCAACAATAATATCTCCAGGCTGTACTTTATTTACAAATTCAGGGTCGATATCTGCCATTGCATGGCTTGCAAGTTCCTGTGCATCGAATGAATTCAGATATCTTGCAGGAATGATTACGTCTGTATCTACGTTATCTCCGTATTTAAAAACATGTCCTAAAGCTTTCATTATTTGTCACCTACTTTCTCTGGGTTAGCGATATATCCTGCGATCGCACTTGCTGCTGCTACTTCCGGTGATGCCAGATAAATCAAGGAATCTACATGCCCCATTCTTCCTACGAAATTGCGGTTTGTTGTAGATACACATTTTTCTCCTGCTGCCATAACACCCATATGTCCACCCATACAAGGTCCACAGCTTGGTGTGTTGACTGCACATCCTGCGTCTACGAAGATTTCCAGAAGGCCTTCTCTGATACACTGTTTGTAGATCTTCTGTGTTGCCGGAACGACCATAACACGTACATCCGGATGAACAGTATGTCCCTGAAGAATGGCAGCTGCTTTTCTCATATCTTCCATTCTTCCGTTTGTACAGGATCCGATCACGACCTGATCGATCTTGATTGGTTCCATTGCTTCGATCTCGTCAATCGTCTTCGCATTGCCCGGAAGATGCGGGAATGCTACTGTTGGACGGACTTCGGAAAGATCGATCTCTACAACACTTTCATATTCTGCGTCCTCATCTGCTTCGTACACTTTATATTCTTTCTTTGTATGTTCTTTTAAGTATTCTTCTGTCTTTTCATCTACCGGGAATATTCCGTTCTTGGCTCCGGCTTCGATTGCCATGTTTGCCATTGTGAATCTGTCTGCCATAGAAAGATTCTTGATTCCGTCTCCGGTAAATTCCATGGATTTGTAAAGAGCTCCGTCCACACCGATCTTACCGATGATATGGATGATGATATCTTTACCACTTACATATTTGCCAGGCTTTCCTGTCAGTACGAACTTGATCACACTCGGAACTTTGAACCACAGTTCTCCCATTGCCATACCTGTTGCAATATCGGTTGTTCCGACACCTGTTGAGAATGCACCCAACGCACCATATGTACAGGTATGGGAATCTGCGCCAATGATACATTCCCCTGCTGCAACAACTCCGGCCTCCGGAAGGATTGCATGTTCTACTCCTGATTTTCCCTGTTCAAAATACCAGCTAAGTCCCTGATTCTTTGCAAATTCACGGATCGATTTTGAGTTCTCTGCTGATTTGATATCTTTATTCGGTGTAAAGTGGTCTGGTACCAGTACCACCTTGTCTTTGTCAAATACTTTGTCTGCCATCTGTCTGAAGATTGGCAGAGCCATAGGACCTGTGATGTCATTTGCCATGACTACATCTAACTTTGCTTCTATTAACTGACCGGCTGTCACGCTGTCAAGACCTGCATGAGCTGCCAGTATCTTCTGTGTCATCGTCATTCCCATAACGAACCTGTACCTCCTTGATCTCTCATAGTTTTATACTGTATTTTAGCACAGTAAAAAAGGGCATGCAAGAAATTATAAATTTTAGTGCATAATTTTTCACTTCTGTTTCTTGATATTATGCAGGTATGGGATCTCAATCGGATCGATCGGAGTAGCCGGATTTTCAATTTTTCCCTTCAGAGTTCTTTTGTGTTTCTTAAGGAGCGCACCACCTTTGTTGTAGAACCAGAAAGAATATGTCAGAATTTTATGGGCCGGTCCCATCTTGTCTTTTGCCGTCTTTCCATAGAGTACTCCGCCTGCTTCAATCGCAGCTTTACTCCGTATCAATGCGATCAGTTCTGTCTCACAGGTAACTCTTTCCGGAAGAATCGTATAGCCTGTCCCGATGCAGTCCGGTCTGTGTGCATCGCTTCCCCCTATTCCCGGCTTTTTATATTTTTCCGCAAGCTTTCTTGCACCTTCGTTCGATTCTGCAGATTCACATGCATTAAAAGCCTCTATAAAGTCAAATCGCTTGATCAGTTCCGGTGACTTATAGAATCTGCTGGTATTCGTAAAGCTCAGGTACTTTTCTCCGCATGGATGTGCAGGTCCTAAGATTCCACCATGTCTGTGCACAAAGTCGATCAGCACAGACACCGGAAGTCCCTTCACTTCCAGGAGACGCATCTTAACACCTTCCGGCATGATACAGATAATATGACCTGCATCCAGTGTATCATATTCGATTCCCTTCAGAACTACGAAGTCTTCATGTACCTTTCCTTTCATGTGATATTTCCAGTGACGATAGCCATGATAAGTGTCATGATCCGTGATCAGCATTCCGTCAAATCCTTTTTCTTTCAAGGTTGTGATGTATTCATCCAAGCTTACCCGGCTGTCCACTGAGCCTTCCCGCACATGGCAATGCATATCTATCTTCATAAGTAAGCCTCCTTAACTTTATTCTTAATAGTATTATATCACATCCCTCTTAAATTACAACGAAACTGCTTCCCGGCTTTCTTATATCTTTCTTAATCTGATCTGTCAAAATAATACATCCTGCCTGTAGGTAACAGTTTCTATTGCATATTTCGGTATAAAAAATACCTGATGCAGTTTTTAATTTTCTGCACCAGGTGTTTTTCTTATCACATTCGTATATAGAAATTACCGTCTGTGTCGGATTTTCTTCATTAATCAATATCGTCAGGATGAAAAACTACAACATCTGAATCATCTGTTTCAAAAATCTCCACATCATCTTCATCCAGAAATCCGTCTTCCGGCTCATCCGTTTTTTCAACTGTCACAACATCTTCATCGTCGTCCAGATTATCTTCATCTGGCTTCGTATCATCCAAATCAAATATTTCTGTCACAGTCTCTTCCTTATCTGTCTCTTCAGCATTATCCGTTTTTTCTTTATCCTCGGCTGCTTCCATACTTTCTTCCGGCTCTCCATCATCTAAAAGCATTCTTGCTTTTTCAACCTCAGACTCCATAGATACCTGTTCTTTGATCTTCTTTGAGAATATCTTTTCTTTCTTTCCAATCTTTCTGGACTGCATCATCGTCTGAACTACAATTCCGATCACTGCGATTGCTGCACTCATCACATATCCGATCCAGCCAATCTTCGTCATTCCACACACAAACGGTAATGCCATTCCAGCCTCTACACCGCCCATGATGCCAGTCACAAATATAACAAAAAACTCAGCAAAAATTACCGTAAGTATCGCAACGATCAGAGCGATAACCGCACAAATAGCAAGTACTATCACTGACTTTGTTTCAAGCAGCGTAACAAATGTGCCGAAGGATCCGAAAAATGTCATAATAAAGATTCCAAATTTGCGAAGTGCCGCACACATAACGCATAATATTACCGCACACACTGCAACCGCCACAAGCATTTTTGTCATATCAAAGCCGGCAATCACTCCTACCGTTGCTCCAATAACTGCTCCCACAGCCAGTCCTACAAGTGCCGATAACACCCTTACAATTTTCAGTCCAAACAAAGCTATGATTACTCCTACCACAACTGTTGCGATCAAAGCCCCCATAATTTCCGGCGTCTTTCCTGCAACAAAGATACTCGTGGGTCCGTCTGCCGATTTCAAAACTGATGTTACGTTCTCCATATCCATACTCCTTTCTCTTATACCCCTCATTATACATAATCACCGCTGCCGGTTTTGTATTCTCAAAAGTATAAAAGGCCGTGTTTCCGAAGATTCACAGCCTCTGGTTCCATATCTGCCTTTAGAATGCTACTGCTCCCGTTGATGTTCCGTTAATTACATAATAAACAGCTGACTCTTCTGGCTTTATGTATAAATCCATTGTCTTGATATCTCCGATTTTGTTTCCAGAAGATGTCCATGCTTTTTTTACTCTTGCAATGATTTCTTTTTCTTCCACCTGTTTTCCATAGTATTCAACAAAAGCACTTACTTTAATCTCTTTCTTTGCTGTAGATTTCTTAGCTGTTGTTTTCTTTGTCGTTGTCTTCTTAGCTGTCGTCTTTTTAGCAGGTGCTTTTTCTTCTGCTTTTTTGGCAGTTATTTTTTTCTCTGCTGTTTTCTTTTCTGCTGCCTTAGGCTCGGTTTTCTTCTCTTCTGCTTTCTTCTCAGCCTTTTTTTCTTCCGGCTTAGCTTTTTCTTCTGCTTTCTTCTCAGCCTTTTTCTCTTCCGGCTTAGCTTTTTCTTCTTTTACAATTGAGTTTACTGGCTCTGCCTTTGGAGCTGCGACTTTCTTCTCAGTCTCCTTCTCTATCTTCTTCGGCTCTGCTGCTGCCACTACCTTCACTGTCTCTGCTTTCTTTACTGTCTCTGCTTTTTCTGATGTCTTAGTTTCTGGTGCAGTTACTTTAGCAGTTACATCTTTTGTGGTTGCTGTTGTTACTTTTTTTGTAGCCATTTTATTTCCTCCTAAATCTCTCTAAGCCCTATTACCTAGTTGTCAATATTATAACACATTCTTCCAAAAATGCAATTCCACGCCATATTGCATGCACATTACACACCAAACATCTCTAAAATCAGCCCTGCTGCCACAGCAATTCCATATAATACTGCAATAATCTTTACGTTTTCTTTCTTATCCGGATTTACCTTAAACAAAACGACCAGACCAATTCCGGCCCCTGTACACAATCCCGCAATAACCGATGCAAATGAAATTGCTCCACTTAAATATAGCTGTGTCAGAATCACAGATGCCGCACAGTTAGGGAGCAATCCGATCAACGCTGCGATCACCGGCTGGAATACTGTATCCCCCAGCATCATAGCAGAAATCCTGTCAATTCCCAGTACTTCAATACACAGATTTAAAATAAATGTAAATACAAATAAATATAAGAATATCTTTCCGGTATGACGAAGTGCCGGCTTTACAATTCCGGATGAATGATTGTGACATCCACAGTCATGACAGAGTTCTCCTTCATGATGTGGAACTGCAATTTCCTTTTTAAAGAAAATATCCACCAGATATCCTGCAACGATCGCAATGATCACTTTCGCCAGAAGCAATATACCAATCTTGCCGGCATGCTCCGGATTTCCCATAATAATAAGAATTGCTTCGTCCGATGTTGCCAGAAATACAGCAATCAATGTTCCGATCGTAATAATCCCTCCAGAATATAGATTGGCTGCCATAACTGAAAATCCACACTGTGGAACACATCCTACTACTGCTCCTACTACCGGTCCGGCCTTATCTACTTTTATCATAAGCTTTTTTGTAAAATCACTGGAATAGTGTTCCAGTGCCTCTATCAGCAGAAAGGCCAGAAACAGAAACGGGAGCATCTTAATACAGTCAATCGCCGCATCAGTAAATACATCAATCAGCATTTCCATAATTTCTATCTCTCCTTTATCTATTTTTTCATAACATTTTTATTCTAGTTTGTATGTCCGTATTTTTCAAGCAAAACATGCCATTCGGCATTACATATTTTTTCTCAGTTATTCTGTAATTTTCAGTCTTTTTTCTGTATAATACATTATATATAGACTATTTTCACAGAAGGGACGTGATCATATGAGTACTTTTGAACGAATCCGGTCCGGTCTTCCGGGTCTTGACTCTATGCTTGATTCCATCCGTATGGGCGATAATGTCGTCTGGCAGGTATCCAGCATGGATGACTATATGTACTTTGTGTAACTCCACTCTGTAACCAGCTTCATGAAGAAGGAAAGGAACTTTTATACATGCATTTTTCCGGACACCCTGCTCTTCTTCATACATTGCAGCAGGCTTACCAATATCCTGTCGACATCGAATTCACCATCAATGGAACTGATACCGGTGAATTTGTATTTAACCTGTTACAGTGCAGACCGCTTCAGGTCGGCACAAGAAGAGATGCCGTAACCGTTCCTTCGCTCCCGGAAGATAAAACAGTGTTCTCCGTTACCGGTTCTTCCATGGGCGGGTCCCGGGCAGAAGATATTGACTATGTAGTCTTCGTCGACTCCAGGGCTTATTATGAATTCCCGTATAAACGAAAACCAGATATCGCTCATATTATCGGAGATATCAATCATCATTTCCGCAAAAGCAATCAGAACCTGCTTTTGTTCGTACCTGGACGTATCGGAACCTCCTCACCGGAACTTGGGGTTCCTGTAAGCTTTGCCGCGATCAATCACTTCTGTGCAATCTGCGAAATGTCGGACAGTGAAGTTGGATACATGCCGGAGCTTTCTTACGGAAGCCATATGTTCCAGGATCTGGTAGAGGCAGAGATTTTTTACACCGCGTTATTTGACACTCCAAAGACACGGATTTTTAATCGTACTGTTTTTCACGATATGCCTAACATTCTCACGGAAATACTGCCGGATTGTAAAGAGTATGAAGACATTGTAAAAGTATGCCATACGGAAGGCATGCATTTGAAGTTATACTCAGATATTCAGAACAGTGAAACCGTACTGGGATTCGAATCATAATCAAATACATCACAACACACAAGAAATGAGCAGCGTACACTGCTCATTTCTGTTTTATACATTATTAGATTATATTCATTGTCAGTTATCTTTTATAGATTCCCTCCAGTATATCTACGGTCCCTTCAATTCCAAGAAGGCTTGCATTCAACAATATCTCATGAGAACTGATGCTTCCCCATTCCTGCCCCGTATGGGTTTCGTAATAGTATTTCCGTTCTCTATCCATTCGTTTAATGCGGTCGAGAGCCTTCTTCTCAGACACATCGTATCTTTCTGCAATACGTTTGATACGGTCAGCCCTGTCAGCACAGATAAATACATTGATACAGTTCGGATTATCCTTCAAGATATAGTCCGCACATCTTCCAACGATTACACATGGTCCGCGTTCTGCAAGCTTTTTGATAATTTCCGTCTGTAATTCATACATCTGTTCAGATAACGGCTGTACATATTCTTCCGAATTAATATAGGAAGAATATCCCATCGGTGTGATCAGATAACTGGATACAAAACTGTTAAGAGACGTCTCATCAATCGCCTTTGCAGTCTCTTCTCTGATATCCATCTTCTCCGCTGCCATTCTGACCAGATTGTTATCATATAACGGAATATCCAGTCTTGTTGCAAGAAGGTTGCCAATCTCATGGCCGCCGCTTCCAAACTGTCTGCCTATTGTTATGATCTTATGTGTCGTCATAGGTATCCCTCCTTCGGATGAAAGTATCACGATTTCTTTGTCCCTATTATACCTGTTTCCGTCAGAAAATACCAGATGTTTCATTCGATTATTCTGTCAATTTTACACTACCTGTCGTCTTTCCTCTACCAGAAATCCTTTTTCCCTCAGCTCCTGCTCAATCAGATCCAGCGTCTCTTCGCTGTCGGCACTGACCTTATGATAATGATAGTTGGATGTGATGTTCTTAAGCGGACTGGACTTGCCACTTCGGATATCTTCCATAAATGCTCCGACCTTTCTCCGGGAACTTAAAGCCAGTTCCGCCTCCATCTTTCCATAGACTCTGTGATGGATCATGACATTGTCTACACATCCTCCCAGGTCAACGATCGTATTCATCTCTTCTTCCAGCTGTTCATCTGTGTGCTGTACTTTAAATATCCGACACACCGTCTTTGGCTGGTTCAATATATAGCCGCGGTTTGTAGATATGATCTCATATCCTGCTGCGCGGATCAGTGCGATATCCTGCACGATCACCTGACGGCTGACACTATAAAGGGAAGCAAGCTTTGTTCCGGATACCGGAGCTTTGCTTTCCTGAATCTGTCTGATTATCTGTTCTCTTCTTTCAGATCCATGCATTTCCTGTTGCCACCTCCCATGTTATTTTTCCAAATGATCTATTTATCCATGTATTTTTCTCCACACACGGTAATCACATCTATTATACCGCATGAAGGTGCTTTAAGGAAATATCTAAAATCGGTGCGGAATGTGTCAGTGCTCCGCTGGAAATATAATCTACGCCGAGAGAAGTCAATCTGCTGATATTCTCTTTCGTTACATTACCGGAACACTCGGTCTCGGCACGTCCGTCAATGATGCGGATTGCTTCCTGCATCTCTTCCGTGGACATATTATCGAGCATGATAATGTCTGCCCCTGCTTCTACCGCTTCTTTCACCATATCCAGATTTTCAACTTCTACCTCGATCTTACGTACAAATGGTGCATATTCTTTTGCCATCTGAACCGCTTTTGTCACGCTTCCTGCTGCACCGATGTGATTGTCTTTCAGCAACACTCCATCAGACAGATTATAACGGTGATTGTATCCGCCACCCACTCTGACTGCATATTTCTCAAAAATTCTCATATTCGGAGTCGTCTTTCTGGTATCCAGAAGTTTTGTCTTACTTCCCTCCAGAAGCGATGCTACGGAATGTGTATAACTTGCGATTCCACTCATTCTCTGCAGATAATTCAGCGCAACTCTTTCTCCGGAAAGGAGTACACGGATATCTCCGGTTACTTTCCCCATTAACTGTCCATTCTTTACTTCATCGCCATCTTTGCAGAAAAATTCTACTTTTGTATCTTTATCTAATAATTCGAAGACTCTCTGAAATATCTGAAGTCCTGCGATCACACCATCCTGTTTACAGATCAGATCTACTTCTCCGGTTACAGCTTCGTGCATGACCGCATTGGTGGTCACGTCCTCACTTGAAATATCTTCTCTTAATGCTTCCATGATCAGGTGGTCTACCTGTAAAGTCATTGTTATGTTATTCATATTATGCTTGTCTCCTTTATCATTCTTCCTGTTCGTCTGTTTCTGTCCTTTTCCTGTTTATTTTTCTATTCATTTTTTGACAGATAGCAATTTTTATCTATGCATCCGTATACTGCATTTATTATAACATCTTATACCGCTTTACGTTCAGATATTTTTTCCTGTGTTTCTTCTTTTGTAATCTTTGTTGCTGCGCGCTTTGCAAATACCAGACTTTCCAGAAGTGAGTTACTTGCCAGACGGTTAGCACCATGTACACCATTACAGCTTGTCTCCCCGACTGCATACAGGTGTTCCATAGAAGTTCTGCTGTCTGAATCTACCCAGATTCCACCCATAAAATAATGCTGTGCCGGTACAACCGGGATGCATTCTTTCGTTACGTCATATCCTTCTTCCAGACAATGTTCATAGATATTTGGGAAATGCTTTAAAATCGTTTCTTTTGGTATATGTTCCATAGAAAGCCATACATGATCAGTTCCTTCTTTTTCCATCTCTTCTCTGATTGCTTTTGTCACAACATCTCTTGGAAGCAGTTCGTCTACAAAACGTTCTTTGTTCTTATTATAAAGGACCGCTCCTTCACCACGTACCGATTCTGAGATCAGGAAACGTCTTCCCGGTTTCTTGGAATATAAAGTTGTCGGATGGATCTGTACATAGTCCAGATGTTCCAGACGGATTCCATGCTTCTTTGCAATCTCAATCGCATCCCCTGTCAGATGTGGAAAATTCGTGGAATGCTGATAGGTTCCGCCGATACCGCCACTTGCAAGGATCGTATTTTCTGCATAAATTTCATACGTTCCCTTTTCATTCTTTGCCTTGATTCCTACACATTTATCATCTTCGATGATCACATCTGTCATCTCTGTATATTCATACATTTTCACATTTTCAAGCTTCTTTACCTGTGCCAGCAGCTTGCTGGTGATTTCTTTTCCTGTCACATCTTCATGAAACAGGATTCTCGGTCTGGAGTGCGCTCCCTCTCTTGTATAGGCAAATTCGCCGTCCTTCTTTTCAAACTCTACGCCATACTTTACCAGATCATTGATGATATCTCTGGAATTACGGATCATGATATCTACAGATTCTTTCCGGTTCTCATAATGACCGGCTTTCATCGTGTCTTCAAAATAACTGTCGTAGTCGCTTTCGTCTCTTAATACACAGATTCCCCCCTGTGCAAGGAACGAATCACTGCTTTCCAGATCTGACTTGGTAATTAATATAATATCCTGTTCTCTTGGTAAATTCAACGCGCTGAAAAGTCCTGCGACTCCGCTTCCTACGATTACTGTATCTGCATTCAGTTTCATAATACAACATCCTCTTTTCTATACTGCTTTCCGTTTACGGACAGTCCCTCCACATATATTCTTCTGACCGCTTAAACTTTTCACATTATACCACTGTTATTTACATGTGACAAGACAGTTGTCGTATTTATTCTTTACACGTGATTTTCTATTTAATGCATCATGACGGCTGTCACCGATCGAACCTTTGTATGTAACCAGAAAGTTAGAATGAAAGATATGCTTAATCAACAGATACAACACAATCGTAAATGCAAACAAATACCCAAACGTACCAACCGCCGATATTCCCATATCTCTGCCTTCATATCGGTCGTGCAGATAATGCTTGAGCTGATCAGAAGCAGCTATCACCCAGAGTCCTATTACCACATGTCTTGCCAGCATCGTAAGCCCCTGCGGCATGCTGGTTTTATTCTCCTTCATGACTTCCATCAAATCCATCTTCACTTCCATAACGTCAATCTCTCCCATATCATAGCCGTCTGAAAGAATTTTTTCTTTGTCATCAATTGCAGGTCCTTCGATGTATTCCATGATCAGCGCATGCATGGTCGTATATTCCTGAATTTGTAAACAAAAAAGATTATTGTGCCAGAATTTCATTTCTGTATCACAATAATCTTTTTCATTTATACCTATTTATACAAATTCTCCCCATCAGATTTGATAACACTCTGATACCAGTAAAAGCTATCTTTTTTATAGCGGTTTAATGTACCGCCTTCTTCCTCTTCACGGTCTACATATACGAAACCATAACGTTTCTGATAACCATTTAACCAGCTTAAAAGATCTGTGAATGACCATGTACAGTATGCCAGAACTTCACAGCCTTCTTCAATTGCTTTTCCCAGTTCTTTCAAATGTTCTTCCAGATAATGGATTCTATATTCATCATGAATCTGATCATCTTCTGTCTTTTTATCAAATGCTCCCAATCCATTTTCAGAAATCACAATTGGCAGACCATAACGGCTTGTAATTTCACGGCAGCAAAAGCGAAGCCCCATCGGATCTATCGTCCAATCCCAATCTGTTGTCATAAGATATGGATTTACTGGATTCTTATATATTCCCTGCATTCCCAGTTCTTGGGCAGATCCCTTTACACCTGTTGTATTCATCGTACCATACGGCGTAACTCCATCCATTGGATTATACTCACACACACAACTCTGATAATAATTTACACCCATGAATGTAATCTCTCCAGCAGCTTTTTTCAATATCTCCATATCTTCATCTAAAATTTCCGGAGCATAACCTTTTTTCTTCAGATAAGCCATCGCAGCTTTTGGATAACGCCCATATGCATATATATCCATCCACCAGAAATTTTTCAATTCATCATAATCACGTTTTGCCATTGCATTTACCGGTTTACAGTCCAACGCATAGGATGGTACATACGCAAAGCTTGCACCAATCTCTCCTTTTCCACCCATTTCACGATAAGCAAGTACTGCCCTGGCATGTGCCATAAAAGCATAATGATTAACCTGATAAAAAGTCTTCTGGTCATCAAATTTTCCAGGCGGATGCTGTGCTGTCAACCAACCAAGAGAAGTAAATATATTCTGTTCATTTAATGTAATCCAGTATTTCACTTTATCGCCAAAGTTTTCGAAAAGAGTCTTTGCATAAGTCACATAATCCTGAATGATCTCCGGGCTTTCCCATCCACCATACAGATCCACCAGTGCCTGCGGAAGATCCCAGTGGAAAATTGTCACCATCGGCTCAATTCCATATTTCAAGCATTCATCAATAATATCCTGATAAAATGCAAGTCCTTTTTCATTGACCGTACCTCTTCCTTCCGGATAAATACGGGCCCAGGAGATAGAAAACCGATATGTTTTTAATCCCATCTCTGCCATTAATGCAATATCTTCTTTATAGTGGTGATAATGATCTACCGCTACATCACCGGTCGTTGCTTTATATGTTTTCCCTGGGATACGTACAAATGTATCCCAGTTTGTCACACCTTTTCCATCTTCTTTCCATCCACCTTCAATCTGATAAGCCGCTGAAGCGCTTCCCCATAGAAAGTCTTTTGGAAATCTTGTCACTTTCATTTCTTCCATATCCATATTCCTTTCCTTTACTGAACTTTGATAAGGTTACTTTCTTTTGTTACTTCTCCTGTTGCTGTTTTTTCAACTATTGCATACTGATCTGTGTTTGAAACGATCACCGGCGTTGTTACATCATATCCAGCCTCTTTTATTTTTTCAATATCAAATTCGATCAACACATCACCCTTTTTCACAACATCTCCTGCTGCTTTCTTCGGTGAGAAATATTTTCCTTCCAGATTTACGGTATCGATTCCGATGTGTACCAGAAGTTCTACCCCATTCTCTCCTACAAGACCTACTGCATGTCCCGTTTCAAACATCACATCTACTTTTCCATCAAATGGTGCATAGATCACTCCTTTTTCCGGAACGATTGCCGCACCTTTTCCAAGAATTTCCTGTGCAAATGTTGCATCTGCAACTTCTGACAGTGAAATTGCTTTTCCTTCTGCCGGACTTGCAATATCAATCGCATTCTCCATTACTTTTACTTCTTCTTTGCTTTCTGTTTCCAGCATGTCTAATTCATCATCATTTTCATCTACTACATCTTCAAATCCAATGATCATTGTCGCAATGAATGCAACCACTATTGTAAGGAGAATCGTAAGTGCTGCAAATAACAGACTCTGCGGTTTCCCTTTTTCTACATACTGAACGATTGTTACGATCGCAGGTGTCGCAATACCAAAACATTTCATCTGGAAAAATCCACCAAATAATCCACCCGCAGCAGCACCGATACATGCTCCTAACATCGGACGTTTCAAACGTAATGTTACACCATACAGAGCTGGCTCTGTAATTCCTGCAAATAATGCCGAAAATGCAGAAGATCCGGCAATCTGTTTAAAATCTTTGTTCTTACTCTTTACTGCTACTGCAAGCGATGCAGCACCCTGTGCCATGTTAGAGCAAAGTTCTCCGATACAGATAAAGTTTTCAAATCCTGTGGAAGCAATCATTCCCAGTTTGATTGGTGTAAATGCATGATGCATACCTGCCATAACAACGAAAGGATATACACCCGCCACAAGACCGATCGCAATAAATCCAAGTTTATCATGAATTGTATAAACAACTGTTGATAATACGTTACCACAGATTGCACCTAAAGGTCCAAGAATAATCAATGCAATAGGTGCTTCGATCAGCACTACCAACATCGGTTTTAAGAAGTTCTTGGTTACTACCGGTGTAATCTTATCTACCAGACGCTCGACATATTTCAGCGACCATACTGCCAGAATAATCGGAATAACAGAATAAGCATAAGATGCATATGTTACCGGAATAAATTTAAGAAATTTTACAGTTTCTTTTGCATCATTTGCACTATTCATGAATGAAATAAAATTTGGATGCAACATAATCAACGCTATACTTGCCGCATAATACATATTCGTTCCAAATTTTTTAGATGCAGATATCGCAATCAATACCGGCATAAAGAAAAATGCGCCGTCACCCATAACACTTAACAGATTATAAGTATCACCTTTTGTACTCAGAACACCGATCATTGGAAGTAATGTAAGAAGTACTTTGATCATTGCAGCTCCGATGATCGCCGGAATAACCGGTGCCATGATACCGGAGATTGTATCCATCAGCATAGAAAATACATTCTGTTTTTCCTTATTCTGTGGTGCTTTTTTCGGTACTTCGTTTGAAAAATTTCCAAGCTTATTAAGCTCTGCATAGACATTTGCCACATCATTACCGATGATAATCTGATACTGACCGGCTTTTTTCATGATTCCCATAACGCCTTTGGTCTTTTTCACTGCTTCATCGTCTACAATTGATTCATCTTTTAATGTAAAACGCAGTCTCGTCATACAATGTACCAGGCTGATTACATTTTCCTTTCCCCCGACTCTTTGGAGGATTTTTTTTGCTATACTTTCGTAATCCATTTTCATTTACCTCAATTTTCTTTTTTATTTTTTCATATATATAACAAAGACCCGACTTAAAAGAGCATACGCTTCCCGGGACCGCTGCTTTCTTTTAAGTCAGGTCTTGCTTAACTGAATAATAACAAACCTGCAATCTATTCTGATTGTTCATCTAATATTCTTTTAATGTGTATTAATAAATATAATCTTTCATCTATTGTCAATTTGTAGGAATACTGTTTTTCAATATATTCCACAATTTTTCTGACTCCTGAATAAGCATATTCATTCTCTTCTATCAATACTTTGTATATTTCCTGCATGCTGTCTTGATAAATGGTATTATCAAATACTCTGGTCGCAAAAAATTTCAAATGAGTTAGAAACCGTTCATACGATATCGATTTCTCGTTAAATTCTATCTTAAAATGGATTCTGACAATCTGAAGAACTGCATTAATCAATTTCGTAATCTTATTAACATCTACATTACTTCCGCTGCCAAGTTCGGCCGAAACGATGTGCATCGCTATAAATGCAGCTTCGTCTTCCCCTAGATTCTCATCATTTTGTTCCTTTCTTCTCAATAATGAACTTCACTTCACCTTTCTGCCTTTCTTTTATTCTAGTGAAGCTCTGATATCATCATTCCAGAAAGCATTAGGGCAACTACTTTTCTCTTCTCTCTCCTCCTCTTTTTATATTCAATTACTTCTGTCATACGTTTCTATGCGTTCTTTTGATCATTCCACATTCTTCAATGCTTCATCCATCGGAACTTTCTTAATCTTGCGGTATTCAAGAAGTGCTACCACACCATAAGTAATGAATCCTGTCAGGAACATTTCCACATATATCTTTGGATCGATCCACAGTGTGATCCATCCGGTCAGACTTTCCATCATCATTACACGGAAGATTACGTTCATAACAACCGTTTCAATCGGAAGACTTAATAGCAGTTCTATTACAACCACAACCATGGTTGACATAATATACAACCTGCTGATCTCTCCGTTGGTATATCCAAGGATCTTCGTCATGGAAATGGACTGCGCATTTTTCTCGATAATGATCTTTGACAACAGATAAATGACAATCATATAGATCATGATCGCAAATCCATTGACCAGTCCCATCATATTTCCCATGGATACATCCAGCTGTCTTGATACCTTCGTCAGTGCTTCCAGATCAACTACAGACCCTATGTATTTCTCATCAATGTCTTTAATCTTTGTATTTGCAAAATATCCCGTATAATAATCACTTCCAAGATCAAATGTCTCGTTTAATTTGTCACGGCTCATAAATACACTGATTGCCCCGCTGTAATCATAGACTCCTTTTACTTTGAATGTGTAGCGTTTGCGTTCGTATTTTTCTTTTAATGTAATCTTATCTCCCGGTTCTACTTGATACTTATCTGCATATGCCGTCGATATATATACGCCATCTCCCAGATCTGCCTTAATATACTTACTGTCCGGTTCTACTCCGTACAATACTACCTCTTCGCTCTTGGCCTCTCCCGGAATTGTATTTAATGCGTATGCACTGAATTTTTCTGCTGTCTTGTTATCCGTCTTCGTGCCGTTCGAATACTGCATCAGCGATAGTAAACTTTCCAGTTTACTTCCACTGATTGCATCCGTCGGAACCTCCAGCATATACTGGTACTTTGCCAGCATATTTTCCTGTATTTCTTCCTGATAATGGTTCAGTACCGACGGGAGCAGCAATCCGAAGAATAACAGCAGATTTGCAAATATAATTCCTACAAACAGCACCAAATAATTACTGATATTCTGAAAAATAACTCTCAGACGGAATCTGCGGAAGATACCGAGTTTTGTACTTAAATGAACTGCCCTTTTTTGTTTTCTGGAAGAAAGATCTCTTCTTATGAACTTAAGCGGCGACAGTCTTAATTTGTAATGTAAAATTCCATAGTTGATCACCAGCATGATAATAACCGGTACAACCGTTGTCATCCAGAATGCTTCTGCATTCCAAACCGTTACATATGTCGGAAGGCTGTAACTTCCATAGTACATCCCCGCACATACCTGCTTTAATACTGTATATCCGAGAATATTTCCGACCAGTGCCCCGATCAGTGTGATCACAACCGGAAGTGCCATATAATGTAAGATCAATTCGCGCCTTGTATACCCGGATGCACGCAGTGTTCCGATCACGCCCGCTTCTTTCCTGATCGTATTGCTGATCGTAATACCGAATACAAATGCAAGAATCGCCATTACAATATAAAGCAGCATAACGATCATCGCACGGTCGCTTCCCATATCATCCCCTGTAAAATGGATCGACTGATTCTGGTATTGTGGTACAAAACTTTCTATCGTCACGACATCTACCATGTCTTCCATCAGGTCTTCGGCCATCTTCTTTTCTTTTTTCTCTGTTGCAGGTTTTTTATCATAGATCCAGGCATAATTATACTGTACCTTTACCTGATTCAATGCTTCAAAATCTTTGTCTGTAACAATTGCCACTCCGAACTTTACAGCATCAAACATCGTATCATTATTATTCTGAAATAATGCACTGTAATCGGAAAGTGCCACAAGACCTGTAATCCGGAATGTCTTCTTTCGACTTTTCACCGTATCCCCGACTTTCAGCTCATTATTATCTGCATACATACGGTCCACAGCGATCTCACCGGACTTTTTCGGCATCTTCCCATTCATCAGGCAGACCTTATCTACCTCTTTCCGGTTCTTGAAAAATCGTATGGTACTTCCGTTCGTAAGCTTTTGCTCTATATAAAAATTCTCATATACCTTTACATCCGATTTTTCAATATCTTCTTTCTGTGCCGGAGTCAGCTTCTTCTTCGTCTGGAAATATCCGTCTTCGATATTGTATTTTTGAAAGCTGTCATCATATGCCCGGAGCATACTTCCATCAGCTACCAGGAATCCTGATACGAAACCAATCGTTATTGCCATCATGATAAAGACAACTAAATACTTTCCAAATTCACTTTTTAATTCTCTCGGCAATCTTTTTCTTAAAGGACTTTTCATCTGTTATGTCCTCCTTACCATTCCAGATTGATCGCCGGAATCTTTACTTCATTTCTGTAATTCTTCCGAATCATTCCGTCTCTTAACTTCACTACCCGGTCGGCCATGTCTTTGATCGCATCATTATGTGTAACCATGATAATCGTATTGCCATATCTCTGATTTACCGTCTCGATCAGTTTCAGGATTTCCTTGGACGTATGATAATCCAGCGCACCGGTCGGCTCATCGCACAACAGGATATCCGGATTCTTGACAATTGCACGTCCGATCGCAGTTCTCTGCTGCTGTCCTCCTGATAACTGATTCGGCAGTTTTTTCTGATGTTCATAAAGACCAAGCGTATGTAACAATTCATCCACATCTAACGGATGATCACTCAAATATGCCCCTACTTCAATATTCTCCCGTACCGTCAGATTCGGTATCAGGTTATACATCTGAAAAATATATCCCAGATGCTTTCTTCTATACAGTGAAAGTTTCTTCTCCGTCATATCCTCCAGACGTTCGCCTTCAATCGTGATACTGCCCTCATCAGCACCATCAATTCCCCCTATGATATTCAGAAGTGTTGATTTACCCGAACCGGATGGTCCAAGCAAGACACAAAATTCTCCTTTTTCAATATCCAGATCCAGACCTTTCAACACGTTCACACGGCTGTCGCCTGTCCCGAATGACTTTTTAATTCCTCTTATTTCCAGAAACATAATTCTCCTCCCTTCAGTTACCTTCCTATAACCAATGTTAGTTTAAACTTATTTATTTGTCAACGAAATCCTTTTTTAGAATGTCTTCATCCGGAATTTTCGTCAGATTTTTCCTAATTTATCTTTATATTTTTGCATATTTGGTATTAAAAAAAAGGATGACTCTCTACTTATGTCATCCTTTTCATTCTCAACTTATCTGAACCTATCCTGATTCTTTTTCTTATTACATTTTCTTATATCGAAACAATCGCTTTGAACTGATCACAGTCGATCTTAATATCAAATTCTCCTCCCAGTGCTTTCGCATAGGTACTTACGATTGCAAGTCCCAGTCCGTTCCCCTCACTGGTTCTTGCCTTGTCACCTCTTGAAAACCGTTCGATGATATCTTCTTTTTCAAAATCCATCTCATAGCCGGATGTATTCGTAATCTCCAATACTATTTTCTGATCTGTTCCCGCTTCCTTTTTATACGTCTTGACAAATACCCTGGTTCCTTTCGCCGAATACTTCAGCGCATTTTCGATCAGATTCTGACAGATCCTGTAAAAATAAGAATTATCAGAATAAATTGCCGTGTCTTCTTCGGTAAACTGAGTTACAAATTTCAGTCCGCTTTCTTTTATCCGGTCATCCATATCTGCAAATATCTGTTCCATCAGACGGTTAAGCTCAAAAGTTTCTTTGTGAAGTTCTACATTCCCACTGCTCGCTTTTGCCAGCGAAAACAGGCTGTTGATCATCTCACCAAGCTTTCCTGCTCTTGTCGATATCACGTCTACATAGTCCCTCACTACATCACTTAATTCTTCTTTTTTGATCAGTTCCAGATATCCGACGATGGAAGTCAGCGGCGTCTTCAGATCATGCGATACATTTGTGATCAAGTCTACTCTTAACTGGTCACTTCTCGATACCTTTTCCAGACTCTTCCGTTCAATCTCCAGCGCCTGTTCCAGACGCTTCTGAAAGAAGCTCTCCGTCTGCTCCATGATCTGATCCAGCTCATTTCTCCAGTATCTCTGGATCACTTCCCGGCAGCAGATATATTCTATAAACACCGTTGCTACCATCATATATCCGGCTGCATAATTCCATCCCCATCCGCTGCTGTAACTGATAAAGAAAAGATATGCCGCTGCTGCCGACAGTTCTACCGCCAGTATATTCCGAAATCTTTTTTCCGACTGTTTTTCTTTCGCCTTCCAGGTCTGATAATAGATACTGTCTTCTGTATCCTGCAGATAGGTCTCTGCACTCCCTTTCTGACTCCAGTTCCGATATCTCAGTTTCATATACCTGCGTACGAGCAGGCAGATTCCCGGCTGCACCAGGATATTGCCGATCAGGCAGATTCTCCATACGCCCCATGTACTGAAATAATATCTGTTCACTAACACCACAAAGAACAGGAAGCTTCCAATTATAAACAGCAGAAATCCAAATACGCAATCATAATATTCTTTTATAAACTTTTTAATTGCTTTTACCATATTTTTCCATTTTGTATCCAATTCCCCACACCACCTTTACATATCTTGGCTTCTTCGCATCAATCTCCACTTTTTCCCTGATATGACGGATATGTACCATTACAGTATTCTCTACAGTATAATCTGCTGTTTCCTGCCATACATTCTCATAGATCTGCTCTGCCGGAAATACCTGCCCGGGATGCGCCATCAATAGCTCCAGGATCTTATACTCCGTTGCCGTCAGATGCACTTCTTCTCCTTCAACAAAGATGACTCTCTGCTTTTTATCCAGTACCAGACCGCCATTCACGATCTGATCCGGATCTTTCTTTTTCTCCGTTTCTCCACCGCTCCATGCGCGGTATCTGCGTAAATGCGCTTTCACTCTGGCGATCAGCTCCGCAGGATTATACGGCTTCTCAATATAGTCATCTGCTCCGAGCGTAAGTCCCGACACCTTATCACTTTCTTCCGTCTTGGCCGACAGGATGATTACCGGAATCCTGCTTTTCTCACGCAGCTTCATCAGTGCCGACAGACCGTTGAGTCTTGGCATCATCACATCCAGAAGGATCAGGTCTACATTCTCCCGCTCCATAATATCCAGTGCTTCCATACCGTCATATGCTTTCAAAGTCTCATACCCTTCATACTTTAACAGTTCACTGATGGAGTAGACGATTTCTTTGTTATCATCTACTACTAATATTTTTTCTGCCTCCATTTCTTTCGTCTCTCCCCTCTTTTTCTTTGCATGCTTACTATATCGTTCATGATTTAAATATTTCCCGATACAATTCTTAAAAATTTCTTATGATTAATCTTCGCTATGCAAGGACGAATAAAATGCGATTCCAAGTATCACTGCACCTCCGACCAGTTCTCTGACCGTAGGGATTTCTCTTAAGAAGATCAGTGCAAATACGATCCCGTATACCGTCTCCATACCGGAAATGATTCCCGCAGTCTGCGCTTTTACACCTTTCTGCGCCGTTACATATAAAGAATAGGCAATCGCCGTACATAAAAAACCAATTGTTGCAACACCTGCGAAATCCACCGGACGCCATTCTGCTTTCACCAGTACCAACGCCGGAAGCAATGCAATTGCTGCTGTTCCCTGTTCATACAGACAGATGGTACGTCCTTTGTATCTGCTGGAAAAATACCGGTTTGATAACGTCATTACTGCATAAGTAAAACTTGCCAGCATTCCCCAGAGAATTCCAATCGTCACTTTATTCTCCACTGAAAATTCCGGAATCGTGATCAATACTCCCATCAAAAGGATCAAAGCATTCAAAATATTCTTACCGCGTATCTTCTCATGGAATAATAAAGGTTCCAGAAATGTCAGAAACAGTGGGAAGGTTGAAAATGTAATGGTCCCGATTGCCACGGACGATGTCTGGATCGATTGAAAGAAACTAGACCAGTGGATTGCCATCACAACACCTGTCAAAATCATAAGTCCGTAATCTTTCTTCGAATCCAGTGTCAGCTTGTCTTTACACACCAGCGATATTGCCAGTAAAAGTAACGACGAACAGATGACTCTTCCCATTGCCACCTGTACCGCCGGAACCTGTACATACTGACCGATCACGCCGGAGCAGCTAAAACACATAACCGCAATATGCAGCAGTATCACATTCTTTCTTGTATCTTTGCTCATTGATTTCTCACTCATATCTTTCTCCCATGTATCTCTTGTGTATTTTTATTTATTTTCATTCCCGACCAGTATAACACATTCTCACCAGTCTCCGCTCTGTCTATTTATAATTCTTCACAAGTTCTTCCTTCTCTTTCCGGCAGATCAAATGATACGTCACATCCGTTGCAAAATTCGTGGTAAAACAAAAGACACCTGCACAGGTTGCTCTTCGCTTCCTGATCCAGAGTGGCGTTGTTGTAATTCCAAAGTCCGTTCATAAAGAACGTATGGAAGAGAACTTTAATATATTTGATTTTACACTTTCTGAGGAAGATATGAAGACACTGGAAGCTCTGGATGGCGGAGAGAGTCTGTTCTTCTCACATCACGATCCGGCTACGGCGGAGTGGTTTGTGAGTATTGTTTAGATTCAAAAATTGTGTGCCTTAAAAGCTATGTAGCCCCGTAGGAAAAATATAATAGGATGCTGGTTCCGTTCACTTCGTTCAAAGTCACCTGCATCCTATTATATTTTTCCTACGGGGCTGCGTAGTTTTTTGTGATTTTTAAATCATGTTCTTTTTTCGGAGAATACATCTAGGAATTTTTTTACGGTCTCTGACAGTGCTTCGTTTTTGCGCCAGATCAGGATGCATCAGCTGTCTTGACAGTGTCGGCTGTGTAATATGAAGAAGCTTTGCTGTTCTTGTAATATTCTCTTCACGCACTGCCATCAGAAAGTATTTCAATACCCGAAGTTCCATACTTTTTTGCTCCTGTTTATCCGTTTTTCTTTTCATATGCTCATTGTAGCTTATTTTTGTTCGTACGAAAAGCAATTGTCATGATTGTTCATATATAAATTTGATATTTTCATAGATCAGTGAAAAATCGACCACACATTTTCCATCGAATATCCGCACAGGTACCTGATCTGTAAATCCATATATCACTGGTATCTCGACTTTCTCCAGATCATACACAATCACTTTTTTCTTATCCGGATCCACCAGCCAGTATTCTCTTACCCCCGCTTTCTGATACTTCATAAGCTTCAGATAACTGTCCTTCTTCCTTGTACTTTCAGACAGGATCTCAATAATAAAATCCGGCGCACCGAAAACCCCCTGTCTGGTAAGCTTTTTTCTGTCACAGACGATCATAAGATCCGGCTGTACCATCGTTTTATCGTCCTGATCCAGTTGTACATCCACCGGCGCAAACATTGGAATACAAGCGCCTTGGTTCTTTTCAATGTATCCGGCAAGCGAACTATATATCTTGGATGCCAGCAGCTGATGTACACTAAGCGGTGCTGCCATGTCATATATCGTTCCATCGATCAGTTCGGCTCTTTCATCTTCCGGAAGTTTCCGATAATCCTCTATTGTATATTCGCCTTGTTTCTTCTTTGTTGCCACATAATAACCGCTTTCTTCTTTTACGCTCTCCGGATAGATATCCGGATGGCTGTCCTCCAGATATGTTCCAGAACATTTTTTCTTTTCTTTTTCCATATCATCTTGTTTCATCGCTTCATCTCACCCTCGATCCACGTCATGATGACATCCACCAGATATTCCTGCTGCACCTTACTTAACTCTTTGCCCGGACGCATCTTATGCCATTTATATATGCATCCCCTGCAGCATGTCGCGGTTGCATGTTGTGCTATGAATACCGGGTGTCCCTGCATCGGCGTCTGCTTTCCGTCATTGGGGATCACTGCAGGTGCTTCTCTCTTTGCAATAAAATCTTCAGCGTGACGCCGGATGGTATCCATACCCTTTTCACGTATATATGCCTTGTCTTTTTCTTTCAGATGAAAACTGCTTCTGAATTTGGACTGTTCCAGACGGGAAAATAATTGCTGATACCATTCTTCCTTTGTCATCTTTTTCATGCCTCTTTTCATTTGTAAATGTGTTTCAACCTATCTTGGATACTATATTAACATATACTAGATGATTTTTCCACTTTATAGATCTAACATATATTACGTTTCATATATATAAGCGGATACGGATTACCTTCCTCATCACACTCCGTTCTCTTATATGTCTGAAATCCCAGATGTTCATAGAATCCAACAGCCTGTGGATTCTGTTCATTGACCGTTACTTCCTGGTTTGATGTGATTTTCCAGAATGGATTCGTATTTGACATAAGTTGCTTCCTCAATCTGATAAATACTCACGAGTCACACTACCGGAAGATTCTAACATTTCTTTCGGCGTCCCTGTAAAGAGAATCTCGCCGCCAGCCTGACCTCCTTCCGGTCCAAGTTCAACAATATAGTCCGCATCCTTCATAACGTCAAGACTATGTTCGATAATAAACAGCGTATTGCCCTGATCCGTCATCTTGTTGAAAAGTTTCATCAGCCGTCTGATGTCATCCAGATGCAGTCCGTCTGTCGGTTCATCCAGAATGAAGATCTGTCCGCGCTCTTCAAGCTTGTCCGCCAGCTTTACACGCTGCAGTTCTCCACCCGAAAGTGTCGTCATAGACTGATTCAGATGCAGATATCCCAGTCCAACCTGCTCCAGCATATCGAGTTTATTGACGAAATCAGTGTTTTCAAAAAACCGAATTGCCTGACGTACAGTCATATTCATAACTTCAGCAATGTTTTTTCCCTTATACTGATACTTCAGCACTTCTTCCGAATACCTGGTTCCATGACATACCTCACAAACCGTCTCAATAGAATCCATATAGGCCATATCCGATATAATAACCCCTTTTCCCTGGCATACAGGACATGCCCCTTTGGAATTAAAGCTGAAATATGACCGTGCAATATGATTTTCCTTAGCAAACAGAGCCCTGATCTTATCTGCAATGTCCAGATAGGTAGCCGGGGTCGATCTTAAATTGATCCCTATATCTTTCTGTCTGATTGAAATAACCTCTCCCGGATACTGGCTGGTAAAATATTCCATCAGCGAACTTTTTCCGGAACCGGCCACGCCGGCAATGACTGTCATAACGCCAAGTGGAAGTTTCACATTTACATTCTTTAGATTATGAAGATTGGCATGCTCGAGCTGATACCAGCCTGTCGGCTTTCTATATTCCATTTTTACCGGCGTTTTTGTCCGCAGCATACGCCCTGTCACCGTATCAGCCTTTAAAAGTCCTTCGTAACTGCCCTGATACATAATCTGTCCACCGTTTATACCGGCTTCCGGTCCCATATCCACAATATGATCCGCCAATGCAATAATTTCCCGGTGATGTTCCACGATCAGAACTGTATTTCCATGTTCTTTTAATTTGATCAGGGAATTTTTCAGCTTCTGGATATCTCTTGAGTGCAGTCCTACACTTGGCTCATCCAGTACATACATCATATCTATAAGCGGCGAATTGATATATCTGGCAATTTTAATCCGCTGTGCCTCGCCGCCGGAAAGTGTATCCGTTCCCCGGCTGAGCGAAAGATAACCCAGACCAATCTCAGTAAGCGCATTCATCCGTTTTAAGATCTCCGTTTTTATGTCACGTGCCAGCGGATCTTCAATCTGACGGATAAATTCTGCTGCCTCAGGAATCGGCATATCGGAAACTTCACAGATATTCTTGCCATTGATCAGGCAACTGCGGATCTTTGCATTCAGTCTGGCTCCATGGCAGACCGGACATGTAAATGTGCTGACAATCCGATCCAGTTCTTTCTTATGAAGCTGCCCTTCTTTGGATGTGATGATACTGCGGTACATACGCGGATAAATTCCTTCATATTTCGCAGATTTCGGCCAGTTATCCGGTGGATTTTTAAGACGGATCTGCGGAGAATAAAGGAACAGATCCATCTCTTCTTTTGAATAATCTTTAATCTTCTTATTCAGATCAAACAGACCGCTGTAAGCATATCGTTTCCATCTCCAGGCTCCGGTTGTAAATGCGGGCCATTTAATAACCCCTTCATCGTTTAAACATTTATCAAAATCTACAAGCTTGTGTATATCTAATTCTGTCACAACTCCAAGACCTTCGCAGCGCTCACATTTTCCGCTTGGATGATTGAAGGAAAAACTATCCGAATATCCGACAAAAGGTTTTCCGACACGAGAAAAAAGCAGGCGCAGCAACGCATAAATATCGGTGTAAGTACCAACCGTAGACCTCGAATTAGCAGCCGGTTTTTTCTGATCGATTACGATCGTGACCGGAAGATTTTCCATGCGGTCTACTTCCGGGCGGCCATATTTGGGCAAAAACTGCTGCACAAAACTTGGAAATGTTACATTCAGTTCCCTTCTCGATTCTGCCGCAATCGTATCCAGACAAAGAGAAGACTTTCCCGAACCGGATACTCCGGTAAAAACTGTGATTTGTTTCTTGGGAATTTTTAAAGAAACGTGTTTTAAATTATTTTCTGTCGCATTGATAATATTTATAAAATCCTGAGGATTCGGAATAAAACATTAACTGTTTATTTTCATTGTCTTTAGCAAAAAACCTCTTATAGTCCTCTTTTTCCTTAGCTTTATAAGGAGCCATCTTTTTCTTATAAGCATCCTCTACCGCTTTCTGTTCTGCCAGCAGACGTTTGCTTTCCTCCAACGCCTCGTAATCAATATATTTTTTCGGATTATAAACTGCATTTAAAATGTAAATCAACGCTGTGGAGAACAAGTTACTGAAAATCCAATATAAACCAACTCCACCCGGAACCAAGAATGTAAAATATGTTGAGAATGCAACTGTAAAAATTGTTACTCCCCATTGTCCCAAAGCACCCTGCTCTTTCTGCAACACGTTCGCCTGATTCTGGCATGCACAAAGTAAAACAGTAGAAAGACAGCTGAACAGTGGAATAAGAAGGATCCATGCCAATACAGTAATGTGTGGCACTACAGACAGATCCAGACCAAGAAAATGTGTGTTAACCGTAGCTGCCTGTGCTGCGATCGCCTCAATATCAATGCCTGTCCCTGTCAATGCACTCTGGAAAAAGCTTAAGTTATCCGGATTCTGCAATGCTGCCATTGCCTGAAGCTGTGCGCCGCTCCCCAATTGATCTACCCCCATCAGAGAACAGGTAGCTGCCACGATCTGATCACAGACAGATGTCTTGATATGCATCAAATGCTGCATTGGATTATAAATGACATTAATCAGACCAAGAACCAATGGAATCTGTAATAACATTGGCACCATACCAAGCATTGGACTATAATGTGCCTTCTTGAATAACTCCATCTGTTCATCCGCAATGCGATCTTTATCGCCTGCATGCTTATATTTAATCTCATTTATCTGTATCATTCGAATACTGTTTTTCTGTACCATAATAGATACCGGCAGCATGACGATTTTGCTGACCAATGTAAACAGAATGATTGATAAACCATAGTTTTTCACTAACTGATAGCATCCCCACATGACATATCCAAGTGGAATACCAAACACCGTGTTAATAAAACTCATCATTTCCTCCTAATGTGACCGTATCTCAAAATATTAAGACACCCATTTTATTCTTACATACCAAAATAGAATTTTATCAAATAAAAGGAAACTTGTAAACCTATAAACAATGATTTCTTCTTAAGATTTGCTTAAAATCTCACTGAAATCTATTCCGATAGTTTTAAATATATTCTGTATTTCAACTCCACATCCTGTATCTGTGGAATGATATTATCATACACCTCTTCTTCCTTGAACTTTCTTATCAGATCATCGCTATGTTCATACGCCACACGATCACTGTCAATTGTACTCTCATAATACCGGATCCTGTCTGCCAGTTTATCCATTGTCACAACCTCATGCCCTGATTCTATATCTAAATGGATCTGCTCATCTGTAAGTCCAATAATATTGACAATTGCAATCGCCGGCACATCCCGTCTGATAGCTTCTCCTGCCAACATCTGTATATACTCACAATATCTCTGGTTTCTCTTATCCGCATTGTCCACTTTGTGCTTATGCGTTTCCTGTTTATCTGTGTTCTCTGCATAATACCAGTTTTTTGCGTCTGAGCTTCCGTATAATTCGACATGCTCCGGAAACTTCACTGTCTTGATCACATAGATTGCCTGATCACCAATCACAATATGGTCCACATGCATTACTTCATACATCCCCGCATCATGATTAAACGTCTCTGTCTCATAATAACCATTATTTATTG
>ERZ773269.1010-NODE-1010-length-29932-cov-4.508753_pt1 | contig 29932 bp, 18 predicted proteins | sample MGYA00511958_ERZ773269 | MGnify/ENA primary metagenome ERZ773269 (study PRJEB29015, sample SAMEA2737761) | human gut metagenome | biome: human gut; feature: human-associated habitat; material: faeces | place: China | collected 2012 ... | reverse complement strand
GTTTTTACGTAGGGCGTTGCCCTACGCTATATAATTAAGCCCTTTCAGGGCACTCTGCAAAATTATCATTTAGTGATTATGTACTATTTAAATATTAAACGATTAGAAAAAGTATCATGAAGAAGTTATTGCTGGCAGTTTTTAGTATAACCGCCACTTTCTCTCTGTATGCGCAACGGGAAGTTCCGCAGGAACGAATGGAGCAGATTTACGAGGAAGTAAAGACACCATACAAGTACGGGCTCGCAGTTGCCCCGGCAGACAATTATCATAAGATTGATTGTCCTACCGTTTTTCGCCAGGGAGACAAGTGGCTGATGACTTATGTGGTTTACAACGGCAAAGGTGGAACCGATGGTCGTGGTTACGAAACGTGGATAGCAGAAAGTGATAATTTGCTCGAATGGCGCACTTTGGGACGGGTTCTTTCTTATCGGGATGGAAAATGGGACTGCAATCAGCGTGGCGGATTTCCTGCATTGCCGGATATGGAATGGGGTGGAAGCTATGAGCTTCAGACTTATAAAGGTCGTCATTGGATGACTTATATCGGTGGTGAAGGAACGGGCTACGAAGCTGTAAAAGCCCCGCTTTATGTCGGACTGGCATGGACGAAAGGAGATATTTCCACGTCACATGAATGGGAATCTCTGAACAAACCGATTTTGAGCATCCATGATAAAGATGCCCAATGGTGGGAGAAACTGACTCAATATAAGAGTACCGTTTATTGGGATAAAGATAAAACACTGGGAGCTCCGTTTGTGATGTATTACAACGCGGGCGGGCGTCATCCGGAAACGGATTTAAAAGGCGAACGTGTCGGCATTGCGCTTTCTAAAGATATGAAGACATGGAAACGCTACTCCGGAAATCCGGTCTTCGCGCACGAAGCAGATGGAACCATTACAGGAGATGCGCATATCCAAAAGATGGGAGATGTGTATGTGATGTTTTATTTCTCTGCTTTTGAACCTTCGCGTAAATATAAAGCATTCAATACATTTGCCGCAAGTTATGATTTGGTGAACTGGACCGACTGGAAAGGGGCCGACCTGATTATCCCCTCCAAGAACTACGATGAACTGTTTGCTCATAAGAGCTATGTGGTGAAACATGACGGAGTGGTTTATCATTTCTATTGTGCGGTAAACAACGCAGAGCAACGTGGCATTGCCATTGCTACCAGTAAGCCGATGGGACGTTCAGCTGTCCGTTTCCCGAAACCGGAAATCAAGAACCGCCGGCAAATTATTGAATTAAATGAAGGCTGGAAAACTTGGAGAGTTGAGAATGGAAAGTTGAGAGTTGAGAGTGAAAAGACTGTGAATATACCTCATAACTGGGATGATTATTATGGGTATCGTCAATTGACTCATGGCAATCTTCACGGAACCGTTCTTTACAAAAAGGACTTCACCCTCAACAACTCTCAATTCTCAACTCTCAACTCTCAACTTAAAAAATATTTCCTTCGTTTTGAAGGAGTGGGTACATACGCCACCATTACAGTGAACGGAAAGGACTTCGGACGTCACCCCATAGGACGCACTACGTTGACTTTGGATGTCACAGATGAATTGAAACAGGGAGTAAATAGCCTGGAAGTGAAAGCCGAGCATCCTGAAATGATTGCCGATATGCCTTGGGTATGTGGGGGATGTTCGTCGGAATGGGGATTCAGTGAGGGTTCCCAGCCGTTAGGTATCTTCCGTCCTGTGGTATTGGAAGTAACGGATGAGATTCGCATAGAACCTTTCGGTGTACATATTTGGAATGACGAAAAGGCTGCTAACGTATCTGTAGAAACAGAGGTTAAGAATTATAGTAAAACAACAGAAACGGTAGAGTTAGTCAATAAACTAAGCAATGCCGATGGAAAACAAGTTTTCCGTTTGGTTGAGAAAGTTACTTTAGCTCCGGGAGAAATGAAAGTGATCCGCCAGCAGGCTCCTGTTGAGAATCCTGTCTTGTGGAATACGGAAAATCCATATCTCTATAAATTGGCTAGCATGATTAAGCGTGATACGAAAACAACGGATGAAATTTCGACACCCTTCGGTATTCGTACCATTAGCTGGCCGGTAAAACGAAACGATGGAGACGGACGTTTTTACCTGAATGGGAAGCCCGTGTTTATCAATGGAGTATGCGAGTATGAGCATCAGTTCGGACAAAGTCATGCGTTCAGCAATGAACAGGTCGCTGCAAGGGTAAAACAGATACGTGCAGCCGGTTTCAATGCGTTCCGCGATGCTCATCAGCCCCATCATCTCGATTATCAAAAATACTGGGATGAAGAGGGAATCTTGTTTTGGACACAATTTTCCGCCCATGTGTGGTATGACACTCCGGAGTTTCGTGAGAACTTTAAAAAGTTGCTTCGTCAATGGGTGAAAGAACGTCGTAATTCTCCGTCAGTGGTGATGTGGGGATTGCAGAATGAAAGCACTTTGCCTCGTGAGTTTGCACAGGAGTGTAGTGACCTTATCCGGGAGATGGACCCGACTGCCAAGACGATGCGTGTCATAACAACCTGCAATGGCGGTGAGGGTACAGACTGGAATGTGATTCAAAATTGGAGTGGGACGTATGGAGGAGATGTGACGAAATACGGTCGTGAGCTTTCTCAAGCGAACCAATTATTGAACGGGGAATATGGAGCGTGGAGAAGCATCGACCTGCATACGGAACCGGGAGATTTCCAGGTGAACGGAGTGTGGAGTGAAGACCGTATGTGTCAGCTGATGGAAACTAAAATCCGTTTGGCAGAACAGGCTAAAGATAGTGTTTGCGGACAATTCCAGTGGATATATAGCAGTCATGACAATCCCGGACGTCGCCAGCCGGATGAAGCGTATCGCAAGATAGATAAAGTAGGTCCGTTCAATTATAAAGGATTGGTTACTCCGTGGGAAGAACCGTTGGACGTATATTATATGTATCGCGCTAACTATGTTCCGGCTGCAAAAGACCCGATGGTTTACCTGGTATCACATACATGGGCCAACCGCTTTGAAAAAGGACGTCGCCGTGCCACTATCGAGGCTTATAGCAATTGTGATTCTGTATTGCTATACAACGATCTGACAAATGAAAAGGCAACCTTCCTCGGACGTAAAAAGAACAACGGAACAGGCACTCATTTTATGTGGGAAAACCGGGATATTCGTTATAACGTGCTTCGTGCAGTAGGCTATTACAAAGGTAAACCGGTGGCAGAAGACCTGATCCTATTGAATGGCTTGGAGCAAGCCCCTAACTTCGAACTTCTTTATCAGGATGATAAAAAGATATTGAAAGGAGAGGCAGGATATAATTATCTGTATCGTCTCAACTGTGGAGGGGATGATTATACAGATAGCTTCGGACAGTTATGGTTGCAGGACAATACGAATTATTCCCGTTCATGGGCGGAGAATTTCAAGGATCTGAATCCTTATCTTGCCAGTCAACGTACCACCAATGATCCGATTCGTGGCACCCGCGACTGGACGTTATTCCAACATTTCCGCTTCGGACGTCATCAGCTGGAATATCGTTTCCCTGTGGCAGACGGAACATATCGTATTGAACTGTATTTCACAGAGCCGTGGCATGGTACGGGCGGAAGCGCTTCTACCGACTGTGAAGGACTGCGTATATTCGATGTTGCCGTAAATGATTCTGTTGTATTAGACGACTTGGATATTTGGGCTGAAAGCGGTCACGACGGAGTTTGTAGGAAGATAGTATATGCCACAGTGAAAGGTGGAATGTTGAAAATTCATTTCCCGGAAGTGAAAGCAGGACAAGCCTTGATTTCGGGCATTGCTATTGCCAGCACAGATCAGGAACTGAAACCGACGGTATTCCCTGCGTCCGGCTGGAGTTGGGAAAAGGCGGATAAAGAAGTGATGGAAAAGACTCCGAAAGAGCTACTTCCAGAAGACAAGAATGCTCGTGTCAGTATATCATACGAAGCGGAAACCGCTGTACTGAAAGGCAAATTCCAAAAGAAAGAACATCGCAAACAGATGGGAGTGTTTTTTGGTAAAGGAAAAGGCAACAGCATTGAATGGAATGTTTCTACCGGATTGGCGCAAGTGTACGCCCTTCGCTTTAAATATATGAACACTACCGGAAAGCCAATACCTGTCTTGATGAAATTCATTGATTCAAAAGGAGTAGTATTGAAAGAGGACGTATTGAACTTCCCGGAGACACCGGATAAATGGAAGATGATGAGCACTACTACGGGAACCTTTATCAATGCCGGACATTACAAAGTATTACTTTCGGCAGAAAATATGGACGGAATTGCTTTTGACGCATTGGATATTCAATAAATCTTTCTATCAATTGATTTCAATAGAAACGGGATACGGAGAAGGTAAACTTTCCGCATCCCGTTTCTTTATATTCGGATCATTTTCTTAGAAATAGAATAAAGATGTTATTTTTTTATGATTCAATGTTCCGATTTTAATTATTTAAAAGATAGGAATTAAATAATCTCTATCTTTGAGGATAAACAAAAAGAACACTAATGGAAAGTGATATATCAAAGTATGATTTGCCGGTTGATTATATTGTAGGAGAGGGGTTCGCAAAAGATTTACTGAAGAGCTATAAGAATTTTCCATGTAAGATTGAATCCGGCTTATTTATTCTTTGTATAAAAGGCACTATGCAGGTAACGATCAATAGCAATGCCCATCATATCAGTGAAAATGATTTAATTACTTTGCCGCCTAATTGCATATTAGAGGTGCACACATTCTCATCCGATATCCAGATTTATTATGCCGGCTTTTCATCTCATTTTATAGAAAGTATAAATCTGATGAAAGCTACCCAGCACCTTCTTCCGGTAATTATGGAGAATCCGATAGTTGCTTTATCTCCACTTCAGGCATGTAGTTATAAGATGTTTTATGAATCATCTATTCTCTCATACGCTTCGTTTAGGACACGGGAAAATAAAGAGATAGTGAAAGCAGTTCTTACCATGTTCATTCAAGGAGCAACCGAAATTTATAAGTTACAGAATAATTGGTATTTATCTTCTCAATCAAGAAAGTATGAGATTTATCAGGAGTTTTTGCAATTGGCCATGAAGCATTATACAGTTCATCATGGCGCCTCTTTCTATGCCAATGAGTTGGGACTAAGTTTACCCCATTTTTGTTCAACGATTAAAAAGGCGGCAGGAAATACTCCGTTAGAGGTGATTGCTTCCATTATTTTGATGGAAGCTAAATCCCGTTTAAAATCGGCCGATGAGCCTGTGAAAAATATTGCTTTATCTTTAGGATTTAATAATATCTCGTTCTTCAATAAGTTTTTCAAGCAACACACTGGTATTACTCCTCAAGAATACAGAGGGCGTTAGACCTCTGCTTTTCTTTCGAATGGTAATGTAACCGTAAAACGACTGCCTTTTCCGATTTTAGACTCAACGAAAATTTCTCCTTGCAGATGTTCTACGATCGTTTTACAAATAGACAGTCCCAAGCCGGTTCCCTGTTTGAAAGTATCTACTTTATAAAAGCGGTCAAATATTTCATTCAAGCATTCTTGTGGAATTCCGGAACCTGTATCTTCTACATATATTTGTACTGAATCAGTATTTGTTTGATCTATCGCATAACCAAAGTGAATATGTCCTTTCTCTGTAAATTTCCGGGCATTATTAATGAAATTACATATTACTTGTTTCAGACGCGTAATATCTGTGTTAATATAAACATCTTCATTCGGTAATGATGCTTTTATTTCGATTTCGGATATAGGTTTCATCGTTTGTTCTTTCTCAATATCCATCAACAGAGCTTTAAGAGAACAATTAGAAAAAGTAAATTGAATAGTATTTGATTCAATCTTGGACAAATCAAGTATGTCGTCAATCAGCCTTACTAAGTGTTCACTGTTGATGCTGATTAATCGCACGAAATCTGCACGCTCTTCTTCACTTAATTCGTCATAAGTAGTACTTATAACATCGGAGAAACCGACTATTGCATTCAGCGGTGTACGGATTTCATGGCTCATATTGGCTAGAAATGCCATTTTAAGTCGGTCGCTTTCTTCTGCTTTCTTACGCGCTTCGATTAACGTATTTTCTATGTCTTTATATTCTTGAATACTCAAACAGATGCCCACTAATCGATAGGGATGTCCGGATATATTTGCGATATAAGTTGATTGCCCTTCAAACCATTCCCAAGTACCATCCCCACGGTGCAAACGAAATGATACTGCTTTGTCAAAGGTTGTATTACCACTAAGCTGCACAACAAAGGCGTCGGCCATAGCTTGTCGGTCATCCGGATGAATCATGTTCACATATTCCTCCATTGTCAAAGTGTTATCTTCTCCAGCCGGAATACCTAAATGTTCAAAATAACGATCATCAAGAGTGAATTCACTCCGGCTTATATCATAATACCATGGATAGATTCTGGTTCTTTGCAAAGCAGTATTCAAAATATATTCTTGTGTAAGTTCTACCGTTATATTACGGAAAAAGAATAAGACTTTGTATAAGTTATTTTCATCTCTGATTGTCGCAAATTCCCCTCTTATAGGAAATTGTGTATAATCAACCTGTTCTTGTATGAAGGTATGTTCAGGTAATGAATACGTATTTTCTCCCTGATGAATTTTCTCCAAAATAATCGGGAGTATATCTTCCCCTTTGTTTATTAGTTTAAATAAATGATCTGTAGGAAAGGGAAGCATCTCATTGACTGACGGATGAACATGAAGTTCTGCAAGAGCCTGCTGATTGAGTTGTATAACCTCTCCATTTGTATCAAATATAATCACTCCGTCAGGTAAAATGTTTAATAATTCATCATTATAGAGTGTCTGTTTGTAATCTTCCATTTCTTTTATTTTTATGCGGAATATAAGATAGATGAGACATATCTATAACAAAGAAAGCTATTTCTATGAAGATTACACCATATTTCTAGCTCTTTTTGAGCGACTTATACGGTTATTTTAAATTGCAACACATTTAATGTTAATACAATATTCTTATTTTAATATTCAGTATTCAAATATTAATAGAGCGAAACTCCCATATCAAACAATATGAAAGTTTCGCTTTTTCTATTTAGTAAGTTTTATCCCATTTATTTGCCAATCGTTTTTGGCTGTTCCTTCTGTGAAATTGAATGATTTAGTTTTGAGAGGTAATGGTTTGAAAGTTAGGGAAAATTCGGCTTCTCCGCTTTCAGGCAGAAAGAAATGCTTACCGGGAGTAATGCCGTCAGCTTTTTGTAATGTGTATGATGTACCTTGCTCGTCTACTAGTTTGGCATTTACACTTACTTGTATCCAGTATTTGGGTATGTAATATGCATAAAAATGAACGATAGTGGCTGTATCAGTCAATTCTACCTGCTTTACTTCAAGAATATCAGTATTGGTTGATTCAAAACTTGGATAGTTAACTACTTTTCTATTGGTGTCCCCGGTGATACTCATCTCACGCTTTGGCGCATCCAAATATCTACGCATCTTTAATTTCAAGCTGCCTTTACCATAGCCCGACCACATTTTCACGATTTTGCCTTTGGGAGAGATAAGAACATAATTCGGAATACCGTTGACGTCATACACAGCATATAGTCCTGCAGTTTGTTTCAAATCACTTAAGTTTTGCCAAGTCATTTCATGTTGCGTAGAAGCAGCTTTCCATCTAGTTTGCGTATCCGAACTCAAACTGATGATGGTGAGTCGGTCTTTATATTGCTCTTGAATCTCTTTCATTTCGGGCAAAGCCATGATGCAAGGACCACAACCACTGCTCCAGAAATCAAGTAACATATATTTTCCTTTGAAGTCAGCCAAATGATGAACTTTTCCATCTAAATCAAAAAGATCGGCGTCTGCCATGTCATCTCCTTCTTTCACTGTTTTAGGAGGGAAGAGATTAACCCTAATTTCTTGTCCTTCAATGGAAGCTTTCTGCTCTTCGTTTAATCTGTCATACAAAGCCAGTATTTCTTCCTTATTGGTAAACCTTGAATTGTATTTCAAAGACATACTCAAACGGAGTAATTTTTCCATCCAGACATTGGAAATAGGGAGCTCCTTCATCAACTTTAATTCCCGTTGATTAATAATAGAAGATATACTATCACTCTTTGTTCGAAGTGCTTTTCGTTCGGCTTCTGAAGCTGAACGCATACTTCTTTCTTTGATAGCCAAACGTTGAAATTCGTCCCATAAATCACGGGAATCCTCAATGAATCTATTATGTTCTTGTTGTTCTTTTACCGGACTGTCTACCCTCCATGTATAAATCAGAGGGTTTGTGCCCGTTACTTTTATTTTTGCGCCTGGAGTTGCATAAATATCTAACGACATTGGAGGGAAATCTGTATCGCGACACATGAGAGACAGTTGATCCATACCGCTTTCTCCTACATTTCGCTTGAAAAAGAAAGTTCCATTACGTATCGTATCCGTACCAACTATGCTTCCTACGCGTCCATCCGTCAAAAATAAGGAAACATGAGTTCCGTCTTTCACTCCTTTTACCTCACCTTTAATTGTGTACTCGTGCTGTGCTTGTGAAACGAGACTGCCTAATAAAAAGAGGCTGCTAAATAGTAGTTTTTTCATCATCATAATATTAGAAGTAATTATACGCCACAAGGTAAAGATTTTCTTCATAGAGTGTTACTCCTTTTATTGTTCTTTAATATTTCTGTAAAAGAAAGGGGTACAAAATGCCCTTTCGTCCGTCTATTTGATATGAAGAAAAAAGAACGAATGAAAATATATACTTTACTATTGGGTGTATTGTTTGTAAGCCCGATACAGGCACAAACAATGCATGATTGGGAGAATCATCATGTTCTTCAGATCAATCGTGAACCGGCAAGAGCCGCTTTTACCCCTTTCTCTGTACAGAAAGGAGACGGTTCAATCTCTTTAGACGGAACTTGGAAATTTCGTTGGACTCCCGTTCCCAATGAAAGAGTCATGAATTTCTATCAGACAAATTTTAATGATAAAGATTGGACGGACTTTCCTGTTCCCGCCAACTGGGAAGTGAACGGATATGGTACACCCATCTATGTTTCAGCAGGCTATCCGTTTAAAATAGATCCTCCACGGGTGATGGGAGAACCGAAAACTGACTATACCACGTATAAAGAACGAAACCCGGTAGGGCAATATCGTCGTACCTTTGTCTTGCCGGCCGGATGGGAAGCGAATGGACAGACTTTTCTACGGTTTGAGGGCGTAATGAGCGCCTTTTATGTTTGGATCAATGGCAAACGGGTAGGGTATAGCCAAGGCAGTATGGAACCGAGTGAATTTAATGTCACGAAGTATCTGAAATCCGGAGAAAATCAAATTTCACTGGAAGTCTACCGATATAGTGACGGTTCTTATCTGGAAGATCAGGATTTCTGGCGTTTTGGTGGTATTCATCGTAGTATTCATCTGATACATACGCCGGATATTCATGTCCGTGATTATGCGGTACGCACTCTTCCTGCGTCTGCTGGTGATTATGAAGACTTTATTTTGCAGATTGATCCGCAATTCAGTGTATATCGAGGGATGACCGGAAAAGGGTATGTCTTACAGGGAGTATTAAAGGATGCTTCAGGCAAAGAAGTTGCCACATTGAAAGGTGATGTGGAAGATATGCTTGATTTGGAGCATAAAGCAAGCCGGATGAATGAATGGTATCCGCAGCGTGGCCCGCGTAAGATGGGACGTTTGTCAGCCATTATAAAATCGCCGGAAAGATGGACGGCAGAAACACCCTATCTTTATAAATTACACTTAACTCTCCAAAATGGAGAAGGAAAAGTCGTAGAACAGATAGAACAGGCCGTAGGTTTCCGCTCTGTAGAAATCAAAAAAGGACAACTGTTAGTGAACGGTAATCCGGTTCGTTTTCGTGGAGTGAACCGCCACGAACATGATCCACGGACGGCACGTGTCATGAGCGAAGAACGAATGCTTCAGGATATTCTTTTAATGAAGCAGGCAAATATAAATGCTGTGCGCACCAGTCATTACCCGAATGTAAGCCGTTGGTACGAGCTATGCGACAGCTTGGGATTGTACGTGATGGACGAAGCGGATATAGAAGAACACGGATTGCGTGGAACACTCGCAAGTACCCCCGACTGGCATGCAGCATTTATGGACCGTGCGGTCCGTATGGCGGAACGTGATAAGAATTATCCATGTATTGTAATGTGGAGCATGGGAAACGAAAGCGGTTACGGACCGAACTTCGCTGCTATTTCGGCATGGCTGCATGATTTCGATCCCACTCGTCCTGTACACTATGAGGGGGCGCAGGGAGTGGACGGAAATCCTGACCCGAAGACGGTCGATGTTATCAGCCGCTTTTATACCCGGGTGAAACAGGAATACTTAAATCCCGGCATTGCAGAGGGAGAAGACAAGGAACGCGCTGAAAATGCACGTTGGGAACGGTTGCTGGAAATTGCGGAACGTACCAATGACGACCGTCCGGTGATGACGAGTGAATATGCACATTCCATGGGGAATGCATTAGGAAATTTCAAGGAATATTGGGATGAGATATATAGCAATCCCCGTATGCTAGGTGGTTTTATATGGGATTGGGTAGATCAGGGAATCTACAAGACATTACCCGATGGCCGTACCATGGTGGCTTACGGCGGTGACTTTGGCGATAAGCCGAATTTAAAAGCTTTCTGCTTTAATGGATTGCTGATGAGCGACCGTGAAACTACGCCTAAATATTGGGAGGTAAAAAAGGTATATGCACCAGTTGAGTTGAAAGTTGAGAATGGAGAGTTGAGAGTAACCAACCGGAATCATCATATTGATTTATCACTTTATCGTTGTCTATGGACATTATCAGTGGATGGTAAGGAGAAAGAACGGGGAGAAATAACATTGCCGGAAATAGCTCCAGGGGAAAGTAGCACAATCGGTTTGCCGGCTTTCCGATCATTGAAAACTCTTTCCGATTACCAGCTGAAAGTAAGCATTGTTTTGAAATCGGATGCTCTTTGGGCAAAGGCAGGACATGAAGTGGCCTGGGAACAATTCTGCTTACAGAAAGGAGATTTAGCTTCTGCCGATCTGATTAATAAAGGAGCGCTTCAGGTGAAAGAGGACGATAATTCTTTATTGATTAGCGGGCGCAGTTTTTCTGTTCAGTGGGAAAAGAAAGTGAACGGAAGTATGACTTCCCTTATATATAAGGGCAAAGAAATGCTGGCTCACTCCGATGATTTTCCGGTTCAGCCTGTCACTCAAGTTTTCCGTGCTCCGACAGATAATGACAAGAGCTTCGGAAACTGGTTGGCTAAAGACTGGAAATTGCATGGAATGGATCATCCGCAGATAAATCTGGAATCTTTCCACCATGAAAAACGTGCAGACGGGGCGGTCATTGTCCGGATTCAAACAAGTAATTTATATAAAGAAGGAAAAGTGGTGACGACTTCTGTCTATACGGTCTTTTCAGATGGAACGATTGATCTGAAAACAACTTTCTTGCCACAAGGAGTTCTTCCTGAAATTCCCCGTTTAGGAATCGCATTCTGTCTGGCGCCTGCTTATGATACATTTACCTGGTATGGCAGAGGACCACAGGATAACTATCCTGACCGCAAAACATCTGCTATGATAGGGCTTTGGAAAGGAAGCGTTGCAGACCAATACGTACATTATCCACGTCCGCAGGACAGTGGAAACAAAGAGGAAGTGCATTATCTTACCTTGACCGACAAACAGAATAAAGGCATTCGTGTTGACGCGGTAGAAAACGCATTTTCTGCATCTGCCCTGCATTACACCGTACAAGACATCTATGAAGAAACTCACGATTGCGATTTAAAACCACGTGCAGAAGTTATTCTTAGTATGGATGCTGCCGTACTTGGATTAGGAAACAGTAGTTGCGGACCGGGTGTATTGAAGAAATATGCCATAGAGAAAAAAGAACATACGTTGCATCTCCGTATCAGTAGTAAACAATAATAGCAATAAATAACTAACACAATAATAAAAGTAACAATGAAAAAAGTAACCACTTTATTATCGACCTTAGCGTTGGCAACTACCCTGGCTGCTCAAAACCTTCCACAAACGGAAAGGCAATATCTCTCCGGTCACGGATGCGACGATATGGTTGAATGGGACTTCTTTTGTACCGACGGACGCAATTCCGGCAAATGGACGAAAATCGGCGTACCTTCCTGTTGGGAATTGCAAGGCTTCGGCACTTATCAGTATGGAATCACTTTCTATGGAAAGCCATTTCCTAAAGGCGTTGCCGATGAAAAAGGGATGTATAAGTACGAATTTGAAGTTCCGGAAAAGTTTCGCGGCAAACAGGTCAATCTTGTATTCGAAGCTTCGATGACAGACACGGAAGTAAAAGTGAATGGACGCAAAGTGGGTTCCAAACATCAGGGAGCCTTCTATCGTTTTTCATACAACGTCACGGATTTCCTGAAATATGGCAAAAAGAATTTACTGGAAGTCACTGTTGCCAAAGAAAGTGAAAATGCCAGTGTGAACCTTGCCGAACGTCGTGCTGATTATTGGAATTTTGGCGGTATCTTCCGTCCGGTGTTCCTGGAGGTGAAACCAGCCGTAAACCTGCGGCACATTGCCATTGACGCAAAGATGGATGGAACTTTCCGTGCCAACTGCTACACAAATATCTCTAATGACGGAATGAGCATCCGTACACAGATTTTAGATAAAAAAGGGAAAAAGATAACGGAAACCACCGTACCCGTAAAAGCAGGAGGCGACTGGACTTCCCTGCAACTGAATGTATCTAACCCCGCATTATGGACAGCGGAAACTCCGAATCTTTATAAAGCGCAATTCTCTCTATTGGATAAGGCCGGTAAGGTTTTGCATAGTGAAACAGAAAATTTTGGTTTCCGCACGATTGAAGTACGCGAAAGCGACGGACTTTATATAAACGGAGTACGTATCAATGTACGTGGTGTCAATCGCCATAGTTTCCGTCCTGAAAGTGGTCGTACGTTGAGTAAAGAGAAGAATATCGAAGACGTTCTTTTGATGAAAGGCATGAACATGAATTCTGTCCGTTTGAGCCACTATCCGGCTGACCCGGAATTTTTGGAAGCCTGTGATTCTCTCGGACTTTATGTGATGGATGAATTGGGAGGCTGGCATGGCAAGTATGATACCCCCACCGGAGTACGTCTGATTGAAGGAATGATAGAACGTGACGTGAATCATCCGTCTATTATTTGGTGGAGTAATGGTAATGAAAAAGGATGGAATACCGAACTGGATGGAGAGTTTCATAAATACGATCCGCAGAAACGTCCGGTTATTCACCCGCAAGGCAATTTCTCCGGTTTTGAAACCATGCATTACCGCTCTTACGGAGAAAGCCAGAACTACATGCGCTTACCGGAAATCTTTATGCCTACGGAATTCTTGCATGGTTTATACGATGGCGGCCATGGTGCCGGATTATATGATTATTGGGAAATGATGCGCAAGCATCCCCGTTGTATCGGTGGATTCCTTTGGGTATTGGCAGACGAAGGTGTGAAGCGTGTGGATATGGACGGATTCATTGATAACCAAGGAAACTTTGGAGCAGACGGTATTGTAGGACCACATCACGAAAAGGAAGGTAGCTACTACACTATCAAGCAGTTATGGAGTCCGGTGCAAATCATGAATACTTCTATCAACAAGCAATTTGATGGCAAATTCTCCGTAGAAAACCGTTACGATTATCTGAATCTGAATACTTGCCGTTTCCTTTGGAAGCAAGTAAAATTCCCGCTGGCAACAGATGCTTCCAATGCTGCTATTCAAGTGTTGAAAGAGGGTGAAGTGCAAGGCAGTGACGTGGTTGCTCATTCGGCAGGCATTTTGGATATAAAAACAAATATCCTCCCCAATGCAGACGCCCTCTTCCTGACAGCAATCGATCCATACGGCCATGAACTTTGGCGCTGGACTTTCCCGGTCAACCAACTGAATCAGCAGACAGAACAGCTTTCTCCCTTGTCCAGTCGTCCTGCTTATACAGAGACAGAAAATGAGCTTACTGTGAAAGCGAATAAGCGTACGTTTATCTTCTCAAAGAAAGACGGACAACTAAAAGGAGTATCTGTAGATAACCGTAAGATTAGTTTCGCCAATGGCCCCCGTTTCATCGGAGCCCGTCGTGCAGACCGCTCATTGGATCAGTTCTATAACCATGATGATGAGAAAGCAAAAGAAAAAGACCGCACATACAGCGAATTCCCCGATGCTGCCGTATTTACGAAACTGGATGTGAAAGAAGACGGAGGTAATCTGGTTGTTACCGCCAATTATAAACTGGGCAACCTGGATAAGACCCAATGGACAATTAACCCGAGTGGGGAACTGGCTTTGGATTACACCTATAATTTCTCCGGTGTCGTAGACTTGATGGGTATTCGTTTCGACTATCCTGAAGATCAGGTAATCAGCAAACGCTGGCTGGGTGCCGGACCTTACCGTGTATGGCAAAACCGTATTCACGGAACACAATACGATGTTTGGGAAAACGACTATAACGATCCTATTTCGGGTGAGACTTTCACATATCCCGAATTCAAAGGATACTTTGGTGATGTTTCCTGGATGAATATCCAAACGAAAGAAGGCACTATCAGCCTGACAAACGAAACTCCCGACGCATATATCGGAGTATATCAGCCTCGTGATGGCCGCGACCGTTTGCTTTATACTCTTCCCGAAAGCGGAATCTCTGTCCTGAACGTGATTCCTCCGGTACGTAATAAAGTAAACTCCACCGATTTGTGTGGTCCCTCTTCACAACCGAAATGGGTAAATGGTCCACAAACCGGACGAGTCATTTTCCGGTTTATGTAAATGAATCATATAAAGGTATCCACATTGCGTTGGGTACCTTTCTTATTTAATCTTCTGAAGTTCGAGAATGGCATTCAGTGCTTGTTCCGCCTTCTCTTTAGGCACAAAAATATGGTCGTGGTAATATGCTGCTATTACATTTGCGCTAATGTTTTTCTCTGTAAGTTTAGCCGAGAAAGCAGCTGTCAAGCCCACTGCATCTAAACTGGAATGTACATTGAGAGTAATAAGCCTGTAAACAGACTGGCAATCCATATCTTTGCCTATGGCATCTTTCAGGTCAAGAATGAAGGTCATACCTTCTTTCTCCTGAAAAAAACCGACCGGGTTTAATTCACGCATTTTATCCCAATCAAATGTCGGGAAAGAGCAAAAAACAAAGTCACGTTTATCCAATACAGGTTCCATATTGGATAATAATATATCTAAATCTTTAATACCTGACATGAGTTCAAATAGTGATGATTGCGCAAATATAACAAATATAAACAGTTACAAAACTCTTTCCCATGAAATTAATTTTCTATATTTGGAGGCAAGAATCTTATTTATTTAAGTTTATGAACTTTCTAATATTCAGGTACAATGAAACACGATAATTCTTTTTTGTTAATAATATTTTTGTTATTAGCCGGATGCGGGCAAAAAGACCGGGCAAAATCTCAATTCGAATCATCTGTACAGACAGAAGAAAGTTATCCGTTAGCAAAAGAATATATTAAAGAAGCTGTTATCACAGGAAAAGTGTTGAACCGGGACTTTTATCCTCAAGAAAGAGAATTAACTCTCATCATTCCATTTTTTTGGAAAATGGAAAATCAATATCGTACCCCCATACAAGAAGATGGCTCATTTTCATTCCGCTTTCCAGTTTATGCAAAATTAAGAGAAGTTTCCATTCGCAATTATGCGGAACATTTGTATATCCACCCGGGAGATAGCATATATGTGGAAATAGACTTCAAAGATCTTTTTCATCCCAAAGTAACAGGTGATGCAGAAAAGTTGAATCAAGAAATACTGGCATTTACAGAAAGCGCCTACTATTACATACAGAATTATAGTATAAATCCGAATTTGAATATTAAGGATTTTGAGGCTGAATTAAAGAAGGAATATGACTTTCGTTTGGAGCGGAGAAACGAGTATCTGACGAAGTATAAGCCAATGGAAGATGTTACGTTATTTACTGAAGAGTTACTGAAACAGGACTATTATTACGCTTTGTTATCCTATGGTAACCAATGCCAGTTTAAAACGAGAAAAGAAATGGATCGGTATCATAAACTTCTGCCTGCAATCAATAAACTTTATAATAAAGGGATTCTTTCGGCACGTTTATATGATATTGCCGATGAGGTAGAACGCTATATAGCTTATGGAATAACATACAAAGATAAAAAAAATCCATCCGTAGAAGAGATTATGTCGGCAGTAGGAGAGAATGAACTGAACCAGTATATATATACCAAAATGGCAGTTGGCTCTTTGAATGCAAATGATACACTTGCTTTAACAACGAGGCATACACAGTTTGATTCGATCGTAAAAATGCCGCATTTGCGTGCACAAGTGATGCAGATATATAATCAGACTAAATCTTACCTGGAAAATCCGCAACCTGTTTCCAATAATTTATTATATGGTGAGTTTCACGAAAACTCAAAGCTAAAAACATCTATGCCTTACATGGAACCCATCTATAATATACTTGAGAAAAATCACGGAAAAGTAATCTATTTCGATTTTTGGGCTAGGTGGTGTCCACCATGCCTGGCAGAAATGGAACCTTTGAAACAATTGCGGAGTAAGTATTCCACCAAAGACCTGGTCATATATTCCATATGTGTAAGTGAACCCAAGGAAGAATGGGAAGAGTGCCTGAATGAGTATTCATTGAAAAACCGGGAAATTGAATGTATTTATGCATCTGATTATTTGGGAAAAGAGAACTTACAGAAAATTCGCAAACAATGGAAAATAGATAGAATGCCCTATTATTTGTTGATTAATAGAAAAGGGCAAATTGTAGATTTCGGAACTACAGCACGCCCCAGCAATCCGCAATTAGTATCTCGAATTGAAGAGGCTGTGAAGGACAGCAAGTAACAAAAAAGACAAGGCTAATATCAACCTTGTCTTTTTTGTAGCTCCCTCATCAATTCATCTACAATATATGCATCGCTCATGAGATATAGATCTCCAAGTCGGTGGACAATGCGCTGGTAGCTTTCGCTATTATAAAATATATCAAGTGCCTGTAGACTGGAAATATGCAGACGGGTAGCAAGAAGTTCTACAATGCTGTAATACTTGCCTTGCATTACAATATCAGCATTGGGGATTTCTTTTGAGAGAGATGGGATAGGCAAAAGTATAGCATCCACAAAATGTAAGTGTTCGTCAATTACTTTTTGGTTCGTAATACAAATTTGATTGTTAGGCTCTTGATGAATCAAACGTGACAACGCTTCTTCACGAGTGTAATCACCACGCATATAAAGGTCAATAGTACGTATCACACGGTCATCTGCTATACCGCCTTCTATTATGTCATAATCCTGCCATATAGCATTCCCTTGTCGACATGCTACAACAAAATCCAGCCAATGTGCATCGTAAGTGGTAAAGTGCAAATAATGAAAAGAAGAGTTGCGGCAGGCATCTATATCCAATGAATAAATATTGAGCCACACACTATTTTCATGGCGAATATCAGCTGTGCGAAGAGCCCAACGAACTGCCTGTTCCTTTAAATCAGTAAGATAAAAGCCCACTCCGAAATCAAGATTCGGTCGGCATACGCCAGCTAATGGTTGTTCTACACGGTAAGTAGAACCATGATAAACAGTTAACATGACTTATCTCCTTTTTGCTGTGTCGAAACTTGAAAAGGACGATAATCTTCCGGTAACCATTGTGGATCACGATGATAGATATATTCTAATAAAGAATCTACTATGTAGGCTTTGCCTTGGGTATGCAAAGTATCATAAAAAGCATTTATATAGCCGTCTATAGCACCTAATTCTTTTAGTTTATTATATACATCCGCACTATAGCGTCCTAACCGTTCGGCTGTATTCTCTATACAATAGATAATAAACTCTAATTGTTTTTCTTTGAGGGTCATATTATTTTCTCCTTTCTTATCTTAATCCATTAGCGAAAAAGATTAATATTAGCAAAGATAGAAAAGTTCCTTCTTTCTTCCAATTAATTAGTATAGTATATCACGTTTCCTTATGGAATATTAAAGTCGCATTCCACATTTTTATTTTTCTGTCTAACAGATTTTATAGAGCCACAAAGGTTTATATGTAAAATACTGATTTTAATTCGATAACAATGAAAAGTTTTATATTATAGGAACTTATTCAACTCTTTTACCAACAAATGAACAGTAGTAGAAGATTCTTGTTGTGCCGGATTATTCCCATTAAATTGTCTCATGATAGTTTTAGCGTGATTAATGGCTTGTTCTTGTTTAGAAAACAAAGTATTAAACATTTTAGAACTTACACCCGATTTCTTTGTATAAGCAAATCCGAGCAAAGCGCTCAACATTTTTTCATATCTGGAACGATGCAACGCCCCTTGGTATAGATTAAAATGCAGTAAAAACCAAAATTCAAAAGCTTGGTTACTATAAGCCACTTCAAAACCATTTTGTTGCGCCAATAGGATTGCAGAGTTAAAATCATTTTCAGGAAAATCATCTTTATCAAAGACCACCCAATTCTGATTATATGTTCGTCCCTTTAGCTTTTCCTGCTCTTTTATATGGATAGCCTTGTGTACTAATGCCAATGTTCCCATACCTTGACCAAGTGCCTTCACATTGGCAGAAGTCAAACGAAAAGCGTTGAAATAATCAGGTTCGGTATTAACTCCTTCGCAAATAATCAGAAATGTTTGTTTCACCTCACGTACACTACTGATACGGGTTATCTTTCTTTCGATACGCGGATTTATATTTTTCCTTTTTGTAGCCGTCATGGTTTAATTTTCTTGGGTATTAAACAAGCGGGTTAAATCTCCAACAATTGGAATTGCTCCATACTTTCCTGATAAATAATCTTTTTCAAACGAAGCATCATTACGTACTTTATACTCTGCCAATGAATAAAGTTCGGTTGCACCATAGCGGTCTTTTTGTGTAAACCAAACCTGATCCCGCCGGAATATATTAGCACTCAACAAATTTGTATCATGAGTAGTGAAAATTAATTGAGCATTTTGGGGATTTGTTTCTTTTGAATTAAACAAGGCAATAATTCTACATGTAAGAAGAGGATGCATTTTAGAGTCAAATTCATCTATTATAAGACGCTTTCCATTATCCAAAGCATCAATGATAGGGTATGCCAGAGAAAAATACTTTATTGTACCTTCCGATTCATTTTTCCTGAATGGGAAAGTAATAGTTTTGACTTCATGACCTTCCTCGTCATATTGCGTATGTGTACTCACAATAGCATTATCAATTTTTTCAATATTTTCAATACCTAAATCAGCATAACGGGAAAACTCTACAATTCTCTGTTTCATTTTGATATCATCCAGTTGGATAGTTACTGTATTCCATATTTTTTCATCGTTAGAACCTGAAATAATAGTGGTATCATTCAACCATTTCATTATCTCTACTGCTGTCGGATCATTGAATTGTGCCGCAACAGAAAGCAATAATGCATTTGCCCTTACCATTCGTTTACCTGCAAGTTCTTTACCAACGACAAACTTAGTATGAATATCAAAATTATCTTTTTCCCGATAGAATAATTCAATTTCCTTAGCTCTCTTTTTATTGGCTTTTTGATAAAGCCATTCCGAATGTACCAATGAATTATCAGCTTCAAATCCATAACGATATTGGTTATCTTCATCACAGAATATTGCTTCAAAATAACTTGGTTCGTTCGCAGTAAGTGAGTTTAACCGGAAACTTTCTATATTAACACGTTCGCCTGCTTGAATATCCTTCGATGAATTTATCACATACCACTTAAAGAACTCCAGTGCCTTTATAAAATTAGATTTACCTGATGCATTAGCACCATAGACTACCGCGCTCTTCATTAATGATAATCCGGAAGTCCCTACATTAAAGATTATATCTTCAGCCGGAACCTGTATTTCTTTCAAAGCTGATGCTACTAATGACAATGTAGACTGTTCTTTGAAAGATAGAAAATTTCCTATTGTGAATTGAATAATCATATCTTAATTGCTTTATTCGAGATTTTATCACAAATATACTGTTTATTTTATGATATAAGGATATGTATTAGGCAAATTATATTATTTTATGTCTAATAACATACATTCCCGCTTTTAAAGAAAAAAATATCCCATCCTATATCAGCACGATAGTAAGAGGTGCAATTAGCATAGTATATCACGTTTCCTTATAGAATATTAAATCAAAATCAATATACTTTCATTATAGCTTTATAGCTTTTTCTTCTTTCACCAACTTCCTCCATCTTTGAAATGCCCTCATCAGAGTTTCTTCCTGTACCAGTCCTACCATTTCGTAGTGCTCTACGAATTGTTCTATTGACTTTTTAAACATCACTCCTTTATTAAACTTATTATCCAATAGAAAGGAATATAATTCCGCTTTCATCTCCGTTTCTATTTCCTTTTCTATAATCAATGCACTATCGTTTCCGATATAGTTATAGACTTCCGGATTCTTCCCATTACGCGGTTTGGGCAGTACAAAGCAAATATTTCCAATTTCTTTCCATGAAGTATTTTGCGGATGAGGGACAGATAGTTGATGAAGGAAGTGATAAACTGGAGTAATGTGGGAGAGATGGATAGGGATAAGTCGTTTGGAAGAAGAAGGAGAGGAGGAATGAGACTGGTTCTCTGGATCGGGTTCTAAACTTTGTCGATATCGGACATACATATATCCAGCCAAATATGGCTTGATATTAATTGTAACTGTAACCATGGGATTTTTTTTTAAGTTTGTAATAAAAAAGTATGTATATACAGCCCCTTGAACTGTGAATTCCGTTTGGTTTATTGAGAATATTCCCATGGTTATCGGGACGGAATTCTTCTTTTTATAATAAATTGATATACAGTGTATTATAGATACTGTTTTTTGGTTTAAAACCAAGGAGCCGTTCCTTTTAAAGGAACGACCTGTTTCTCACCGAGGAACGCCTTGTTCCTTTTAAAGAAACGGATGGCTCCTTAAAATCCGGGAACAAAACTAGCTGTAATATTCTGATCTTTCAAAACGCATAATTGAAATACCACAAGTAGTATGTAAATATAAATAACCACCCTTACACATCGTTTGTTTTGCGCGTGTATAAACGTTTAGTATGTCACAAAAGATAATTGAATAAGTTGGATAATAATTTAACAATGTTTATCCGATAAGTCCTTTTTATAGTTATCTAACCCTCATTTTAGTGATTTATAGAACTATTTTGGACGAAACTTCGGAATCCATGTGCAATTTCAGAACGTTTTACTTTAATATATATTTATTTTGTAATTTCGCATCCGATAATCATTTATTAACGCAAGCAAAAGCAAAATATTCAATATACGCATCTGATGAAAATACAATATATAGCAATTCTACTTTTGATATGTTGGGAAAGCATTTTAAAATGTTCGGCCCAAAAGGTAGCAGTAAAAACAAACCTGTTCTACGGTGCATATTCAGGTACTCCTAACTTGGGAGTAGAGTGGGGACTTTCTCCACGCACTACAATAGAACTTGGCGCTGGACTTAACTGGTTTACACCCAATAAAGCATCTTCAAATAAAAAACTGGTGCACTGGCTCGGTACAATGGAATATCGCTATTGGACATGTGAAAGATTTAGCGGACATTTTGGGGGAATACACATAATAGGAACACAATATAACATAGCCGGTCATCATTTGCCACTTTTATTCGGAGATAATTCCAGCCATTACCGATATGAAGGATGGGGAGCAGGAGGAGGCATCTCGTATGGTTATCACTTCCTTCTTAGTAATCGTTGGAGCCTTGAAGCAAATATAGGTGCAGGATATGTGCGGCTACATTATAACAAGTTCCGGTGTAAGACTTGTGGTGAAAAGGTCGGAACAGAAAACCGCAATTATTTTGGACCAACTAAAGCTGCAATCTCACTTATATTTCTTATAAAATAATACAACCATGACAAAATTAAGATCATTCCTATACCTGTTAATCATATTCCTGACCATTTCTTCTTTATCATACGGAGAAGAAAATCCCAAGAAATGGTATACAGGAATTATACAGCCAACAGCTCTTGAACTACAGCAAGCGGGAGATTCATTACATATTCAAATACTTTACAACTTTGATAATATACAAGTCAGCTCCAATCATTCTATAGAACTGATACCAGTATTGATTGCTGCAAACCATCAGATGGAATTGCCGGTAATATCCATTAAAGGTCGTAAGAACTATCAGAATCTGAAACGTAAACTTGCTTTGATGAATACGCAGGAACGTGCTTTTTACCAGTCAGAAGCTCCATACTCCATATTAAAAGGGTATGGAATGACTGGAAAAGAACAGATTCGGTACTCATTGATAATTCCATTCGAGCCATGGATGAAGGATGCATATCTGAATGTAAAGAAAGAAGTGATGGGCTGTTGCAGGCCAGGCAGGTTACTATCAGCTATTCCTCTTTTTAGTGCTGTTACTTTGGAGAAACTTCCCGTCCCTTATCAAATCACTCCACATATTAGTTACGTACAGCCAAAAGTTGAACCAGTCAAAAGTCGTGAGATGTCATGTGAAGCATTTCTGGACTTTGTCGTATCAAAAACCGATATTAAACCGGACTATATGAATAATCCGACTGAACTAAAAAAGATATCCTCCATGCTTGCCGAAGTGAAAAATGATACAGCCATTACCATTCGTGGAATATCAGTCATTGGTTATGCTTCACCGGAGGGTGCTGTCCTTTTTAACAAACAGCTTTCCGAAGGACGTGCAAAGGCACTTGTTAATTACCTTCTCCCTCGTTTCCCTTTCTCTAAAGAATTATACAAAGTGGAATATGGTGGCGAAAACTGGGAAGGACTACGTAAAATGGTTGCAGGATCTGACATGGCAGAAAAGGATGGAATTCTTCATATTATAGATCACATACCAGTTGAAATAAACTACCGAACGAATACCAGTCGCAAGAAATCGTTGATGTTATATAAACAGGGCAATCCTTATCGGTTTATGTTGCGTGAGTATTACCCACATCTGCGTAAAGCAATCTGTAAAATAGAGTACGATGTTCAGAATTTTAATATAGAACAAGCAAAAGTGCTGATTCATAGTCGGCCACAAAATTTGAGCCTGAATGAAATTTATTTGGTTGCTCTAACTTACAAAAATGGTTCACCGGAGTTTATCGAATTATTTGAAACAGCCGTTAGCGTCTTTCCTGATGATAAGATTGCTAATCTGAATGCCGCTTCGGCTGCACTTTCACGTAAAGACACTCTTTTGGCAGAAAAATACTTAAAGAGAGCAGAGACTTCCACACCGGAATACGAAAATGCCGTGGGAGTATTACATCTACTAAGAGGTGACTATGAACAAGCAAAGTTACATCTAAATAAGGCTGCTGAATCCGGATTGAAACAAGCAAATCTCAATCTGGAGGAATTAGCCAAAAAAAGAAGAGAATATCGAATTGATGAGTAAACTAGATTATTGATTTTTTATATATTATAATTATCTTTTTATTTACAACATTTAAACATTTAACAATGATGAAAACAAGAAGTTTTCTATTATCTACATTGGCAGTTTTTATATTTGCCGGCTGTAGTAGTGAAGATGCCCGGGAAGGGAATATTCCGGGTGGTGAACTGGATGGCAAAGCGTATCTGTCGCTTTCGCTGCAAAGTCACACAGCTACTTCAAGAGCAGCGAATGTAGAAGAAAAACCGGGAAGTTCTGGGGAAAGTAAAGCAGGGGTCGTCAAAGTTTTATTATTTGACGAGGATGATGTGTGCCTTGATGTGGCTGATTTTGATGGTTTGACCGTTGGGAATAGCGGAGGAACAAGTGCAGAAGGGACAGGGACCCCGGAAGCTGCGGTTAGCGATGCAAAATTAGTACCAGAGAAAACAAAAAAAGTATTTGTGGTTATCAATCCTTACACCGACGGGAGCAAAGGGTGGAATTTAACTGCAGATGCTGTAAAAGGTAAACCTTGGTCTGCAATTAACACTGATATTGAGGCAGCTATTGCCAACATCGCTGCCAATGATAATTTCATGATGGCGAGTGCAGGCAAAGGGGCTGGAATAGAAGGGGCATTGACGGGAGTAAAGGTACATAAGCCGACTGGATATACCAGTGAGGCCATCAATCAGGCAAAAACGGACGCACAGAGCAATCCTGCTAAAATTTCTGTGGATCGATTGAGCGCAAAAGTAGAGCTTGCAGTTAAGAATCCTTTTACTACCAAACCTGACGGTGCTACATTTGCTTTCAGTGGTTGGGAATTAAGCGTTACCAATAAGAGTGTGAAACTATATAGCGAACTTATCACTTACGATAATGCCACGCCTGGAGCGGTTTATCGTCGGGATAAAAACTACTTGCTAACCGAACAGCCTGATGTAACAAGTGAGAGTATTATGGAAACTAATATGGATGCAGCTTTCAATTATCTAAAAAATATAGATAGCGAAAGTGAGGAGATGCCTGCTGTTGCACAGAGTAAGGGAACAAGTCTGTATTGTCTTGAAAATACAATGGAAGCTAAGGCACAGCAATTAGGATTCACTACCAAGGTGGTAGTAAAGGCACAGTACACTCCTAATAGTTTGACTGAAAATAGTAGCTATTTTTCTTGGAAAGGAAACTATTATACATTAGAACAGCTTAAAACTGAATATAAAAACACTCCTAGTGGCGGACTAAAAACAGACTTACCTATATTCTTAAAGAAAGCAAAGCTCGTGGCTGGAGATGCCGATCAAAGCACTATAGACAATTTTATTACAAACCTTCAAGCGAACGGACTTACTGCGAAAACCGGTATCATCGGACGTTTTTGTGCCGTGCGTTACTATCATGAATCTGTTTGCTATTACGATGTCCTGATCCGTCACGATCAGAATGTAACCGAAAAGATGGCTTTAGGCCGATACGGAGTAGTGCGCAATAACTGGTATCACCTTGACCTTCAGAGTGTGAGCGGTCCCGGAACACCGTGGATTCCCGATCCGTCTGATCCTGAAAATCCTACACCTCCGGGAACTGATGATGACGAATCAGATGCTTACCTTTCTGTAAAAATCAGTATCAATCCATGGACTTACTGGACACAAGGTGTTGATTTGCATTGATAAATGGGAATTAAAAGACACATAAAGAAATACAAAATAATCCTTGCCGCTTTTATAGTGGCAGGGATTACCGGTTGCGATGTCCTTCATGACGACCTCGATCAATGTGACCTCTTTCTAAAATTCCGATATGACTATAATATGGCAAATGAAGATTGGTTCGCCGAACAGGTGGAAGAAGTAAAGGTTTTCGTGTTCGATACGCAAGGAAAATATATACAGACATTTACCGAAAATGGTTATTCGCTAAAAAGTCCGGACTATCGTATGCTGATACCCTATCGTTTGATAGGCTGTACAGCCGTTGTATGGGCTGGAAAAACGGATAAATTCTATCTACTTCCGGCAATGACCGCAGGTGATCCGATAAATAAATTAACGCTGAAATATGAGCCGGAAAACAACATAAGTAACAACCATCTCGATGCATTATGGCATAGCGGTCCTCTGCAAATGTTTTCTTCGGAAAATATCAGCAATACGGAAAACGTCAGCTTGGTGCGCAATACTAATGATATAACGATAGGCATTACGCGAGGAAATAATCCGGTGGATGCTTCAAAATATGATATACAACTAATAACTGCAAACAATTTCTATGACTATAAAAATAATGTAGGTGAGAGTAGCAAAAATATAATTTACCATTCTTGTTCAGTTGAAGAGGAAGACAGTAAGACCGCCCTACAAACCCGCCTTCATACTCTTAGATTTATTAAGGATGCTGACATGACTTTTTCTATCACCGAAAAAGCGTCAGGAAAAACGATAGACATCGGAGGAAAAACAACTATAAACCTTATTGACTACCTGTTGATGAGCAAACCGGAAATGATGGGCGATCAAGAATACCTCGACCGCAAATACGAATGGGATATCAACATTCGAATCGGAGATAAGGAAGAGAATGGCTACATTGCATTGAGTATAACCATCAATAATTGGACCTACTGGTTCCAACCAACAGATATGTAAATCGTTTTTTGAAACGGAATTATGGCACGATTAAGGATGAATATAACTATCAACATAAAATTTTCGGCAAATGTCCTGCTTTTGACAATGTTTGCCCTGTTTACTTACTCTTGTACAAAAGAGAACGAAGTAACAGGCGCACGTATTTACGAAGGAGAAAAGATACCGATGAGTATTAAAATGGGGACGCGCAATGATACCACCGACAAAGATGAAGTCATAAATTCCGTACGTGCAATTGTGTTTAATGACAAGAACGAGCTGGTATACAACGACGTTTCTGATGCTTCCATAAATGTCGATGGCACATACACCGCTTCTATAAGAGCGGCACGGGGATATAACAACATTTATATCATCTGCAATGAAACATCGGAGCTTACCGAAAAGCTCTCTGCTATTACACTGGAAAATAAAATAGAAAAAGTGACATTCTCTGCCGTAGGTATCATTGCTCCTCCGCCCATGTATGGAAATGTGATACGTGCCTATGTGGAATCCCGTAGCGACGGAAAAAATGCCACAGTAACAATTAATAATATTAAAATGACGGAATTGCCTGTTAGCGTAACCCGCATGGTATCCCGCATCAGCTTTACAGCTATTAAAAATATAACTAATCCGGATGAGGATTTCAAAGTAACCAAGCTCACTGTTAAAGTATGTCGTATGCCGGTCGCCACTCCTATAGGAGAAGGGCAGGCATATACGGAAGATATTTGGTCGGATGACCTTACTATCCCGGGAACAGGCGAACTCAATAATAATGGTACATATACAATAAATGGAGATAACTACACCATACAAGACGGGATAGATTTTATAACAACTCCCGCTACCTATATTCCCGAACATATATTGTCCGACCCTCAAAATGCATCACACGCAACCTATCTTAAAATCGACGCGCAATGCGTGCTTAAAAACGGAAGTGCGCAAGTATTGAACTGTATCTATCTGCTGAATATCGGTCAGAATCCCCCTAAGAACCATAATCTGACACGAAACAACCATTATCAGATATACGCCACCATTACCGGTATGGGTGCAATGGGATTATATGCGGAAATAGTGGCAATGGAGGAACATGATATTACCATCAACTGGAAACCTATCGACGGGCTGGTCATTGTGAGTGACAAGGCGGCAGATTATGACGCGGTTGCCGATACATCCAGAAATGTGAATATATGGAATGATTTTAGTGTTTATTCGGGTATACTGAAAGCATATCATTCAGAGACGGGATATAAGGATGTCTTGTTCAAATACGGCAGCCTGATAGCCGTGCACAGTGACCCTGATACTGAAGATGGCACAAATTTCGTTCCACCTACCACTGCCGAAGCATTGAACGATGTACTTTGGTATCCCAGTTCATACGATCCCTTAACTATTACAGGATGGAGTAATGTCCCTTACCTGGCTGGCGGTGAAATCTCCGCAGGCAACACCCCTGAACAAGTCAAACAGGGCTTGGGAGATCCATGCAAACTCGCCGGTCTTTCCGAAACCCAAATCAGGGATATGGGAATCGTAGACAATGGGCAGTGGCATATGGCTACACCTGAAGAATATAATCATATTATAGCGGCATCAAATAATGAAGTAAGTTCGTACGGATACCTTTCGTACCATTGGCTGTTATTCCCTCACAACCGATACAGGGATGAATCCGGTGCGTCACGTGGAGACGGTACTACCGGATGTTACTGGAGCAACAACGCCTCTTTCTTTGATTTTTCAGGTACTCCGACGGTGACTGCAAACCTTCGAGCCGATAAGGACAGACGAAACGGATATATGGTTCGTTGCGTCCGCAACGAAATACCGGAAAGCTATATGCGAGTAGGCATTATCATCAGCCCTGATTATCAGGGAACGGAAAGCGGTAAAACAGCTTATTTTGGTATTGATTCGAATATTCCTTACTGGACGGCTACACTTGTCACTTCAGGAACGGATGTGGGAACGGCAACTACCGATGATTTCTCGTTTGAATCCGGAAATGATGCCGTACATACGACACACGGCAGCAATACCCAAAATATCCCTATATATGTCAAACGCAAAGAAAGTACTTCATCCCGTTCGTTTAGGGTAAGGGTGGAAGGTATCGGATTGGACGGACAGACAAAGAGTACACTACTCACAATTTCACAAGCCGGGTATCAGTTACGTGCCAGTTCCGAATTAAGCACTTTGGACGTTTTACCTCAAGAGGGAGGCACTTATAATCTAAATATCAAGCTTACTCCTACAGATGTCCCCATACCTGCGGGAAATTTGTATGTACAAGTTGTTTACAGTGGCGAACAAATAAGTGTCAGTGATAAAGTAGAGACTGCATCGAATACATATAGCTATCCTGTCTCAATAACAATCCCGGCAAACAAAAATCCGAGTCTTATCGGCATTACGGTTTATATCGTTTTAGAGAGAGAGACCGGAGTAGGTATTGCCATTAGCAGTCTGTCTATTGATCAGAAAGGTACCAAATAAGAAAAAGGATGAAAAATATGATGATAAGCAGATATAATATGAGAATAAAAAACAATGATAAGACGTATTTTCGGGCAGTTTGCATTGTTTTGTTTTCACTGGCATTTACAGGGTGTACAAAAGACGGCCTGAATGAGTTCGGTCCGGGAAATGCTACAGGAAAAGTGGTTATGGTTAGTTTGAATGTCAGTCTTCCGCCTATCGAAGAACCAACATCGACAAGTGAATATACTACTGTTAAGCCATTCTTGAGAAATGAAAACAGCTCTGATTCATCCTTCACAGTCGTATTGGAGCGAGAACAACGTGCGGCAACTACCAGAGTTTCCGATGGCACGACAAAATTACACAATCTCTGGCTTTTCCAGTTTAATGAGGATGGTTCCATGAATGGTAATCCCCATAAGTTGAGTGATACGGCGACTGCTATAAATGATATGTTGACAATAGATGTCCCCCTTGTAGTAGCAGAGAATCAAACCTTATACCTGTTAGTCTTAGGCCCCAAACTTGACTATGACATGAGTGGAGTGAGAACTCTTGATGAACTCAAAAAATGGAGCTTTGATTATCTAATAAATGTAGAAGGGCATACCCAATCACTTATCACCGCAGATGATGAAGTGCCGCTTGCCGGAGAAGTGTCGGGTATCACTGTTATGGACATCGACGGAGGTGACCATGGTTTGGTAGAATATAACAAACCGGCCGGCTTTGTGGGAGGTATTGCAATAAAGAAGTTGATGGCACGCATTACGTTCCGTTATAAACTCGAAGTGGAAAATTACAAATTGCAGGGTCTTAAATTACTGAATGTCAACAGCAAAGTGCGGCTCACCAATCCCGAGAAGAATACCGGTACGGATACTTATGTCACGTTTGAGATAGATAAATTTGATACCCCCGATCCCAATGGTTTCTATTCGGCAACGTGGTATGTTGCGCAGAATTGTCAGGGGACGGTAGAAAGCATAGCAAGTGAAAACCAGCGCTATTACAAAGTGGTCAATGGGGTATCATCGGGTAGTGCCCCCATATTGGGTATGCAGATAGAGGCATGGGCATATTCTACCTTGACATCGGCAACTGGCGAGTATGCAATTTACCAAATGTATATCGGAAATAATAATACAAATAACTTCGATGTGGAACCCAATCATTTTTATAATTTGCGTACCACCATTAATGCGGACAT
>ERZ773269.967-NODE-967-length-31045-cov-5.718264_pt1 | contig 31045 bp, 29 predicted proteins | sample MGYA00511958_ERZ773269 | MGnify/ENA primary metagenome ERZ773269 (study PRJEB29015, sample SAMEA2737761) | human gut metagenome | biome: human gut; feature: human-associated habitat; material: faeces | place: China | collected 2012 ... | reverse complement strand
CACCAGATCCTTTAACACCAAGGAATGGGAAGTTATCTGTACCACGTTGTGTTTTGTTGTTGATGTGAACAGTACCCACTTCAAGTTGTTCAGCAATCTTGAATGCTAATGGGAAGTTATTTGTAAATACTGCTGCTTGAAGACCGTATTCAGATTTATTTGAAATTTCGACAGCTTCTTCTACTGAATTAACACGGATAACTGGAAGGACTGGGCCAAATGGTTCTTCCCAAGCCAAACGCATATCAGTTGTTACATTGTCAAACAATACTGGACTAATAAGATTACCTTCACGTTTGAATGAAATAACTTCTTTAGCACCCTTATCTTGAGCGTCTTTGATAAGACCTTCAACGTAGTCAGCTGCTTTTGTATCGATAAGCGGAGTAATATCAGCATCATCTTCAGGCATACCAACAGTCAAATCTTTAACAAGTTCTGAAACTTTGTCAACCAATTTATCTGCAACGCTATCCATAACAAGGACACGTTTAACGGCTGTACAACGTTGACCTGAGTAACCGTAAGCACCAGCAACGATGTTTTTAGCAGCCAAATCAAGGTCTGCATCTTCAAGAACGATAGCTGAGTCTTTCCCACCAAGTTCAAGCATAATTGGACGCATACCAGCCAATTTACCAATGTGTTCACCTACTGGTGTAGAACCTGTGAAGTTGATGTAGTTAACAGCTTCATGTTCAACGATGTAGTCACCGATTACTGAACCACGTCCTGTAATTGTGTTAAATACACCAGCTGGAAGTCCAGCTTCAGCAAATGCTTCAGCCAAAAGAAGACCTGAAATAGAACCTTGCGTAGGTGGTTTAAGGGCAACAACGTTCCCTGAAATAAGGGCAGGAGCAATCTTAGAACCTGCAAGGTTAATTGGATAGTTAAATGGTGAGATAGCGAGTACCAATCCTACTGGTTCGCGACGAACAATAGCGATCTTTTTCTTACTTGCTGCTTCAAAGCTTCCACCTTCAAGAACTTCACCTTCAAGACGGACACCTTCTTCAGCGGCATAATTAATGATTTCAGCTGTACGGATAACTTCACCCACTGCTGATTTGTAACCTTTAGCGATTTCTTTTGAAAGTACAGCACCGATTTTTTCAGCATCACGCACTAAAATATCAGCTGCTTTATGAAGGTAAGCTGCACGTTCTACGTATGAAAGCGCACGCCATTCTTTTTGAGCAGCTTTTGCAGAAGCGTAAACATAGTCAACTTCTTCTTGGCTCATTGCAGGTACAGAACCGAGTTCTTCACCTGTGGCAGGAGCATAAATTTTAATTTCTTCTTTAGAAAGTTTCCACTCTCCATTGACATAGTTTTTATATTGTTTAGTCAAGCTATATCTCCTTTTAAATGTGATAACTCCATTTTATCACTTTTTCTGCTTTTTTCAATATTTTAACACGAAAAAATTCAGAAAATTAAGACAAAATCTTTGCAATATCAAATTTTCATAATAATAAATTTATTGAATAAAGCTTTTTGTGGTAAAATACGAATTTCATCTGTATTATACAACTTAGAGTACACTCCAAGTCAAGGAGTTTGTTTTAAAAAATAAATTCTCCAGTAAACATTCTATTCATAAACCTTTAAAAATCAGCAGTTCCGACAAAAGTTGATTTTTCAGTTATTGGCTAAGCTAAAACGGCAGAAAAACCTCTACACATCTATCCGAAAAATCAAAAAAGAGTTCGGACAAAATAGTCCAAACCCTTTCTGATAATATTAACCACAATTAATCAAAATCAACATACTCTTTGCTAAGCTCAAGAACTTCTTCCATCGTTGAGCATTCTGTAAGAGCGCGATTTGCATATTCTTGCATTTTAGCTGTATCAAGTTTCTTCATAAGGCTACGTGTACGAAGAATTGATGTAGCTGACATAGAGAACTCATCAAGTCCCATTCCGACAAGAAGCGGAACAGCTTTCTGGTCACCAGCCATTTCACCACACATACCAGCCCATTTACCTTCAGCGTGTGCTGCTTTGATAACATTATTAATCAAACGAAGGATAGATGGGTTATATGGTTGGTAAAGGTATGAAACTTGTTCGTTCATACGGTCAGCGGCCATAGTGTATTGAATAAGGTCGTTTGTACCAATTGAGAAGAAGTCAACTTCTTTTGCAAATTGGTCAGCAAGCATAGCTGCTGCTGGGATTTCAATCATGATACCTACTTGGATATCATCTGCCACTGCAACACCTTCAGCTTTAAGGTTAGCTTTTTCTTCATCAAAGATTGCTTTAGCAGCACGGAATTCTTTAAGAAGTGCAACCATTGGGAACATAATACGAAGTTGTCCGTGAACAGATGCACGAAGAAGTGCACGAATTTGTGTACGGAACATTGCATTTCCTGTTTCTGAGATAGAAATACGAAGTGCACGGAATCCAAGGAACGGGTTCATTTCTTTTGGAAGGTCAAAGTATGGAAGTTCTTTATCCCCACCGATATCCATAGTACGAACCACAACCGGTTTACCATTCATGCCCTCAAGAACAGCCTTGTATGCTTCATATTGTTCATCTTCAGTTGGGAAATCTTGTGAATCCATATATAAGAATTCAGTACGATAAAGACCAACTGCTTCTGCACCATTAGCATTAACACCTTCAACGTCTTTAGGTGTTCCGATGTTGGCTGCCAATTCGAAGTGTTTACCATCAGCTGTTACTGTTTCGGCATCTTTAAGAAGAGCCCATTCAGCTTTTTGTTTAGCATATGCTTCACCAGCTGCTTTAAATTCAGCAATTTCTTCTTCTGTTGGATTGATAATCACATCCCCTGTGATACCATTTACTGCTACAATGTCGCCATCTTTAACGCGACTTGTGATATCGTTTGTTCCAAGAACAGCAGCGATTTCAAGAGTACGTGCCATGATAGCTGAATGACTTGTACGTCCACCAATGTTAGTAACAAAGGCTTTTACAAATTGTTTGTTTAATTGAGCAGTATCAGATGGCGTCAAGTCATGTGCAATAACAATTGATTCTTCATCAATTGTTGCAGGATTTGGAAGTTTAGCACCGATAAGGTGTGCCAATACACGTTTTGAAACGTCGCGGATATCCGCTGCACGCTCTTGCATGTACGGGTTATCTTCCATTCCCTCAAAGATAGTGATGAACATGTCAGTCACTTCTTTAAGGCCTGCTTCTGCATTCGTTTGTTTTGCACGGATAGTTTCTTTAATTTGACTGATCATTTCTGGGTCAGCAAGAACCATCAAATGTGCATCAAACACGGCAGCTGCTTCTTCACCTAGTGTTTCTACTGCTTTCTCACGAATAACAGAAAGCTCGTCTTGTGATGCTTTTAATGCGGCATCTAGGCGAGCTTCTTCTGCACTTGTATCTTCAACTGTAACAGTTTCAAATGACAAATCCGGTTGAACGAGTAGATACGCTTTAGCAACAGCAACACCATCAGATGCTGCAATTCCTTTAAGCATTTCTGTCATTTTATTAAGCCAATCCTTCTTTAGTCATTGTTTCTTCGATTGCTGCAAGTGCGTCATCTGCATCTGCACCTTCAGCAGAGATAGTAACGTCAGCACCTTGACCAACACCAAGGCTCATAACACCCATGATAGATTTAAGGTTTACAGCTTTACCTTTGTAATCAAGAGTGATGTCTGAAGCAAATTTGCTAGCTGTTTGAACAAGCAAAGTAGCTGGACGTGCGTGAATTCCTGTTTCTGCAACAATGTGAAAATCTTTTGAAGCCATATTATGGTTCTCCTTTTTATTTGTTTTTTTCGAATTATCATATGATAACCCTTACAAGACATGATTATAGCATATTCCTATTTTTATTTCAATACTTACACGTTTTTGTGCGCGCTTTCTTTTCTGATAATTTTTGATTTTGCTTATTTGCAACACCTACTCAAAAAGCTGATTTAGAGGTAGATTTGAACATTTTTTGTAGAAATTGACAAAAGTATCTATCAAATTAAGCATCCTAAAATAAATTCTCTTTTTTCTGTGGTATAATGAAAATCAGAAAAATGTCATGGTAAGCGGTATAAAATTTTTAATTCATTTTCTTTGTTTTTATGGAAAATACTGAAATTCGTGCTTACTTACAAACATCTTACACTTCTGTTGAATTTGAGACAATTTCTGATGAATACCTAGAGAACAGTATTCCACATATTGATATGATATTGGAGAATAAACATGAACAACACTTTTGAAGAAATTTTAGAAAAAATAAAAGCTTACGATACCATTATTATCCACCGTCATCAACGTCCCGACCCTGATGCTCTCGGTAGCCAAGTCGGGCTTCGTGATATTATCAGACATAATTTTCCAGAAAAAAAAGTCTTGGCGACTGGGAAAGACGAGCCAACACTTACTTGGTTAACAAAAATGGATACTGTCTCTGATGATGATTACCAAGGCGCTTTAGTTATTGTTACCGATACTGCAAACACGCCACGTGTTGACGATGACCGCTATACAAAAGGTGACTTTCTGATTAAAATCGACCATCACCCTAATGACGATGCTTACGGTGATTTGCTTTATGTTGATACAACTACTTCTAGCGCTAGCGAAATCATCACCGATTTTGCCCTTTCAACTAGTCTAGCTTTATCAAATGAGGCAGCTCGCCTGCTTTATTGTGGTATTGTCGGTGATACTGGACGTTTCCTTTATCCTGCAACAACGAGCAAAACCCTCTCAATTGCGAGCAAACTACGCGAATATGATTTTGATTTTTCAACACTAGCTCGCCAAATGGACTCATTTTCATTTAAAATTGCTAAACTTCAAGGATACGTTTTTGACAATCTTGAAGTTGATGAAAATGGCGCTGCTCGTGTGGTATTGACACAGGATATCATGAAAAAATTCAACGTAACAGATGCTGAAACATCTGCCATCGTTGGAACTCCTGGAAAAATCGATTGTATCCAATCATGGGCAATTTTTGTCGAACAAACTGATAAACATTATCGTGTGCGCCTCCGTAGTAAATCACAGGTTATCAATGAAATTGCTAAACGTCATGACGGAGGCGGACACCCATTAGCCAGCGGAGCTAATTCTTATAGCCTTGAAGAAAACGACGAAATCTACCAAGAAATCAAAGACTTACTAACATCAAAAGACTAAGCTATCTCTTGATAGGCTTGACTTTTAGACAAGTTGATTTTAATTCAATTAATTTGTCTAAAAGTCTTGTCAAATATCGCATTATTTGATAAACTATAGAAGTTAAAATAACTATGGTGCGTCAAAAAAGCACCATGGCAGAAAGGAAATCTTTTAACAATGAAACAAAACATCCATCCAGAATACCGTCCAGTTGTGTTCATGGACACAACTACTGGTTACAAATTCCTTAGCGGTTCTACAAAATCTTCTAACGAAACTGTAGAATTTGAAGGCGCTACTTATCCACTTGTACGTGTGGAAATCTCATCAGATTCTCACCCATTCTACACTGGACGCCAAAAATTCACACAAGCAGACGGTCGTGTGGATCGCTTCAACAAAAAATACGGTTTCACAAAATAATAAACCGCATTTATCAATTATTGTTGATTTCAAGCCTTTTTCGAGAAGTCGAAATTGGCTTTTTTTATTTTTAGTACCGTTTTTGGTACCGTTTTGGAAAATTAGTCAGCCGAATTTTTGAGATATTCAGCAAACTTTTTGATTGTTCTTTCTCCTCCAGCTTCGGTTACATGACTATAGGTATCTAGTGTCATTTGGCTACTTGCATGCCCTAACCGTCTAGCAGCATTTACTGGATCTACACCAATCTCAATCATCAATGTTGCATGAGTATGTCTAAAACCATGTGGCGATATTTTCTTTAGATGATGTTTATCAATAATACGTTTTAGGTTATAATTTATATAATCTTGATACAATGGTTGTATTTTTCCGTCTCTATCAACAAACGTAAACATGTAATCATTATCAATAAATGGGGTAACTGAAAGTTGCCCTTTTTCTTTTTTACTACGTACTTTCCATTCTCTCAAAATAGAAATAGTTCCATCATCTAAAGGAATTTGTCTTATTGAGAACCTGTTTTTCGTTCTTTTCTCAACAGCTTTTCCTCTAATTCGCCCTAAATTTTTGGTGATAGATAGTATTTGTTTATCAAAATCAATATCAGACCACTTCAAAGAATAAAGCTCACCTTTCCTTAAACCGCTATAAGCTAGCAATCTAAATAAAGCATAATCTTTGTAGGACTCTTCTGCTTTTACAATAGCTAAAAATTCATGCAACTCGTCAACATTAAAGAAATTATCAGATTGCTTATGATCCCGTTTTGGTAAAGCTATATCTCTCATAGGATTTTCAGCAATCAATTTCATCTTAACCGCAAAGGAAAAAACTTGATTAGTATAAGACTTTACTTGCTTAATATTTCTAAACGTTTTTCCCTTTTCTGTAATAAACTCCTGGCATTGCCAAGGAGTTATTTTTGAAATTTTAAAATTTCCTAGTGTTGGTAAGATGTGTAACCGAAACATATCATCAGTACGGACGCTTGTCGTCCTCTCTACAGTATCTTGATATGTTTTGAACCATTCTTCAAAAACTTCCTCAAAACGTCTCTCAGGGGCTATTAGAAGCTCTGAGAGCTCCCCTGTTGATTTTTTATGATAAATCATAGCTTCATGTTCTTTTGCTTCCCTACGTGTTTTAAAACCGCTTTTAAAATAATCATGACGTTTTCCGTCAATCACTCGGTAAATTCTAACTTTGTAAAGATAGCCTGTTTTGGACTTTTTAGCCTTGTACTTAATAATAGACATTGTAATTTCTCCGTTTCTAAGGTTTCGGAGCTTATAAAACAATGAAATTACATATTAGTCTTTCTTTTGTCTAGCTTTCTGCATAACTTTATACTCTTTGGACTTTTCCCACTCTTTCCAAACGTAATGATAAGGTGAGTTTTTATCACCACTTTTATTTAATAGATATGGGAATATTGTTTCTGACTGTTCTTTTAAAAATTGCTTATAGGCTTTCACAATAATTGGGTGATAGCCTTTTTCTTTTATCAAAAAATCAATATGACTTTCTAAAATTCCTGTTCCACTAATATCAGTAAGTAAACCAGCAACATCATCTTTAAAAGGGGTTAAGTCATCAATTTTTTTACTTGCAACAGAACCGTCCTTTAAAAACTTAACAAACAATTTAACAAAACTATCCTCACTAGGATTTTTTAAAACTGGATTATCATCCAAACCAAGCAAATACGGAACAGATACCCCAAAGTAGTCTGCAAGTATCTGGGCATTTTTCTTTTTCGGTGTTGAATAACCATTTTCATAGTTTGAAATAGTTGATAATCCGATACCCGTCTCTGCAGATAATTCCTTCATTGTCTTTCCAAATTGTTTTCGTAATTCATTCACTCTATTATCCAATAAAACACCTCCACTTGGGCTATATTTTATCATATATACACCATTTTTACAAAAAAATTGTAAAAACAATTGATTTTACAAATATTTTGTAATATAATAACTGTAAATTACAAAATATTTGTAATTTAGTTCGGAGCTTATAAAACAATGAAAGGAAAAAGAAGATGTCTGAAGAATTCATTTTACAATTACCTAAGCGAAAAGAAAAAGAGCTATTAGCTCGCTACGATAACATGCTACAAACCGCCATTGAAAAAGCCCTTGAAGACAAGGAACTTTATAAACCATTGGTTCGTATGTCTGGTTTAAGTCGTTGGCTAGATGTTTCAACGACTACTATTGCAAAATGGCAAAAAGAAGGTATGCCCTATATGGTTATTGACGGAGTCACTTTATACGACAAACGTAAAGTTGCTCAATGGTTACAACAATTTGAGAGGTAAGAATATTATGGACTACGATAGTGAAAACTTTTTAATTCCTAAAATTCTCTTTCAAGATGAATTTTATAGTGAATTGTCATTTAATGACATTTTTGTGTACTCAGTCTTAAAAGATAAACAAATCGAAGCACTTGAAAAAGGTTGGGTAGATACCAATGGTAGTGTTTATCTAAGCTATACCATGAAAGAACTTGCGAAAATGTTTTCTTGTACTAAAGTAACAATGATAGGAATCATGAAACGTTTAGAAGAATTCAATCTAATTGAACGTGAAAGGGAAGATGTCTTTTATGGATACAGTCTTCCCTATAGAACTTACATTAACGAGGTGTGAAATGATGAAGATCTATTTTGGCAATGATGAAGAAAACAACCTACTTGTTAAAAAGCGCTTAGAAAGCTTCAAAATTGACTACGAAGAACATTCTAGCAAAGATATTGATTATCAAACACTACTGAATTGGTTTACTAATTCTTCAGATATGTTTGAGTTTCTACAGCCTAGATTAATGAGGTACAAACTTGACAATAGGCTAACATTTAGTCAGTTTGTACTGAAAATTTTAAATGATATTGATAATTCGATTAAATTGCCTCTAGCTGTTACAGATACAAATATTATCCCTGGTCTAACACCTGGTGAGGTAACGATATTTCTTCCACCAGAATATCGTAAAACAGAAAGAATTCAACTTTATCATCAGCTAAATCAACTAGACAATGAACGTCGTTTCTGGAGAAACCTTAAAATCTTTCGTGAGCAATCGGGTCTACGTTGGTTTGAATTTAACCAATTGATGTTTTCGGATACTTCTGATGATTTAGGGGAAGTAAAAAGAGCAAAAGATAAATTTTTCACTTATAAACGAAATTTAAAAATTCCTCCTCAAGAGCAAGTCGAAAAAGCAGCAAAAATTTTAATGATTGAACCAGAAGATTTTTTCATAAAAACTGTCTCAGATTTACAAAATTTCTAGTCTAAAATTTTATGAAAACAGCTATGAAAATATTATGAAAATGAAATTTTGAGGTCAAATTTTTGAAGGGTCCGAAAATTTTATAACAGGGCGCCCTCTAACAGCCCGCTATGTGCACATCTGATGTGCATCCACTACCCCCGTTTTTTGGCAAGTTTGGCTGGAGAAAAATGAAAATGGTTCGACGAAGTCGGCTCGGGGTTGCTCCCCCGAGAATGTCATTTTACGTAAGCCTTTGCGCAGGCAAAAAAATCGGCGCCGATAGGCGACCGTCAAAGAAAGGAGTTCTTTTTGGATATAAAAGTCAGCTTGGATAACATTACAATGACAGCGTATGTTAAAACAAATAAGCTTCCTCAGCTAAAAAATTTGGTTGAAAACCACGTTGCAATCCTTGTGACTACTGCTATGACTGATTTATTTAATGCTTCTACCAAGGCTGAAGGTCGTGTTATCCTCAAAATAGATTATGACAAAAGAAAAGGACAAGCCTTTCACGCTCGCCCATTCCGCTTAGAGTTCAACCCAAACAGACTCCGTCCAATTGATAAAAAAATTATTGGCATCATTATACCATATCTTGAAGATATTTCAATATCTCGTGCTGACTTGGCATTTGATTTATTTGAGGTAGATTGTAGTGAATTTATTTTAGAGAAAAAAGGCAGACCAACTGCAACAAAAGAATTTAGGTCTAACCTAGGAAAACTTGAAACAAAATATCTTGGTGCTTCTCGTTCAGAAAAGCAAATTAGGCTATATAATAAAAAACTTGAACAATTAGAAAATGGAACACCTGCAGAAAAAGAATTTGCTAACCAACTTTCCCACTGGTGGCGTTTAGAATTTCAACTTCGCAATCGTTCCGTTGAAGAAATATTTGATGTTATTAACACTATCATTTTTAAACCCTTTGATTTTACTGAGTTACCAGTTGAAACACAGATTTATCTTGTGGCTTATACTCGTGATAAAAATATATGGAAAAAACTACATAGGAATACCAGAACCAAATACAAAAAAATTCTTGAAAGTTATAAAACATCTGAAATAGACTATTTAGACCTTATGAAAGAATTGCTTAAACATGAACGTCCAAGACTTGAGAAAGAATTAGCTTATTTTGGTGGTCGAGCGCCTTAAAATAGCTTTCAACCTTTTGGTTGAAAATCCTATAATACCAAGGTTTTGAAAGGTTAAAAATGAGAATAAAAGATTATGCTGATAGCTAAAAAAGTGATGATGAGCTAATGAACAATTTTTAAGATTAAACACCAAAAAATGACTTTCAACCTTTTGGTTGAAAACCCAATAATAACAAGGCTTTGAGAGGTTAAAAATGAGGATAAAAGACTATGCCGATAGTAAAGGAGTTACTAGTCAGACTATTTATAAAAAAATGCGCTCCCCAAAATACAAAGAAAGATTAAAAGGTCACTTGTACAGAGACAACCAAAAGGTTGAAAACCTTGATTTAATAGGCATTAAGATATTGGAAGATTATGCTTTTGAAAATGATGTCATAAAATTGGAGCATGAATTAAATAAATTCAAGGAAACGAACAAACAGGAAAAGCAAGATATGCAAATTAGGATAGATAAGTTAGCTGATAAGTTAACGTCATCTCTTGAAAATCGTAATAAGCTTATTCAAGAAAGATACGATTTACTAGATTACATTAGGAGTTTAGAGCGACAGAGGAATATCTTGCTTATTGTTATCACTACGATAGTACTTAGCTTTCTAATAGTGATTGGCTTCACTCTTTTTTAAAGGGAATTGTCGGACAATGCGAAGCCGTCCGACCTTTGGCACTGACTAAGTGCCCTACTCGCTTCGGCGAGTATAATCGAAACTCCTCTTGTGGCTCGAGAGGTGGTTCGAAGTCGCTCCTGTATTCGGAGCGACTAGCCGTCTGCAAGACCCTTCGGAGAACGCACTTTTACGAAGTAAAGCGTAGTGCGTTACACTTTACATGGAAGTAGTGCCGACCTCTTAAGAGAAAACTAATTGTGTGGTTGCTTATTCGTGGTGGCAATTTCCGCCACCACCTCGGCGACCTTTTGAGCCGAGAAAGGAGCATTGAAATATGAGCTATGTTGTAGCTAGAATGGAAAAATACAAGTCTAATCAATTGAGTGGTATTTATAATCATAACGAACGTGTTTTTAAAAATCACTCTAACAAAGATATCGACCCTAGTCGTTCTCACCTTAACTATGAACTAACCAATCGTGACAGAACTCAAACTTACCATAAACAAATAAAGGAGCATATTAATGAAAATCGCATATCTAGTCGTGGAATTCGTAAAGATGCTGTACTATGTAACGAATGGGTTATTACATCAGATAAAACATTTTTTGAGTCGCTAGACCAGGAACAAACTAAAAAATTCTTTGAAAGTGCTAAAAACTACTTTGCTGAAAAATATGGAGAAGCTAACATTGCCTATGCTAGTGTACATCTTGATGAAAGTACACCACACATGCATTTGGGAATTGTACCAATGAAAAATGGTAAATTAAGCTCTAAAGCACTTTTTGGAAACCGAGAAAAATTAAGAGAAATTCAAGATGAATTACCAAAATACCTTAATGAACAGGGGTATAATCTGCAACGTGGTGAGGTAGATAGTAAGAAAAAACATCTAAAAACCGAAGAATTTAAAGAAAAACAAAAAATACTTAAAAAAGCTGATGAAGCCATTGATAAGAAAAACCGCGAAATTAACAATGCCAAAAATCAACTAAATAACTTACAAAATGATATTGATAATAAAAAACAAGCCCTTTCAGAGCTTGAAAACAAGGAATGGGAGACTGTAGGAACTCTTGAAAAATACGAAAAAGAAATCAAGGAGCTTTCAAATTTAAAAATAGATTTAACAGAACTTGATAACTTTAACCTTGATAACTTACAAAAAAATAATCTCATCAAGCGAACATTTGACGGTAAATTGAAAATGGATAAAGAAACATTCGAAAAACTTTATCATACCGCAAAGAAGAATATATCAGATAACACTAAATTAAAACAAGAATTAAATAAACTTCAATCAGAAAACAATCAACTATCACGAAACTTATTGTCTTATCGTAAGACAACTGATGAGAACTTAATATTAAAACAGGAAAATTGGCAGTTAAAAGACAAAGTCAAAACTTTAGATAGTCAAGTAACGCTATTAAACAAAAAAGTGGCTATTTGGAGAGAGAAAGCAAAAGAATTTATGCCAAAGCCAGTTTTCCAAAACACACTTTCACTTGTCAATAGCTTAAGTCCAATAGGGTTAGCCAAGACAGTTGTTAGACAAGTTAAAAATCTTGTCGACAAAAATAGCTAGTATCACTTTTATGCCGTGAAAGCTACTTGATAGCAAGCCATGCGATTTAGACTAAATTTGACGAGTTGTCAGACTGAAGAGCTGACAACCGACAAATTAGAAAAAAATAGCATGGGTTACTTGCTGTCAAGTAGACCATGGAATAAATTAAAAAATCAAGGAGCAAAGAAAATGACAGAAAAAGCCTTTTATTACTTTCACCATGACTTATCAAAAAAGGATAAAGGAGGAATTGAGCCAATATACACTGGGAAAAATCTCTTAAATTTATTATGGTGGACTTTTATTCACACAGATTATAATAATTACGTTGATATTGAACCCGGTGTTCAGGATGATATCAATAAAGCTGTTAGGGAAACAAAAGAATTTAAAGATTTTTATGAAAGTGAATTACAGCTTCGGTGCATAAAACAGGAATTAAAAAAATATAATATCAAATTTGCTTACGCTACTGATAAAGAATTAGAAAGATATAATGCAGAATTTGGATATGAAACATCTGAAGAGCATAAAGGAAAAATGCTAATTGGAATTGCACCTACGGATGAAGAAAACTATGTCAGAGGTTATTTGAAATTCATAGAAGATATTTCAAATGATGATACCCGTTTTGGAATATATCACAGACTCATTAAATCTGAAAAGACCATGCTTCCAATTGAGCGAATTAATTATATAAAAAACTTGACTAAAAAGAATTTAAAATGATACATTGATAATAAGCTAAGACTGAGTTTGAGTTGGTGACAACTCTTCTAGGGTAGCAATACTAACAGAAAGATCCCCGATTAGGTTCTTAGCTTTTTAAGTTAGGAGAAGGTTGGGTGACTGGTAACAGCTTACTCAAAGGTATCATCTTCTGATACAGGTCTGGCACTGCCTTGAGGTTTATCCTCTAAAGAATCCGAACTAAAATCGCCTTAGTATTACTACTAAGGCTTTTAGATTGCTATTTAAACAATTTCACATAATCACTTCGAGTTGAGACAATATGGGTAATGATAACTTCCTTTTTTTCATCATTAACAAAATATAAAGCTATATAATCTTTCCCAATTGTTAAACCTCTAGTTTTATGACGTTTATCCAAAGTTTTTCCAAATCTTTCATCAGCATCAAACCCTACTTCAGGAAAAATCTCTAAAGCGCTTATTTTTTGCATGATATTATCAACTACTTTTTTCGCTGATGTTTCTGACTTGAAATTATTAATTATATATTCTTTTATTTCTACCAATGCTTCCAAAGCACCAGCATTATAACTTATTTTATAATCCAAGACGTTTTCTCACCTCTTCAGCTGAATAAGTATTTACATCAGCTTCATAATCATCTATAGCCTGCTTTATTTCTCCTTGAAGTTGTCTAAATAACTTCTCTTTTTCTAGCTCTTCTTCGTTCAACAAGTCAATTTCATTAGTAACAACAACATTTTGTAGAAATAATCTTAAAGCATGTGATAATGTCAAATTCTTTTTATTTAAAACTTCTTTAGCCTCACTTACTAATTCTTTATTAGCTTGAAAAGTGACGGCTCTATTTTTTTCTGTAACTACCATTTATGTAACTCCTTTATGTATTTTACTTAATTATCTCATTTGTACAAAAAAAGTCAATAAAAAACGCTCAACATAATTGAGTGAAATTTCATTGTTTTATAAGCTCCGAAACTTAATATTTTCGGTACCTTTTTGGTACCGTACACGTTTATAAATACATAATATATATATAAATTTTTAAAATTAAAATCCGTTAAAGCCTTATTTTAAAAGCTATTTGCTAATATCTTATATAATGTTTGGAAAATACGGTCTCAAATAAGAAACCGCATTTTACAGGAAAGCCATTTTCGAGCAATCGAAATTGGCTTTTTTTATTTAGCGAATTGTCAAATTAAGTGCACATTTATCCCATAAAAAACTTCATAAGGTGTTTTCCAGTTTAGACATTTTCGTGGTCTGTTGTTTAATTTATTTTCCCATTCCTGAATAATCAAGTGTTCTACCTCTGTTAAGTCACTTCCTTTTGGAAAATACTCTCGCAATAAGCCATTTGTATTCTCATTTGTTCCTCGTTGTCAAGGAGCATGAGAATCAGGAAAATAGACTTCGACATTTAGTTTCTCGGTGAGTTCAGGATATCCTGAGAATTCCTTACCTCTATCAGGAGTCACTGTTTCTTTTGGTAGAGATGCTAACATATTTACCATGGCTTCTATAACCAATTTACTTTTCTTGACAGCTACTTTCTGAATTTTGAGGAAGCGGGAATGCCTATCAGTGAGTGTTACTAGGCAAGCTTTTCCAGTCTTTCCAGCAACAGTATCGGCTTCCCAATCACCTATTCTCGAGCGTTCATTAGCTGCTATTGGTCTCTCATGAATGGTATGAGAAATAGGAATTTTTCCTCGCTTTTCCACATGGGATTTTGTATGGCGTGTTTTACCATGGTGACGAAGTTTGCGAACAACCCCACGAGCACCATGTAAAAGAGGCGTGTCGTCAAAGTGACCGCGATAGATAGCTCTATAAATGGTTTGATAACTAATGACGTGTCTTTCTCGTTCTAAACGTAATCGCCCCTCAATTTCTTCTGGCGACCATTGACACTCAAGAAAAAGATGCTTGACGATCTGACTGTGTTCAGTGTCTATTTCTAATTTCCTTTTTCGCCCACAATGCGATTTAGCGAGATGATAAGCTGTTTGTGCCCTACTATAGTTGCCTTGTTTGGAATGACGTTTTAATTCACGGCTAATACTTGAGGGGTGCCGATGTAATAGTCGTGCTATTTGAGAAAAGGTCATCCCTTTAAGTACGATAAATCAGAATACTTTCTCGTTCATCTATGGTAAAATGATGGTAGCTCATAAGATTTCCTTTCGTAAGATGTTTGTTCAATCCTATTTTACTAGAAAAATCTTATGAGTTTTTATTGTGCACTTATATTGTAAATTCAAGATATAAAAAATCCCATTATTCCCGACAAATGACAGAAATATAGCAAAAAAGCCCCAACCAATAGGACTTTTTTGCTATATTATACCGGCGGCCGGGGTCGAACCGGCACGTCCTTGCGGACACTGGATTTTGAGTGCGATACCGATATTTTTTTAAGCCAGAGATGCTAATTTAGTAGGCTTACTATCACTTAATTTCTTTAAAAATATGAAAGTTTTCTTCTTTTTAGATACTTTTTAGAAACTCTATAAAGATAATAAAAAATTTTGGGTATAGAAATTTGAGGTTAGTTAAAGAAAGCATCTAAAGTCTTATAAATTTTGTCATATCATGGGGTTTATCATTTTTTATTTGTTATAGAAAATCAGACTAAATTAGATTTTATTGACCAAAAATTGACCAAATTTTGGTATTTTAAATGTGAGTACAAAATAGAATTTATTAAAAAAGTAATAGATTCTGCTGTGTATTTACTATTTATTATAAAATGGCAACATTTCTGTTTGGGCTAGCCCAAACAGTATAACTAACGAGTTCTAGTCTATCAATGAACTTGTTGTCTTATAACCCTTACTAAACTTAATGACATTGGGTTTGGTCTATCCTACCTATTTATCAAAAGTTAGGGGTGTTAAACTGTATTCTCTAATCGAATCTTGCCACCTTTGGGTAGTATTGTATAATGTAGATCAACGATTTTGTTGTTTAAAGTTACCCTTGAAACAACGAGATTTTCTAGACATCAGATTCTTCTTACTTAGTATAGAACACTCTATAAATTCTGTCTAGTTTAATGCAATATTCATTTTACTCGTTACTCGGAAATTGTATCAAAAAAAATAAGCATTTCTCCTGTCTCTCAAAGCGGTAAAGAATCCCTTCGTGCTCCAATAAGCTTTTAACTACAAAGAGGCCTAGACCAGAGCCCTGTGCCCTTTTATTGCTAGTATTCAAGAAGAATTGGGTAAATTTTTCTTGTTCCTCTGGATTACAGCTGTTTTCAATGGAAATCCAGCCCTCCTTCTCAGCGATCCTCACGTAACCACCTTGAGTAGAATGCTTGATGGCATTGCTGAGAAGATTAGACAGGATAAGTTTGAGAACAGAGGGGTTGAGGTAAGCCTGCTGGTTCGTCAGTTGATTTTGCACCAAAAGCTTCCGCTCTTTGGCAAGTAGGCTGTAGTCCTGTATTAGCTCTTTTGTTATATCCAGCAAAGAAACCTCTTCTTTTTCGTCTCGTAGCTCCTGAACGGAAGAAAGGGTTAATATTTGCAAGACATTATGGCTGAGTTCATCAACTATTTCTGAAGCCACAGCTAGGTAGCGGTCTCGGTCTTTATAGCGTCCTATATTCTCTTGCATATTTTCAATGAGGATTTTCAGGCTGGTGAGGGGTGTTTTTAGTTCATGTGAGGCCCCACGCAAAAACTCCACCTTCATGTGTTCAAGCTGGAGAATAGCCGCATTTTTCTCGTGCAAATCTGCAATGACCGTCAAGAGATGTTGGTAGAGACTATTGATTTGTTCCTTTAAATCGCCAATCTCATCTTTGGAATCCACACGCAGACGAACCTCGGCATCTAAGTCCATCATGCGGCGAGTCACCCGCTTGATTTCTAAAATCGGTGCGACAATGGTGCGAGCATAGATGTAGGCGATGAGCAGTGAAATCAGAAAAGAAGCCAGCAAGGTGTAAGGAAGAAACTGAAGACTGATCTGCTCTGCCTCCTTTTGCAAATCCATAGAAGCTAGAAACTGGAGAGTCATGCTTTGACCGTCCTGAGTCGTTACCTCTCGCTCCTCGATGACCACAGAGGTCGTCTGGCGGTCAGGGTCCAAGGGAATACCCTCTGCGATCTCTATCCCGTCCTCTGTCACCTCCCCCTTGACTGAAATCAGGATGTCACTGGTCTCGGAGTAAACAGCCAGCACCCGCTCAATCGTCCTCTTATCCTGTCCTTCAAGTGACTGGGCAATCTTAGTTGCCTTTTTGACAATGACTTCCCGCCTGTTACCCTGATAGGTGATGGGAAAGAGAAAATATATGGCCAAGTGGAGGCAAATGACCAGAATACTAAAAATGGAGAAAGTGTAGATAAAAATCTTTTTAAATAAACTGAGTCGCTTCATTTTCTCTCCAATTTATAGCCAACATTTCTGACGGTATGGATACAATCTAGGTGCAACTTTTTGCGCAAGCCCTTGATGTAGACATCAATCACTCGTTCAAAAGGAACCTCATCTGTTGCCTTCCACACTGCATCAATAATCTGTGATCGTGTCAAGACACGTCTTTCATTTTTGACCAAATAATCTAGAATTTCTAATTCTTTGGCATTAATAGCCACTTCTTCTCCTGCTAGACTTGCACTGTAACTCTCAAAGTCCACTCGCGTATCCTTGTAAATAAAGACTCGTCCCTTATCATAATAGCGCTTAAAAATTGCATCCACTCTCACTTTTAAAAGAGATAGAGAAAAGGGTTTCTCCAGATAACCATCCGCTAAGGAAGCAAAAGCACCCATCTTGTATTCTTCGTCCTGAAAAGCTGTCAACATCAGAACAGGAACCTGACTGGTTTTACGAATCTCAGCTAAGACTTCTAAGCCACTGAGCTTAGGCATTTGAATATCCAGTAATACCAGAGCAATTTCATAACTAGAAAATTTCTCCAAGGCCTCCTGACCATCTGCTGCCTGAATAGTTTCATAGCTACAGTCTGTCAAATAATCACTAATCCCCTCACGGATCATATCTTCATCTTCTACAATTAAAATCTTCATAGAAAAATATTTCTCATTCCTTTAAATTTCTTTTCAATCATCTCCATTCTAAAGACAAGTGCAGTTATGGAGAGTAGATACATAAAAATGCTACCTATATTATACCCCATTTAGGGGAGAATAGGTAGCAAGTTTTTTTATTCAATATCGAGCAAGAGTTCTTTTGGTTGTTTTCTGAGGAGATTGGTTGAAGCAAGTGTCATCACTAACACAACTAAAACTAAGGCAAGAATAAAGACGATGATAAAGTCTGATGTCTGAATAGAAATGTCTAGGCTTGATAGAGTTTTACTAAATCCATCTACTTCTGCACCACCACCAAGGTTAGAAGCTTGAGCTGCCTTGCTGGCTTGTTTGGCAACTCCAGAAGTCACATTGGCAAGAACCGTGTTTCCAATAGTACGAGCTGTATAGTTGGCTAGGAAATAAGCAGAAACAAGAGCTGGGATTGCAATCAAGATAGATTCGGTAATAAATTGACCCAAGATACTTGCTTGCTTGAGACCAATAGAGAGGAGAATTCCCACTTCTTTACGTCTAGCATTAATCCAGAGACTAAGAAGAAGGGCTAATAGGAGAACAGAGAAGCTCAAGCTACCCCAGAAGAGGAGGTTGGCCATCTTGTACATACCTGAGATAGACTGCTCAAGAGCTGGATAGTTAGAGGAGCTCTTAACGAGAGTATAGTTCTTCCAGTTGATACCACTGATACCATTCAACTCCTTCATGACATCATCCAAGTTCTTGTCCGCTGTTACAAAGAAAGTTGCATCCTCATAAATAGCAGTTTCTTCTGTGTAACCGTATAGTTTAGCAGCTGTATGGATGTCTGTAATAGCTGTATTTTCGTAGAGCTCTTGTGAGTAGGTAACCGCGGACTTATTGTGACCATCAAAGAGACCTTTGATGGTTACTTCAACCGTTTCTTTAGCGCCTTTTTCATTATCAGCGTCATAAATATTGGAGTCAAGTTTGACCTTATCCCCTACTTTCCAACCATGTTTTGCTGCTAAATCCTTATGCATAAGGATTTTGTCCTTATCATCATTGGTTAAGTGCTCTCCTTCAACCAATTTATAAGAACCTGAGACGAACTTATCTTCTTTTGATGAATCGTTGACGCCTGTCAGCATCAAACTACTTCCAAAACGTTTAGCACGATCAGCAGTTAGATTTTTCTTGGTCTCTGGCGTTTCGATGAGGTCATATCCAGTCAAATCCCCGATAGCATTGATTCGCTTCACATAAGATTCAATAGCCTTGTTTTCAGTGATTTTTTTGATGTCTTCACCCTTAATATTTCCTGCACCACGTGGCGTTCCTTGATTAACGCGACGGTTAATTTGCATGGAAAAACTATTGGTGATATTTTTAAAAGTCTCCTGAGAAGCCTTGGCCGTAGCTCCCTTGATCGACAAACCGACTAAACTCAAGCTCGCCATGAGGAGAATGATAAGGAAGATAACAATAGATTTGAAAAACTTCCTTGTGACATAGGCAAATGCGTTGTGTAACATAGTTTCCCTTTCTAGATTTAATTCGATTTTATAGTTCTATCAAAACAAGTTCATATTATTTGCTAGTATTGCGAGCTTCAGTAAGCTTTTTATCCTTCAATTCAAGTGTAATATCTGACGCTTGTGCCACTTCTTTACTGTGGGTTACGACGATAACACATTTACCTGTTTTTTGGGCAAGTGATTTGAGAAGGTCGATAATATCTCCAGCAGTCTTAGGATCCAGATTTCCTGTTGGCTCATCAGCTAGAATAACTGGAGCTTCTGAAACAAGACTGCGAGCGATGGCTACACGTTGTTGTTGTCCACCTGATAACTGGAGAACATTCCGCTTGATCTGGCTTTCATCCAAACCAAGCTCAAGAAGTATATCCTTGCTTATCTTTTTGTTGACCAAGCGGATATTTTCCAGTGGAGAAAGATAATCTATCAAGTTATAATTTTGAAAGACTAGGGAAATATGATGCATACGATGATAAGAATATCCCTTGTTACGAATATCCTCTCCTTGGAAAAGGATAGTTCCTTCGACAGGGCTATCTAAGCCAGCAAGAAGGGACAATAGAGTGGATTTCCCTGCTCCAGACTCCCCAATGATGCTATAAAATTTTCCGGGTTCAAAATTATACTTGATCTGATATAAAACTGCTTCAGCAGTGTTCTTATAACGGTAGGTAACATCTTGTAATTCTAATAAAGTCATGATTTCTCCTTCTTAACTAATAGACGATAAAATTTCCTTCGGTGTTTTTCTAAATAAAAAGATAAAACAGAGAGTGACAGACAAGCAACTAATTAGTAGCAAAAATACATAGGATTCTGTAAATGATAGGATGCTACTGGGTAAGCCACTTGCTTTGGCTAGGGTGTCTTGAAGAGCTGCCTGTTCTCCACTTGCGAGTAGAGTTCGAAGCAGGTAGGACGTAATGGCATTTCCTGCAATAAAGGATGGAAGCAGAGCTCCAACTGATACCAAAACCACCTCTAAACAGAACTGTAGGAAAATCGAACTTTTCCCTTTTCCAAGTGACAATAGGATTCCGACCTCATAAACCCGCTCTCTCAACCAGAGAGACAAGACCAAAATCAAAGCTCCTGCTCCTGCTATCATAATCCCATAGAGGAAGATGGTCAGGAAGGTTTGGAAGGTCGCAACTGAATCTTTAATTTGCTCAAATGCCTTGTTTTCCTTCTCTACTTGGTAACCTTGATTTTCCAGAGACAAGTTTGCCACTTGTTTCAAGAGGCCATCCATTTCCTTGGGATTTTCTAGGTAGAAACGAGCTGCGCTGACTTGAGGTTCGCTATTTCCCAAGAGACTTTGACTGCTTTCATAGTCGGTAAAGACATTATTTTCACTAAAATCAGAGGACATGCCCGTAAATTTCTCTTGCTTTTTACCAGAAAAAATTCCTACAATCTCAAACTCAACGGTTTGTCCCTTTCCTGATTCAGACTGACCTGCATCTAAGCGAATCTTGTCATTGAGAGAGAGACCATTTTTCTTGGCCAATTCTTCGTGAATCAAGATTTTTTTTGAATCCCCTTTTTGAAGGTGGCGTCCTTCTTTTAGGTTAAAGGCCGAACTTGTAAAGGTTACATCCCTGGAAGAATCCTCTAACGCAGTTAAGCTGACCAAGTTCTCGTCTGCAGCTGACAAGTCATCACGTTCTACGCTCTGCTCACCACTCACTGCTTCCTTATCTTTTAGTTTTGCGATTGTTTCTAATTCTGGTGAAACATTTTCAAGTCCCTTAATCTTTCTCACAGACTCTAAGTCTGATAACTTGAAAGTCTGACCATCCTCTATCTTCTTAATGGAAAAAGATGTATTGAGCGTTTTGTAAAGATTGTTTTCTACTATTTCGTTGGACTTCATCAGAGTCAAACAGGCTGAAATTCCGGCCAAAAGGACGAATAAAATCAGAAATAAAATAAAACTTCTCAGTCGTTTTCTGCTGACATAAGCCCAAGCTCTTTGGATTGGATTCATCTAATACCTCCATCATTAATGACTTCACCTAGTTTTCTACTCACCTAGACATTGATTTGTCTTAACCGATCCTAAGTTCTACATCTACTAAACTAACTATAAGTCTATTATAAAAGGCAATTATGAAGTGTTTATGAAATCTACAAAAAAGTTCTAAGTGAATCGGTTACACTAAACTAGACAGAATTTATAAAGTGTTCTACACTAAAGAAAACAGGAGAACAGATATGTCTAGAAAAATACGTCGCCACTTCACCGATGACTTTAAGCAACAAATTGTTGACCTCCGCAATGCTGAAATGAAACGAAGTGAGCTTATCAAAGAATATGAGTTAACGCCCTCAACCTTCGATAAGTAGGTCAGACAAGCCAAACTAACGGGTTCCTTCAAGTCTGTTGATAATATGACAGATGAACAACGGGAACTGATTCAACTCAGAAAATGCATTTACATCGCTTTGAACAGCAAAAAAGCGAGAACATCATTTGTTCTCGCTAGAGCTTAACTTTGCCACCCACTACAGTTGACAAAGAGCCCTCTTTCCTATTCTATTGACTAATGAAGCGAAGCCATGCTTCGTCTTCTGCTAGAATGGCTGCTGTTGTGTAAGAGCCACGATATTCATTCCAGACATGGTCTGAATTGTCCTCGCTACTTGTTTCTTCCTCTGTGCTTGCTGGTTCATCATAGACTGTCAAACCATATTGCTCAATTAAAGCATTTAATTTATCAGCGTAAGATGTGTCTGTGGCATACAAACCAGTCAAGGCTGCCGTGGCGTCTTGGTAAGATGTTGTGTTAGACTTCCACGTTCCAGAATACAAATCCCAACTAAGCAAATTAGCGTAATCATTCAACGAATCGCTTAAACTATCATATGACCTGAATGCTTGGTCAACTTCGTAAGTATTGCCATTTCCGTCATCTTCCCAAGTTAGCATGGTCACAGAATTGCCATTGTAACTCCCCTTGATACCAAAGAAATTATAATAAGGAGACTGGCTGAGCGCAGACTGCCCACTACTTGATTCTAAGACAGCTTGTGCAATCATCACAGAAGCGTAGAGGTTACGATCTTGCCCAATTTGTCGTGCTGTTTCACCAATGCTTGCAATAAAATCAGCTGTTGCTGTATCTGATGTTTCCGAAGATTCTGCGACAACCGCTTTTGTAGAATGTTGAAAACAAAGGTTAACGCCCAAGGTAATACCAGTAACCAAAGTTGCGCAGGTTAAAAAGAACTTTGTAATACGCTTTTCTTTCACGGTGCCTCCTTAATGTAAGTGCTATCTTAGTTCATTATAACAAAGTTTTCAGAAGCTGGCAACGCACTCAAAACCAAGCCAAATCACCAAGAAAACACTTGTGATCAAGATAGCTAAAGTTAAGTAGCCTATTCCTGTACTTGATCCAATAGTCATTACTAAAAATAGTGCCAACAGTTCACGCGCACCACCTACAGCTGAACGAAAACGTACCAAACTAAATGTCCCTGTCCCAGTTACGGTAACACTTGTTCCCAGACTACCATTCACCAAGACAATAATCACTGACAATAAGCTAGGAAGGATTGTCAATGTAATGACAAATTTTTTGTATAAAGTGTCCGATAACGATACAGCCGCGCTAAAACAGCACCTAATATAAGACTGACCAAAAAGATAAAGCAACCATCAATGGATTTACCGTCGCACTCACACCTGTATAAACACTATTAAATAAACTCAAAACAGTAATCATCTCCTAAGTGATTCATTTTAATTAGACTATTCCTTACGATTTACGATAGGCTGTGTCATATTTTGAAAATGATGTTGACTCAATGCTGTGTTTCATCAAAAGAGCTCTAAGCCGTTCAGGTTGGGGACCAGGGGGAATCTCCATAGTGACTTTTCCATAACCAACTAGCTCACTACCGTAATTTCCCATTGATTTTTCTACATCGTAATCACGGTACGTAACATTTTTGTCAACTGTCACACGAATTTTCGTTTGTGATTGCCCATTTAATATGATGTTTTTCTTTAATCATAATAAATCAACATATGTACACTCAAGTCGCCGTAGCGTTCTTTAAGCGCATTCAATCCGTCAATCAAAAGGTAGTCTTTGCTTATGGCAGGTTCCTATGTTCCGCTCTTGATAAATTGTTTAATCGCACCTATTTCCGAAACAAAACGGAATTTATGTCCAACACCTTAGGCGTCTTTTTTCTTTAATTCCAAAAAGGCTTGGCTATCATCTGTCGAATTGGTTATATAAGTTCACATACGAATCTTTTCATGACCATTTTTCTTTGCAATCGAGTCCTGATTGGCTTCCCTTTGCTTACATAATGCTTAGCATCTTATTAAAACTTCCTTATTTTTTCACTAACAAAGAACAACACAGTTGTAACAGGTATCATAGCTTTAAACAAAAAAAGTCTGAGACATTTTATTTCAGACTTTTTTAACTATTTTTTGATGAGTTTTTTAGTGAGCAACAATTTCTTGGGCGATTTCTTGACCTGTTAAGCTAGTTGGATAATAGGTTGGCCAGTTATCCATTTCTTCAAGAAGTGCGTCTTGGCTTTCGCCACCCCAGAAAATGTGGAAATGCTCGGCATCTGTTGTTGTGATATTGTGGTCACTAAATTGGACGTATTTGAATTCACCAGCATTTTCATCATCCGTTTCAAACAAATAACGGACACCACGGTTACCTTTTTCATAAGTCAAAATCTTGTAACCTACATATTTATAAGTAAACTTGTATTTCTCACCGTTTTTAATAAATGTAATGGTATTCTTTTTACCGCTGATATTGATTTGTTCAACGTCTGTCTTGTAACCTGTTGTGTAGTATTCCTTATATTCTTCGGCTGTTTTTTCACCTTTTGAAGCTTTAGCTTTGTATTCCCAAACTTGATCCAATGTGCCGTCAAGAAGATATGGGTAAACTGATTGCCATTTACCAGACCAATCGCTCAATGAACGGTCGGTAACATCTTTATCTTTGAAGTAACCATTTTGAACAGTCTTGGTTGTGTCTGTTTCAGCTTTGATAGTCTTACCAGCGACATCTGTTGTCAGTTGCAAAGCTTTCAAGTTTTCTTCCATAACTGAGAAATAATCTTCGCCAGCTTTGATTTGTTTGCTTGTTAAGCTTTCAATCGGATTTAATACCGCTGTTTTGACCCCTGCTTCATCTGCTAACGTTGAGGCAACTTTACTTGACGCATTTTCTTCAAAGTAAATGTACTTAATATCGTATTTTTTGACATATTTTGTCAAACTTGCTAAACGTTTTGCTGATGGTTCTGATTCGGCTGACACACCAGTGATTGGAATTTGTGTCAAACCGTAATCAAGTGCTAAATAACCAAAAGCAGCGTGCTGTGTGACAAAGCTTGTTTGTTTAGCATTTGACAATGCTTCTGTGTATTCGGCATCTAAATCATTTAGTTTTCCAATGTAAGCAGCTGCATTGCTATTGAAAGTATCAGCTTTATCAGGATATTTTGCAACAAAAGCGTCACGGATATTTTCAACCAATGTGATAGCGCGTTTTGGTGAGAGCCAAACGTGTGGGTCATATTCGTGAGTATGACCGTCATCGCTATCTTCGTCGTCTTCATCAGCTGTTCCTGCCATTAATAGCATATCTCCTGTTGATTTAACAACTGTTAAACTGTCTGAACCAATGGATTTTTCAACGCTATCAACCCATGTTTCCATACTATCGTCCATATAGACAAAAACATCAGCGTCTGAAATCGTTGCAATATTTTTGGTAGATGGTTCAAAATCGTGTGGTTCAGTTCCTGCTTTGATCAACATGGTTACATCTGCGGTATCTCCCGTAACAGCTTTGGTAAATTCATAAACAGGATAGAAAGTTGTGACAACATCAATCTTGTCATCTGCCGAAACTTGCTTGATATGGCTGATTTGCCAAGCAAATAAAAGTGCAACTAAATTTATCAATAAAAGAAATTTCTTCTTCATGACAACTCCTTTTCTTAACTAGTTAATAGTTTACTGGTTAAGTATAACACAATTTAAGTTTTTTGCAAGCTTTTTTCTCACAAAAACTATTTTTTTCATACAAAAATAAAGAGCCCCTACGAAAATCAATAGTTTCATAAGATGATTATGTGAGGGTTGAGATTTTGAGGATTATTTACACTTTTTCCAGCAATATATGATGCTAAACGAATTCCTGACGAAAATGCTGGAGCTTCTTTTGAACCTAATTTTATGATTTTATTTGGTAGCTTCAACAGACAAATCAAGCTAATCATCACAAAGCTAATGGATATAGGACACTTTGTTTTAGTAAAAATGGCGAAATAATCGTTACCAAAGCAGTAAAAACATACGTTATCGTATTTGAATTTTTAAAGAATTTAGCATACTCTTGTTCATTAGCTAAAACATCAAAATTAAAGGGAACTAATGTTCCTGAAGATAATGATTCAGATAGGCCCATGAATACGGCTGCTAGAAAAGCAAAAGACTAACAAATAATAAAGCAAACTCGCACTAAAAGCATTCACCAATATCAAAGATCGATACCGATTTACTGGTATGCTTTGCTCCTGACCTTTCCCTATTAATCTTTCAAGGTGATTTTGAAATTTTGGGCGAATTGGTCACTAAATGCTAGTGTCACCATCTTCTTTTGACAAGTCACGAAGATAAGCTCTGATTAAAATAGTGTTCAGGTGTTGAAACAGCTCATTTACTGTATTGTTAGCTCGCTCTGCTGCTAACAAATATTCTAAACCAGAGATATCTTGTGCTGAATGATAGTAATGAATTTTTTCTAACACACTCTCTAAATGATTACGCTGAGAATCTCCCACAATGTGCATAAACTCAACAATCGGCACATTTATTTGCCCCAAGACTAAAGCAAGTTTTATTATCGTTAAATCTGTCTTTCCTTGCTCAAAACGTAATAATTGTGACGTTGAAATTCCTGCTTCAGCAATATCTTACAATATTAAGCCTCGTGATACACAATATTTTTTGAATAATTTTCCCAAATCTCTTATTATCAATCCCCTTCATTGAAACTTATGCTACTTTTTTATTGAAAAAGTAATAATTTTCAGTTTTTTTAATCATTCACATTCTATCACGCTATTTTTTATTAAGTATATAACTTTTAAAAATTTTAAATAAAAAATCCCCTCTTGAGTAAAGTTCAAGAGGGGAGAATGCTATTAATCACTGACTGAAAAGCGGTTTGTCATGAGATTGCTTGCATCAAAGAGGACCTTGTTTAACAGTTTTTGAGTTTCTTCTTGGACAAAGTCACTCATGGCTTGGTTTTCGGCATCAAAATCAATACTTTCTCCGTTTGCTAAAGCAGCATCGACACGTTTGATTCGTGCATGTCCTGCTGCCATTGTTTTTTCGATATAATCTTCAATATCACCTTCATGTTGGTGGAAATGTGGGTCAGCAATTGCTGCAATAAGACGATTTGCCCAATAGAATGAGTCTGTTGAGACATTTTCGCCAGTATTGGCAAAATAGGCTGGTGTCGTTGAAATTTGAGTAAAGAATGGCACCATTGTTCCAAATGGCATTGAACCGTATGCCAACCATTGAATTCCTGTGGTATCGTGCGGTTGGTCTGGGCGCAATTGAAGAATGGCTGTTTGACTAGTGCGGTTGATACCAATTGTGCGGAAGGCACGTTGTGTGACCGCATTTCCTTCTGGTCCGTACGGGTCAAATTCTGTGTCTTGGTAATGATTGCTCAAAACGTATTTGACATCTTCGATCGTAATTTTACGGTAAGGTTTTTGTGCCCATGGAATAAAGAAACTACGTGGGTCTTGTTCGATTTCTGGGTTTAAGAAACGTTGCATTGCCCAAGCACGTGGTGTATTGTAATGACGGTCTTTATCACGTTGGCTACCAAAAGCATAGCGTGGGTTAAAGTGTTCATTTGAGTAAGTCAAATCCAAGTTATTGCTTGCGATGAAATCACGCAAATCTTTTGAATACATGTACTCATCTGGGTTGTTGAACTCAAAGTGATCAATACCGAGCTGATTAGGATTTGTGACGTAACATTCATCTGGAACACGGCGAGCAATCCAATGGTGACCACCAATGGTTTCCAACCACCAAATTTCATTAACATCAGAAAAGGCAACACCGTTTGATTCGTAAGTTCCATATTGTTCAAGGATAGCACCGAGACGTTCTACCCCTTCACGTGCTGTACGAACGTAAGGAAGTACCAATGTCAACATATCTTCCTCACCAATACCAGATTCAACCAAAGGGTCAGCTCCTAAAACACGCGCATTGGTCGTAATGGTTTCAGTTTCGCTCATGGCAACATTGGCTTCGTTGATACCAGCTTCGCCCCAGATACCGTCTTTACGCAAAGCATCTGGCACTGACGTATAGCGCATTGGATTATCTGGTAAATCCATTTCAAATGAAGACAAGACTGATTTGTAATGACGTGGTTGGTCTTCTGGTTTCACCACGATAAATTGTTTTGGCGTAAAATCGCCACTTTGTGAATCTTCCGTACGTGCAATAATAGTTGAACCGTCATAAGACGCTTTTTTACCTACTAATATTGTTGTGCATGCCATAATATGCTTCTCCTTTTACTTTCTATAATTCATCCGCAATTTTATTAATTTTACGTAATCTGTGGTTAACACCACTCTTGGTCAATGTGCCTTCCAAATGGTCGGCAATTTGTTGAATGGAATAATCTGGATTTTCTACACGGATTTTAGCCACTTGTTGAAGTTCAATTGGCAAGGTTTCAAGTCCAACCGTATCCATGATTTTAATGATATTATTGATTGTTTTCATGCTAGCTGTCACGGTTTTGGCAATGTTTGCCGTCTCCGCATTATTAGCACGATTGATATCGTTACGTGTCTCACGCATAATCTTAACTTCTTCAAAAATATCCTTACATTCCATAGCACCAATAACCAAAAGAAAATCCATGATGTCTTCTGCTTTTTGCAAATAGGTTACCGTACCATTCTTATGTTCAATGACCTTAGCATCAAGGATAAATTTTCGCATCAAATTCGCCAAATCTTCAGCGTGGTCTTGATAAACCGAGAAAATTTCCAGCTGATATTTTCCAGATTCTGGATCACGAATGGTTCCAGTCGCCAAAAAAGCGCCGCGCAAATAAGCGCGTCCCTTATCATCATCTTCTAAAATAGTTGGGTTAATTCCCATTTCAATGCCAAAGAAAGAATCCGCCAACTGCAAGTCATTCAAGATTTCTCTGACGTTTGCTACCACAAAAACATTGTAAATACGGTTTTTACGCAGATTTGTCTTTTGGTGGTATTTAATTTCTGGCTGAACATGGTAAAGATTTTCAATCAATTCATAAATATGACGAGCGATTTTAGCATTTTCTGTTGTGATAGACAAGGTAAGTCCGTCTCCTGTCAAGCCAAGGCTACCAGACATTTTAATGATTGCTGATAATTCGCTCTTATCAAACCGCGACAAATTGAGCAGTTCTTCTTTCACTTTTACTGTAAAACTCATCGCTTCCTCATCCTCACCAAATTCATTAATTCCTCAACGACAAAGTCGCCATTGTGAAAAGCTCCGCCATTTTCCAAACGCAAGAAATCTGATGAAATCACACGTTTCACCTGCTTACGAAGTCCTGCAAAATCATGTTCTACTTGAACCAAATACTCATCAAATTCGTTAGAATTCATGTAATCTTGCGGTACTTCTTGGATATTGACCAAAACGGTGTCAATCACATCTTTATCAAGGTGGCGGTTGAGCACTTCCACATGGTCAGCATCAGTAAAATGCTCGGTCTCACCATATTGGGTCATGATGTTACAAACGTAAGCCACTTCTGCTGAGGTTTCAAGCAGAGCTTGCTTGATTTCTGGAATAACAAGATTGGGCAGGATTGAGGTAAAAAGCGAACCAGGTCCCAGAACAATCATATCACTATCCATAATCGCATCAACAACTTTTCGACTAGCAGTCGGTTCTTCATTGTTATAAGTATTTGTGACATAAACGTGGTCAATCATACCTTTATAATCAGCAATATGACTTTCGCCAATAACTTCGTGACCGTCTTTGAAAACAGCATGCAAAGTCAATGGATTTTCACTGGCTGGGTAAATCTTTCCTGTGACATGGAAAAATTTTGTTAGCAACTGCATGGCATTGTAGGTTGAACCTTGCATTTCTGCAATGCCTGAAATAATCAAATTACCAAGCGGATGCCCTGCCAAAGCACCATCAGTTTCGTCAAAACGATATTGAAAGACTTTTTCATAGAATTTCGGCATATCACTCATCGCTACAAGGACGTTACGAAGGTCGCCTGGCGGTGTTAACTGCGTCACAGAACGCAAAGTTCCGGAACTACCACCATCATCAGCAACCGTCACAATCGCTGTGATATCAACTTCTTCATGCCGTAAGCTATTTAAAATAACAGGAATACCCGTTCCTCCACCGATAACAGTAATTTTAGGTTTTCTCATGAACGATTCACAGTCTCCTTGCGACGATTTTTATCACGGTGGTTTTCATTGACAACCCAATTTTCTTTTAACTCTTCTGCCAAACGATGCGCAAAGGCGACACTACGATGTTGACCACCTGTACAACCAATGGCAATCGTCAAAACGGATTTTCCTTCTTTTTGATACCCTGGCAAAATTGGTTTAATCAAGCCTGTCAAATGTTGATAGAAATCTTCAGACTCTTCATGATTCATAACGTAATCATAGACTTCTGATTCGAGCCCTGTTTGGTCACGGAGTTCTGGTTTGTAGTAAGGATTTGGCAAGAAACGCACATCAAATACCAAATCAGCATCAAGCGGCAAGCCATACTTAAAACCAAAACTCATCACTTCTATACGAAATGATACTTGGTTTTCCTCACTTGAAAATTGCTCTGAAATGGTTTTACGGAGTTGGCGTGGTGTGAGTTCTGTTGTATCAACCACATTTTGGCTCAAGTTTTTCAGTGGTGCTAACAATTCACGCTCAAGTTTGATACCATCTAAAATACGTCCATCTGCTGCCAACGGATGACTACGACGTGTTTCTTTATAACGAGCAACCAATTCACCATCTGTCGCATCCAAGAATAAAATTTTAAAATCAACTTTTGGATTGGCATCGATTTTATCAAGAACAGAATTGATTTCATTAAAAAAGAGGCGACTACGCATGTCGACTACAAGTGCCACACGATTATTGTCGCTAGATTGTTCAATCAGCTCAATAAATTTTGGTACCAAAGCTGGTGGCATATTATCAATCGTGAAATAACCCAAATCTTCAAATGATTGAATTGCCACCGTTTTACCAGCTCCACTCATCCCAGTTACAATAACTAAGTTAATACTTTTGTCAGACATAATTGTCCCCCTTTTATCTACTAGTTTTATTATAACAAAATTCAGCCTAAAGATTGATTAGAAAAACCTTTTCACATAAAAATTTAGGGAGTGAGATAAATAAAGTCTCCAGTGGAGACTTCAGACTGAAGACAAAGCCCTTAGAAACTGTTGTTTCTAAGGGCTTTTTGTGTGG
>ERZ773269.965-NODE-965-length-31080-cov-20.996261_pt1 | contig 31080 bp, 26 predicted proteins | sample MGYA00511958_ERZ773269 | MGnify/ENA primary metagenome ERZ773269 (study PRJEB29015, sample SAMEA2737761) | human gut metagenome | biome: human gut; feature: human-associated habitat; material: faeces | place: China | collected 2012 ... | reverse complement strand
TACACCAATGAAACGCTATGAGTTTTTTTGTTGCACTATATTTTACAATTTATCTCATGGTATAATGAATTCACGGCTGAGTCCAAACTCAGTCGTCCTTTAGGAGATTATGGATACTAATCTATTTTCGAAAGGAAAAACACATGAAATTGAAAAAACTTTTTATTACCGTGGCTGCTCTGTTAGTTTCAGTGACCACCTTTGCTTCAGTTGCTCAAGCAAGCACATCGTCAGACGTTCAAAAGGTTATTGATGAATCTTATGTTCAACCTGATTATGTTATGGGCTATTCTTTGTCAGAAGATCAACGCAACCAGACCTTGAATATGTTGGGTTATGATAGCAATAAAGATACCAATGTTAAGACGCTAACGACATCAGCATATGCAAAAATCATGAATGTTGCAGACGATTCTAGTTTACAGTTATATTCTTCGGTTAAAATCGCAAAGCTAGGTGCTAAAGAAACCTTGACTGTTGATATTGTAACGCCACAAAATATCACGAAAGCTACTTCGGATATGTATCGTAATGCCGCAACGACACTTGGTATTGAACATGCTAAGATTACAGTAGCAGCACCGATTGCCGTTACTGGTGAAAGTGCCTTGGCTGGTATTTATTATTCCCTTGAGCAAAATGGAGCCAAAGTTTCAGATGAAAGCAAGGAGCTTGCTCAAGAAGAGCTTAAAACCCTTTCTCAAATCAATGAGGAAAATTCAGGTAAGAGTAACTATGATGCTGATAAGCTTAATGTAGCCATGACTGATATCAAATCTGCAGTTGCAGATAAAGGCGACAAGTTGACTGAAGAACAGGCTAAAATAATTGTTCAGAAAACCATTAATAATTACAACTTGAATCTTTCTGATAATCAAATCAATCTTTTAGTTAATTTTGCTTTGAATTTATCTAAGTCCTCAATTATCGATAGTGCTAGTTTTAAGTCAAGCTTGAGTTCACTTAAAGATTCTATCGTTTCTAAAGCTGGAAGTACCTTCTCTGGCATCAACTTAAAATTTGATGCCAACAAGACACTTGAAAATAGCAAAAATATTTTTGCGCAAATCTGGCAAGCTATCGTAGATTTCTTTACTGGACTTTTTAAATAGTGAAAGAGCCGTCCATTTGGATGGTTTTTTTCGTAGTTTAATTTCCCGATGAAATTGTAGTAAATATCAATCTGAATAATGCGATTGCGTTTCGTGCCAGTTGGTTTCTGAATAACAATCTTATTAATCAGTTCATTCACTATCTCAATGGTTAATTCTGGTAGCTTTGTATATTTCGAAATTCTCACCATAAACTTGGAGATATTAAGACTATTTTCTTGTTGTTTAGCGAGTTTTTCTACTAAGTCAGAAATAGAATTAAAGCAACTTTAGGAGTGATTTAGACTAATAGGTTCTATAGTGTTTAATGTGATAGACTAGGCTTAAAAGTCTCGTTTTACGGAGTTGAAAGAATTTTATTCATCGACACGATTCGAAGACCGATTGGAACGAGCTTTATTACAAATAATATAGTAGTCTCAACTAAGAAACGGAAACTATAGTATCTTGAAAGAATTATTTTTGTGGGAGAAATTTAATTTAACGAAATATTTTCCCGGGGTATTTTAGTTGGCATGTTTTAAGAACTGTTTAAGACTACACTCTACCTCTCATTATCTCTGCAATATGATATAATAAAAGCGTTAGGTGGTCTTGAGTTATTTCTAAGTAAAAAGAGGAGTAGATTTTTTATGAAAAACAACGCAATTGATTATTTAATAGAATTAGCCGAAAACGATAAATGTAATGCTTGGGTATCTTATGTTATAAAATACTTTATTGAGAATCAGGGAGTTATTGACGATAATGGAAAGAATGATTTAGCTGACTACTTACTTCAAAGAAAAGAGATACCTGAGATAGACTCCCCATCTACTATTTTTAACTCAAATAATGAGGAAATAATATTAAAAAAATTAGAACACCACTCTGGAGTAAATGCTCTTTCTGATGAGCAAAAAATTTCTTTTTCTCCAGAAATTAACATAATTTATGGTCTTAATGGTACTGGAAAAAGTAGCTATTTTAGAATATAAAATAATATGACAGGACACGCAAAATCTAAAAATATTTTGCATAATGTATATAGTGGTTCTCCGAAAAATATTAAAGTTGATATTGAATATAGTTTAGATAATAGTACTAAATCTAGTAATTGGTCAAATATTTCAACTATTTCAGATTTACGTTCTATTAGAGTCTTTGATACAGAATATACTAATAAGTATTTACAGAAAAGAAACTCAGACGAACTATTAATTAAACCTTATGCACTTTCATATTTTGCTGAGATAAGTGCTTTAATACTTGAAGTAAAAAAATTGGCAGAAGAAAAAATAGAATTGGATACAGAGTCATTACCTAATATTGATCTAGAGAAGGTTACAGAATCTTTCAAGGTAATTTTAAGTAAAGATAGTTTTGAAGAAGATATTGTTAAAATCAATAATTTTAAAAGTTTTTCCTCAGAAGAAAAAATACAACTAGAAAATATTAAAAATTCTATAGAGAATCTTAATAAAGCAAATTCTGAGGATGCTATTAAAATTAATGAAATAAAACTTAATAAACTCAAAAAAATAGAGTCAGAATTTAAGAGATTAATTGAGTTTCTTAAAGCAGAGGAAAAAAATGTAGATACTCTAGTTAAGAGAAAATTAGAACTAACACGTGAGCATTCAATTGCTAGACAACAGTTTGAAGTTTTTAGTAAAATACCTGGTACTGACAGCGAAACTTGGGTTAATTTTATCAAATCAGGAATAGATTATTGTGAAGAGTTTGAATTAAAGGATGAATGTCCGTATTGCCATCGTTCTTATGATGACAAGTCATTAGAAATTACAAAAGCCTATTCACAGTTTATAAAAGATACTACTCAAATTCAACTAGATAAAAATACAGCAAATATCAAGGAAGAAATTATAGCATTACAAAATATTTCTTCGGTGAATTTGGAGAGTGAAAAGATTGAACCCTTTCTTGAAGATAATCCTGATCTTATAACCTTAAACAAGCAGATAATTAAAAATAAAAAAATGCTCTTAAGTAAATTAAGGGGGCAAGAACCTATAATAGCTCCTAAAATACAAGATGAGCTATTGAATAATCTATCCAAAGAAATAGAGATTATCAACCAATTGCAAATTGAATTAAATTCTAAACGGTCCGAGAGAATAGAATCTTTAAAGAAATACAATCAGCAATTAATAATACTTGAAGAAAAAGTTTCGCTGTGTTCTCAATTTGATCAACTTAGTAAGTTTGTCGAGATAAAAAATAGATTATTTCAAGAAAAACAACACATTTCTAATATTAATATATCGAAATTAACTTTTTTAAGTAAGCAGGCGCATACAGAATTGCTTACAGAAAATCTGCTAGAAACATTCAAGCAATATTTAGAGAAACTCGGTTTAAGTAACTTATCTATCCAATTGCAAGGGTCTAACAGTAAAGGTGTACAACAAACAGAGTTAATCTTAGCAAATAATAAAAACATAAAAGATATTTTAAGTGAGGGCGAACAAAAAGCTACTGCTTTAGCCTTATTTCTTTCTGAAATTAAACTCTCAAATAATAAAAGTGCAATAATTTTTGATGATCCGGTTAATAGCTTAGATCATCGTATCATGGATAATTTTGCCGAATTGACAATGTCGCTTGAAAATCAAATTATTATTTTCACTCATAATAAAATGTTTCTAGATAGTTTTGAGACAAGTTCACTTGGGCACCTTTGTAAAAATATAAACGGAGGATGTAGTAGTTCAAAAGGTAAACATATATTCCTGTATGAAACTTTAAGTGAAGGAAGAGACCAAAAAGGTGTAATTACAAATAAACGTAATGAAAATCTAAAAAATTACATTCCTGAAATTGAAGAATTGTTATCAATTACTCCGTTTACAGATGATAAAAAAACTCTTGCCTGCAGTAAGTTGAGAAAGTCAGTTGAATTTGCTATTGATGAAATAATACTGAATAGACAAGTACCAACTAAATATAGCAATAAGAATAGTAGAATTCATTGGGAAGAATTAAAGAAAATCGAGAATGACCCGACAATTATCGAAGAGCTCCATGATATTCATGGGCGTTGTTCAGGAGGAGCGTTGCATAATGGAACTGAGAGTGAAGAGAACCCAGTTGATAAAGACGAGTTAACGGATATGCTGCTAAAAATCAAGACTATACAGACTAGTCATTGATGAATTCATTAGTGATTGAAAGAATGTGTAAAGTAAAGAGGATAATATATCATTTAATGTCCTCTTTATTTTCTGCCGAAATATTTTATGATTTACTAATATTATTTTGATAGGTTTGTCTATATTATCTAAAAGAGATTGTTATTTTTGAACTGCTATATGTCAAGCCGTCCATTTGGATGGTTTTTTTGATTTTTCAGAAAATATTTGAAATACTATTGAAATTTTCTACACAATTGTGTAGAATAGTAACCATCAATTCAGATTATTCTGAAAATTGTTTTAGGAGGCTTTTTATGTCACAATCGAGTGTTACGAGTCAGTCAACCTGGCATAGTAAAATAAAAGCAATGGGACCTGGTATCCTAATGGCTTCAGCAGCTGTAGGTGGTTCTCATATCGTTTCTTCAACACAAGCCGGAGGTAAGTACGGCTGGGCCTTGTTAGGTTTGGTTATTCTAGCTAACCTCTTTAAATATCCATTTTTCCGTTTTGGTGCGGAATACACAGCAGACACTGGAAAAACTTTGGTTGAAGGATATGCTGAAAAAGGGAAGTTCTACCTTTGGGTATTCTTCATCCTCAATGTTTTCTCAGCTTTGGTTAATACAGCAGGTGTTGCTATCCTCTGTGCAGCTATCATTGCAAGTGCCTTTCCGATGTTAGGTTTGACCATTACTGTTTGGTCTTTCATCTTGGTTGCTATTATTTGGGGAATGTTGCTCTTTGGAGGGTACAAACTTCTTGATGGTATGGCCAAATGGATTATGTCTGCCTTGACCATTGCAACTGTAGGAGCGGTTATTATTGCTGCTATCAAACACCCAGAGTATAGCGTAGATTTCGTAGAGAAAAGTCCATGGCAACTAGCGGCTCTTCCATTTATCGTATCGCTTCTTGGTTGGATGCCAGCTCCAATCGAAATTTCAGCTATCAACTCACTTTGGTCTGCCGAGAAAAAGAAATCGGTTGATTTTAACACTGATGATGCACTCTTTGACTTTAATGTTGGCTATATTGGAACGGCTATCTTGGCAGTATTCTTTGTAGCTCTTGGTGCTCTTATTCAGTATCCAACAGGTAAACCTGTAGTAGCAGCCTCAGCGGCCTATATCGCACAATTCGTCGGTATGTATGAATCAGTGCTTGGTACTTGGTCACGCTACTTGATTACTTTCATTGCTTTCTTGTGTATCTTTGGGACCGTCATCACAGTTATTGATGGTTATTCACGTGTAAATGAGATATCTCTACGACTTTTGTTTAACAAGAAAGAGTCCAGTGCAACACCTTTGAACGTATGGATGACTTTGACTTCAATTATTGGTCTTATTATCATTATCTTCTTCCAAGGTCAAGTTGGTACCATGCTTCGTTTCGCCATGATTGGTTCTTTCCTTACAACACCATTCTTTGCGCTTTTGAACTATGTACTTGTTACAAAAGAGAAGAAAAACCTTCCAACATGGTTGAAGGGACTTGCTATTGCAGGTTTGATTTTCTTGTTCGGATTTGCTATTTTCTTTATCTGGGCTTTGGCTATTGGTAAAGCAGGATAAGAGGAGTAAACAGTTTCTTTTGGGAAGCTGTTTTTTAATTCTAAAATTCTAAATATGAAGGAGAGGTTATAGCCGAGTGCACAGAAAAAAGCCATTCCAATCGGAATGGCTTAACAACAAGAAGTTGCTTATTTGAGACCGTATTTTTTGTTGAAACGATCCACGCGTCCGTCTGCTTGTGTGAATTTTTGACGGCCAGTGTAGAATGGGTGAGAATCTGATGAAATTTCTACACGGATAAGTGGGTAAGTTTCACCTTCGAATTCAACTGTTTCGTTTGAGTACTTAGTTGAACCGCTAAGGAATTGGTAACCAGTAGTTGTGTCCATGAATACTACTGGACGGTAATCTGGATGGATATCTTTTTTCATGTTAAAATATTTCCTTTCTGCCATGGTGCTTTCTGCACCATAGTTTTTTTAACTATTATAGTTTATCAAAACCTTAACTTCTTGACAAGTCTTTTTCCCTAATTTTTAGGAAAGTCGGATCTTGTATACACCGCTTGTTTGAAAGCAGTGGTTGTCTTTATCAATAATAATGGCTTCAAGGTCTTCATGGGCACTAACTTCTTGGAAAATATGCTCAAGACTTGACCCAAATAAACGGGTCGTCCAAATTTCGCCATCCACTGAGAGAGATGAAATAATGGTGAGACTAGCTAAGTCACTAGAGACTGGGTAGCCAGTTTGACTATCAAAAATATGATGATAGGTTTCTCCATCTATCTCAAAAGTGCGTTCATATATTCCTGAAGTAACTACAGATTGATCTCTTATAGCAAGTACCAGAAGGTTTGTGTTTCTAGTCTCCTTGGGATTTTGAATACCAATTCGCCATTTTTGATCAGGATTGTGTAAGGCTGGTCCGAATGTGAGGACATTGCCACCCAGATTAATCAGAGCACTAGTTACATTTTCAGCTTTAAGATAATCTGCTATACGATCAGCAATATAACCTTTTGCAAGTGCACCAAGATCAATTTTCATGCCTTTTTTTTGGAGAAAGACACTTTGGTTTTCCTCGGATAGAACAATAGCATTGGGATTAATAATATCTAGGAGTGGAGCGATTTCTTCAGGAAGGGGGAGCTTGGCATCAGAAAAGCCGATTCGCCAAGTCTGTATGAGAGGTCCGATAGCAATATTAAGGTGACTGCCCGGCTGGCAACTATGCCGTTTTCCAAGAGAAATAAGTTCAAAAAGTTCTGGGTGAACCTTTACAGGATGTAAGCTTGCAGCCTTGTTAATTTTCATGAGTTCGGAACTGTCATCATTGGCAGAAAAACGCTTATTATAAAGATTAAGTAGCGTTTCAACTTGATCAAGTAGAGGCTCTGGCTGTTCATGATAGATGGAAACGTCAATTACAGTCCCCATGAGACGAACACGACGATTAGTGAGTTGCATGGGCAACAGCATTCTTGATTTCTTGATAGATTTGGTCATTTTCCTCTAAGCTGTAGGAATTGGCACCACTGGCAAGTGGGTGTCCACCACCGTCATGACGCTTAGCAATCTCGTTGATGACAATAGACTTACTACGAAGGCGCACTCGGTAATGCCCTTCAGGCTGTTCTACGAAAATAGCCCATGATTGAACGGTGTCAATACGGCCAGGAGTTCCAACAATAGCAGAACTCTCAGCATCAGTGATATTAAAGCCATCAAGTACTTTTCGTGTTAGGACGACTCGAGCTGCCCCATTTTCATCGACTTCAAGATTATCGAAAACATATCCTTGCAATTTAGCGATTTTGAAGGGAAAACTATCCATACGACGTGCCATAGCAGAAAAATCGAAGTTGTATTCACGTAGTTTTGCTGCAATGTGAAGTGTTTTTGCAGTTGTCGATGGGAAGAGGAATCGACCCGTATCTCCAACAATTCCATTGTAGAGAACACGGGCTGCAGCATCAGACAAGGAAAGACCAAGAGTGAGAGCCCAGTTGGTCACAATTTCGCTGGCACTTGAAGCAGAGGTGTCAACCAGAAGTAGGTCTCCATAAGCATCATCGTTAGGATGATGATCGATTTTGATAAGAAAGTCACCCTTATCATAACGCTCATCATCAATACGTGGAGTATTGGCTGTATCGGTAACAATAACAAGGGCACCTTGATAATCTTTGTCGGACACCTCATCCATCTCAGCAATCCAAGATAGAGTTGGTTCATTGATACCAGTTGCAAGGACTTTTTTATCTGGAAAGTTTGTTTTCAAAATTTCCTTCAAACCTACCTGACTACCGATGGCATCAGGGTCTGGTCGTTGGTGGCGATGAATAATAATAGTGTCATAAGCTTTGATTTTTTCTAAAATAGCTTGAAATACAGTCATGAAAATCTCCTTGTGATTTTTTTCTATTATATCATGAATAGAAGCAAAAACGATTAGCCTAAACTAACCGTTGCAAAGATTAAATCTCTTTATAATCAACATCAAGGCCACGCTGAACAGCAGGACGGTTGCTAATCTTATCAGCCCAAGCTTGAAGGTGCTTGTATTCTTTTACATTAAGGAAAATACCAGCCTTATCCCAAATCTTATCTTGGGCAAGACGACCATACCAGGACCAGATAGCGATATCAGCGATGGTGTATTCATCCCCAGCAATATAAGGTTTGCTTGCTAATTCTTTATCCAGCAAGTCAAGTTGGCGTTTGGCTTCCATCGCGAAACGGTTGATGGCGTATTTGATTTTTTCAGGTGCATAGTGGAAGAAATGACCAAATCCACCACCTAGGAAAGGTGCCGCACCTGTTTGCCAAAAGAGCCAGTTGAGAACTTCTGTACGTTTAGCATGATCTGTTGGAATGAGTCTTCCAAATTTCTCAGCAAGATAAAGAAGGATGTTAGCCGATTCGAAGACACGCACTGGTTGTTCTTCAGAATAATCCATCAGAGCAGGAATTTTTGAGTTAGGATTGATAGAAACAAAGTCTGAGCCAAACTGGTCACCATCACCAATCTTAATACGATAAGCATCATATCCTGCTTGAGTTACACCGAGATCTTTAAGTTCTTCAAGCATAATAGTTGCTTTAATACCATTTGGTGTTGGAAGTGTATAGAGTTGGAAAGGTTGGGCACCCTTTGGCAGTGTTTGTTCAAAACGTGCGCCAGCTGTCGGTTGGTTAATACCACCCCAGGCTCCTCCCATAGAAGCTGGATTTTCCCAAATTTCTGGTATAATATAATCAGACATAATGTTTCTCCTTGTATTCTTGATAGTTACATCCTAACAAAATGCTGATACCATTTCAAGGATCTACTACGTCTCATTAGATCTAGCATCTTGACTTTTTTCTATGGAATGATAATATAGTAAAAATTAATTTTTATTTGATTAACAAAAACAAAGATTGGGAGAGTAAAAAATTGACAGCTATCGATTTTCATCACTTGGCTAAAACAGAATTGCACTGCCATTTGGATGGTTCTTTGTCAATAGAGACCATTCGTTACCTTGCTAAATTAGCGCAAATTGAACTGCCAGAAGATGACGCAGAGCTCAAACACCATGTGACAGCTCCACATACCTGTGAGAGTCTTCTGGATTATTTGGAGGCTTTCGATTATATTCGCCCCTTACTGCAAACTAAAGAGGCTTTAACTATTGCTGCTTACGATGTCGCCAAACAAGCTGCTTTAGAAAATGTTATCTATATTGAAGTGAGATTTGCACCAGAATTGTCTATGGATAAGGGGTTGACTGTCGCTGAGACAATTAATGCTGTTTGTCAAGGATTACGTCAAGCTCAAGAAGAATTTGGTATTGTTGCTAAGGCACTGGTTTGTGGAATGCGTCAATCGGATCAAGATTTGACTTCTCGTATCCTTGATGAAGCCAATAAGGTTGAAGATACTGATTTTGTTGGCTTTGATTTTGCTGGTGATGAGCATCATTATGGTCCAAATGCTATTGAATCTTTAATTGAACAAGTTCAGAATTACGACCGTCCTATGACTTTTCACGCAGGAGAGTGTGGTTGCCCTGCCTTCCTAGCTCAGTCTATTGCAATGGGAATCAAGCGTAATGGACATGCGACTATCCTAGCTCAGGAGCCTGAACTTTTGGATGAATTTGTAAAAAATGGTGTCACAGGTGAATTGTGTTTGACAAGTAATCTTCAGACCAAGGCTGCTGTTACTGTTGCTGATTTCCCTTACCTAAAAATGAAAGCAGCGGGGGCAAACATTACGATTAATACGGACAATCGTACCGTTTCTGATACAAACCTAACCAAAGAATACGAACTCTACCATAAACATTTTAACACTTCTGTTCAAGATTTCTTTGTTCACAATAAGACAGCTATAGAGGCTTCCTTTGCTAGTGATGAAGAGAAAGAAGAACTTCTTGAAAAATTGATTCAGGCTTATTCATAAGAAATAAGGTTAAGATAAAGCAGATGTTTGAGTGCTCTATTAAAAAGATTGGTACTGACTTTCTTATTTGAGTCAAGAATAAGAAGACAATGTGGATTTTTTCAAAATTTGTTCAGTATCATTCCCTTTTGAGCCTCGAATTATGATAAAATAAGTTCAAATATATTTTAGAGGAGTCTGGTTTGGCACAGCTTTATTTTCGTTACGGCACCATGAATTCGGGAAAATCTATTGAGATTCTCAAGGTGGCCCATAATTATGAAGAACAGGGGAAACCAGTTGTGCTTATGACCAGTCGTCTGGATAATCGAGATGGTGTGGGTTATATTTCTAGCCGAATAGGCATGAAACGTAAGGCTTATCCAATTGGTGATGATACTGATATTTTTGGATACATTGCTGCTATGAATCCCCGTCCATATTGTGTTTTGATTGATGAGGCTCAATTTCTGACTCGGGCAAATGTCTACGATTTGGCACGTATTGTTGACGAATTGGATATCCCCGTAATAGCATTTGGCTTAAAAAATGATTTCCAAAACAACCTATTTGAGGGTTCAAAGTACCTCTTGATTTTGTCTGACAAAATTGATGAAATAAAAACCATCTGTCATTACTGCTCTAGGAAGGCAACTATGGTTCTACGCATGGAAAATGGAGAGCCAGTCTATGAAGGGGCACAGGTTCAAATTGGAGGTCATGAGAGTTATATTTCCGTTTGTCGAAAGCACTGGTTTAACCCACCTCGCAAGAAAATAGTTCCTTTAAAAGAGGATTAAAAAATGATTATCAGTTATACAAGGAGTAACAGTAACAAATGAATATTTATGATCAGCTGCAGGCGGTTGAAGACCGTTATGAAGAATTAGGAGAGCTACTTAGTGACCCTGAGGTTGTTTCGGATACTAAGCGTTTTATGGAATTGTCTCGTGAAGAAGCTAACACCCGTGAGACCGTCATAACCTACCGTGAATACAAGCAAGTTATCCAAAGTATCTCAGATGCTGAGGAGATGATTAAGGAAGCTAGTGGCGACCCCGATTTGGAAGAAATGGCCAAGGAGGAACTCAAAGAATCCAAAGCTGCCAAGGAAGAGTATGAAGAACGCTTGAAAATTCTCCTCCTTCCAAAAGATCCTAATGATGAAAAAAATATCATCCTTGAAATTCGTGGGGCTGCAGGTGGTGATGAAGCTGCCTTGTTTGCGGGGGACCTCTTAAACATGTACCAAAAATATGCTGAAACACAAGGGTGGCGTTTTGAAGTCATGGAGGCCTCTTACAATGGTGTCGGTGGTATCAAGGAAGTGGTTGCCATGGTCTCAGGGCAATCAGTTTACTCGAAACTAAAATATGAATCGGGTGCCCACCGTGTGCAACGTGTTCCTGTGACTGAGAGCCAAGGACGTGTCCATACTTCAACGGCAACTGTCTTAGTTATGCCAGAAGTTGAAGAAGTGGATTATGAAATTGATCCTAAAGATTTGCGTGTCGATATCTATCATGCCTCTGGTGCAGGTGGTCAGAACGTCAATAAAGTCGCGACTGCTGTTCGTATGGTCCATATCCCAACTGGAATTAAAGTTGAAATGCAAGAAGAACGTACGCAACAGAAAAACCGTGATAAAGCAATGAAGATTATCCGTGCCCGTGTGGCTGACCACTTCGCACAGATTGCTCAAGATGAACAAGACGCTGAACGTAAGTCGACTGTTGGTACAGGGGACCGCTCAGAGCGTATTCGTACTTACAACTTCCCGCAAAATCGTGTGACCGATCACCGTATTTCTTTGACCCTTCAAAAATTAGATACGATTTTGGCCGGTAAAATGGATGAAGTCATTGATGCTCTTGTTCTTTACGATCAAACACAAAAATTGGAAGAACTTAACAAATGATTCTAGCGGATGTCCTGACTAGCTATGAGAAGGAGCTTGACGCTATTGGTGAAGAACCAGAGGCTCTTTCCTTCGTCTATCGTGGTTTTAAACATTGGAATCTAACTGATTTTGTTCTCCAATTGCGACAGGAAGTTTCGGAGGAAGATGGAAAGCTATTAGCTCACATTTTCACGCAACTTAAGGCTCACAAGCCTGCCCAATATATTTTAGGCTTTGAGGACTTTCATGGCTTACGTTTTCAAGTTGATGAGCGTGTTTTGATTCCTCGTCCTGAAACTGAGGAATTAGTGGAGCTAATTTTGACGGAAAACCCAAAGACAGAGCTTAAGGTTCTTGATATTGGAACTGGGAGTGGTGCTATTGCAGTGTCTCTGAAAGAGAGTTGTCCTCTTTGGCAAGTGACAGCCAGTGACTTGTCTGTGGATGCTTTAGAACTTGCTAGAGAAAATGCTAAGCTCAACCAAGTAGACATCAGTTTTATTCAATCGGATGTTTTCGAAAATATTACTGACAGTTTTGATATCATTGTCTCAAATCCTCCCTATATTTCTGAAAACGATAAGAAAGAAGTTGGTATGAATGTCTTGGCTAGTGAGCCAAAGATGGCTTTGTTTGCTGATGAAGATGGCCTTGCCATTTATAGACAGATTATTGAGAGGGCTGCTAAGCATATAAGTCCTCAAGGAAAAATCTATTTTGAGATTGGCTATAAGCAGGGTCTGGATTTAAAGAAACTCATGTCTCTTCATTTTCCAGATAAGTGTGTGCGTGTTCTTAAGGACCAATTTGGGCAGGATAGAATGGTTGTGATGGATGATGGAAACTAACGCGGATTTAAAAGAAATCTTGGCAAATGGAGGGGCAGTCGTCCTTCCCACAGAGACGGTTTATGGTCTTTTTGCCAGAGCTTTGGACGAGAAGGCGGTCAATCATGTCTACAAGCTAAAAAGTCGTCCTAAGGATAAGGCTATGAATTTGAATGTCGCTTCTTATGAAGATATCTTGACCTATTCAAAAGAGCAACCCGACTATCTCAAAAAACTTTACGATGCTTTTTTGCCTGGACCTTTGACTATCATTTTAAAAGCTAATGGCCAAGTACCTAAGTGGATTAATTCGAATTTGACGACGGTTGGATTTCGCTTGCCAAAACATCCTGTAACTAGAGAATTGATTCAAGCTGAAGGACCTCTGATTGGCCCATCTGCTAACAAGTCGGGTATGGCAAGTGGCCGTTGTTTTGACCACATCAGAGCGCAGTTTGATTTTCAGGTGACGGGCTATCAAGATGATGATGCCCTGTTGGGCCTAGATTCGACGATTTTGGACCTGTCTGTTACTCCAGCTAGAATACTTAGACAGGGAAAGATTACAAAAGATGACCTATTGGCAGCTCTACCAGAGTTGACAATAGAATAAATGACTAACAGAGACCCGGGAAAGTGTGAGAAAACTTTCAGTTGTGTATGGGTGGGTTGAGAAAAACCCATTAGACCAATAAATAGGAGACCTCAATGATTTTTGACAAAGAAGATTACAAAGCATTTGACTCTGAACTTTGGGATGCTGTTGCCAAAGAAGAAGAACGCCAGCAGAACAATATTGAATTGATTGCTTCTGAAAATGTTGTTTCTAAGGCTGTTATGGCAGCTCAAGGAACACTTTTGACCAACAAATACGCTGAAGGCTATCCTGGTAAGCGTTATTACGGTGGTACAGATGTTATTGATGTGGTTGAAACCCTTGCTATTGAACGTGCTAAGAAACTTTTTGGAGCAAAATTTGCTAACGTACAACCTCACTCAGGTAGCCAAGCCAATGCTGCTGTTTACATGTCTTTGATCAAACCAGGTGACACTGTGATGGGGATGGATTTGTCAGCAGGTGGTCACCTGACACATGGTGCGCCAGTTAGTTTTTCTGGTAAGACTTATCACTTCGTTGCTTACAATGTTGATAAGGAAACTGAACTCCTTGATTATGATGCTATCCTTGCTCAAGCAAAAGAAGTAAAACCAAAACTCATCGTTGCGGGGGCTTCAGCTTACTCACGTATCATTGATTTTGCTAAATTCCGTGAAATCGCTGATGCAGTAGGTGCTTATCTCATGGTAGATATGGCTCATATTGCTGGTCTTGTGGCATCAGGCCATCATCCAAGTCCAGTACCTTACGCACATGTGACAACCACAACAACTCACAAGACTCTTCGTGGTCCTCGTGGTGGATTGATCTTGACTAATGATGAAGACATTGCTAAGAAAATCAATTCTGCCGTCTTCCCTGGTCTGCAAGGTGGTCCTTTGGAACACGTTATTGCAGCTAAGGCTGTTGCTCTTAAAGAAGCACTTGATCCTGCCTTTAAAGAGTACGGTGAAAATGTCATCAAGAACGCTGCAGCTATGGCAGATGTTTTCAATCAACACCCAAATTTCCGTGTTATTTCAGGTGGTACCAATAATCACCTCTTCTTGGTTGATGTCACTAAGGTTGTTGAAAATGGTAAGGTTGCTCAAAATGTTCTTGAAGAAGTGAATATTACTTTGAACAAAAATGGTATTCCTTATGAACAATTATCACCATTCAAAACATCAGGTATTCGTGTAGGTAGCCCAGCTATCACAAGTCGTGGTATGGGTGAAGCTGAGAGCCGTAAGATTGCTAAGTTGATGATCCAAGCTTTGGAAAATCATGACAAACCGGAAGTTTTGGAACGCATTCGTGGGGAAGTTAAAACACTTACTGATGCTTTTCCACTTTATTAAGAGATTATGTTAGATTTATATATTAAACGCATTATCATTCATCAGTTTTCACCAAATGATACGGAGCTGGTATTGGCAGAAGCGCCGCTTGCAATAACACCACGTTTGGATGAGTATTTCCGAAAGAAACTGTCAAAAGTTTTCTCTGATGAGGCTAAACGTGGGTATTTTGAAGCAGAAAATGTTTTCATCAGTCATCTAGGAGATGATTTGATGGAAAGTTCTGTCAAAATTGCCCAACTTTGGAAGGAAGAATTTGTCATTTCTGAAGATCAAAAGACCAATGATTTGGTCTTTATTCAGTTTGACAAAGAAGGACAAGAGTATTTTGCATTCTTGCGCATTTCCCTAAAGGACAGTTTGATCCACTCTCTAGGAGATAGCCAGCATCCTATTCAGTTGTCACAAAATAATCTACCTTCTGCGTCTCAGACTCCAGATGAGGCTTTGATTATTAACCGTAGTAGTAAGCAGTATTATCTGATTGAAAAGCGTATCAAACATAACGGTGGTTTTGCCAATTATTTCTCTGAAAATCTCTTGAAGGTCCAACCTGAGCAGTCTGTCAAAAAATCAATTAAGATGCTTGAAGATACTGCCCAGAAAATTGCTGAGAATTTTAATCAGGATGACTTTAACTTCCAAGGAAAGATGAAATCGGCTATTTTCAATAACTTGGAGGAAGATCAAGAGTTGTCTCCTGAAAAATTGGCAGACCAGCTCTTTGATAATAATTTGACAGCTCGCTTGACCTTCGTTGATGAGCTTAAAGAAGCTATGCCTGAGCCTATTTCGGTCTCAGATATTGACCATTCTCGTCAAATTAAGAAATTAGAGAATCAAAAGTTATCGTTATCAAACGGAATTGAGTTAATTGTGCCTAATAACGTTTATCAGGATGCTAATAGTGTTGAGTTTATTCAAAACCCTGATGGCACCTATTCAATTCTCATCAAAAATATCGAGGATATCATCAATAAATAATATGTTTAAATGGATAAGACGTCTGGTGGTTTTTGTCGTAGTCCTCATTATAGGTATCCAATGCTATCGAATCCATGTCAACATACAACATGTCTTAGCTTATGAATCCATGGTTAAGGAAGTTCTGGCGGAGGATGATGTTGATAATACAACCAATGTAGATTTGGTCCTAGCAATGATTTACACAGAAACCAAGGGGAAGACAGATGACGTGATGCAGTCCAGTGAAAGTTCTTCAGGGATTACCAACTCCATCAAAAATAGAAAAGAAAGTATTCGTCAAGGGGTGACAGTACTTTCAGAGAACCTGGAAGAAGCTGCTCACCATAAGGTGGATCCTTGGACAGCAGTGCAAGCCTATAATTTTGGCAAAGCTTATATTGATTATGTAGCTGATAATGGTGGAGTCAACACTGTTGAACTAGCAAGGGCCTATTCTAAAAATGTCGTTGCTCCAAGTCTTGGAAATACCAGTGGGGAAACTTATACTTATTATCAACCTGTTGCCATGTACTATGGCGGTGGAAAGCTGTATACAAATGGCGGAAATATTTATTATGCTAAGGAAGTACAGTTTAATCTCTTTTTGATGCGTATGTTCTCACGTCTCTAAGAGTGGCTACTTCATTTTTAAGGAAAGACCAATGAAAGCATTATTAGTTTATTTTAGAGGATACGTCAAAGACAGTATCCTGGGACCCGTGTTTAAATTAATCGAAGCCTGTTTTGAGCTCCTCGTTCCGCTAGTGATTGCTGGAATTGTCGACACAACTATTCCGAATAAAGACCAAAATCATCTATTTATGATGATTTTTCTCTTGTTTGGACTTGCCTTTGTTGGCGTTGTTGTTGCTGTTTCAGCTCAGTATTTTTCATCACGAGCAGCAGTTGGCTATGCGCAAGGTTTGACCAATAATCTTTATGCCAAAATCATGCGATTGTCAAAGGAAAAGCGTGATGAGATAGGAACTTCGAGTTTGGTGACACGCCTAACTGGTGACACTTTTCAGATTCAAACGGGAATTAATCAATTTTTGCGACTCTTTTTGAGAGCTCCCATTATTGTGACAGGGGCTATTATTATGGCATTTCGGATTAGTCCACGCTTGACCCTATGGTTCCTTGGCATGGTTGTAGTATTGACTCTTATTATTGTGGTGGCAAGTAGTATCGTCAATCCTCTATATGCTAAGATTCGAGTGATTAATGAGTCAATTGTTACTAGTACTCGCCAGCAGCTTGAAGGTATGAGGGTTATTAGGGCCTTCGGACAAAGTGAGCGTGAATTAGATAAGTTTACGACTGTCAATAAAGACTTGAAGACATGGCAACTCAAAACTGGAGTCATAGCAAGTCTCATTAGTCCTTTGACTTATTTAGTTGTTAATATGACCTTAATTGCCATTCTTTGGCAGGGAAATATTCAGATTCAAGGTGGACTCTTGACGCAAGGAATGCTGATTGCCTTGGTCAATTACCTCTTGCAAATTTTGACAGAGCTTCTTAAATTAGCCATGATGTTGACCAATCTCAACCAAAGTTTTATATCTGCTAAACGTGTAAAAGCTATTTTTAATCTTGAGGACGAGGACATTGAGGCTCTTCTAACGATCAAGAAGGCTGATCAAGAAACATTAACGCTTGCTATAGACAATATGACCTTTACTTATCCGACAGCTAGTCAGCCATCACTTCAAGGGATTAAGCTTGAATTGACCGAGGGAGAGTCTTTAGGTATTATCGGAGGTACAGGTTCGGGTAAATCTACCTTGGTCAACTTAATCATGAACTTATATAAACCTCAGCTTGGCAGCTTAACGATCTTTAACAATCAAGTATCGCCAAAAAATCTAAAAGAGTGGCGGTCTTGGGTGGCCTATGTTCCTCAAAAAGCTGAGTTATTTAGGGGAACCATTCGTTCTAATTTGGCCTTGGGGCTTAAGCATGAACCTAGTGACAAGGAATTGTGGCATGCACTTGACATGGCTCAAGCTGCTGACTTTGTTCGAGATAAGGAACTTGGCTTAGATGAGCCAGTTGAGTCATTTGGCCGTAATTTTTCTGGTGGTCAACGTCAGCGTTTGACCATTGCGCGTGCTTTGATGAGACCAGCACATTTCTTGATTTTGGATGATTCAACCTCGGCATTGGATTATTTGACTGAGAGTCGTCTATTAGCAGCCGTAAGAAAAAATCTTAAATCAACTAGCTTAATCATTATTTCGCAAAGAACGAATAGTTTAAAGTCTGTCGATCAGATTTTGGTTCTTGATAAGGGCTGTCAGCTTGGACTTGGTAATCATGAAGAATTGCTTGCCACTAACAAACTCTATCAAGATATTCATTATTCTCAACACCAAAAGGAGGCTGCTGATGAAAGCTAGAAATAACAAGTCGACGCTTAGACGTTTAAGTCGAGACATCTTAAGTCAGCGCTTTCTCTTAGTCCTAGCGACAGTTGGTACTATTATTCAGGTTGCTTTAACAGTTTACTTACCTATCTTGATTGGTGATGCAGTGGATGCTGTTCTCAAAAAGAATGCTATCCTTCTGATATCACGTTTAATATGGCAAATGCTTGCGGTTATCGTAGCTAATAGTGCAATCCAGTGGCTCAATCCTTTGATTTATAACCGTTTAATATATTCTTACAGCGAGAGTTTGCGTGAGCGAGTTATGATGAAGATTCATGCCTTGCCTCTTAGTTACCTTGATCATCAAGGAACTGGAGATATGGTTAGTCGTGTGACTACTGATAGTGACCAACTGAACAACGGACTTCTCATGATTTTTAACCAATTTTTCGTTGGTCTCTTAACCATTTTTGTCATTATCATTACCATGGCTCGCTTAGACTGGTTCATGATGCTTTTGGTTCTTGTGATGACCCCTCTTTCTGTCCTTGTCGCTCGTTTCATTGCTAGGAAAAGTTATCAACTTTATCGACATCAGACCAAGTGGCGAGGGATGCAGACCCAGCTGATTGAGGAAAGTCTTACCCAAGAAGCTCTGGTACAAAGTCTAAATGCTCAGGGTCAGATGGTCCAAAACTTTAGAGAAGTCAATGGTAAGTATGCTGCCTATTCAAAGGGAGCAATCTTTTACTCGTCAGCGGTAAATCCAGCCACTCGCTTTGTCAATAGCCTTATCTATGCGCTCATTGCAGGTGTCGGAGCTTACCGTATTATGTCAGGTGGCGCTTTTACAGTTGGACAATTAACAACCTTCCTCAATTATGTTACTCAATACACAAAACCTTTCAATGATATTTCATCAGTCCTTTCAGAGCTTCAAAGTGCTCTTGCTTGTGCTGATCGTCTTTATATGATTTTGGATGAAAATGAAATCCCAGAAACAGGACATTTGGTTTTGGAAGAGGAAGACGTGAAGGGGCAGTTTCAATTTGACCATATTCAATTTGGTTACCTGCCAAACAAACCTCTTATCAAGGATTTGAGCATTAATATTCCTGCTGCAAGTACTGTTGCGATTGTCGGTCCGACAGGAGCAGGTAAATCAACCCTTATCAATCTCTTGATGCGCTTTTATGATTTAGACAAGGGCCAATTGCGACTTGACGGCAGATCTATTACGGATTACACTCGAGAGAGTCTTCGTAAACAGATTGGTATGGTATTACAAGAGACCTGGCTTGAAGTTGGCACAATTCATGATAATATCGCCTACGGTAACCCCAAAGCTAGTCGAGAGGAAGTTATAGCTGCAGCTAAAGCAGCAAATGCTGACTTCTTTATTAAACAGTTACCACAGGGTTATGACACTTACCTAAGTGATGCAGGTCAATCTCTTTCTCAGGGACAACGTCAGCTACTGACTATCGCTCGTGTATTTGTTAATTTGCCTAAGATTCTTATCTTAGATGAAGCTACCTCAAGTATTGATACCCGTACAGAGCTTCTTATTCAAGAGGCGTTTGCTAAACTGATGAAAGGCAGAACGAGTTTCATCATTGCCCATAGACTCTCAACCATTGAAAATGCCGATCTAATTTTAGTCATGAATAATGGAGATATTGTTGAGTGTGGAACTCATCATCAACTAATGAAAACTAAGGGAATGTATTATCAAATGCAGACAGCCCAAAAGACACAAAATAGTTAAAAATAACAGAGCTTTTTTAGCTTTGTTTTTAAGATTTTTAAGCATTAGTTTGTGCAAAAACAACTAGTGATGAAATTTATTAATTTTTTCTTTTTTATTGGAAATAATAAGGATTAGATGGTAAACTAGAGTAGATATTATATAAAAAGAAGGTATCGAAAATTAGAATGTTAAAAAACAAAAATGTCCTTGTTTTTTGGGGACAAACCTTGCTTTATTTCATCATTTTTATGGCCCTAATATATCTCTACAATTACCTGGGACAAGGTCAAGGTAATTTTATCTATAACGAATTCTAGGAAGAATAATGACAAATACAAAAATTAAAGATATGCTTGAAACGATTGAACAATTTGCTCAATCTCAACCAGACTTTCCTGTTTACAATATTCTTGGGGAAGTCCATACCTACGGTGACCTAAAGGCTGATTCAGACAGCCTAGCTACTAAGATTGATAGTCTTGATATTCCAGATAAATCACCAGTTGTGGTTTATGGTGGTCAAGAGTATGAGATGTTGGCAACTTTCGTTGCTCTAACTAAATCTGGTCATGCCTATATTCCAATTGATAGTCACTCAGCTCTCGAGCGTGTGACAGCAATTGTTGAAGTGGCAGAGCCGAGTCTGATTATTGCTATTAACGATTTTCCGCTAGAGGATGTTAAAGCACCAATTGTGACCCTGGATCAAGTGAAGGCAAGCTTTGCTAACAAGACTAGTTATGAAGTGACCCACCCTGTTAAAGGTGATGATACTTATTACATCATCTTTACATCTGGAACGACGGGTAAACCTAAAGGCGTACAGATTTCGCACGACAATCTCCTTAGTTTCACCAACTGGATGATTACCGACAAGGAGTTTGCGACTCCCAAACGCCCACAAATGCTGGCTCAACCACCTTACTCATTTGACTTATCAGTGATGTACTGGGCGCCAACCTTGGCTCTTGGAGGCACACTCTATGCGCTTCCTTCAGCTATTACTCAGGACTTCAAGAAACTTTTTGAAACCATCTTTTCACTTCCAATTGCTATTTGGACCTCAACACCATCCTTTGCGGATATGGCTATGTTATCTGAGGATTTCAATGCAGAGAAGATACCAGAAATTACGCATTTCTATTTCGATGGAGAAGAGTTGACAGTTAAAACTGCTCAAAAGCTTCGCCAACGTTTCCCAGAAGCACGTATTATCAATGCTTATGGTCCAACAGAAGCAACCGTAGCCTTGTCAGCTGTAGCAGTAACTGATGAGATGTTGGCTAATCTTAAACGTCTGCCAATTGGTTATACTAAGGAAGATTCACCGACTTATATTATCGATGAAGACAGCAATATCCTTCCAAATGGTCAACAGGGAGAAATTATCGTATCAGGTCCAGCAGTTTCAAAAGGTTATATGAACAATCCTGAAAAGACTGCAGAAGCTTTCTTCGAGTTTAATGGACTTCCTGCCTACCATACTGGTGATGTGGGTACTATGACTGATGAGGGGCTCCTTCTCTACGGAGGACGTATGGATTTCCAAATTAAATTCAATGGTTTCCGTATTGAGTTAGAGGATGTTTCACAAAACCTTAACAAGTCTAAGTACATCGATTCAGCAGTAGCTGTGCCACGTTATAATAAGGATCATAAGGTTCAGAATCTCTTGGCTTATGTCATTCTGAAGGATGGCGTTCGTGAGCAGTTTGAGCGTGATATTGATATTACCAAGGCGATTAAGGCGGACTTGGAAGATATCATGATGTCTTACATGATGCCAACTAAGTTCCTCTATCGTGAGAGCTTGCCTTTGACACCAAATGGGAAAATTGATATCAAGGGTCTAATCAGTGAGGTTAACAACCGATGATAGACTTTTTGAAACAGCTTCCTCATATAGAGGCTTATGGTAATCCTTTCTATTTCATTTATCTTGGACTGGGTTTATTACCGATTTTTGTAGGACTCTTTTTTAAAAAGCGTTTTGCGATTTATGAATGTTTGGTTAGTTTAGCCTTTATTGTTTTAGCCTTGACAGGTACCCATGCTAGTCAACTATTAGCCTTGCTTTTCTATATCGTATGGCAAATCATTTGGGTTTATTCTTACAAGCGTTACCGCAGTCAAAAGGATAATAAGTGGATCTTTTACCTGCACTCGTTCCTTGTGGTACTACCCTTGGTTTTTGTTAAAGTAGAGCCAGCTATTAATGGTAACCAGTCGCTTTTTAACTTTCTTGGTATTTCCTACCTTACTTTCCGTGCAGTAGGGATGATTATCGAGATGCGTGATGGAGTGCTTAAAGAGTTCAAACTAGGAGAATTCCTCCGATTCACGCTCTTTATGCCGACCTTCACAAGTGGTCCTATTGATCGCTTCAAACGCTTTAATGATGACTATCAAGCTATTCCTGAGCGTGATGAGCTGTTGAACATGTTAGAGCAAGCTGTAAAGTATATTATGCTTGGTTTTCTCTATAAGTTTGTTTTGGCTCAGATTTTTGGAAATATGCTTTTACCACCATTAAAAGAACAAGCATTGAGCCAAGGCGGTATCTTTAATCTACCAACACTTGGTGTCATGTACGTTTATGGTTTTGATCTCTTCTTTGATTTTGCGGGCTACTCGATGTTTGCCCTCGCAGCGTCTAATCTCATGGGGATTAAGAGCCCAATCAACTTTGACAAGCCTTTTATTTCACGTGATTTGAAAGAATTTTGGAACCGTTGGCATATGAGTTTGTCTTTCTGGTTCCGTGACTTTGTCTTTATGCGTATGGTTATGGTTTTGATGAGGAATAAGGTTTTTAAAAATCGTAATACCACATCAAACGTGGCCTATGTTCTCAATATGATGGTAATGGGATTCTGGCATGGGGTTACTTGGTACTATATTGCCTATGGTATTTTCCATGGAGTTGGGCTAGGAATTAATGATGCCTGGTTGCGTAAGAAGAAGACCATTAATAAAGAGCGTAAAAAAGCAGGACTTAAGCCTCTTCCAGAAAATAAATGGACCAAGGCTTTGGGAATCTTTATCACATTTAATACAGTTATGTTATCATTCTTGATTTTCTCTGGATTCTTGAATGATCTCTGGTTCACTAAAAAATAAGTAAAGGAATTTTAAAAATGGATGTAAAATCAGAAGTTATTGAAATTATTGATGAGCTCTTCATGGAAGATGTATCAGACATGATGGATGAAGACCTTTTCGATGCTGGTGTTCTTGATTCAATGGGAACAGTTGAACTTATCGTTGAATTGGAGTCACGTTTTGATATCCGTGTTCCAGTTTCAGAATTTGGTCGTGATGATTGGAACACAGCTAATAAGATTGTTGAAGGGGTAACGGAGCTTCGCAATGCTTAAGCGTTTATGGCAGATTTTTGGTCCAGTAATTTGTGCCTTGGTCTTGGTAGTAGTAGTTATATATGCCTACCCACAAGGTAGAAAATATAGTTATGAAGCTGAAAAACGTAGCGCAGTAACGCTGACGAATGAAAACTTTAAGAGTCGGACGAATAAAACTACCGCTCTTTCAGACCAGAATCATCGTTTTGTACCTTACTTTGGGTCTAGTGAGTGGTTACGTTTTGATGCCCTTCATCCGGCTGTTTTAGCAGAAAAATACGACCGTAACTATCGCCCATACTTTATTGGACAACGTGGGGCAGCCTCTCTAAATCAATATTTGGGGATGCAACAAATGCTTCCAGAATTACAAAACGGTACAGCTGTGTACGTCTTGTCTCCGCAATGGTTCACTAAAAAGGGTTATAACTCTGCAGCTTTTCAGCAGTTCTTCAATAACGACCAACTTAGTAGTTTCTTAAGTCAAAATCAGACGGATGCAAATTCACAGTATGCTGCTGAACGTATCTTAGAGATAAAACCTAAGATAACGATGAAATCTCAACTTTCTAAAGTGGCTAAAGGACAAGATCTCAATACTGTCGATAAAACCTACATTCAATTCATGGCAGAGCTAAATAAGCGAGAAGATAGCTTATTTAGTCCTTTAGTAGCGTTAAATAACGCTAATTATGACAAAAAGGTTCTTCCTTATCTTAAAGAGTTACCAGACCAATTCTCTTATGATGCCCTTGATCAGGTTGCTGTAAGAGATGCAGAAGCACATACCAAATCAAATGACTTTGGGATTGATGACCGTTTTTATAAGAAACGCTTATCTAAGAAAATTGGTAAACTTAAAGGTTTCCAGAAAAATCTTTCCTATGAAGTTTCTCAAGAATATGGTGATTTGCAGTTGGTTCTTAATCAATTTGCCAAGTCAAATACAAATGTCATTTTTGTTATTCCACCTGTTAATAGCAAGTGGATGGCTTATACTGGACTTAATCAGGAAATGTATGATGCTACGGTTTCTAAAATCCGTTATCAATTGGAAAGTCAAGGATTTACCAATATTGCAGACTTCTCAAAAGATGGCGATCAACCTTACTTTATGCAAGATACCATACATATGGGCTGGAAAGGTTGGGTAGCCTTTGACAAGGCCGTTGATCCTTTCGTTAGTAACCCAACACCTGCGCCTAGCTATAAATTGAATGATCGCTTTTATAGTAAGGACTGGGCAGGATATACAGGAACTCCTAGCCAGTTTAAGTAACACACAAAAAAAGGCTTTCAAAAGCCTTTTTTGTTATGGAGTCATAAGAGAATAATATTGCTCTTATAATTTCTTCATAGCTTACCTTTAGAAATTTGTAAAAAGGACTGGGAGTAAAACCCAATCCTTTTTATTACTTTGAAGATTTGCAATACTTTAAACAGATCTTATTTGTTTTTAGTTAGAGCTTTTCGAATGAAATCTGCTGGTATAATCAATACAGCAATAAGAAGAGCAATGATATAGTGTTGAATGTTCATTGGAACAGTACTAAATACTTTTCCACCAAATTGAATAATAAGGGTTTGAACTACAGCAATAGAAATCATAACGATTGAGAATTTCTTGTTTTTACCGATATGTTCAAAAATATTGAAGCTATTACTACGTGTATTAAGTGAATTGAAAATAACAGCATAGATAAATACGGTAAATGTAAAGGTTGTTACCATTTCAAAGTTGCCAGTTCCATTTGTGATAAAGTCTTGGATACCTACAACATTTTTGAGAATGGCCAAACATACGACAGTAATGAAGATACTAGCTACACCGATAGCAGATTTCATATAGTCAGTAAGAATATTGGCTTTCTTAGCAACTGGTTTTTCGTTCATATAACGATCTAGCGTAGGCTCTTCACCAAAGGCAAGGGCAGCAAGTGTGTCCATGATAAGGTTAATCCAAAGAATTTGGATGATTGTGAATGGCTCTTTGAGACCTAAAAGTGGTGAGAGAAGTGACATAGCAATAGTCGTTACGTTAACTGTTAATTGGAAGATGATAAATTTACTTACTGACTTACTCATAGTACGTCCATAGAGAACCGCTTTCTCAATAGAAGTTAATGAGTTATTCAAGATAACGATATCTGAGGCTTCACGTGCGACTTCAGTACCATCACCCATTGAGAAACCAACATCAGCTGATTTAAGGGCTGGCGAGTCATTGACCCCATCACCTGTCATACCAGCGACCATATCAAGGTCTTGAGCTGCCTCAATAAGACGTTTTTTATCCATTGGAAGGGCACGACTTACCACTTTTAAGTGAGGCAATTGTTGTTTAAGTTCTTGATCTGAGAGGACAGAGAGTTCATCGTGAGTAAGGACAAGGTCATTTTTTCCAGTAACGATACCGGCTTCTTTAGCGATAGCAACAGCCGTTTCTTTACGGTCACCGGTTACCATAACTACTTGAACACCAGCACGGTTCATTGTTTCAACAGTTTGTTTAATTGAAGAACGAACGTTATCACGGATACATACAATACCAATCAAGACTTTATCATTGCCATCTGTATTTAGGATAGCAAGTAAACGCATTGAACGGTTAGCTTGTTCCAATGATAATTCTTGGAAACGAGCTTTAATTTCATCTGTAAAGTTTTGTTTATGACCATCTTTATCAAGATAGTAGTTGCAGTCATTTAGGATGAATTCTGGAGCACCTTTGATGTAGGTTTTTCCGTCCTTAGTCGTTACACTTGCAAATTTTGTTGCTGAGTTGAATTGTTGCTTCTCAGTAATTGTATTCGTATCGAAGTCAAGTTGAGAACGACCAATAAGGAAATCAAGAAGTGCACGGTCAGTGGCGTTACTACCAACAGCACTGCCATCAGCTACCATGGCATCGTTATTAAGACCGATACCATTAATCATTTCAGCTTTAAGGCTATCTGACATTGTGTCAAAATCTGGAACATCAGTTTCACCCGTAGCCGCATAAAGTGTTCCATCAGCAAGGAAGAAGTCAACTACAGATAGTTTACCTTCTGTGATGGTACCAGTCTTATCACTAAAGAGGATATTCATGTATCCGGCCGTTTCAATGGTATCAGGATGGCGAACCAAGATATTTTGTGCTAAAAGTCGACCTGAGTTCATTGAAGAAACGAGTGCCAACATCATTGGCAGACCTTCTGGAACAGCCATGATGATGATTGTAACTGCAAAGAGAATTGTTTCAATGATAAGAAGGAAGGTTGAACCACCATTGAGGTTATTAGCCTTATTAAGGGCAATAAAGCCTAATACAAGGTTGATCACTGAATATGCAGCACCCGCACTATAACCGAGGACACCGATATTACCAGCAAGCTTGTTAAGTTTCTCTTTAGATGGTGAATCTTTACTATCTTCTTGAAGAGAAGTATTGATGCTTCCTAGAACGGTATTATCACCAATTTGTGTAGCTTCCATAACGGCTTCACCTGAAGTAACAACTGTACCACGGAAGACTTTGAGCTCTGTAAAGAGGTCTGAAGAGTCTGGCTCTGCTTGATCGCTAAGAGGAAGTTTTTTAGCATCTTCACTTTCACCATTAAGGACAGCTTGGTTTACTTTTAATTTACCTTCCAAGATGATACCGTCAACTGGAATCTTGTCCCCTGATTGAAGGAGAATTTGATCACCTTTTACAATATCATCTACGAGAATCTCTTTAAGTTTACCATCACGATAAACCTTAGCATTAGTTTTTGAAGCCTCTTCCTGAAGGGTATTGAATTTTTGCTCGTTACGGTATTGTGAAATGGCTGAAAATCCTGTAGACATCAAAATGGCGAAAATTAGTGAGATAGCCTCATACCAATTAGCTTCACTAATAGCGGGGAAAATCATTCCAACAAAGTTGAAGATAATTTTTAATCCTAAGGCAGCCAAGAGGATAAGAATCCATTGATCTTGGAAGGCTTCGATAAAGATTGAGAGGAGCGAGTTAGCCTCTTTACTAGATAGCCTATTATCGCCATGGGCATTTTTACTTGCTTGAACTTCAGCAGAAGTCAAGCCTTTAAATTTTTTCATTTAAGGTTTGTATCCTTTCTAGAAATAGTCTTTAGAGAATTAATACTTTCTAAGGTATCCCCTTCTAAAAATAAGTATCCTAATAACTAAAGAATTCTATTATTAACTAAAGAGTGCTGCGATTCCATTAAGGTCAGCTTGTTTTCCTTGGCCAATAGCATGAAATGCCCAGCTAGCGCCATTACGAACTAATTCTGCAAAGACAACAGCTGTATCAGTAGAGTAATCATCTTTTAATTGGAATTTACATAGTTCAGAGCCATTATCCTTATTCACAAGTCGTACGTATGAGTTATTTACCATACCAAATGTTTGACGACGTGCGAATGCTTGGTCAATGGTTACAGCACAAACAATCTTACTAACTGTTGGAGAGACAGCTTGGAGATTTAGAGTGATGGTTTCGTCGTCACCTTCACCAGCACCAGTACGATTATCTCCGTTTAATTGAATACCATTTGCTACTGGATTATTGTAGAAGACAACGTCAGAAGCAGAAGTAATCTTACCTGCTTCATTTAATAAGAAAACAGAGATGTCTAAATCGAAGTCGACACCACTTACAGCAATATCCCAACCAGCACATAAATCAACATTATTGAGGCTAGGTGCAGCTTTGGCAAGGTCTAGGACCGTATTTTTTTCGAGGTTTAGTGAGATTCCAGATTGTGTAGGTGTGACTTCAGTTGGTGATGAAACTTCTCCACCTAAACTTGTAAAATTAATAGCCATTTTTCTTCTTCCTTTACATTAAATTATTGATATGCTTTTGCGAGTTCACCAATAGATGCTTTGAAATAATCACCTACGGCTTTAAATGTCCAACCGTTATCAGTACGGTTCAACTCAGCAAATTTAACTGCAGTTGCATTACCACCGTCTTCTGTAAGGTTGAAACGAACCAATTCACGCTCTGGACGTTGTGATTCATCAACTAAACGAACATATGCATTACGTACTTGACCAAAGTTTTGTTTACGTTCTTTACCAGAGTAAATGACAACCGCAACAACAATTTGTTTGACATCTGATGAGACTTGATTAAAGTTTACGAACATATTTTCGTCGTCACCATCACCTGCTCCAGTAAGGTTATCGTGATCCAAGTGGATACCTTGAGAGGATTTGTCACCATAATAGACAACATTTGTAGCTTTTTGAGTTAGACGACCTGAATCATCTAAGAGAAAAGCTACAAGGTCAAGGTCAAAATCTGAACCAAATAATTTTGTTTGTACATCCCAACCAGCAGAAACTCGAATATTCTCTAAAGTAGACTGTGTCTTAGAAAGATTCAAGAAATCGTTCTTTTGGAGATTAAGGATACCTGGCTTATTAAGGTCAAGGCTTACTTCACGTCCTTGACTTTGTGAAGATTGAGAAAGAGTCTCAAAAGTCGGTGCTGGCGCTTCAGGTCCATTGTTTGCTGTTGTGTTTGAGTTGTTTCCAAGTAGTTTATCAAAAAGTCCCATAATAGTTTCCTTTCCTAAGTGTATTACATATAGCGAGACAAAAGTCCATTGAGGTCAGCAATTGTTCCCTCACCAATAGCTTCAAACTGCCAACCGTTTGGTCCACGGTTTAAAGAACAGGCTGTAACAGCAGTATCGGCAGAATAGTTATCGGTTAACTGATAACGGCAAATTTCAGCATCATTATTATCTGCATCAAGCAAGCGAACAAAAGCATTTTTAATCATACCAAAAGTTTGCTTTTTACTAACGGCTTCAAAAATTGTCATGAAGAAGATAATACGAGTGATTCGTGGTTCGATGGTATCTAAATTAATTTGGATACGTTCATCATCACCGTCACCTTCACCAGTACGGTTATCTCCTTCGAGTCGAATTCCAGGAGCTGACATGTTGTTAAAGAAGATGACGTCTTGTGGAACTTGTGTCACACGTCCACTATCTTCAATAAGAAAAGCTGCCAAATCAAGGTCTGCAGTGGGTCCAGCAACGGCCATATCCCAACCACCACCTAGAACACAGTTCTTGAGTGCTGGTGCTTGTTTAGTAAGGTCAAGCACATTACCTTTTGATAAATTAAGTGATGGTTGCGAACCATTATTAAGTCTTGTGAAATCCATAATAATTTCCCTCCATATAATTAATGCGCGCTAATAAACCCTTTTTCAGCCATATCCGCCTTCATATTTTCCAACTCAACGGAATCAGTCTTGCGTTTTTCAGCAATTTGTTGACTAATTTGTTTGGTTTCATCGATACCTTTTTTGATTGTTTCATAGGTTGAGCGTAGGGTTTCAATCTGCACCGCACTACCACCAGCCATTCGAGCAATATTTACAGACTGAGTTGCTGTATTTTGAGCATTACGTAGTAGAAGCTCATTCGTTTTTTCATCTAATTGACTGATTGATTTCGCTTGGATTTCTTGTCGTTTTAGTTGAATAGCCTGTACTAAACATTGTTTGAAAATTGGCAAGGTGATAATAAATGATGAATTAATCTTACGCATAAGATTAAAGTTGGCCATCTGCATCGTCTGTATCATGGGACAAGTTTGCATTGCAACATTTTCAGCAATCTGCAAGTCATAAGTACGCTGGTTTAGCATATCCTTAATCATTTGTAGTTTCTGTTGTTGAGTCTGCTTTTCTTGTTCAGTAAGATCGGTTCGTTGCATCATTTGTGCTTGATAAGCTTCGATTTCTTCTTGAGCGAGCTCTCCAGCTACGATATACTTCTCGAGTTCTTCATAATATGCAACATTAGTACGATATTGTTTTTCAAGATCTTCTTGTGTTTGATGAATTTGAGATTCATATTGTTTTAAGATTACATAAATCTTGTCAACTTCTTTTCCCATATCTTCATATTTGGCAAATAATTTATCAATGGAATTTTTAATCTTGCCAAATAACTTTTGAAGCATAGATGCGTTTTCTGGATTTTCGAGCTCTTTGATGTCGAACTTATCCATAATCTTTGTAAGTTGTGTCAGCATACGAGAGGCTTCTTCAGTATTAACACGTTGCATTGAAGACAGTAGCATATCTGAAGTTTGAGAGATTCCCTCGCTAGGTTTTTGACCAAATGCAAGGATGGAGTTAACATTTGTGATATCTATTTCATTAGTTAGATTCTGAACCTCTGGAAGAGCTCGCAGACGTTGCTTATAAGCAACATTGTCTGTTAAGACTTCTGGTTGTGTCATCTGCATCTCATTTGTAGGTGATCCGGTCGTAGTAGCACCGAATTCTCCGGTATTAATAGCCATTGATATTCTCCTTAACTAAAAAATTTACTAAAAAAGTTTTGCTTCCTCTGTTTGTATTTTAAATCTGATAGTCGTCGCTCGTAGTTTATCTTATCTAAACGTATAGAATTAAAGTAATCACTTTGAATATAAGTATTTAAGTTGGATAAACCAGCAGGCGAGAAGATGACAATATCAAATCCAATTTTATTAAGGTAAGCAATTAAATAAGCCTGACGTTTTGAAATTTGCTCTTCCTCTTCTAGAAAAATAACTAGTTTGGGAATATCGTTAGTAAAATCGAAACTGTCTATAGTTCTGATGATTTTTTTATCTAACATCAATATCATCATAGCAAAGTCCAAAATTTCTTCTTTGGAACAAATCGGTTTTTTGAAGAAACGATGGTCATCAATGGTCTCATTGATTTTTGAAAGGATGAATTTTT